>Ga0075011_10001412_pt1 | contig 12901 bp, 15 predicted proteins | sample TARM_MetaG_T_14_FD_72354 | JGI IMG/M metagenome (GOLD analysis project Ga0075011, IMG submission 72354) | Freshwater microbial communities from Pennsylvania, USA, analyzing microbe dynamics in response to fracking - TARM_MetaG_T_14 | ecosystem: Environmental > Aquatic > Freshwater > River...
CAACAAAGAGTGCGTTTTTACTCCTGATGTATGACGATGAAATTTTAAAACCGAGTAATACCGGGCGGCTCATTGCTGACCTTATTCCCGATACCTATGCATTTATCTGGTCGCGCATGCAGCCTGATAGGCAACTTATGCAACTATTGCAGGATCCGCAATGGCAACCGATTGTTGTCTTTCCCGAAGAGTACAGCGCCGCCGAACGCGTTACAAATACCTATCAGGTACCCGAAAAAGGCAAGCGCCCGCTGTTTATTTTACTCGATGGCAGTTGGGTGCAGGCAAAAAAAATGTTCCGTAAAAGCCCTTACCTGGATAATTTCCCTGTGCTGTCGTTTTCCCCCGACACGCTTTCCCGTTATCTGCTGCGCAAAGCAAGCAAAGATAATCAGCTCGCCACCGCAGAAGTTGCCGGGCGGGTTTTGGCCTTGATGGGCGAGAGTGATAACGCGCAAGTGATGGACTTATGGTTTGAAACCTTCAAAGAAAACTACCTGCTCGGCAAGCAGCGCAAACAACTCCCCGAAAATGCGGCGCAGGTGCGCTTTTCTTTATTGAATTTATAAACAGCAGGCAAGCCAGTCAAGCGCTGGCTTTTACAAAATCCACAACAAATTTGGCAATCGCATCGACATTATTAAGATCCAATAAAGGCAGTTCACAACCGGCCACTCTGACATCACATGCCAGCGCAATAATCGACGGATCCTTTATAAACAAAAAAGGCTTATCCAGTGCGCTGCGGTGTAACTCGATTTTATTAAAAGGCTGATCGCGAAACCCCTCCACCAGCACCAGATCCAAGCTATCGGTTTGCAATAATGCTAACTGGTCGAGAAGTTTACTCTCCTGCCGCTGCCCATATTCGCAGAACAAAATAGCGCGATCCGTGCCTGCCAAAACAACCTGCGATGCCCCCGCTTTGCGCAGGCGGTAACTGTCTTTGCCCGGTTTGTCCAGTTCAATATCATGGTGACTGTGTTTCACTAACGCCACCTTTAACCCCTGCCCGACCAATAACGGAATTAACAGCTCTAAGAGGGTTGTTTTACCTGTGCCGCTAAAGGCAGCAAAACCCAATAACGGAACAGGAAACTGAGAAAAATCGCCCATAGTGTCACCTTTTATAAATTAGGAATATTTATCTTAATTAATTATACTCGCGCCTTGCATAATCTCACCTTAAGGAAAAATAATGTTCGCGCCTTATGTTAATGAATTTGCCATGATCACCTTAATTCACCTGCTGGCAGTGATCTCCCCCGGCCCCGACTTTGCAGTGGTGATCCGCCAGAGTGTCAGTTTCGGGCGCAAAACAGCGATTATAACCAGTTTAGGAATTGGCGCAGGGATCTCTGTCCATGTGCTCTATACCCTGCTGGGCATAGGTTTTATTCTCACCCAATCGGCAACTGCATTTATGGTCGCCAAAGTTGTCGGTGCCTTGTACTTAACCTATCTGGGCGTGCTGCTGTTATTTAGCAAAGCGCAAACAGCGCAAGATACAAAGATCAAATCCGACGGCAATACCTATGCCAATAAAAATAATAACCGACGCGCCTTTCTGCTCGGATTTATGACCAATCTGCTCAATCCCAAAGCAACGCTGTTTTTTCTCGCTGTTTTTACTTCCATTGTGAGCATCGACACGCCACTGGCAATACAGAGTATTTATGGTGTCTGGATAACGGCAACCACTGCGCTGTGGTTCTCACTGGTCTCATTTTTCTTTTCACAGCAGAGAGTACGGGCAAAATTTGTCAGTCATGGCTATCTTTTTGATCGGGTGATGGGCAGTGTGCTGCTGATTTTTGCAGCCAAATTAGCGGCTGAATTTATATAAACAATTTGCTAAAACCTCCCCAAATTCAATTGAGGAGGTTCAAGCTTTTTGCCCTAGGGCACAGCAAAGCCTTTTGATGCAACCCAGACGCGATACCACTGTTCGCTATTCATCTCTAACGCCAGTGCGCCAACTGCCTCTTTGACCCTCTCTATCTTACCGGAGCCAATTAATGCCACAGGGTTAGAGGGATGTTTCAACACCCAGGCAAAAACAACCTGCTCAATTGAATTGGCACCTAACTCATCAGCAAGCTCAGTTAACGCGCCGCGCAGTCGTCTTGCCTGCTCTGTCTGTTCGCTGAAAATGCCGCCTCCGGCTAAACATGACCATGCCATAGGGCGCACGCGATATTGTTGGAGCTGATCGCAAACACCATTTTCAATCACATTGAAGTTGATCGGGTTGATTTCAACCTGGTTAGTTATTAAGGGCTTATCTAAACGTGACTGTAATAGATCAAACTGTGCAGCGGTGAAGTTAGAAACGCCAAAATGTTTCACTTTGCCGCTTTGCTGCAATTCAGTGAACGCCTCTGCTACCTGGTCGGCATCCATTAAAAAATCGGGTCGGTGCACTAATAACGCATCGAGCTGTTCAACGCCGAGGCGTTTCAAGGAGTTTTCAGTTGAGGTTAAAATACCCTGTTTACTGCTGTCGTAATGAGAAACACGTTTTTCACCCACTGATTGCGCGATAGCATTGATGCCGAATTTAGAAACGATTTCAATTTGCTCGCGCATAGCAGGATCAAGTTTTAACGCTTCACCAAACAGAGTTTCACAATGGCCAGCATCATAGATAGCAGCATTATCAACCGTAGTAATGCCCATTTCGACATGCTGTTTAAGGAAAGACAAACGCGCCTGGGCGTCCATATTCCATGCCCCTAAACGCCAATAACCTTGCACTAACTGAGAAAATTCAGGGCCTTGCGGGGCCATTAATACCTTCTTAACACTATTCATAACAAACTCCAGATAATGGACAATATTTCGAAAGATTCAGTCTAGCATTAAGAGGCGCAGTAAACTGCTAAGCAAACTCAGAGAGTTACATTTAGATACAAAAAAGAGTTAGCGGCATAAGCTATTGCTGCATCTCTTTACTTATCACCAGAATCACCTCCCCCACTGTAAATCCCCATTTTTTAATATAACTGCGGTTGATCACCACCTGCTCATCGATTTGATAGAGCCAGTCATCAAAGGTCACCCGATAACTGCTGCCATCGACCAGCAGATCCAGCTGATAATCCCAATGCAGTGCAAAACCGGCGCTTTCGCCCTGTGCTTCACCAACAATATCTCCCGCACGCCCCGTATAACGGCCGTCTTCGAGCTTATTGATAATCCAGGTACGTTCGCTTTTTTCGCCATCATCAAAGACAAACCACTCTTCCAGTTTGCCTTGATTTTGCTGCCAGCTGCCTACCATCTCTACAGTAAAGCGACGCGTTACTGTGCCGGATCTATCTAACACAACGCCTTTGGCCTGCAGTGGCCCGTTAAAAAAAGTTTTGAGATCAAACTCAGGGGCATTGCTTTGATAATCATTGATACTTTGGTTACTGCAGGCAAATAAAGTTAAGCTTGCGATCCATAAAGGCCATAATTTCATTTTATTCTCCTAATAATTTTTTGCGAAGTTGCGCTTCACTGCTGTTTTTTGATAACCAGATGGAGAGAAAGGCCGCGGAAAACTCCTTGTCCTTAATACCACCTAAAAGCTGATTATTATGGTAAAAAAATCCATTACCATCAGCTTCAACCATAAACAGCAGATCATCACCTTTTTTAATATCCGGCCATAACTGCGTTAATGCCGCTAACCACTCCTGATACTGTCTGGCATCTAAAGAGAGTTTTTGCCACTCCTTTTCAGTGGCAGTGACTAAATCCTGTTTATCAATATTCTGTTGATAAACAATTTTTAAGGCCTGAGGATACCCCCCCGCCTGATATGCACCTGTCTGGCTATAAAAAGAGGCGTGGTAAAGGTCGATAAACAGCCAGGACATTTCACCTTGTCCAACCATTTTTAATGGATCTGTGCGTTGATTACTGGCGTTGGCTAAATTAGCCGTCAGTAACAAGCTCGCAGCTAACAGAAGAACGTTAGGGTAAGTGAACCGTTTCTTTAATATTGTCATCGCAGCGCGCCCTATTTAATGAAGCTAATACCGTATATACGGGTAACAGCGTTGCCCAGATCACACTCAGTGCAGATAAACTTAAGAGCAGATTACTGTGCAGTGTCACTGCCCCCATTTTATAACCCGCGTAATAACTTAATGTGCCAAAAACTGCGCCAAAGAGAATGCGCGGATACAGCGTAAATCTCTCCAGCCAGCTCAGTCCATGATTTAAGGTCACAGCAAAATGGGCCCACAATAAAATTAACCACAGAGGGATAAATGGAGTGTCAGTGAAGATAAACACACCTGAATAGGTGAGCAGATAATCGCCGGCGCTGCCGATAAGGGTGATAACGAACAGATTGAGCAGATCGCTTTTGCGCGTTGGCGTGACTAAAAAGTGAGCGCATAAAGAGAGCAGCAATAAAAAAACCGCGCTATCTGTATAAGCGACAGAGAAAAACCAGATCCCCTGAAACCAGACAAAGCTAACCCAGTAAAACTGCTTTTTGCTAAATTGCATCTTCATCACCTATCTTGTCTACTGTGCGCGGTAACCCGGTTTAGCGGCGATCAGATGGACGGCGCTGATATTACGCTCTAGAAAAGCCCCTTCGCAGTAACTAAAATAGAACTTCCATAAACGGATAAAGGTATCGTCATAACCCAGCGCTTTCACCTGCGCCAGACCATCATCAAATCTTTGCTGCCAATGATCTAATGTCCTGGCGTAATCCTGGCCGATATCATGCAGGCCTGTGATCACCATATCGGTTTTATTAGAGAGATTATTAGCCATCACACTAATAGAAGGCAAGCAGCCTCCGGGGAAAATATAACGCTGAATAAAGTCCACCCCTTTACGATAACTGTGGTAACGCTGATCTGAGATAGTGATCGCCTGAATCAACATTTTACCCTGCGGTTTAAGGTGCTGATTGCAGGTGGCAAAAAAGCTAGCTAAATATTCATGACCCACAGCCTCAATCATCTCAATCGAGACTAATTTATCAAACTGCCCGGTTAATGCGCGATAGTCTTGTTTTAACAGGGTTATCTTATCTGTTAAACCAAGCGCCTCAATGCGTGCCTGCGTGTAATCGTGCTGTGCATCAGAGATAGTGGTCGTGGTGACGTGCACGCCGTAATGCTGCGCTGCATAAATCGCCAGCGCCCCCCAGCCGGTGCCGATTTCTAACAGGGTTTCCCCTTTTTTAAGATCTAAGCGCTGACAGATAGTTTCCAGTTTATGCAGCTGCGCCTCCTCTAAATCAGCATCTTGATGCGGGTAGATAGCACTGGAGTAGAGCATCTCTTTATCAAGAAACTGCTCGTACATCTCGTTACCCAGGTCATAATGCGCCAGAATATTTTTCTTCGAGCCGGCCTGAGTATTTTTACGCGCTTTATGATAAATCCAGCTGGGAATCGCCATAAAACGTGCAAAGCGTTTCTCTAATTGATCCAGCACCGCCTGTTCACGGCCCAGCACCTGAATCACTTTAGTCAGATCAGGACTGCTCCATAACCCCTGCATATAGGCTTCGCCAGCGCCAATACTGCCGCCCAATAACATTTTTTTATAACAAGCGGGAGAGTGGATAATGATCCTGCCATGCAGATCCGCAGCCGCATTTCCTAACTGCAACACCTCGCTGCCATCTACAAAAGTTAAACAACTATTTTTCATATTAGCGAGCAGTGCGACAATCAATTTTTTTGCCATTTTATCCGCAATGCCAACGGCCTCTCGTGCAGGCACTAATGCGCTGTTTTCAACTGACATGTTTTTCTTCCTTTTTTGAATGGGGGATATAAGGCACCCCTTTGAGATATAATTTAAGCGCCTGCCAATAGATGCCGATCACAGTTTTGAAACTCATCATAGGGATTGCCAAAAGATTTTTCCGGAGGTTTTTATTGCAAAAAGGCTCACGCGTCATCGCAATACTGGCACGAAAGAGCTTTTCCTGCGTTTTGTCTTGGATGACATTCTCAATGCTCAAATTAAGATGGTCAGCCGGTGCTTTAATGCGCCAGTGATAGTTCATCCCCAGATCCATAAAAGGGGAAACATGAAATGTTTTTTCGCACACAGGAGCCTTGTTTAGATCGATCAAATAGTAGTGACGCTCATTCCAGGGGGTATTACTGACTTCAGCAAGCAGATAACTTAACCGCCCTTGCTGGTCGTAGCAGTAATAGCTGTTGATAGGACTAAAATAGAGGCCAAAACAGCGCATCTGACCGACAAATAAAACCCGCCCCTGCTTCGCCTGCCCGCCTAACTCGGTCACTTTATCCCAGACATCTTGTTTGCTGACTGTGCTTTTATAGTTGAGATAATCAGGGGCAAAAAAACGCAAGGGTGCAAAGCGCTCAGTTTTAAAATAAGGTCCCATTTTATTTAATAGGGGCAGCTCATCGAGATCTATGGCCAGAAAGAAAATTTTATAGCTGAACCTGTGCGCGCGCGGAGCGAAGCGTTGATGAAACACTTCTCCGCGATAGATACAGGAATGGATCACCTGCTCGTCACTCATAAACCTGCCCCAAAACGTTGGCACACATCTAAGGCGCTGTTTACGCCATCTTCATGGAAGCCGTTATACCAGTAAGCGCCGGCAAAATGGGTATGTCTGCGACCGCAGATAAGCGCGCGCTGCTGCTGCGCTTTAATGCTTCGGGCATTAAAAACCGGATGCTGATATTGATAGCGGCCCAATATTTTTTCAGGATCAATAAGATCTGTTTGATTGAGGGTCACACAAAATGTCGGCGCCTCTTTTTTAAGGCACTGCAAAATATTCATATTGTAGGTTAAGGCCGCCGGGCGCTTATTATCGCTATTAAGGTGATAGTTCCAAGCCGACCAGGCGCGTTTTTTATTGGGTAGCAGACGCGTATCTGTATGTAATACCACTTCATTATTCTGATAGCTTAAACCGCCCAACACCAGCTCTTCATCATCACTTAAATCGCTAAGCATCAGCTTGGCCTGATCGCTATGGCATGCCAGAATCACGTCATCAAAGTGCTGCCACTCTCCATCATTGACCTGCAGGCGAATACCCTTGCCTACCCGCTCAATAGAGGTGACCGCTGAATTTAGGGCTATTTTATCCCTGAAAGCGGCACAAAGGGGCGCGATATATTGCTTGGATCCACCGGGAATAACATACCACTGCGGACGGTTGCTGATGCTCAATAGACCATGGTTATAAAAAAAACGGATAAAGAAATAGAGCGGGAATGACTGCATCTCCTGCAGACTCGATGACCAGATAGCCGCGCCCATCGGCAGAATATAATGGTTGGCAAAGTAATCATTAAAATGATGCTCTTTAAGAAAATCACCGAGGCTCTGCTGGCTATCAATATTTTGCTCTAACCAGGCATCGTTGCATAAACGGTTAAAACGTAAGATTTGTTTAATCAGCAATAAAAATTTAGGGTTAAACAGATTACGCCGCTGCGCAAATAAGCTATTAAGGTTAGTGCCGCTATATTCCAGGCCACTGTCTTGATTGCTAACACTAAAACTCATTTCGCTGGCTAAACGCCCGACGCCAATCTGGGCTAATAATTTTTCAAAATTAGGGTAGGTACGGTCATTAAAGACGATAAAGCCGGTATCTATCTGCCACGACTCTCCTTGGGCTTGAACGGTTTTAGTGGCCGTATGCCCGCCAATATAATCACCCGCTTCAAATACCTTAATATCATGATTTTTATTGAGCAGATAAGCGCAGGTTAAACCTGAAATACCACTGCCGACAATCGCTATTTTTTTCATTTCTGTAAGATCCTTGTAGAGATAAAGCGCCACCAGCTGTCGGGAAGTAACGACAAAGCTTTTAAGATAAGTGTGAATCTTTTAGGGAAATGGAGATCAAACACCCGTTTTTGCAGGCCGGTGGCTATCCTCTTAGCCGCCTCCTGCGCACTGATCTGCATCGGCATGGCAAAATCATTTTTATCGGTTAACGGCGTTTTTACAAAACCCGGGCTCACTAAACTGACATCAATATGCTGATTTTTAAGATCTAATGCTAAGCTTCGCGCTAAATAGGCCACAGCTGCTTTACTGGCACCATAGGCCTGCGCCCGTGAAAAAGGCAGATAACTGGCGCTTGACCCCACTAAAGCTAACTGCCCGCCGGGGGGGATCTGCGGCAATAAAGCCGCTAAGCAGTAGCCCATGGCAATGACATTGTTGGTTAACACTCGGGCAAAAAGTTGTCCGTCAAAATGCTTTACATCATCCATATATTCGCAGCTACCCGCATTTAAAATCACCACATCCAAGCTGCCCAGTTGTCCCATTTTCTGCATCACCTGCGGCTCATCGCAGAGATCCACAGAGATAGTGGAGACATTGCTATAGCGGGCTAATTGAGCTAATTTTTCCGGCTGGCGACCGCAGGCGATAACGGCATAACCCAGTGCCTGATAATGGCAGCATAACGCCTCGCCAATTCCCGAAGTTGCCCCTGTGATAAGTACTGTTTTCATTGGCTTGCTCGCTTCTTGATAGTTTTAATAACGGAGCCAATCAGGGGTAGCTGTTCATATAACATCTGCCCGAGATCTAAATAATCTCGATGATTGTCTATTTTTTCTGAAAATTGCAGATGCGAGGCACCCTCGACGACAATGCGCTGCCCTTTTTTAATTTTTTGGTGCGCATATTCCATGCGCCAGACGATGCAGGCCTGCCCCTCTTGGGCAATCACTTGGTCGATATGAAAGTGGCAGTAATCCATATTTTCATAAAGATGGCTAAAATAAGCAGTTAACGCCTCGATACCATTAACTTGATGCATAGGATCGACAAAGACCACGTTATCGCTGTAAATCTCTTTTAATCCCGCTAAATTATCTTTATTCAGGGACTGATAAAGGGTACAAAATCTGTCTAACAATGGCCGTTTCATAATTTATCCTTATTGCTCACTGCAAGTTAGTCACATTTATCCTTTGGCCTTTAACACCGAAAAAGCCAGCAGTGCGCGCTGCCTTGCAAATTGATGGTCAACAATGGGGTCAATAGGTTGATGTAACTGTTTCTCACTCACTTTTTGGCGCTGTTGCAGATAGATACGAATGAACTCACCCTTTGGATCAAATTTTTTACTTTGTAAGCTTGGATTAAATATTCGAAAGTAAGGCTGCGCATCACACCCGGTACTGGCAGCCCATTGCCAGCCGCCGTTGTTAGAGGCGAAATCGCCATCGATTAACTGCTCTTTAAAATAACGCTCACCCCAACGCCAGTCGATGAGCAGATGTTTGCTTAAAAAGCTCGCGCAGACCATGCGCAAACGGTTATGCATCCATCCCGTCAGCTTAAGTTGCAGCATAGCGGCATCAACAAGTGGATAACCTGTTTTTCCCTCACACCAGGCTGTAAAATCATCCGGGTCATTTAACCAGCTAATATTGTTGGCTGATAAATTGTAATTTGCCCCTTTGCCAAGTGCAGGATTGAGAACCATCAGATGCCGGTAAAACTCCCGCCACAGCAATTCATTAAGCCAAACCACAGGACCGCCCTCACTGCTATCCAATAACCGTGGAAAGGCCTGCAGCAGATAAAAAACAGCCTGTTTTACGCTGATCATACCCAAAGCCAGGCAGGGCCCCAGTTGTGATGTTGCCTGCATTGCAGGAAAGTCCCTTTGCTGGTGATAATCCTCAACATGAGAATCCAGAAACTGCTGCAGTAACTGGTGAACCTGCGCTTCACCGGCAGGCCAGGCAACGCTGCTTTTTTTAGCCCCAGGCAATAGCACCTGGGGGTTATTAACGGCGCTGTTTTGTGCCTGGGGCGCAGGATAGGGCTGGAGATTAATATTCTCCCTTAATATTTTTAAACAGCGGTTTTTAAACGGGGTAAATACTTTAAACATCTCCCCCTGCAGTGTCTGTACCTGCCCGGGATCTATCAGGCAATCTGCCTGGTAAAGCTGCAGTGGCACCTTGCTATGCTGCAATAGGCTATAGACCTTACTATCGCGCTCCGTTTCATTGATCTCAACTTCACTGTTGGCATAGACACAGGTGATCTTTAATGTCCGGCAGAGCGCCAATAAACGCTCAGGTATGGCGTTAAAATCATCCACTTCAATAAGGTGCAATGGAATCCCTAACGTCCCGAGATCCGCACTTAAATGATTTAATGCACGCTCCATTAAATCTATCTGGATCGGCGCAATATGGTGCGCGGCCCATTGCTTAGGGGTAACAAAGTAGACCGCCGTACAGGGGCCATCTAAACAGGCTTGATAAAGCGCCGGGTTATCATTGAGTCGTAAATCTTTACGAAACCAGACAAGTTTCATTGCAGCTCCTCTGTTAATAAGTTAATGGTTGTAGCGTAATCTCAATTGATCGGGATGCGGGTGCAGGTAGAGTTGCTGCGCCAAATAAGGATCGGGATAAATTTTCAAATAGTGGTTGATTAATGTCAGCGGCGCCATCAGGGGAATTAAGCCTTTGCGATATTGTTCAATAATATCTGCTAAATCAACACGCTGAGCGCTATCTAAGTTGCGTTTAAAGTAGCCCTGCAGATGCGACAGGGTATTGCTGTGGCTTTTACGGTTAGGCAGGCAGGATAAAGCCTGCATAAACAGGGTGATATATTGAGGGGCAATCTGCTCAGCCCGTTCGCCGGTTCCCGCGAGCATTGGCCCGAGCTTATAATATATCTTGGCGTTATGAGCCATAAGCAGATACTTATGCTTGGCATGGAAGTCAATAAGCTTGGCCATGCTAACACCTGAGCGCATTAAAGATTGCCAGTGATGGTAGGCGAATACACGGGTAATAAAATTTTCACGCAACAAGTGATCGTTTAACCGTCCATCCTCTTCCACAGGTAATAAGGGGTGATCTTTCATTATTTGCGCGGCAAAGACACCCACGCCATTACGCTGACCATTATTGCTGCCGGCATGATAAAGGGTGACGCGCTCCATGCCGCAACTCGGTGATTTAGCACAAAAGATATAACCGCTTAAATGGCCTAACTGGCTACTGGTTTGCTCTGAAAAGGTATTTAACTTTTCAGTGACATCAAAACTACCATCACTGGCAACGACGCGAATCAGATCTTTATCTTTCACTAAACGGATAGCACGACGGGGCGTGCCTAAACCTATTCCCATCTCAGGGCAGATAGGCTCAAAATCGAAGTAATTGGCGAGTACCTGCTGACAATATTTACTCTGTTTATGGCCACCATCAAAACGCACTTTCTGCCCGAGCAGGCAGCCGCTGATCCCCACTTTAATATCTGAAATTTTTTCCTGTGTCATAATGCAATTCCTTAAAAAGGGTTAATAGATAAGCTTTCCCAACGGATTTAATACCTTACTCACCCCTCGGGTAAAATGTAATGGCGCATCCAGCACCGTATAACATAAACAGCCTTTTTCTGTTTTAGGTGAATGGTTAACATCCCCCTGCAATAAAATAAAGTCACCTTTTTCATAACTGCCCAGCTCATCACTGAAAGAGCCCTCTAGCAGTAAGGTTATTTCATACCCTTTATGCTGATGGGCCGGAATCTGACCGCCTGCACTGATATGTAATAAACTGGCACGGACATTTTTTTCATCAGAAACGATACGTGCGCGCCTGACCGCGCCAATTCCCGACCAATGCAAATCGTTAAAGGCGCGCAACGCACGTGGCAGTTTAAACTGCTTACCCGCTATCGCTATACTGACAGCGGCCTTCAGCGGCGCTTTCGTTTGATCTATGGGCGTTGCTAAAATATCCTGGAGCATATCGCCCAAATTCAGCGCTTCTGTTGCAGCTTCACCCCAGGTTTGCATCGCCTGTAAATCCTCCTGCTGTTTTTCTCTGCTTTGGCAGTGGTCACACATCTCGATATGGGCACTCAGCGCAATGGATAAAGATAAAGGCAATTCACCCGCACAATATTGCGCTAACAAGGTGTCACTTGGATGATGTTTAATCATGTTTAATCTCCAATGTTGCTTTTAATTTACCCAGTGCCAGGCGCAGGCGCGATTTCACCGTTCCCAGAGGAATATTTAACAAACGAGCGACCTCCTGCTGACTTAACTCTTTAATATAGAGCGCTTCGACTATCTGTTTTTGCTGTACAGGCAAGCTTGCAATCTGTGCTAATAGATTTCGGGAAAAGAGATGGTCATCATCTGCACTTTGCGGCTCTTCTAAAAAAGACCATAAGTGATCACTCAGCGTATCTTCTTTCTGAGTCTGTTTTTTACGCAACATATCAAAGCAGAGGTTACGCATCACTGTGTAGATCCAGGTGCTTGCTTTACCTTTGTCCGCATTAAATAGCGATGCCTTGCGCCACACCAGTAACATAGTTTCCTGCACCAGCTCCAATGCCTGCGCTTCTTGTCCGAAACGCTGCAAACCAAAAGCGCGAATTTTCGGTGAAAAATGGTTAAACAAAAGTTCAAATGCCTTTTTATCCTGCGCATCAGCAACGGCGCATAAGGCACGTTGAATATCACTTTCGCCACCATTGGGGCCGCTATAATCTGAATGATTCAATCTGTTATCCGTCATGATATTGGCAATACTAAGCATTTATAAACCCCGGATAATATTAGACACTACTTAAAGCCTAATACGCTGGGGATACAGCAAAGGATCACAATTATTTAAATAAAACTAAATTTCAACAATACTTCATTAACCTTAGAAAGGCGTTAAAGATTTTCACTAAAATATTCAATACATTTACTGACTCACAAAAAAGTCAATAATTACCCCTAAGCCACTCTTAACCTGCATTTTTTTAATTGCTCCGATAAACAGCAGCCCCTGACATAAGAAGTCAACTAACTGTCGTTTTAATAATAAAATAATCATTACCTTGTCACCAGACTGTAATCTAACCTGGCTAT
>Ga0075011_10001413_pt1 | contig 12900 bp, 11 predicted proteins | sample TARM_MetaG_T_14_FD_72354 | JGI IMG/M metagenome (GOLD analysis project Ga0075011, IMG submission 72354) | Freshwater microbial communities from Pennsylvania, USA, analyzing microbe dynamics in response to fracking - TARM_MetaG_T_14 | ecosystem: Environmental > Aquatic > Freshwater > River...
GTGCATGCCCACCCGCTTTTCTTCCGCGCTGCTGTGTGCCGCCGTTCTGGCCGCGCCGCTCGCGGGCCTGACTTTCGCCGCACCGGCCCGCGCCCAGAGCGTCACCAGCCCGGCCCGCTCGATCGCGGTGGCCCTGGGGCGGGGTGAACTGGTCACCCTTCCCGGCCGCATGGCCGATGTCTTCGTGGCCGACGACAAGGTGGCCGACGTGCAGGCCAAGTCGACCAACCAGCTCTATGTCTTCGGCAAGGGACCGGGCGAGACCACCGTCTATGCCAGCAATGCCAGGGGCGAGGTGATCTGGTCGGCCAACGTGCGCGTGGGCACCAATATCGACAGCATCGACCAGTTGCTGCGCATGGCCCTGCCCGAAGCCAAGATCCAGAGCGCGACGATGAACAGCACCGTCCTGCTCACCGGCACGGTCGCCGCGCCCGAGGATGCCGCCGAGGCCGAGCGCCTCGTCAAGGCCTTCGTGGGCGAAAAGATGCAGGTGATCAGCCGCCTCAAGCTGGCAACGCCGGTGCAGGTCATGCTGCAGGTCCGCATCGCCGAAGTGAGCCGCTCGCTCACCCGCGCGATCAACATGAACTGGGCCACCGCCGACAGCACCAGCGGCATGAAGTTCGGCGTCGCCCAGAACAGCTTCTACTCGCAATATGTGCCCGGAGGCACGCTGGCGACGGGGACCAGTTCCTCAACCAGTTCGTCCGGCTCGTCCGGCACCACCAACACGACCAGCACGCTGGTTGGCGCGGCGGCAACCGGCACGCGCCTCATCGGCAACAGCAAGTTTTTGGGCATGAACGTGCTGGGCGCGCTCGATCTGGGTGAAACGATCGGCCTGACCAACACCCTGGCCGAGCCCAACCTCACCGCGCTCTCGGGCGAAACGGCAGAGTTCCTCGCGGGCGGCGAATTCCCGGTGCCGCTCTCGCAGGGGCTGGGCGCAACGAGCATCGAATACAAGAAATACGGCGTCAGCCTCTCCTACACGCCCACGGTTCTGGCCAATGGCCGCATCTCGCTGCGCGTGCGCCCGGAAGTGTCCGAACTGTCGAGCGACGGGGCGATCACCATCAGCGGTTTCTCGATCCCCGGCCTGCGCGTGCGCCGCGCGGAAACCACGGTCGAACTGGGTTCGGGCCAGAGCTTCATGATCGCCGGGCTCCTGAGCAATTCGGCGAAGAACACCATCGTCAAGATGCCCGGCGCGGGCGACCTGCCGGTGCTCGGCTCGCTGTTCCGCTCGACCTCGTTCCAGAAGGGCGAGACAGAACTGGTGATCGTGGTCACGCCCTATCTGGTCAATCCGGTCGACGCCAAGGACATCAAGCTGCCCACCGACGGCTTCAACTCCGCAAACGCGCTGCAACAGGTGCTGGGCAACAGGGAAACCTCGGGCCGTCCGGCCCCGCGCCTGATGCCCAGCGAACGCGACACCACCGTGCAAACCGGTTCGGATGGCGGCCAGTCCCGTTCCGGCGCCGATGCCCGGCCCGGTTTCGGCCTGTGAGCCCCTCCCCCATGGCGCCCTCCTTCATGCTCTGCGCAACAGGAAAACCGACAATGTCCCACCCCCTTGCCCGTTCCTTGCGTGTGCTGGGCCTGGCCGCCGTCCTGAGCGCCGGCCTGTCTGCCTGCGGTGGCCAGCCGGGCAACCGCACGCTCAACAGCGTGCACCAGCCGGTCGTGGAACGCTCCAGCTTCCTGTTCGATGTCGTCACCCTGCCCGGCGGCGGCATGTCGCTGGCCGAGCAACGCCGTCTGGCCGGCTGGTTCGACAGCCTCTCGCTCGGCTATGGCGACAAAGTGGCGCTCGATGATCCGGCCACCAGCGTGACCACGCGCGAGGAAGTGCAGGCGATCCTTTCGGGCCATGGCCTGATCCTGTCCGAAAGCGCGCCCGTCACGGTCGGCACCCTGCCGGCGGGAACCGCCCGGCTGGTGATCACCCGCACCACCGCCTCGGTGCCCGGCTGCCCCGACTGGTCGGCCCACAGCGACGCCAATTTCAACAACGCCACCTCGACCAACTACGGATGCGCGGTCAATTCGAACCTCGCCGCCATGGTCGCCGACAAGGAAGACCTCGTGCGCGGCCAGAGCAATGCCGGCACGACCACGGTGATGACCTCGAACAAGGCCATCGACGCCTTTCGCGCCGCCCTGCCCACCGGCAAGGGTGGCACCGTGGTCCGCAAGTCGAGCACATCGGACGTCTCGACCGGTGGTGGCGGTGGCGGTAGCGGTGGCGGAGGAGGCAACTGACATGCCCGGATCCTGGAAAAACGGCACTCGCGACATCTTCGCCGCCTTCCTGTGCGACGATGCCGCCCTCGACGTGGCCCGCGCCGTGGCCGCCGACATGGGCTGGGCGCCCGAAAAGTGCGCGCGCGGCGGCCTGCGCAATGCGGTGCAATCGCTCTCGATCACGGCGAGCCCGGCGATCCTCATGGTCGACCTGTCGGAATGCGGCGATCCGCTCAACGACATCAACGCCCTGGCCGAAGTCTGCGAACCGGGCACGGTGGTCATCGCCGTCGGGCAGGTCAACGACGTGCGCCTCTATCGCGACCTGATCGCCTCGGGCATTCAGGACTACCTGCTCAAGCCGCTCTCGATCGGTCAGGTGCGCGACGCGCTGGCCCAGGCCCAGGCGATCTTCACTGCCCCCAAGACGCAGGAAGGCGCGGCCACCCGCCAGCATGTCGCCACTGCGGTCGTCGGCACGCGCGGCGGGGTCGGCGCCTCGACGCTGGCCACCTCGCTGGCCTGGGCTTTCAGCACCGATCACAAGCGCTCGACCGCCCTGCTCGATCTGGATGTCCATTTCGGCACCGGCGCGCTCACGCTCGACCTTGAACCGGGACGCGGCCTGACCGACGCCATCGACAATCCCAGCCGCATCGACGGCCTGTTCATCGAACGCGCGATGATCCGCGCCAACGACCACCTTGCGATCCTCTCGGCCGAGGCTCCGATCACCGCCCCGCTGATGACCGATGGCAGCGCCTTCATGCAGTTGCAGGAAGAGTTTCGCCACGCCTTCGAGATGACCGTGATCGACATGCCGCGCAACATGCTGATCAACTTCCCGCACCTGCTGTCCGACGTGAACGCGGTGGTTCTGGCCACCGAACTCACCCTGGCCGGCGCGCGCGACGCGATCCGCCTGCTCGCCTGGCTCAAGGCCAATGCCCCCCATGCCCATGTCCACGTCGTGGCCAACAAGGTGCAGCAGGGCGTGGGCGAGATCAGCCGCGCCGACTTCGAATCCTCGATCGAGCGCAAGCTGGGCTTTGCCATCCCCTTCGACCCCAAGGCGGCAGCCAATGCCGCGCGGCTCGGCCAGACCTTCCTGGGCGCCAACCGCACGGCCAAGGCCAGCCAGCCGATCCGCGATGTCGCCCAGGCCATCGCCGCGCTGTCCGACACCGGCAGCGAACCCGACAGCACGGTCAGGACCAAGGCACGGCCCGGTGCCTCGCTGCTGGGCAGGTTCGACCTGAAGAAGATCCTCACCCCCAAGGCCAAGGCCGGAGCTTCCGCCTGAGGCTGCGCACCCGCCTTTTTTTCCTAGCGCCCGTTCCCCTCTCGCATAGGCAGACCGCAGCATGTTGACCCCCCAGATCCTTGTCGTCGCCGGCGGCATCGCGGTGGTGCTCATCATGGCGGTCTTCGCCCTGTCGGGCCCCAATGCGGCCAAGGAGAGCGAGCGGCGCCTGCAACAGGTGCGGTTTCGCCATTCGGACAAGGCGGTCGACAAGGTCGAGGCGCAATATCGCAAGGCCATCGCCGCGCGCACCCCGCGCGCCCACACCGTGGCCGGATCGCAATCGCGGATCGCCGCGCTCGAACTGCGGCTGCACCGCACCGGCAAGGGCTGGACGCTCAAGGGCTATGCCTATGCCTCGCTGGGCCTCGGGCTGGGAGTGGCAGCCCTGGCCTTCCTCAAGTCGGGCTCGCTGATGCTGGCCCTGCCCGCCGGGTTGCTGGTGGGCGCGGGGCTTCCGCACATGGTGGTCAACATGGCCATCAACCGCCGCACCAACGGCTTCATCGCGCGGTTTCCCGATGCCCTCGAACTGCTCGTGCGGGGCTTGCGCTCGGGCCTGCCGATCACCGAGACGCTCACTGTCGTCGCCAGCGAACTGCCCGGCCCGGTGGGCGAGGAATTCAAGCTGGTGACCGACCGCATCAAGGTGGGCAAGACCATGGAGGAATCGCTCCAGGACACCGCCGACCGCCTCAACATGGCCGAGTTCAGCTTCTTCTGCATCACGCTGGCGATCCAGCGCGAGACCGGCGGCAACCTGGCCGAAACCCTCGCCAATCTGGCCGACGTGCTGCGCAAGCGCGCGCAGATGAAGCTCAAGATCAAGGCGATGAGCTCGGAAGCCAAGGCCTCGGCCTATATCATCGGCGCGCTGCCGTTCATCGTGTTCGCCCTGCTCTACTGGATCAACCCGGCCTACATGGGCAAGTTCTTCCTCGACGAGCGCCTGATCGTGATCGGGCTGGGTGCGCTGTGCTGGCTGGGAATGGGCGGCTTCATCATGGCCAAGATGGTCAACTTCGAGATCTGAGGGCCCCATGGAACAACACGCCGCCCCCACCCTGCTGGGCATCAATGTCATCCATGCCGGCTCGATCCTGATGATGATCGCGGCAGGCGCAATGCTTCTGGCGATCTATGCCGCGGTCACCGTGCGCGATCCCATGGCCAAGCGCGTCAAGGCGCTGAACGAGCGGCGCGAGCAGCTCAAGGCCGGGATCATCACCACCAATGCGCGCAAGCGCCAGTCGATCGTCCGCCGCAACCAGACCACCGACAACATCCGCGGCATCCTCGAAAAGCTGCGCGTGTTGCAGGACAGCCAGCTTTCCGTTGTCCAGCAGCGCCTTGCCCAAGCCGGCATCCGCAAGAAGGAATGGGCCGTCGCGGTGATCTTCGGGCGGATGATCGGCCCGATCGCACTGGGCGGGCTGGCCTTGCTGTGGATCTACGTCCTCAATTTCTTCCCCGAATGGAGCCCGTTCAAGCGCTTCATGGGCTTCGCGGTCATGGTCCTCTTCGGCTACAAGGCCCCGGACATCTGGATCGCCAATCTCGTCACCAAGCGCACCAATGCGATCCGCAAGGGCCTGCCCGACGCGCTCGACCTGCTGGTGATCTGTGCCGAGGCGGGCCTGACGGTCGATGCGGCCTTTGGCCGCGTGGCCCGCGAACTGGGCCGGGCCTATCCCGAGCTGGGCGATGAATTCGCGCTGACGGCCATCGAACTCTCGTTCCTGACCGAACGCCGGCAGGCCTTCGAAAACCTTGCCTACCGGGTAAAGCTGGAATCGGTGCGCGGGGTGACGACCACGATGATCCAGACCGAACGCTACGGCACGCCGCTGGCCTCGGCCCTGCGCGTGCTCTCTGCCGAATTCCGCAACGAGCGCATGATGCGCGCCGAGGAAAAGGCCGCGCGCCTGCCCGCGATCATGACCGTGCCGCTGATCCTGTTCATCCTGCCCACGCTCTTCGTGGTCATTCTGGGCCCGGCGGCCTGCTCGATCAGCGACCAGTTCATCAACCGCAAGAGCCCCGCGCTCTGAGCCACCGAGCCTCCCGTGCCGCGCGCCAGAGCGCGTCGGACGGGGGCACCGGGCACGGGAGGGGGGCACACGGGAGAGGGCACGGAGCCCTTGCGAAAAAGGGCCTTACTTCCCCTGTTCCTCGAACCGGCGCACCGCCCCGAGCAGCTTGTCGAGAAGCCCGCGCAGCCGCTCGACCTCGCGCGGGGTCAGCACCGCAAAGATGTCCTCGTAGATTTCCTGGGCCTGCGGCCAGATGCGGGCGTGAATCTCGCGCCCCTGCGCGGTCAGTTCCAGATGGTGCGAGCGGCCATCGGCGACATTCGGGCTGCGCTGGAGCAATCCGCGATCCTCCAGCACCTTGCAGGCCCGGTTGACCGCCACCTTGTCCATCTGCGTGGCGCCGACCAGATCGCGCTGGGTCAGCGCCCCGGCATCGCCCAGCACCGCCATGACCCGCCATTCCGAAATTTTGAGGCCGAACTGAGCCCGATATTCGTTCGCAATGGCGCCGCTCACGGCGCTCGACGTGATGGCCATGCGATAGGGCAGGAATTCGGCAAGACGGGATTGCATGTCGGACATGGTTTCGTGTGTAAGGAAACCGGCGACAATGGCAACAATGATGTTGCCTCATTTGTGGCCAGCAGCCTTGCAATCATGCAAGACTGCTAGTTAACGCGCAACTTTCAGAATGTTCCGCGCACAAAATGGTGCATTACTCCAAAATGGAATGAACCTGCCGGCTCACCCCCGATTCGGGGCAATTCACCGCAAGTTGAGCACCCGGCCCGCCACCGCGCCCAGCCGGGCCACCAGAACCGGGTCGCGCTGCGCGGGCGCGGTCATGATCGCCCCGTCGAGCGCGTGGTCGATCGGGCTGGCACTGCGTTCGGGCGGAAGCAGCCCGGCCAGCGCCGTCACCATCGCGCGCGCGGTGGCTGCATTGCCGTGCATGACCTCGATCACTTGCGCCACATCGACATGCTCGCCCTCGCGCCAGGCGTCATAGTCGGTGACCATGCCGATCAGCGCGTAAGGCAGCTCGGCCTCGCGGGCCAGACGCGCCTCGGGCAGCGCGGTCATGCCGATCACGTCGGCGCCCCACTGGCGATAGAGGCGGCTTTCCGCGCGGGTCGAGAACTGCGGCCCCTGCATCGCCAGATAGCAGCCGCCGCGATGGACCGTGGCCCCGGCAGCCTGCGCCGCATCGCCCAGCAGCCCGGACAGCCGCGCGCAGACCGGATCGGCCAGCGAGACATGGGCCACCAGCCCTTCGCCAAAGAAGCTCTGCGGACGGCCATGGGTGCGGTCGATGAACTGGTCGACCGCCACGAAGCTGCCCGGCGCCAGTTCCTCGCGCAAAGACCCGATGGCCGAGATCGCGACGAGGTCGGTCACCCCGCACCGCTTCATCACGTCGATATTGGCGCGGTGGTTGATCCCTTCGGGCGGGATGCGGTGCCCGGCGCCATGGCGGGCCAGAAACACGAATTCCACCCCGCCGATCTTGCCCAGCGTAACCGGCCCCGAAGGCGCGCCAAACGGCGACTGGACCGCGATTTCCTGCACTTCATCGAGCACCGACAGGTCGTAGATGCCCGAGCCACCGATGATCCCGATGCGCCAGTGCGCCGCCGTCTGGTTCCCGTGCGAAGCCGTCTGTTCAATGTGCAAGGAATGTCGCCTTCTTGAAAAAATCGTCGTGCCTGCTCGATAGCGGCGGCGCGGCGCGCGGGCAATCGCGCTTGCAAACGCCCGCCTGCCCGCTACCCCGCACTCCCATGCCGAACGCGACCATGACCGAACCCGCCTTCATCGCCGCCCTGCGCGCCCTCGCGCAGGATCCGGCCGCGCGCGGGCTCGACGACGACGTGGCCGTGATCGACCTTGGCGGCGAAAGCCTGATCCTCACCCACGACATGATGGTCGAAGGCATCCACTGGCTTCCAGAGCAAGACCCCGCCGATGTCGCGTGGAAACTGGTGGCCACCAACTTGTCCGATCTGGCCGCCAAGGGCGCCCAGCCGCTCGGCGTCCTGCTCGGCTATGGGCTGGGCGGGGGCGAAGCGCGCTTTCTGGCCGGGCTGGAGGAGGTCTTGCGCGCCTTTGCCGTGCCCCTGCTGGGTGGCGACACCGTGCGCCGGGGGGCCAGTGCCACCCATGGCCTGACCGCGCTGGGCCGCGCCACGCACCGCCCCGTCCCCTCGCGCAAGGGCGCCCGCGCAGGCGATACGCTGTGGGTGACAGGCACGCTGGGCGCCGCCATGCTCGGCTTCGAGGCGCTGAAAGAAGGCCAAAAGGGCTCCGAAAGTCCCGAAATCGCCGCCTTCACCCGCCCCGTCCCCCGCCTTGCCGAAGGCCGCGCGCTGGCCCCGCATGTCACCGCGATGATGGACGTGTCCGATGGCCTCCTGCTCGACGCCACGCGGCTGGCCCGCGCCAGCGGGATCACGCTGGCGGTCGATTCACAAGCCTGCCCCTTCCCTGCCAGCCTGCCCCCTGAACGCCGTCGCGCGGCGCTGAGCTGGGGGGATGACTACGAACTGCTCTTCACCCTTCCCGCCGGACAGACCCCGCCCGTTCCCGCCGCCTGCATCGGCAAGGCGCTCCCCCCCGGCCCGGCGCCGCTCCTGCTCGATGGGGGGGCGCCTGCGGGCGTGCTGGGCTACGAGCACGGCTGAGGCCCCCTCCACCACCCGCTGCGCGGGCGGTCCCCCTCCCCGCACGCGGGGAGGACCGAATATCCTCCCCGCTTGCGGGGAGGTGTCAGCCCGCAGGGCTGACGGAGGGGAAAAAAATCGCGCTTGCAGCCCACCACAGATGGTCTAGCCTCGCCCCGTCCCGCACAAGACGGGACTCGCCCACGCCCCCACGAAAAGACGAAAAAACCGGGCGCGGGACGCAACAAAGGGGGATGCCACATGAACCTCGTCGTCGTCGCGATCGGGTTTGGGCTGCTGGCCGTGCTCTATGGCTATGCGACCAGCCGCCAGGTGCTGGGAAGCCCGGCCGGAAACCCGAAAATGCAGGACATCGCCGCCGCCATTCAGGAAGGCGCACAGGCCTATCTCCGGCGCCAGTATGCCACCATCGGCGTGGTCGGGGCGCTTGTCGCGGTCATCGTCGCGCTGACCCTGCACCCGCTGCCCGCCCTCGGCTTCGTCATCGGCGCGGCGCTTTCGGCTCTGGCCGGGTTCATCGGCATGACCGTCTCGGTGCGCGCCAACGTGCGCACCGCCGCCGCCGCGCAGGACGGGCTGCAACAGGGCCTGACCCTCGCGTTCCGGTCGGGCGCGATCACCGGGATGCTGGTGGCGGGCCTGGCCCTGCTGGGGATCGCCGGGTTCTTTGCCGTGCTGGTCGGCCCGCTGGGGCTGGCACCGGGAAGCCGCACGGTGATCACCGCGCTCACCACGCTGGCGCTGGGCGCCTCGCTGGTGTCGATCTTCGCGCGGCTGGGCGGGGGCATCTTCACCAAGGCCGCCGACGTGGGCGCCGATCTGGTCGGCAAGGTCGAGGCCGGTATCCCGGAAGACGATCCGCGCAACCCGGCGGTGATCGCCGACAACGTGGGCGACAACGTGGGCGATTGCGCGGGGATGGCCGCCGACCTGTTCGAAACCTATGTCGTGACCGTGGGGGCGACGATGATCCTCACCGCCCTGCTTTGCGACGATCCGGCCCGCCTGCTGGCGCTCATGGCCCTGCCGCTGCTGATCGGGGGCGTGTGCATCGTCACCTCGATCATCGGCACCCTGTTCGTGAAGCTGGGCCCCAGCCAGAACATCATGGGCGCGATGTACAAGGGCTTTGCCGTCACCGCCCTGCTGTCGGTGCCCGCGATCTGGCTGGCCATGCAGGCTGCGCTGGGCGACATGGCCGCCCCGCTGGGCACGCATGGCAAGCTTGCCGGGGTGAGCGGACAGGCCCTGTTCGGCTGCGCGCTGGTGGGCCTGGCCATCACCGGGCTGATCATCTGGATCACCGAATACTATACCGGCACCGCCTATCGCCCGGTCCGCTCGATCGCGCGCGCCTCGCGCACCGGGCATGGCACCAATGTGATCCAGGGCCTTGCCGTCAGCCTCGAAGCCACCGCCCTGCCCACGCTGGTGATCTGCGCGGGGATCGTGGTGGCCTGGCAACTGGCCGGGCTGATCGGCCTTGCCTATGGGGCGACGGCGATGCTTGCGCTCGCGGGGATGGTCGTCGCGCTCGATGCCTATGGCCCGGTGACCGACAATGCCGGGGGCATTGCCGAAATGGCCGGGCTGGACGAGGCCGTGCGCGCCCGCACCGATGCGCTCGACGCGGTGGGCAATACGACCAAGGCGGTCACCAAGGGCTATGCGATCGGCTCGGCCGGGCTGGCCGCGCTGGTCCTGTTCGCGGCCTATACCACCGACTTGCGGGCGTTCTTTCCGGGGCTGACGGTCGATTTCAGCCTCGAAAATCCCTATGTCGTCGTCGGCCTGCTGCTCGGCGCGCTGCTGCCCTACCTGTTCGGGGCCATGGGGATGACCGCCGTGGGCCGCGCGGCGGGCGACGTGGTGATCGACGTGCGCGACCAGTTCGCTGCCGATCCGGGCATCATGGCGGGCACCAGCCGCCCCGACTATGCCCGCACGGTCGATCTCGTCACGCGCGCGGCCATCCGCGAGATGGTCGTGCCCTCGCTGCTGCCGGTGGCCGCACCCGTGGTGGTCTATGGGGTGATCCGCTACGTGGCCGGACAGGCCGATGCCTTTGCCGCGCTGGGCGCGCTGCTGCTCGGCGTGATCGTGGGCGGGCTGTTCGTGGCGCTTTCGATGACCTCGGGCGGGGGCGCCTGGGACAATGCCAAGAAATTCATCGAGGACGGCCACTTCGGCGGCAAGGGCTCCGACGCGCACAAGGCCGCCATCACCGGTGACACGGTGGGCGATCCCTACAAGGACACCGCCGGCCCGGCGGTCAACCCGATGATCAAGATCACCAATATCGTCGCCCTGCTGCTGCTGGCCGCCCTCGCGGGGGTATAGCTTGAGTTTGGGGCGGGGTCTGGCAGGCATCCCGTCCCCCTTTTTGAGGTTTCATCTTTATGACAGCGCCTCCCACCCGATTGACGCTCGCCATCGCCCTCGCCTAGGCGCGCGGCCATGCTCAATCCGCTTTCCACCACCCTGCTCTCTTCCTCGACCGAACCGGCCGCGATCGTGGCCGGGCTGGTATCCCTGCTCACCGTCTCGCCCGAAGGCGGATCTGAGGGGAAGGACCGCTTCACCGGCGCGCGCAAACCGGGCGGCGAAGGTCGGGTCTTTGGCGGGCAGGTCATCGCCCAGGCGCTGGCCGCCGCGCAGGCCAGCGTCGATGCCGACCGCCCGGTCCACTCGCTCCATGGCTATTTCCTGCGCCCCGGCAGCGAGGAAACCACGATCACTTATGCCGTCTCGCGCGAGATGGACGGGCGCAGCTTCGCCAACCGCCGCGTGGTGGGCGAACAGAACGGCAAGGCCATCTTCAGCATGACCGCCTCGTTCCAGCGGCGTGAACCGGGCGTCCACCATGCCGTGCCGATGCCCGCCGTGCCCCTGCCCGAGGCCCTGCCCAGCGAGGCCGACCTGCTGGCCATCTATGCCGAACGCCTGCCCGAACAGCGCCGCGAGGCCCTCGCCCGCCCGCGCCCGATCGAGATGCGCCCGGTCGAGCCGATCAACTGGCTGCGCCAATCGCCCAGCGCGTCGTCATCGGGCGATACGCGGATCGAGCCCGTCTCGCACACCTGGCTGCGCTGCGTCGCCCCGCTGCCCGACGATCCGGCCATCCACCGCACGCTGCTCGCCTATGCCAGCGACATGACCCTGCTAGGCACCAGCCTGCTCCCCCACGGCCTGAGCTGGGCCGCGGGCACCGCCAAGGGCGCCAGCCTCGACCACGCGATCTGGTTCCACGACGATTTCCGCGCTGACGACTGGCTGCTCTATGCCTGCGACAGCCCCTGGGCCGGACAGGCCCGCGGCTTTTCCCGAGGCCGCATCTTCACCCACGACGGACGGCTCGTCGCCGAAACCGCGCAGGAAGGCCTCGTCCGCAAGGTCGGATAGGCAAAACAGAAAAGATAACGGGGTCGAAGGGGCCGATGGCCCCTTCCTTTCCCCTTTTCTTGAAAACCGCGCTCAGAGCTTGCCGAACTTGTCCTCATAGGCGCCGGTATCGCCGCTCGACAGCAGGCGGGCCTGTTCGATCCAGTTGTCGCGCGCGGGGCGACCGGCAAAGGCGCCGAGCTTGGGGTCGATGGCGGCAAGGTCGGCTTCCGTCCACGCGGCGATCTGGGCAAAGCGGGTGATGCCAAGGCCTGCCAGCAGGGTTTTCAGCTTGGGGCCCAGCCCCTTGATCCGGGTAAGGTCATCAGCCTCTTCAGGGGCAACCGGTGCCGGAGCGGGCTCTGCGGCGGCGGCAACGGGGGCCGCAGGCGCAGGCGCGGGGGCCGGCTCCACCGGCGCCGGGGCGACAGGGACCGGCTCTGCCACGGGCGCTTCGGGGGCAAGCGAGGGCGGCGGCATCGTGGCCACGGTGGCGGCGGAAGGGGCCGCGATCAGCGCATTGTTGCGCTGGGCGGGGGCGGCGCCTTCGGAGAGGACGTCCCTGATTTCGCGCTGCGGGGGCTTCTTGCCACCCGAACGCAGCAGGAAGAAGGCCAGCACCACGGCCAGCGCCAGCACACCGGCCAGCAGCGGCCAGTTGGCCTCGATCATTTGCATCATGGTTTCGCTTCCATTCGACAGACTCGACAGGCCCCAGCCCATGGCGCGTGCATGGCCCGCACGCAAGCGGGGCGGCGCCTTTGCAAGCGCCGCCCCGCCCGGATACCCTCGGAAGCGGCCCCGTCAGGCCGGTTCAGCAACCGATTGCAGCGAAGCCTTCTTGCGACGACGCCAGGCGTGGAGCAGCGGTTCGGTATAGCCGCTGGGCTGGGTCGTGCCCTTGAACACGAGGTCGCAGGCCGCGCGGAAGGCAAAGCTGGTGTCCCAGTTGCCCGCCATCGGTTCGTAGAGCGGATCGTCGGCGTTCTGCCCGTCGACCTTGGCAGCCATGCGCTGGAGCGCGTCCATCACCTGTTCGCGCGTGCAGACGCCGTGGAGCAGCCAGTTGGCCAGATGCTGGCTGGAAATGCGCAGCGTCGCGCGGTCTTCCATCAGGCCCACGTCGTCGAGATCGGCAAGGGCATGTGGGCCGCGCCCGACCGGATGAAGGCGATGGTTGCCGAAAAGATCGGCCACCCGCGCACCGGCGCCAACACCGCCTGGGTGCCTTCGCCCACCGCCGCCACGC
>Ga0075011_10001414_pt1 | contig 12897 bp, 10 predicted proteins | sample TARM_MetaG_T_14_FD_72354 | JGI IMG/M metagenome (GOLD analysis project Ga0075011, IMG submission 72354) | Freshwater microbial communities from Pennsylvania, USA, analyzing microbe dynamics in response to fracking - TARM_MetaG_T_14 | ecosystem: Environmental > Aquatic > Freshwater > River...
CACACAACTAACTCCCTGGTTATGCTGGAAAATATCAAGCAGGAATTGGGCAATAATGAAATTCATGTATTGACCCCGCAGGGCAAAATTATCGTTCTGCCCGCTCATGCGACGCCCGTTGATTTTGCCTATGCCCTGCACACAACAATCGGGCACAGGTGTATCAGCGCCACTGTGGACAAAGAGTTTGCCCTGCTCAGTGATAAACTTGAAAGCGGCCAAACCATCAATATTATCACCTCGGATCAGCCCCATCCTCGCGCCGACTGGCTGAACTTTGTCGCCACTCACAAAGCACGTAACAGTATCCGTCAGTATCTCAGACAGCAGCCCAAAGAGTTCACCATTCCTGAAGGGCGACGTTTATTAAAACTGGCCTTAAATAAAACCAATCTCACCGATATTAAACAGGATAATATTGATAAGGTGATAGCCGATCACCACCTCAATGATTTTAATAGTTTATTACATGAAATAGGCAGCGGAAAATTGTTGAGTATTGTGATTGCCCGTCGTCTGCGCGGCAATAGTAATGAATTAACAGAGTCTGAACTGAAACAGGCCAGCCGCCAAAGTGCCATCAAGGGCGCAGAAGATATGATGCTCACCTATGCAAACTGCTGCAAGCCTTTGCCGGGTGACCCTATCGTTGCCCATACCAGTCCGGGCAGAGGCTTGGTAGTGCATACCAAACAGTGCCACAATATCAGCGGTTTCGAACATGAGCCGAGTAAATATATTCCCGTGGAGTGGGATATGAATTTTATGAATCAGTATGAATACTCCAGCGATCTCAATATTATCATGATTAACCATAAAGCCGGGCTGGCCAAGCTGTTTAATATCATAGCCAAAAGTAATGCCAATGTGCTGGATTTGCAAACCACAGAGCAGCCGGATCATGTTTACGCAATCAATTTAACCTTGACTGTTATCAATCGCATACACCTGTCACGTGTGATGCGGCAGATTAAAAAATTATCTAATGTCAAAAGTGTCAGACGCAGCAATAAAAAGAGACAGGTAAAGGAGGAGCAATAGATGCAATTTATTAACAACAAACTTATCTTTTTAAGCGCACTATTTTTATTTGCCTGCAGCGCTGAAACCGCTAACAGTGAAGCTGAAAACAACCAGATTGTACTGGCGCAGATTCAGCAAAAATGGGATCTGGTCGCCATAGACGGGCAGGCTATCGATACCCAAATCAGCAGTACATTGGCAGTTGCATCCGGAGGAAAAGCAACCGGCAATCTCGCCTGTAACCATTTTTTTGGCACGCTGCTACTGCAAAATAACAGGTTAAGAATCGATCATATGGCCAGCACTCGTAAAATGTGCCAGAGCGCAGTGAATGAGATTGAACTGATAGTGTCCAGTACCTTAAGCGACTGGTCTGAGGTCTCCTTAAAGAGTAATAAACTGACGCTGCTCGGCAAGACACACAGCCTGAGCTATACCATTGAGCAATAACTTTTTATGGCAGCTAAATTATCCTGATTGCGTTCTTGCCAGCCCCACCAGGCGCGCAAACAAGCGTTTTAATATGGGTGGAATCGAATCCGCCCCGCGCTCTTCAACCGCACTGGCGATAGCTAAACCCAGCTCAGGTTTTGAATATTTATGCACCGCTTTATCAATCACCTTATTCACTGTAAGTCGGGCTAAATCTTTTTCCGTGTAACTGGCAGCGTCAAGATAGACATTGGCAAAACCATGATCAAAGAACAGATGTTCAATATCTGAGGCGGGCAAAACAGAGAGACGGTTAGCCAGAAAGTCCCTGCCCGATAATATATCCGCAACCCGCAGCGCATATTTTTGCCCGGCACTATCGCCATCCGTTAACACATGCCACTCAATATGCAGATCTTGCGCAAGCTTAATTAAAGGATCCAATCCGCACTGCGCAAACTCAATGATTTGCACCCCTTCAATCAAAAAAGAATAACCGCATAAACGGGCCAGTTCAGATAATAACCAGGTTTCAGTTTCCCCCTCCACCAGCAGCCAGGAGCGAGCAAATAAGCTTTGCGGCCTGTTCATGCGCACATGAAACGCAATCCTGCGCAGATCATTGCCTGAAAAATGTTTAACATTTAACGAGTAACTTTTAATCAAGTCAGCATGACGCACTAAACGCTGAATTCTGCTTAAAGGGAAAAAAGAGAGCAGTGGACTGGAGTTGGTGCAGACCAGTTTCTGCATAGGTAACAATGAAAAAAAGCGCCAGGTAATAGCTAAATTAACAGGATGTAGATTATTTTCAGGCTCTTCAAGCAATAAGATAGGGCTCGCCCCGCGGCGCAGCAGATGCTCGCCACGCGCCTCTAAAAACTCCCCAAACATCAACAGCAACATAGCTCTGTCTCTTTTGTGGCCAGTCTTTAAGAGATCATTAAATCGGGTTAACCCCTGAAAAGAGAAAGGGCGCTGGGTGTGAATGTCATGGTCGAAATCAACTCGGGAATAGTTGACCGAGCCATAACGTTTAAACAGATAATGGTCAAAAATATAGGTTAATGCTTCATACCCTCTGCTCATCTCATATTCAGACAACTGCTGTGAAGAGCCCGCCAGATGTTTGAAAATTCGTTTTATTCTCGCTTCACAGTGTTCTCTTTTACTGTAAGCCTCTGATGATTCAACTTCGCCTATCTTATTGATATCGCTGCCCATGCGCAAAACAGGGACAAAAGAGATAAATTCATTAATCAGGTTCGCCTGTTTCTCTTTACTGAATAACTTTTCATACCCCTCATTGTCCAGAAAATAGCGGTGAGTTGAGATTTCGCCCGTGGCGCTTATTTCACCATCAATTTGCAGATAGATATAACGGAAATCGTCTTTAGCAGAATTCCAGAGCTCAGTTATTCTTTGGTACTGGCGTTGCGCAGATTCACCAATCCACTGCTCTTTAAAAGTAAAAACAAGATGGATCATTTTACTGCTGCTAATTTCCGGATTCGGAGGTTGATGGAAATCAGTGGCGATAAATTTATAGGCTTTATGCGTACTGGAAAAAAAAAGGGATAAAGCATCAAAAAGACTGGATTTCCCCCAGCTGTTTTCACCAAGAAAAGCGCTCAGCTCTTTAACTTTTATCGACAGGCGATTAATGCCACGAAATCCAACCACTTCTATTTGCGCTAGTAGCATAGCAGCTCCTTGAAAAGGGAGAACCTGCCACTAAAAACAGCAGCAGGTTTTAATGTAAACTTTAATCAGTGAATTATAAAAACATAGTCTGAGCAATGTCTCAGTTTCCTTATTTTTGGCACAAAAAAGGGGTTAAAAATAGCAAACAGCACTACACTCTATTTACAAAAAAATCCCGCACAAATAACACGGGTAATTTCCATAAGCAGTAAGATCACGTCTTAATCATGGCACAAAAAAACAGACAAATAGTAACTAATTGATAAGACTCTGAAACGGGTCGCAGTTTAATGTATTTCAACAGAGGAGGGTGAATATGTCAGATGTACATGCACTTAATATTTTGCCGAGTCAGGCAGCCATTGATTCCATTGCAACCTACCGTTTAGCGTTTGATAAAGACCCCTTTAACTACGCGCAACTTTTAGGTAACCTGCAAAAAACCTTTTATGAGCACAACTTCATGTGCAACTATGATAATACCCATTGGATGCGTGAAAAAGGGCGTGATTATTTAAATAACCCTAAGTTATTTTCCCACGCACCGTTAACCTACCTGTGCATTTTTCTGGGAGAAATGTTCAAAACTTATGATCTGCCTGAACTGCAGGAAACTATGACGCCGTATATATTGGAGTGCGCACTAATACGCCTTCAGGAATTCAGACTCAATTAACAGAACGGATTATGCTAGCAACAGCTGATATTTATACCCATGTTACTTCAAGATGCAAAATCATCTTGAGGTATCATGGGTATACAGTCTGCTAGCATCCGTTTTACAGCGATTGTGAATATTCATTGATAATAGCTAAAAACTCAACGCCATATTTATCAAGCTTAATCTGCCCCACTCCGCTGATATTCAAAAACTGCGCATTGTTAAGCGGCAAAAGTTCACTCATTTCTGAGAGTGAAACATCACTGAAAATAATATAGGGAGGTAAATTTTCACGATCTGCAATCTGCTTGCGCAGCTGGCGCAGGCGGGCAAAAAGTTTATTTTCAGATCCCAAAGATAAAGCCCCTCGTTTCTTTTTCACTTTAACCATTTTCAGGCGCGGCACAGCCAGCAGCAGGGCTTGTTCCGATCTTAAAATAGGACGGGAGGCCTGGGTTAGCTGCAGCGCAGAGCCGCGGGTTAAATTTTGCATCAACAAACCACAATGAATTAATTGTCTTATGATACTCAACCAATATTCAACAGATTGATCTTTACCAATGGCAAAGGTAGAGAGTTTATCGTGCCCTAAACTTTTCACACGCGCCGTTTGCGCCCCTCTTAAAACATCAATAACATGACCCATACCAAAATACTGTCCGGTGCGATAAACGCAGGAGAGTATTTTTTGCGCATCTTTCGTCGCATCATAACTTTTAGGGGGATCTAAGCAAATATCGCAGTTACCACAGGCCTTGTGGCTATATTCACCGAAATAATTGAGCAATACCTGACGGCGGCAAGTCTGCGCTTCAGCAAAAGCAACCATAGTATTGAGTTTATGCAGCTCAATACGGAGCTGCTCTTTATTTTCATTTTTTTCAAGCAAACCGCGAATTCTGGCCGGATCAGCCGGATCGTAGAAAAGCATCGCCTGTGCAGGCAAACCATCCCTTCCCGCGCGGCCCGTTTCCTGATAATAGGACTCTATATTTTTAGGGATCTCATAATGCACGACAAAACGCACATTAGGTTTATCAATCCCCATTCCGAAAGCAACCGTTGCAACAACGATATCAAGCTCGTCTTTAATAAACAGATCCTGCACACTCTGCCGCTCTTCAAGCGCTAAACCGGCATGATAACAACGCGCCTGCAGACCTTTGGCAATGAGTTTCTCACTTAACTCTTCGGTGCGCCGGCGACTGGTACAGTAAATAATACCGCTTTCGTTTTTATGCTCGTCTAAATAATGAAAGAGCTGCGCCAGAGGGCGATATTTTTCAATAAGCAGATATTCAATATTCGGGCGATCAAAACTATGGATAGCAACAAGCGGATCCTTAAACTGTAAACGCGCCAAAATATCGCGTTGTGTTGCATGGTCGGCGGTGGCGGTTAACGCCACTAAAGGGACCTCGGGAAAACGCTGTTTTAACTGTCCGAGCAGCGCATATTCAGGGCGGAAATCATGCCCCCACTGTGAAATACAGTGCGCCTCATCAATGGCAAACAAGTTAACCGGTAAATTTTCCAGACGCTCAATAAAGTCAGGACGCAGTAACCGCTCAGGTGCGATATAAACAAGTTTTAATTGGCCGCTGTGCATCTCATTAATAATCTGATTTTGCTGTGCATAAGAGAGGCTGGAATTAAGATAAGCAGCAGCAACGCCACAGGCGCAGAGAGTATCAACCTGATCTTTCATCAGTGAAATAAGGGGAGAGATAACAAAACAGATACCGGGACGCAGCAAAGCGGGAATCTGAAAACAGAGACTTTTACCACCACCCGTCGGCATCACCACCAGGGCATCATTGCCGGCGCAGAGCTGGTTAATAATCTGTTCCTGCCCTTCCCTGAAGGTGCTGTATCCAAACACATCAAAGAGTAGCTGTTGCGCGTTAAGGCAAGGTTGTTGATTCACTGTATTTCTGCCAGATTAAGGTAAAGGGTTTAAAGTCTCTATTGTATACCCAAACGACCCCAAGATGCAGCAGTCAGGATCTTGAGGTAGCTTAGGTATAAGTCAGACCGGTGAAAAAATCAGCCTAATAAGAAACACAATTTCGGCCGCTATTTTTGGCGTTGTAGAGTTGTTTATCTGCCATATGGATATGCCAATCCATATCCTGTGTTGCATCAAAAGAGGATAACCCGATACTGATCGTTAATTGTGACCCGGTTAATTTTTTTAAAAGCAGGTTATCCTGCACCAATACACGTAGACGCTCCGCTATTTTCACCGCCGCCAATAAGCTTGTCTCAGGCAGCAAAACAATAAACTCTTCGCCGCCCCAGCGGGCAATAATATCCGTTGGACGCAGGGTTTCTTGTAGCAGCGCGGCACACTGCTTTAATACTCTGTCCCCCTGCAGATGCCCTTGGCTGTCATTAATTATTTTGAAGAGGTCGATATCAATCATGCACAAAACCATCTCTCGTCCCTGACGTCTGCAGCGCGCCTCCTCTTTTTTATATTGCAGAGAAAAATAATTGCGGTTACATAAACCCGTTAAATGATCCTGCCAGGCTATTTTCTCCAATTTATTATGGTAGTGAGTGATGGTTTTGAAAATCAGATATAAAACAACAGAAAGCAGCAACAAACTTATTAGGATATTAATAATAAGCGGCTTGAGCAGCGCTGCGGCTATTTTTCCACTTTCGGCTTCAACGCAGAGTAAAAGATCTAATACTTCGACATAACGGGTTATCACCAGATACTTTGTACCTTGATGCAGGTAGGAAAAAGTGCCTTCTTTGCTCCTTAAAATCTCCGAGGCAGAATCTTTAATACCTGATTTTTCATAGATATTTTGTCCTTTCTGCGCATCACTTCCGGAGAGTAACACGTCACCTTTTGTATTAACAAAATAAACAGTTTTTGCATATTTTTGATAATAGGCATCGAATTGAGCTTCAACATTTTCAATATTTAAACCGACCCCAACAACACCAACTAATACGTTGTTTTTATTGCGAACTTTAACATTAATAAAAATAGCCAGTTGATTGGCATTAGACATATCCGGATCAATATTCAGTTCCGATTCAGCGCTGCCATTTAAAAAACGGAAATACCAGTTATCCACTGGATTTTGCTCAGTAACTATTTTTAATAAACCACCCGCATAGAAATAACGCTTGCTTCTTTCGGACACAAAAAAAGCGGTAAATAACCCGTATTTATCTTTTATATGACTTAAATAACGAGAAATATCATCAATGTCCTGTCCCTCCGTTTCTACCCAGCGGTGCAGAAAGGTATCGTTGGCCATCAAAGAAGAGACCAGTTGAGGCTGTAACAAATCACGCTGAATATCCGAATAAACATTGTCTAATGTTAAGGGCATCTCATGCCTGATTAAAGAAGTGAATGCCTGTTGCTGTGTGATTTTAAAACTTGAGATAGCACTGATAAAAAAACCTAAAACAATAAGCACACTTATCGCTGATAACATCCGTTGTTTAAAATTCATAACGATAATCTCTAAAAAATTTATAACGCAGCGAAGTCTTTACTAAAAAGATCCACTTTTGACCAATCCGTTAATTCGATATCAGCTGTTGTATCTGTACTACCACCCGTTATTTTCATAATCAGCTGAATAATTAATGTTTGCCACCAGTTGTAACGCGAATATAACAGAGCCCCTGCAAACACCCCTTTTAGACGCGGTTGCCAGAGAGATAATCGATCAAACTTGGCCATATAAGCATTGTTTGCCGGATTAGCCTTTTCCAGCTTGCGCGCCGTCAGACAAACTAAAAAGAAAGCATTGGGCAGCAGATCCAGCTGGGCTTTGTGTTTATTAACAAACTGCAGCAGATTTTTACGCAAATTACCGTAACGAATCGAGGCGCCAATCAGCACCTTATCATATTGACTAAAGTCGATATGCGGCTCCTGATCGACATTAAACAAAGTGATCTCATCCTCCAGCTGCGCGGTGATGTGTGCTATTATTTTTAACGTCTGACCATCAACCGATGAGTACAAAACCAGCGTTTTAGTTGTCATTTTTAATTTTTCCAAAAACAGGCAGTAAGGTAATTATCGCTAATTTAGCAAATAAGCGGGCAATAATCATGATCCGTTTAACTATCTTCGCGCATCGCTGCCTGCAATAGCAATCTTTTTAGCAGAAATAGCGCCCTGTGTCAGCGCCTGCAGCTGCTCAGTAAAGTCCCTGGCAAACTGTAAATCCACGGCAATAACCGCATCGATCGTCTGCAGATAGGTTATCTGTACAATATATCCTGAATGAGCAGCCAACAGCCCCTGTATCGCTGCCATTTGCGCATAATCACAGTGCAATTGAAAGTGCTGATAAAAGCGTTTTTCCGTTGTTTGCATCTGCCTGATTAATTGTTGTATACCATTTGAGTAAGCACGCACCAACCCGCCAGTTCCAAGCTTTATGCCGCCGGAATAGCGCACCACCACCGCCATAATTTCGCCCAACTGCGTGCCCTGTAAAATAGCCAGCATAGGTTTTCCTGCCGTGCCTTTGGGCTCGCCATCATCACTGCAGCCGATATTCACACAATCATGCGGACCTGCGGCAATATAAGCCCAGCAATGATGGCGCGCATCTCTGTGCAACACTTTTATCGATTGCAGATAATCCAGCGCCTGCTGCTTACCTTCAACATGTGCCAGATAGGTGATAAAACGGCTTTTTTTGATCTCCTCTTCAAAACAGAGATCAGCCTGTAAAATAGGGTAAGGTTCAGTCACAAAAATTCCATAAAAAATGATAGCCTTTATTTTGTAGCTGCATAACCTGCCGCCTGCCAGGCTAAAAATCCACCCGCAACTGAATAAACATCTTTAAAGCCCATCATCTGCAAGGAAAAAGCAGATAACACAGAGCGTGCACCCGAGCGGCAGAGCAGATAGACAGGCTGCTCAGCTAATAACTCAATGCTGGCAAAGCGCGCTGTAATGCACTTATGGCTGCTAATTTGCATCTCCAGAATCCCGCGCGGAATAAGCAGCGCGCCGGCAATGGAGCCGGCATCAGTTTCCGCCACTTCACGGATATCGATAACAAGCGCCTGCGGATTTTGCTGCATAATTTTTTTTAATGCCGCGACATCTAACTCCTGTACCTGCAGGCGAAGTGACTCAACAAGCTCTCTGCCATTCATAACCATTGTTCATTGCCTCTCTTTTTAAATAATTTCACAGCGCGTTCTCAAGCAGCGCTAACAGGGTTTGTTGCTCCGCGAAGGGCACACCATTTGAGTATAAGCCGCGCAGGGTGTGCAGAAACAGGGGCAAACTTTTTTCATCGAAGGGGTCGACAGCGGCTTCTGATAACTGCGCTTTATAGCGTAAAGCCAGCTGCTCTTCGTCCCAATCACAACCCTTTTCTGTTTCACTAAAGAGCAGCGACAGCAACTGCTGATAACGTAAAAATGTTTCCCGTAAATGACCGATAAAAACCCTTAACAGGGGGCTGTCGTTGAGCAGATAGAGACCATTTTCAAAATTAAACAGACCTATCTGCTGTAATTTCCGGATCCCCTCCGCCATTAAGCTGTCGCTATTTTGGCTATTATTTAAAAAATATTCAGCCTGCAGCAACGGATATATTTTGCCAGCATAGCAGGCAATATTGGCAAAAGTTAAGGCTTTATTTTGCCCGGACAGATAATGCGCGGTATTGCACAGCAAGCCAGGTAGGACAAAAAGATGCACTATATTATTGCGGTAATAACTCAGCTGCAGCGCCTCTGCCTGTGAGCAGGAAAGTACGCCTGCACACTCACTGAACTTATTTAAAGCAAGCGCCTGCTGATAAATTTCCGCCGCATCGCCCTGCGCGTAAGTGATCAAGCTATCAGCTTTAAGTAACGCAAGCAGCTGTTGATGCTTATCTATCTGCTCAAGAAACTGCGTTTTCTGCACAGTGAAGTTTTTATTGGCCAGTAAGATAGCCGCGCATAAAGGCAGCGCGTTCACTGCACTTGCCGAATTAATCGCCACCATCACATTATGAGCGACCTGCTCCACCTGTTTTTTAAACTGCAGCGGCGCCATCTCAGCTTGTTGCCAGTTCAGCGTTGCACGCTGAAAATAGTCTCTGATATTAATCGGCTCGGCAAAATTCACAAAAGCACGGCCAAAATTGCCCAGTTTTTTTACACTGCGCAACACCTGGCAGAAATTCTCTTTCTCTTTTTTCTGCCCGGCTAGCTCTCTAATGTAAGTGTTCACTTCCATTATATGGTCATATCCTATATACACAGGCACCAGTAAAACATTACGCTGCGGCTGATTTAAATAGGTTTGCAGAGTGGTTGCCAGCAGGCCGGTTTTCGGTGGCTGCAGACGCCCGGTACGGCTGCGCCCGCCCTCAGTGAAAAATTCAATGGGGTAGCCCTGCTTAAATAACATCGCAAAATAGGCGTTAAATACTTGCTTATAAAGCGGCGAGTCTTTAAAAGAGCGGCGTAAAAAGAAAGCGCCACAGCGCCTGAAAATAGCCCCGGCAGGAAAAAAGTTAAGGTTCACACCTGCGGCAACATGCGCAGGCATCAACCCCTGCTCAAAGAGGAGATAGGAAAGGAGCAGATAATCCATATGGCTGCGGTGACATGGCAGATAGATAATTTCTGCGCCGCTTTGGCACGCTTGACGCACAGCCTGCGCATGATGCACTTCAATACCCTGATAGATATGATTCCATACCCAGCCTAATATTTTACGCAAGAGTTTCAGCAGGGGATAAGAAAAGTCAGCGCTGATCTCCTGCAGATAGGCGCGGCACTGAGATTCAATGGCGGCTTCACTGCGCTGCTCAATTGCCGCACGCTCTTTGATAATCTGGCGTAAATTCGGCTGCGCTAAAATAGCTTCAATCAGCACTTTTTTCTGGGCTAATTTGGGGCCGACACTGCTGCGTTTTTGCTGAGCAAAGTAACGATTCGCCACTTTTGCCAGCTTATACGCTAAGTGCTGCGCCGATTCTGATCTGTCACGCAGACATAGCGCGGCAATGGAAATCGGCGGATTAAAACGCAGCAGATGATCTTTACCGTTTTTCAGCACCACCAGCGCCTTATGCAGCGCACCAACACGGCGCTGATCAAGCAGATCAAAGCATGAACTTTTGCCCTGTTTACCCGGGTTTCTTCCCCAATAAAAGGTCACAGGCAGTAACTGAATATCTAAATCGGGATCCGCTTTATGCAGATCAAGCAGCTGCTGATACTGACTTAAATAAGGTGGCGGCGAATTTTGCGCACTTTTTTGCGCGGCTGAGAAAAAAGACCAATCATCAATAAAAATAGTGCTGCTCAGGCTCTGCCCGTTCACCTGGATTAGCGCATAGGGATCAGGCAGGCCCGCCTGTAAACAGCTGTACTGCAATCCGAGCAGATCACTGGCGCTGTTTTGCTCAACGACATAAATAATCGGCCGATTCAGATCCAGCTGCAATTCAGCCATCGGCTGCACAGGCACATAGTGACTGCGGACCCAGTATTTATTAATAAAACGGGAAAAAAACGATCCTTTTGCTAACACATCCAACCTTAATCACCGACACATTACAATAGGGCAATATTAACATAGAAAGATATTAGGCTAGTGGCGAAGCCCTTTAAAATAGAAGTTAATGGCAGGTTACAGCGTAATAATTGCGCTTATTAAGAAATTCACAGCAGATACTTAAACAGCAAGTGATCTTAGCTGCGCATTTTGCTAAAATAGCCGACTCACAGAAACTAGCAACAGGCACCGCCTTCCATGAAAAAAAACACGGGATTAAAACGCATTCTCCTTGCCGCAGGTTATTCAATACAAGGTTTAAAAAGTGCCTTCAAATATGAAGCAGCCTTTCGCCAGGAGTTATTATTAGCAGCGATTCTGATTCCCCTTGCCTGTTATTTAGAGGTCACTCAAACGCAGCGGATTTTAATGATTGCGCCTGTTTTCTTAGTCATGATTATCGAGATTATTAACTCCGCAATTGAAGCCGTAGTTGACCGCATAGGCAGTGAACACCATGAATTAGCCGGGCGGGCCAAAGATATGGGATCAGCTGCTGTATTCATCGCCCTGATGCTAACCGCCTATATCTGGATTGAAATCCTTTTTTTATAAGCACAATTAACAAAGCTAGGATTTCCAATGGCCAATAAACCCTATTCAGTGCAAAAAAACAAAACCACAGCAGCCATTAAAACTGTGCCTCACTCCTTTGAAGCGGAACAGGCCATTATCGGTGGTTTATTATTAAACAATGATGCCTGGAATGATGTTGCTGAACGGGTCGTCGATCGTGATTTTTATCACCGCGCACATCGCCAGATTTTTGCCACCATTGAACAGTTGAGCAGTGAAGATATTCCTGTCGATCTGGTCACGCTTTCTGAACATCTTGACAATAAACAAGAACTTGAAGGAATCGGTGGTATCGCCTATCTGGCCGAACTGCTGCAAAACACGCCCAGTGCCGCCAATATTAATAACTACTCGGATATCGTCCGTGAACGCGCCATTGTCCGTGAGTTAATCGCTGTCGCCAATGAAATTGCCGAAGCGGGTTATGAGACAGAAGGGCGAGACAGTGCGGAACTGCTTGATTTTGCTGAAACCCGTGTATTCCAGATAGCAGAAGCACGAAGCAATAAAAGTGAAGGCCCGCTGGCGATTAAGGATATTTTAAAAGCAACCGTCGCGAAAATTGATGATCTGTGCAAAAACCCGCGTGACGGTGTTACCGGTTTATCTTCAGGTTACAATGACTTAGACCAGATGACCACAGGCTTTCAGCCCGGTGATTTGATTATTGTCGCGGCTCGTCCGTCTATGGGTAAAACCACCTTTGCCATGAATTTAGCAGAGCATGCGGCGCTTAATGCGGATAAACCCACCCTTATCTTTTCACTGGAAATGCCCGCAGAGCAGATTATGAACCGTATGCTGGCATCGCTGGGACGTATTGATCAGGGCAAAATCCGTACCGGTCAGCTGGATGAAAATGACTGGGCTTCCCTCTCTTCCACTATGTCTATTTTATTAAGCAAAGGAAATATGTTTATCGATGACAGCTCAGGGC
>Ga0075011_10001416_pt1 | contig 12883 bp, 7 predicted proteins | sample TARM_MetaG_T_14_FD_72354 | JGI IMG/M metagenome (GOLD analysis project Ga0075011, IMG submission 72354) | Freshwater microbial communities from Pennsylvania, USA, analyzing microbe dynamics in response to fracking - TARM_MetaG_T_14 | ecosystem: Environmental > Aquatic > Freshwater > River...
AGTGCGCTCCCGTACCCCTTCTGTTCGATATTGACAACCCGAGCCCCGTTTCTGATGGCTATTTCCTGAGATCCATCGGTACTGCCATTATCGGCAATGAGCACTTCGCCATCGACATTGTTATCTTCTAAGAAGGACATCGCTTTTTTTATGCAAATCTCCAATGTTTCCGCTTCATTCAGGCACGGCATTAATATCGTTAATTCGATTTCTCTCTCTTCCAATCGCTTTTCCTCTTTATACTTTATATTTTATTACTCACGTTCGCTTATTCCAACGTTGGGAAGACCGCCGTCAACACGATCTGCTTAGGCTTCTTTTCTCCAAATCTCATTCAATAGATTCAAATGCCTTTCAAAATTATGACGATGTTGCTTTTTTAACACCTGCAGAATAACACCACTGAAAAAACTGATAATGGCGATGATCCACAAGGCCGAAATGACAATCAAGGTCGGATATTTGTCGACCAGACCGGTTTCAAAATAATTAATTAAAATGGGCGTAAAAAAGATCCCGCTGATAATCAACAACACTAATGAAAGCATCGAGAAAAACAAATAGGGTTTGGTATCTCTAAATAAGGTTCCAATTGTCATCAACACTTTATACCCATCTGAATAGGTATTGAGTTTTGAGACACTACCTTCTGGTCGGTCCCGATAGTCGATCGGCACTTCAACTATTTTAAAATTGTTGTCCAGGGCAAAAATTGTCATCTCCGTTTCAATTTCAAATCCCTTTGATGTAACCGGAAAGGATTTTACAAACTCTCGGGTGAAGCCCCGAGCTCCGGTCATGATATCTTTTACTTCAGCCTTAAACAAAACATTGATTAATTTTCGTACCAGAACATTCCCTATGTTATGGAAAGGGCGCTTGTTTTCCGTGAAATAGGTCGAGGACAGCCGATCGCTGATGGCCATATCGGCCCGTTTTTGATAAATTTGTTGTTCCAATTCCAACGCAAATTCAGCCGGGTAGGTATCATCTCCATCCGTCATAATATAACAGTCGGCATCAATATCCCGAAACATCGATCGAACCACATTACCTTTCCCCTGTCGATATTCGTAGCGCACAATGGCGCCAGCCTTTCTGGCAATTTCATCAGTCCCATCACTGGAATTGTTGTCATATACATAGATATCAGCATGAGGCATGACTGCCTGATGATCTTTGATTACTTTTTCAATGGTTTTAGATTCGTTATAACAGGGGATTAAAATCGCTGTTTTTTGTCCTTTTTCCATCATTACTCCTTTAATTATAATTTACTGTATATATCTTAAATCCGTTTTCATCTGCTAACTCCGTAAAGCTTACAGCCTCATTTGAAAGTATCGATAAATCCCGTTTTGAGAAAACATAGGTTACCTCTAGTTTTTCCAGATCCATAATATTTAAATTCACTTCAAAAAGATCTGGCGATTTCAGTTCAAAGTGTGTTTCCTTGCTTGTGTTAATCAGATTGACACTGATATGGGCATAACGGTTATATATTTCCTCTGCTGATCCATCCGGATCCAGTAGATGCCATCTTTCCAGATTCGGATACACATTTGTGGAGTTTATTGTTGGTGCGCCAGCCATTAATGGAAAATTAATCACTGGAAAACCAATTTCCGCTCCCGAATCGACAATCCATAATCCGTTTTCCGTCGTATTGATCTGTTGAATTCTATTGATTAAATTCGTCTGGTAAATCGCATCCAGTCCATTAACAACTGGATTCACAAATAATCCTGCAATAAAAATGATACCAAAGACAATCACCAATAACGTCTTACGGGCCCACTCCTTGTTTCCACTTAAGATGACGTAAAATGATCCAAACAAAAGAAGTAAACTAATCATACTCATTTTCAGATCAAGATAACCGTCATATGTTTTAAACGCCAATAGCGTGATTCCGAGGCTCATGAGCAGTGCACTACCCACTTTAAACCATTTTGAAAACGCACCGTCAAATAAAGCAAGGGCCCGGATCAACAATAAAATATTTATGAATCCTACTGCCAAAAAAGCTCGAACCGGCTTTGAATAACTGAGCAAGGTGATTTTTGCCAACCATTCCGGCCACGGAAACAAACACCATACTATCATCATGGCATTTATTAAAAGCAGCGGGATCAAGAATTTATCCTGCTGCTTTTGTTTTATCACTACCCACGCAGACAAAACAATTCCCAACGGAAAGAAATCAAAATAAACTGCCAGCTCACAGGGATTTGCATACGTCAGTTCCCGTGAAAAAGCAAAAAACAGGTTGCCCGGATATAAAAACAATCGCAACCCCTGGTTTCCCCCGGTTTCAGCACTTCCTCCCGGATAAACCGTATTCATCACCGAGTCAATTGTTCCTCCAGATTTAGACAAAATATAAATCATGCCCAAACTCAATAATAGAATCAAACCAACGCCAATTCCAATATCTTTTTTATTCCAGACAAAATGCTTCCGATTTTCCAGCACAACGCCAATGAATAATGCCAGAAATACATATACCAGTGGTACTTGCCAGGCTGGATAAAAGGTTAAAATATATCCACCGGCACAAATTAACATCACCAAGGCATACAGTGACCGTCGATAGTAATTCTGATTATTCATATACAGGGTGATCATGATCAACGCCAGTTGACCAAAAACCAGCATTTCAACCAGACCGTTGATGGCAAACCACCACTGCACAACGGGAGACCAGGTAACCATCAGGGTATAAATCAAGGCCAGCAATTTACTCTTATTCGTGAGGATCATCCCAAATTCAAAGGATACTAAAAACAAGGCAATGGTTCGTCCGATCCAAAAAAATGACAGCCCTTTTGCCGGAGCCAACAGTAAATAACCCCAATGAAATGGTCGAAAAAATATCGCAATATCTCTTACCGGTTGACCATATATGATAAAGGTGTCGGTTAGTGCCCCCCGAATGGTTTCACTGAAATAAGGAAACAAACCCGAATGATTATAATACTGCGACAGCATCATCGGTGTATTAACCGCCCACTCGTCACTACGGATTGCTCTTGATATGCCAATCAATGGTTGTGAAATATTGGTTAGATTAGTTAAATAATTCTGCCAATACAAGATTGATGAGCCATGAATTTCAAAAAAAACAAGGAAAATCCCCAATATCGCCGAAATCCAAAAACGATATCGATAGGCACGGTCGACCAATTTTTCCATTCCGTAATGATTCACCAAAATGCTCAAGCCAATTCCAATACTCATAAAAAAGAATAACCTGACAAAATCGAAAGTCTGAATAATCTGGGCAATTCCTGACCATGATTGGAACGATTCAATCGCAATTTTGTTTTCAATCATTAAAAAAAACAATTCACTGAAACCGGCTAATATTAATGACAAAATTATTAAAATGAAAATATTGATCTTTCTATTTGTTAATATTCCATTCAACTTAATACCCACTCTCAAACACCGCTTTAAATGTCATAAAAAATACTTTGATATCAAACCACAGCGTCCATTTTTCGATATACTCGATATCACACTCGATCCGTTTATGAATCGAAGTATCCCCACGCCAGCCTTGAACCTGAGCCCAACCGGTGATCCCCGGCCGAACATGGTGTTTGATCATATACTTAGGAATTTCGTGTTGAAACTGGGTGACATAATGGGGTCTCTCGGGTCGGGGTCCGACAATACTCATATCCCCTTTAAGTACATTGTAGAACTGTGGCAGTTCATCAATGCTGGTTTTTCGGATAAATGCCCCAAATTTTGTTTTACGCGGGTCGTTCTCAGTGGTCCAGCCGATTTCCCCAGGAATGGCGGCATCACAACGCATCGATCTGAATTTGTAAATCCAGAATTCCCTTCGGCCCATCCCCACCCGAATTTGCTTATAGATAATCGGCCCAGGTGAGGTTACTTTAACCAGAATTGCCGTAACCAACATAATTGGTGAAACCAGAATTAAAATCAGAATTGAAAGAATAATATCAATTGCTCGCTTGATCCATTTATTCAAGGGCTGATCCAGGGGGATGTAACGGGTATTGATCAATGGAATACCATCCAGTTCATCAAAATAAGCTGTTGTTCCCTGAATCAAGTGAAAATAATCTGGAATAATCTGGGTTTTAACACCCTGGTATTCACAGATATCAATGACTTCATCGATTCGTTTAAAACTGGTATTCGGCAAGGCAATAATGACCTCATCCACCTGATATTCTTCTAGAATTTCATTCATTTCCCGGGTTTTTCCCAGGATCGGGATCCCATCTTTATCGCTTTTGTGATAATAATCATCAACATACCCGGTTACCTTATAACCCAGCTGACGATCTCCAGCGACTTTTGCAGCAAAGGTTTGACCAATACTACCAGCACCCACAATAATAATATACTTGATGTTAAAACCCCGTTCCCGGGCCATTCGGAGAATTTTGCGAATCGATCCCCGCTCCAAAATCATCATCACCGTAGAGGTAATAAAGAAAATCCCCAGCATATACCGTGAAAAATGGATGCTTTTCATGGTAAATAAGGCCGACATTAAAATCGCAATGCCAATAATGTTGGCAAAGACGATTTCCCGGCATTCTTTAAAAAAACGCTGTTTGCGATATGGTTTGTAGAGGCCAAAGAACAGAAAAAGAACAAGATAGAGGGGGATAATGATTGCCAGCAAATCAATATAAGCCCTCAGGTTCATGGTCCGCACGCCATCATCAAAGAAAGGTGAGACAAACCGAATATACCAGGCAAATAAAAGAGACGCTGTCACCACACACAAATCAAACAACACCAATATAAAATTAAAAAAACGCTGATTGCTTTTTATCATGCCTGTCTCCCTTCCCTGTTTTTATTTTCTGCGATTATTTTTTGCTAAGGCCATTTTTTTCATGATTGTCGTTCCTGTAATCACGCACCACCGGGTAAACCGATTATATTTATTCTGATAATGTTTATTATAAAAAATGATCATCGAATCATAAAATGCGGCAATCACTTTGGGATTTCGTTTGCCGATGCCACTGGCTTTTTTGTGATGAAAAATTCGAACTTCCGGATAATACATGACCTGATACCCGGCCTGTTTGATCCGATAACACCAATCGACGTCTTCCCCATACATAAAAAAATCCTCATCCAGCATCCCTACCGTATCGACTACGGCTCTGGGAACCAACATAAACGCCCCCATAATACAATCAATGGAACAGGTTTTATTTTCATCCACATAGGTCAGATTATAGGCCCCAAAACGGGTGCTTTCGGGAAAGGTCAGGTCCAGATTGAGACTGTGATAAAGTCCGTTCATCGGTGTCGGAAAGCTTCGTTTACAGGCCGGATCCAGTTTTCCTGATGGCAGCAATACCTTACAACCCAATGCCCCGATATGTTTGTGATCTTTAATAAAAGCCAGGGCACCTTTTAAGGTATCCAGATCAACAATGGTATCGGAATTGAGCAAGAGTATATAGTCGCCCTTTGCCACCGCCATACCGATGTTATTGGCCTTTGAAAAGCCCAGGTTTTCGCTGTTTTTGATAATCGTTATTTCTGGAAACTGCTTTTCAATGGCTTCGATGCTGCCATCATCAGAAGCATTATCGACCAGAATAATTTCATAGCACAATCCTCTGGTATTACTTTTTATAATTGAATCAATACAATTTGATGTCAATTCTTCTGTTTTATAATTAACAATAATAATCGATAAATCCATTTTCAGCCTTTCTTAAGCCATTTTGTCTTTCAAAAGACATTATATTTTACCATACCCCCCACAAATATGGAAGGGCCGATCTAAAAACTGTTTTACTTGCCTATTTTATTTTCAACTTGTCTAAATACATTCACTATCAATTGGACTTCAATAAAAAAATAATGCTTCAGATTTCGAAACTGAAAAGGAACCTTCGTCATGATTCGATGCTTTTTCAGACCTTCTTTAATCCCAGCTCGATAATCCTGGCCAAAGCCCCTTTTGGCAAACGTTATGTATTTAACGATAAACCCCAAAAATAAAAACGGGCTGTTAACCAGTAATTGAACAAATGGCATGTTTTTATATGCGACATAAATATTATTGCGGGCTGAAATCTGAACCTTGAAGGGACTGTACTTTTGGCCTTCTGCTGTGGTTGCGCTGCCAATATGGTAGCAGATCGCTTTGGGTTCATATCGATTTTTATAACCATTGATCAATGCACGGTATCCGATATCAACGTCCTCCATATAGGCAAAAAAAGCTTCGTCAAACAAGCCAATCTCATTTAGAATCGATCGGCGGTAAATCCCCGCCCCGGCACAACTACTAAAAATTGCTGTTGGCTTATTATGAGCGTTGACCGATTGGCCATCGCCCCGTTTGTATCCCCAGCCCAGAATATTATAAAAATCGCCGGTATCATCGAGCTTATCCCGTTCATAAAAACGAATCATTTTTGAACTCACCGAAAAGGTTCGGGGATTATCATCAATATGCAAATATAAATATTTCACAAAATCAGGATCCGCCACCACATCATTATTTAAAAGCAAACAGTATTTTCCACGACTGGCCAGAATCCCCTGGTTAACCGACTTATCAAAACCCGAATTAACGGGATTTTCCAATAACATTACATTTTCATAATTCTTTATGATATCAACACTCCCGTCACTGGAGCAATCGTCGACAACTATGATTTCCATGTGTCCGAATGTACTAAAACTTTGTACCATCATACTATCCAGACAATTGGCGATAAAATTCTCCCCATTGAAATTTGGTATAATTACTGAAACATCACACTTCATAAAACCTTCCTTTATTCTGTCCATAATCCGTTTTATTATAACATAGGATCTTCCTTTACTAAACAAAAAGAGACCAGGAACTTTTCCCAGTCTCTCTTTTGGGCACTATCTCAATTTGCATTGCTGTAAGGGTTGTGAAAGTCAATCCATATTTCCGGATCGACACAGGCATCATCAGCATTGGCGATTGCTCCAAAATGCAGATGCGGTCCATAGGCATTATCGATATAGGTTCGTTGGGCGTTATAACCAGAGCCCCCGACTGAGCCAATTTTTTGGCCCTTACTTACCGACTGTCCCACACCCACGTTAATTTCCTGCAGATGTCCATAAAAGAAGGAAACACTTTCACCGTAGCGATCAGTGGTGCGGATTCGGACGTAGCGACCATAGCCCATAAAAAAACCGGCTTTTTCGACAATACCATTGCCAACTGCATAGCAGGAGGCATAATAGGGTGCCGGGATATCAACCCCTTCGTGAATATCACCCCAGCGTGGTCCAAACCAATCGGTGGGATCGCTGGGATTGGGTTTATAATTTTTATCCAGCGGATAATTATAAAAACCATATACTGTTGCCGTATTCTGTAAAATCGTTTTACTGGAGTCCTTAACAAAAACCATTTTTCCGTTTTTATCAACCAGGTAAGCATGCGAAATAAACGCATCAACAATAATGTTATAGTTTCGCAGATTAATGTTGGCTTCCCATGTGTGATTGCCAATATAGGTTGCCGGCTCCCAACGCAGATCATCCTGGCCATTTGAACGGCTCCAGGTTGGCATCATGATGGCGGTCACACCGTTTTCACTTCCCACATTCCTGATCCGGATTTTGAAGGTATTATTCAGCACCGCCTTGTCATACTCGATGGTTGGGTTAAGCTTTGGCATTGTAAAAGAAGATCCTGAAATAGTAATTACTTCTCCAGAATTATCCCTTAGATAAGTATGAATGCTGAACGGGCCAGTTTCAAAACCATGATTTTCAATATCCACAGAAGTTTGATACTCTCCATTTGCGCCGATTTCCCCCTGATACCATTTAATCTCATCCTGACCATCTCGTTTTGTCCACACCGCAAAATCGACTCGCTTAATCCCCGGCTTTTTGCTGCAGTTTTGAGTGCTGATGACAAACTTCGATCCATCATTTTCCTGCTGATGTGCCGCAACTTTTAATGGATCTTTTATAAACGGATTGTCACTGATTTTCGTTGTCGCTCCGAGATACTTCTGTTGTCCATTTTTATCGGTAACGTAGACGTGACTGATAAAGGTATCATAGCTTTGTTTATAATCAGCGATATTTATCACCGCTTCCCAGGTATCATTTCCTACATAGGTAGCTTTTTCCCAGCGCAGATCGTCATGACCGTTGATCTGTGTCCAGGTTGGCACAACAACATCGCTGACGCCATAGCGGTTGCTTAGCCCTGAAATACTTACCTTAAAACAATTATTTTTAACATCAGTCGCAGAAATAACCGGCTTTGATTCCGCAAGATCATACTTACTTCCAATAACTTTTAATACTTCGCCCTGCTGTCCATGAATATAGGTATGGATCTGGTAAGTGCCGGTTTCAAATCCATGGTCTTTACTGTCGATGGTGATGCTGTACTCGCCATTTTTCTCGCGGATTCCCTGATACCAATGCAAATCATCCTGAGCATTCCGTGCTGTCCAGGTTGGAAACAAAACCTGGCTAATCCCTGTTTTCCCAGCGCAGCCGATTGTGCTGACAATAAATTGTGTTTTATTTTCTGCCACTTGTGTGACCTTTACTTTTATATCATCAACAGCAAGCGCGGCTGCCAATATTTCTGTCGTTTTCTCAGCTGGCTTTTGATCTGCGTTCACCAAATTCTCATCTGTTTTTATTCTCGAATCAAGCGAATCATCCAAAAGCACCGCGTCCGTTTCAAACTCCGCTTTATTTTGAACCCGTTCCGAGTCAGACTCTTGTGCCGACTTATCTAATTTTAGTTGATTAATAATCAGTATTTCCACAGTCGGATTTTTATTGTTGATTTCCAATTTTCTTTCAATACATTCGTATCCATCAATCGTTTTTATCTGCTTTAGCAGATACAGTCCCTCTGATGTATTCTTTATCTCCGCCCGACCCATTTCATCACTCCTACAGGTTTCGATGATTTCGTTTTTGTCGTTTATAATACTGAATACTGCTTGATCAATTGCTTCGCCCTTTTCATTTTTTACTATGATAACCTGTTTAACAAGGTTATTTGTCTCGTCTGCTCCCTGTACCAGACTTTGACCTGATAAAAAAAGCAGAATAATTATCCCCAGAATGGTCAATGCTTTTATCGAACTTCTCCAGTCAGTGTTTTTTATCATATAGCTCCCCTTTTATAATTACTTTACGTATCATTACCCTATCATTGAATCATTCTCTGCGTCAATACTTTGCTATAAAAAAACAGAGCTGAATTTCTTCAGCTCCCAGACTGTCAAAGAACCCGATTTTCAAACTGAAAATCGGGTTCTTTGCGTGACCGGCCAAAAAAGAAGCCAAGCTTTGGATTTCCAAAGCGCCAGCTTTTTCAAATTCATGGCAGCATATTTAAGCCGAACCCAGCTGGCAACTGAATTCAAGCTCCGGTAAAGCGTATAACGCATGGCGTGTTTCTCTTTGGCATCTGCAAAAACCCGTTCGATGGTCTGGCTTCTGAGTGAGTAAGTTGCTTTTCCAATCGGTGAATGGCGAATATCTTCCGCCATTTCAAGATAATCCTGCCAGACATGTCGGGTCACCGTTTTTTCACAGGATTTGTTCTCTGTACATAAATGTCTGGTTGGACAACGTTCGCAATTAAATGGGATGCTTTTGTATTCTTGGTAACCGTGTCGATTCGTAGTGGCATAATACAAGGTTCGGTTTTCCGGACAAATGACCCAATCATTATATTCATCATAGACATCCTCATAACTTTTGTGATAATTCGGCTTTGTCATGGGGCGTTTGTATGGCACTGAAGGAATTCGGCCGTCATCAAAATTTGTCTTGCAGATCCATGGCGTTTATAACCGGCATCCGCTGTAATGACCTGGATCTGCGGATAGCGTCCAGTCACTTTCTTATACAGCGCATCAAAGATCTGGCTGTCATGATGGTTTCCTGCAGTTACCACCACATCCCGGACAAAATTATTCTGGTCGCACACAGTATGGGCACCATAGGCAAAACATTTCTTATGTTCGCCTTTATTAAAGACTCCACAATCCGGATCAGTTGTGGATTCTGTCACATTCCGGTCTTCCGGTGGCTTTGTATCATCAAATGGCTTTTTTCCATGATCCTCTCGATCAGCATTGACTTCTTCCAGTAGCTGGTCTTCATATGTTCGAGCCGCTCCCGGAATCGCCTTTTTAATGCGCTTTTTCAGATTGGCATTGGCTTTGATATGCGTGGCATCCACAAAAACCACTTCCGGTTTAAGATAGCCTGCTCTCTCCACCTCATACAGAATCCACGTGAAAATATCTTCAATGACCGATTCTTTGAAACGATGTCTGAAGTTATAGCTCACCGTGGCAAAATGGGGAATGGTCTCATTCAGGGTATAACCCAGAAACCAACGATAGGCGATGTTCATTTCAATGTCTTTAACGGTTTGACGGAGGGAACGGATGCCGTATAAATGCTGAATCAAAGCCATTTTGATCAGCACCACTGGATCCGCGCTGGGACGTCCATTATCAGCACAATATAAGTCTTCCACAAAATCATAAATGTGTGTGAAATCCACCGCTCCATCAATTTTCCTGAGTAAATGATCGGATGGAACCAATAAGTCTGTATTGACAAGTTCAACAACATCTCTTTCCAGTTTTTCCCGTTTTAACACTTTGCCTATCCATCTTTGTCTTTGTTGATTCAATTTTATCAAAAAAAGTCAGCTAAACAAAGCTGACTTTTTTGACAGTCTGAGAACTGAATTTCTTCAGCTCCGTCTTTTTACTAACTAAAACTTTTTCATAATCGCCTTAACCTTACCTGCATAGGTCGTGTCAGCTGCCCAGGTTCCGGCCAGTTCTTCAACTGAAATGGCTTTTAACCGCAATGAATCATTCCATCGCGGATCAACCTTAGTTTGCTTGAGCGCCGCACTGCTGGCATAACATTTCAGATGCTGTACATGTCCTCGAATTCCAGTTTGAAGACCGGTACTGCTACTTCCGTATACTGCTGCGAAATCAAATCCAGGTACGCCGCCAGTGGCTCCCAGCCCAGCAAAATTGAATTGGGAAGCCTTGACATCCCCACCAAACTGAAGATTTCCGGTTTCCAGCATTGCCTGGGCAAAGGCAACCTCAGCTCGAACGCCTTCAGCGTTGCACTCCTGTACATAAAGCTCTGCAAATCGTTCCAGATTAACACCAAGGTCATTATAAAGTTGTGGATAAACACTTCCAGTTCCCTTATAATAAGCTACCAGTTGTGCCGCAGTCACTGTAGAAGTTCCCATAATCGGGGTTTCTACATAACGGACACTCACCGAAGTATTGCCCAGAAATACTGAACGTCCATCGGATTCGACTCCATAGGCATGGATTGAATAATTACCACTGTTCCCATTGTGATTCTTGGCATCTATTATCGCCTGATAACTGCCATCGCTTTGTTTGGTGGCTGTATACCATTTAATATCATCCTGACCATTTATGTCACTCCAAGTTGGAATCAAAATACTTTTAATTCCATTCGGTGCGGTGATACCGCTCACTGTTGCTGTAATAATATTCTCATTAACAACTGCTTTTACGGTTGATGCGGTCATCGGTTTTGTCGCCGTAATACTCGCTGAGGTATTCCCTAATAAGGTCATTCTTCCGCTAAACTCGGTTCCATAAGCATGAATACTGTAAGTACCGCCAACATACTTGTGATCTTTAATGTCGACTGTGACCATGTAGCTGCCATCACTTTGTTTATCCGCGTTATACCACACCAGATCATCCTGACCATCAATATCGCTCCAAATTGGTACCGAAATCTGTTTGATCCCACCTGGTGCATTAATCCCTTTTATCGTTGCCGTAATCTTATTGCCAGAAACGCTGGCCGTAACACTGGTTGCTGTCATCGGCTGAACTACAATGTTTGCTTTTGCAGCCCCAACAAAGGTCATTTTTCCATTACTGTCTTTTCCGTAGGCATGAAGAATATAGTCACCACTATCGTAATTGTGATCTTTGATATCCAGCGTTATCTTGTAACTGCCATCACTTTGCTTCGTCGCTGTGTACCATTTGATGTCATCCTGACCACCGATTTCGCTCCAGACAGGGATTAACATTTCAGTAATGCCATAAGGAGCCGTAATGCCTTTTATGGTTGCAGTAATTTTTCCGTTTAATACCACTGCGGTGACACTGGTTGCCGTCATTGAATTAACCTTCACTGCCGTTGTCGTGCTACCTAAAAATGTCATTAAACCTGTGTTATCTTTTCCATAAGCATGAATATTATAGATGCCGCCATCATATTTGTGATCTTTGATATCAACGGTGATTTTATAACTGCCATCCGTTTGTTTGGTGGCAGTGTACCATTTTAAATCATCCTGACCGCCGGTTTCACTCCAAATCGGGATAAACAAATCGGTGATACCACCTGGGGCCTTGATGCCTTTTACGCTAACCGTAATCGTGTTCCCTGTCACACTTGCTACTATACTGCTGGCACTCATTTTTTCCTGAACAGATGCATTAACAGTCGCTGTACTTTGACCTAATAAGGTATACTTCCCGTTCGAGTCCACGCCATAACAATGCAATTGATAATTTCCGCTGGTATAACCATGATCTTTTACATCAATGGTCACGCTATAAGATCCATCGCTTTGTTTTGTGGCCGTATACCACTTCAGATCATCCTGACCACAATCATCACTCCAGGTCGGGATATAAATAACCTGCAATCCGTTGGGTGCCGAAACGCCCTTAACCGTCGCTGTAATTTTATCACCACTCACCGTGGTTGTAAAACCGCTGGCTGTCATTGGTGCGGTTGCGGCGCCAAAAATCTCACTGACGCTGGCTAAAACCTGATCCGCCAT
>Ga0075011_10001420_pt1 | contig 12875 bp, 11 predicted proteins | sample TARM_MetaG_T_14_FD_72354 | JGI IMG/M metagenome (GOLD analysis project Ga0075011, IMG submission 72354) | Freshwater microbial communities from Pennsylvania, USA, analyzing microbe dynamics in response to fracking - TARM_MetaG_T_14 | ecosystem: Environmental > Aquatic > Freshwater > River...
TCCTTATTGTCAGTGGATTTGTTGACTTGACAGGTATTTTAAGACGGTCAAATGCTGTATCTATGAATACGTCCTATGTTTCTCGGGTTGTGGGTAATCAAGGCGGGATTCAAACAAGAAAAATTAATAACTTTAATGGTCGATATATCCCTTCATCAGAGCTTTATGGGAACGTGAAACGATCCATGAATAGCTCCGGTATCCCAGATGATGAGTGGGAGGTCAAAGTTTACGGAATCAAACTAACGCCAAACACTAATATTCCTGTCTTCGATTATGGCACACGCATTCCAGTTGAAGTAACCGTTAATTATAAATGGGGATTAACAGATAATTTTATTCCAGGAAATTTAGAAGGTGTCCATGAAAGTAAAAGCACGGTTTCGACTACGCACAAAGTTAGAGACGGTGGTTTTACACAAAACTAAGAAGGATTCAGGAATGCCTTATTATTTATTATTATGAAAAAGCAAAAAAAGAAGAACCAGTTACTTGGTCCTTCTTTTTATTTTTTTAAAATGTAATTTGATGTTTAAATTCATGAATAGCTAAGAATGTTTTAGGATCGTTGATAATCCCTTTCTTAACCATTTCATTTACTTCTCTTAAAGCTTTCCATTGAACCGATTCAACATCTGTATCATTGACCATCTTGTCAACTTGTTCAGTGACACGCATATGATAAATGGACAATTGTGAATCTGAACTACCGACTACCATGTAGTATGTTATAAATGGTTCTGAATCAAAATAGAGAATGTCAGACTGTTCAATTTCGCATTCCTCTTCTAATTCTTCTAAGATTGTTTGAACTGGTGATAGATTATGTTTATCTAATAAACCAGCAGGAATCTCATAAGTCATTTCTTTTATGGCCGGTCTAAATTGATGAACCAATGCCATTCGGTTTTGACTGTCAATAACTAAAGCACCAACAGCGCTTTTTAAACCTAATTTCTCTCTTTTTACTGTTGCACCTTTTACCTTTTCGTTAATCAAATCAATTTTATGAAAACCATCGTAAACTCTCTTCACTAAAATTCCCCCTGTGTCAACAAATTCTGAAGTTCCGTTGTTCGCCATTCAAATCCCAATCAGCCCACCAAGTATCTTCTTCAAAAAAGGCACCTAAGAAAACATCTGTATCTTTGGGTTTGTATACCATGCTTAACCCCTTTTGGTAAATATGACTCGTTAATTCGTTGTGTTCTTGAAATTCATCATCCTCATCATAATAACCGTCAAAAACAATATACGTAACATCTTTTTTATTGCTCATATCCATTCCCCTTTTCATTTTTAATTCATTAACGCCTGATAACAAAAGTGAACCAACTTAATTTGATAAGTAACATCATCCATTGCGTTGTGCTTAGTTAAAGACTCATCGTCAAATTGCTTCTTTAGATCATTAACACTAATGTTTAGTTTTTGAGAAGCTAATTCCACGATTGTACGAACGTCTCTATCATTTCGATAGTAAACAGGATAGTTCAACCCTTTCTTCTCAAACTGGTGTTTAATCATTGCGTTATCAAACAAAATTCCATTGCCCCAGAAATAAAAGTCCTTATGATTGATAAGTCTCATACTTTCAATCCACTCATAGAACGACTTAAGTAGTTCATCAGGAGAGAGTGTCCCTTTGTTTAATAAAGTGTTTAATAATTCTTTATCTGTACTTAACCACCATTGAAGCGTACCACCATCCGCATTCAAGTCTCCTTTAGAGATGTCTGCTAATTCATTAAAGCTTGCACTCACTTTTCCTGTTGTAATGTCGAAAATAGCTGCTGAAATTTGAAAAATCGTTGCATCTACTCCTGTTCCTAACGTTTCAATATCCACCATTAAATCTCTTCTACTCATAATTATTTCCTCCTCTTAATTTTGTCAAAGTAACTTTGACACCTTTTTTATTACGCTTGTCGTATTATATTCTTAGATTCTTTAGGTTATTCGGTTTCTCCTTCATCTTCACGATCACTTTTGTAACGCATTTCATATTCGCTTGACTCTGCCATGATTTTAGGGTTTTGCTCTGAATATAAAATCGTTGAGTTGCCTTTTTTAATCGTGAAACGTACGTCTTTAAACGTTTGTTCATTCATATCCTTTAGTGTTGGAGTTATTCCCTTCAAGAAAGCAATAAGATCTTCAGTCGTCTCACGTGCTGAGACCGTTCCTTCAACATGTAAAACCCCTTGGTCATCTACATAACTATTATCAGTGTCTAACTCCCACTCATCTACACGGTCAATATCTCCTGAAATAGTCGGTAATGGATAATAGTTGTCAACCCGATGGACGCCTTCTTCTTCCAAGCTCGTTACAACATATTTCAAACCATCGACATAAAAATCATTGTGTGATACTGATACTTTAGTAGGTTCTTTCTCAAATACGTATAAACGTGAATCAAGACCCTCTTCTTCTTTAATAATATCATTTAGTGTTACGGCATCATTTTCAATTAAATCTTGGCTCACAACAATATTGAGCATCGGGTCAGTTGTATCGTCTAATGAAATAGAATAATCAACCTCTGGAAAGACGGTATGATAATCAATACCTTCAGGCGTCACTTCAGTTTTAGTTATCGTGAATACACCTGTTTTTACCAAGATAAAACCGATACCTAACACGATGACAATAAACGATAAGAGTAAAGCAATCAGCTTTCCAGGTGTGACCGCTGGTTCAGATTCTCGTTTTTCTTTCATTTTATCTGTTCTTGTTTCCACAATAAAACCTCCTAACCCCCTTTGAAGGGGGCATTTTTAATTGTTTTCTTCTAAATCTCCATCCGTTGGTGTTTCAAGTTGATCTTCTGCACTTGGATCTTCATCGCTGGACGGTTCGTCTACTCCTTCAATTCCATCTTCTTCTACTTGATCCACTTCATCTGTTTCAGTTTTCTCCTCAACGTCTTCTTCCTTTTCTTTTTCTAATTCTTCTTGACGCTTTCTCTCTTCTTCTAATCGTTCTTCCTCTAACCTGCGTTCTTCCTCTAACCTGCGTTCTTCCTCTAACCTGCGTTCTTCTTCAAGACGTCTTTCTTCCTCTAACGCTTCTTGTCTTGCTTTTTCCTCTTCTATTCGTCTTTCTTCTTCAATAATCGCTTGTTCTATTCTTTCATAGTCGCGTTCTTTTAATTCATAAGCGCTATCTAACGTCTCAGTTAGGGAATTAAACGCATTGCTTCTTTTGACTTCAGCAATCTGTTCTTTCGCCATTTGGTAAAGTTCATTCACTTCATCCATGTCTTCTAAGGAGTTGAGTTCAAATTTCTTTAACTCATCAACAGCACTTTCTGCTTTTATTTCTCTTTCTTCTTCTTCCTCCCAAGTCAATCCGTGAACCAGTCGATAGTCTAAATTATTAATACGCTCTTTTAAGAAAATCGATTCTTTTTCTTTGCGCTTATTGTTCTCCTGTACACGTTTAACCTGAATCGGGTTCTCAACCGCTTCTTTTTCTTTTACAACAGTGAATGAACCATCTAAATGCTTTGTTACATTGACAGGCTTTTTAAAGTCCTCTTTATTTAAGCCTTGATGATAAACAGCCATCGCATCTTTGAAAATCTCCATTGGTCGATATGCTTCATTGTTTGTTTGTGGTTCAGGCTGATCATTCCCCACCCATACAGATGTTGAATAATAAGTTGTAGCACCAATAAACCATTGATCTTTGCGATCATTACTACTTCCCGTTTTACCCGCTAAATAAGGATATCCCCAATCACCACGACCACCTGTTCCTGTTTTAACAACATCTTTCATCAAGTCTAACGTCATATAACTGGACTCTGGTGTGTAAATTTCTTTAGGCAATTGATCCTCTTTATCGTAAAATACTTCTTCTGTATGAAGATGGCTTATTTTTCTGATACTTGTCGGGTTCATGTACTGGCCATTATTTACCAATGTGTTTAACCCTTTTGCTAAATCGAGAGGTGTCGTCCCATAAGTAAACCCACCGATAGAAATAATTGGATTTTCATCTCTGGGATCGAGAGCGCTAAATCTCATGTTTTCCATAGGTGTTAAGGCACTATCTACCCCATTCTTAGCAACCAACTGATAAGGGATCGTATTGACCGATTGTTCCATTGAGTAACGCATCGTCATTTTTCCCCAATACCCGCTATACCAGTTTTTAGGACCGTTTTCTGTAGCCTTATCTTCAACAATCGTTTGAGGGTAATAACCCCTTTCAAACGCTGGTGCATAGGCAACGAATGGTTTAATTGCACTGGCTGGTTGCCTTGCACTTAGATAGGCGCGATTATAACTATTTCCATCCTGTGTACGTCCACCGACAATGGCTACAATTTCATTCGTTTTGTTGTCAATTGTAACGGCTGCTGCTTGCTTCTTATAGAGACCCGTTGTTTCATCCACTTGTTGGTAGAGCCTCATTCTATTATCAACAGCTTCTTGCAAGATCGACTGCTTCTCCTTGTCGATAGTTGTCTCTATTTTGTATCCACCCCTAAGGATGTCTTCACGCATCTGAAGATAACGATCGTTATATTTGTTTTTGTAAGCTTCTTTGTCTTCAGCATCCACAAATCGGTACCTAAATTCAAACCCGCCATATCTCATGACTTCTTCAATGGTTTGATGAAGCGCATAACTTTCGGTGTAAGCTGTGACACTATTGTTGATTGGCGTTTTTGTTATTTCTAAGTTAATGTCTTTTCTTTTTTCCTCTTGGTACTCTTCTTCGTTTATCTTACCTAATTCGAGCATTTTACCAAGGATAACATTTCTCTTTTCTTTGGCATTTTCAGGGTTTTTAATTGGATTATAGATTGTTGGGTTGTTAGGTATACCAACTAAAACAGCCAATTCACCTGACGTGAGATCAGAAACAGGTTTACCGTAATAATAAGTGGATGCGGTAGATAATCCGTACTGACCATTCGCATAATAGTTCCCATTGACATAAAACTCTAATATTTCTCTTTTAGAAAATCTGTTTTCTAACTCTTGCGCAATAACCGCTTCCTGTATTTTTCGTTCGACTGTTTGTGCTTGAGTAAGATACGTGTTCTTAACTACTTGTTGAGTAATCGTACTCGCTCCTCTTAGTTTTCCTCCTCTTACTTTATTGAAAACAGCGACACCTACACCATAATAATCAAACCCTTCATGTCGATAAAAACGTTCGTCCTCAATAGACACAACGACATCACTGACCTTGTTGAACAACTCATCATCTTCCTGCAAGTCTAAATAGTCGAAATTTCGCTCTTTAAACTCACGAATGACTTCGCCATTGCTATCAAGCATTAGTGTCGGATCTGTTTTTTTAAAATGCGTAGGACTGATCGTTTCTGAAATGCGATATCCTTCCGTTATATTCGCAGATATCTGTTCACCATATTGGTTCCAAAACCACCCAGCAGCGCCAACAATCAACACTATCCCTAACAACAGACTATAGAAAGATAATTTAATGAACAGTAAAGGTAATTTTACATACCATTTTCTCGCTTTTCTTCTCGCTTTCTTTTCTTGTTTTTTTAATTTTTTCATTTCTTTTTTATTATGTCTGAAACTTCTTTGATTTATATTATTGTTTTCCAATAGTTAACACCCGTTACGAAAAACTTATAAAAATCTATAAAAGAGACTTTTGGTTTTCTTCCCTGTTCATCATGTCCGATTTTGTATCTTCACAGATACTACTCTCGTTTGCTGTAACACTCCGAGGGCGTAAATTCCCGTGTAACTCACGGTACACATCAGCCGTGTCTTTTTGGTGACTATACAGCTAATCTTGAAAGGTTAATACTGGCGTTTAAATCCCTATCCATCCGATTACCACATTTACATTTCATTTTACGGTCAGATAGTTTCAATGTTTTGTCAATCACGCCACATTCACAACACGTTTTGGAAGAAGGATACCAACGATCTGCCACGATTAGTACAATCCCCGCCTGTTCTGATTTATAAGTCAGTTGTCTGCGAATCTCATAGAAATTGCATTTTGCAACGTGGTCAGCTAAGTGCTTATTCTTCATCATGCCCCGAACGTTTAAATCCTCAATGACAATGTGTGACGGCTTGGTTCTCACAATCTCACTCGTCATTTTGTGAATATAATCAGTTCGGATGTTATTCAAACGCGTCCTCAACCTTGTAATCTCTTGTTCGATTTTTATAATGTTGCACGTTTTTCGATAACGGTTTCCCTCCTTATTCATTTCATATTTACGAGAAACCTGTCGTTGCAACCTCCGCAGACGCTTCTCCATCTTTCTGATCTTGTGCGACTTGTTGATGTTTGGATATGGTTTACCGTCACTGGCTGTTGCCAATGTCTTAATACCTAAGTCAATACCTATCGGTTTATTCACAAGGGTTGAGTAGTCAGATAAATCGGGTTTCTCAACCGTTATGCTGACGAACCAGTGCAAGCCTTTTCGGCTGATACGGTAAGATAGCGGTCTGAAATCATTTGGTAAATAACCTGTTTCTGCGAAACGAATCCACCCAATCTTTTCAAGGCGAATGTGCGTATCAGACAATTTGACTTTATGATTGTCGTTGTAGAAAGACCACTTCGATTTTCGCTTACTTTTAAATTGGGGATACTTCGCTTGGCCTTTGAAAAACCGTTTGAACGCTTCGTCACTATCCTTAATCGCCTGTTTTGTGATGTTATTGCTAAACAGGAACAACCATTGATAGTCGTCTGTTTGTTTTAGTTTCGTCAACTGCTTTCTTAAATCAGCTTGTGAAATCGACTTCCCTGTTTCCTCATAATGCTTTTTCTTCTGTTCCAACGCCCAATTATACGCCCACCTCGACACCCCTGCGGAACGTTCTAACAGTGTACGTTGCTTATTATTCGGATTGAGTTTGATTTTGTAGGCTTTAATCATCCTCTCTTAACTCCTTTATCATTTTCTTAGCCTTATTTGATATTCTTCCTTTGCGAATTGACCAATACTGTACTTCTTCATTCTATATCACTCTCCGAAAGATATTCTTTCTTTAAGAAACATACGTAATATAATAAAAGTTAATAGTTTTTTATAGATATTTATTAACTGTTAACACCCTCCCTTTTATGTAGAAAGAAAAGGAAGATTAAGTTCTTCCTTTATCTTTTAACCCTTTTTTTATAAAAGTGATGACACTACAATGAATGCGGTCCTCTTTTTGATACTTGAATACTAAAGCTTTTTCAAGAATGAAACACTCAATCGATTTCGTATTTAAACTCTTGAGTATTTTTAGTGTTTCTTTGACGGGGATATAGAGGTCTTGAGAAAAGATTTCGCTATCCACATCAATCAATGAGCAATTCAATGTGTCTCGTTCTTCTTTATCTGTTTCCTTTTGAGTGGACGACAGATTTTTCTTTACTTTGTCTACTGATAAAGTCATTCCTTCATCAGCGTTTAATTTCAAACATCGACTCATGAGCGAAGTGATATCAGGAATATCAACAACATGCTCTCTGTATCGGAACGTGTAGGTATAATCTTCTGATTTAAAGACTAAAAACTCATCTTCTTTTAATACCGAAACACGCTCTGTTTTTTTCATGTTCTTCAGAGCCTTGTTGATGGCCTGTGCATCCTTTTTACTTAAGTAGGTATCAACAATCCCTTTGTTATCAGTTTCTACTTTAATTGAAGTAATCACAATTGTTTGAAGTGTGATGTTTCTGGCATTTAATCTATCCTTCCTTAGTCTTAACAACAAAGTGTCTGTGAATGACCGTGCTGTTTTAAGTGGACTGGATAAAGGCTCGGAAAAAATTGACAACAAGTCATCGTGTGAAGCGGAAAACAGCTCCGCTCGGTCCCCTTCAGGAAAAACAACATCTGTTCGACCGAAAGATACGCTGTCATCTTCAACTTCTGACGTAACGTGAATGTTGTCCTCGCTCAAACTAAAGGATAAGCGTTCGCCAATCATATCAAGAATGCTTAATAGCGACGACGTCTTAACTTGAACTGACAAATTCTCAAGGAGCGAACCTTCAACTTTAATCGTGCTATCAAATTTAGAATCTTCTTTAACCCCCATGATCGTTAACGTGTCTTGATCAAACCTCAAAAAGAGCACCTGTGTTTCTTTTTGTTCTTTTGCGGTATAAAGACTCCAAACATAATTAAATGCCTTTTTAAATTCTTTTTTATCTACACTAATAGTCATATTACATATTCCCCTTTCTTTACTGTTTATCATACCTTTTTATTTACTATTATAACATTTTTATTGACAATTGTCAATGAGAGTGGCATCACATTGCTCTATAGCAAGATTCCCCTGGACTATAATTAGACGCAGGGGAAGATGCTATTTTATCCATATGAACGATGGAACCTCTTTACTCTTTTTCCAAACTAAAAGTGAAATAAATATCTAATTCAGATGGTTGAGTTCTTTTAACTCTTCCGTTTTCGATATTCATTCGAACAGTTGCTAATTTACCGCTTCTAAGTAGATAAAACTGGTAAATCGAATGATCTTTTTTGAATACGTAAGGGAATATGTTAGAAGACAAGATAACACTATCATTAGGTATTTCTAAAGAAATTTCTCTTTCCGTGTAAAAAGTTCTGTCTGTATGAATAACTTCATAATTTTGACCTTCATTTTCCTCTATTAAATCAAAAAGTTGTTTCGTGTATTGTGACAATCCAATATCACCATAAGAACCAGTGCGAAGAAAATCCTCCGTTTCTTGGTCAGTAAAAAAAGAAGATCCCTTCATTTCGTGTACAAGACCCAAGATAACATTATCCCTTTTCTTTGCATTTTTTATGTCTACGAAATTAGATACGATTAATGACGATACTATAGAAAGTAGACCGCTTAATATCAGAATGATAAGAATCGTCATTATTAATGAACTCCCAGAATCTACACCTTTATCGAACTTTGAATCTGGCGAATTAACTTCAATTTTGAATAATATCCATATAATAACGAACCATAAAGAAGTAAATCCTAAAAATAAAAAGTTGAAGAATCTATCTTCTTTCCCTCTTTCTTTCTTTTTTTCTGACTCTAAGAAAGAGCGTCTTTCTACCAGCTCACTTACTTCTTTATTGAATGTCTCAAATTCACCTGTTTTACGCACGTCACTATTTACCTGAATATTCATATGAAACCCTCCTGTTTAATTTATTATTTTGAACAAGAAACATAATCCTCAATAGAGTCTTTTCTCACCTTTTTGAGTACTAATGATTCAACTGCTTTTAAATCGATTTCTCTCCAATATTCTTTAACAAACCACGTTGAATTCATTAAATCATAATAAACCGTACCATATTGGCTATCATTATCCTCAAAGTTAACGTAGACGCGCTTCATCATTTTTTTACCGAATTTTCTTTCCCAATAACGAACATTTTTAATTGTCACATTCGTTACCATCTTACTTTCTTCCTTTGTCGATTTAACGGTATACATAATTGTTGGCGTCTTAACGAGACCTCGGTCAATTGCGTCCTTACGCATTTTAATGAAAGCTTCGGCTGTAGCCTGTGTATCGACTAACGCTCGGTGATGATCCATCTCATCAAATTCAACATTGTAGTGTCGAACCAATTCTGTCAAACCATAACCTTGCTTTAAAACCCGTCTTTCTGGTTCTAATTTTTGGAATAGTCGTTTTGTGCATACGGCATTGTTAGATGGATAGTATCCAAGTGTAGCAAAGTAATAAAGAAGGAAGCGATTCCAGTCAAATTGAGAATTGTGGGCAACAATAACGCTATTCCCCATAAACTCATACAGTCTTGGAAGAACTTCTTCATACGTAGGCTTACCTTCTACCATCTCATTCGTGATTCCTGTTAATTCAATCGTTTTCCCGTAAATTTTAACACCCGGGTTAATTAATTCTGAAAAAGTATCGACAACCTCATCATTGACGATTTTTACTGCTGCGACTTCAATCAAGAACCCTCCCTTATTTGGAGATAATCCGGTTGTTTCAATGTCAAGAACAACATATTCTTCTTCATTTAAACAACCTAACATCTCATCAACTGACAAACTTTCAACTTTTTTTACACGTGTAGCCATAATAAATTAGCCTCCTTTTTTAATTAATCTTTATTATAATATAACATATTTATGGACTATTGTCAATAAATACGTTCTTATAATTCACTTTTGTTTATAACCTTTCGTCTCTTGTTTTCTTCTGGGAAAAACTCAGCAACTAACTCTTTAAATGATTGTTTTGTGCGTGTGATTTCTCTCGTTTCATCTCGATCCGTCTTTTTTAATAATCGATAGATTTTATATGCTTTTATTGAGAAATAAATAATTACACCCACATTTATAAATCCGATGGCCCATAATAATTCCGTTATCATACAGATCAAACCTTTCTTTATTATTAATAGTAGTTTTATCTCTGTATTGTATACATTCAACGTCTATTTCATTATAATGTTGTGCAGAATAAAGCAGGAAAGCCTAACTTTTAAGTTAGACTCTCTCTTTGACGAAGTTCTCTTTTATTCTCTCTGGAACTTCTTTGCTTATTTCTACCATCGTTTCAACAATGACAATCATTCTAATTAAGAAGATGCCTATGTTCCGCCATACCTTTTTGTAATTTTGGTTTTCTACTAAATAAGAAATAATAGCTACAATGATAAGCACAGCCATGATAAACATGAAAAATCGTGCTGGAGAATTTAACCCCACTCTAATATACCATGGTGTGAACCATTGAAATTCCCCTGTTTCTGTAACCCAACTATAATTATTATTCAAAATCAACACGCTCCTTTTTTATGTTTGTTAGAATTTTTTCTCTAACGCCTATTTTTGTAACTTGATATATTCTATGCAGTTATTACAGAATTCATCATTAATACGGCTTGAAATATTGCTTTAAGCAAACAATTGATTTATGCTCTCGTTTTCATCTATTATCCGAACGCCACTTAAACAAAAAAAACATTCCCCATCAAGTGAATGGTGTATCACTACTTGCTTTGTTGGGACGGGTTTAAATTTGGACTTTATGAATCAATCTTCATTCAGTGCGTGTCGTTCTCTCAAGGGTTTAGAAGTTTTGATCTTACCTATATGTATTGTTCGGGGATTTCATTTTTGCTTGATATTATATTGACAATTGTCTATAAAAGTGCTATAATAACGATAGTTGTTTAATCTAATAAAAGAAAGAAGGGATGTTTTACGTGAGAAAAAAAGTAGTTAGTTGGTTTAAAACAAATAAAAAGAGGATAAAAAAAACCATCCTCATTGGGTTATTACTTTTCCTTGTGTATTTTGTGTTCTTTAGTAATGATGAAAAGGATAACATTGAAGAAGTTCCTTTTACTTCATTCACGGAGATGATTGGTGATAATAAAGTAAAAAGTGTTGTGATTAATTTTAATGAAGATTTCTTTATTTTCGAGACGAAATCTGAAGAATCGTTTGTAACCGAGAACCCCAGAAGTGAAGGGTTTAAACGAGAACTGTTAGAATCGGGTATTGAAGTTGAAGAAAAGTTAAATAGCGATGCTCAGACATTGAGTATCTTCCTAAATAACTTGTACAGATTCACTATGCTTTTCCTCATCTTTTTCTTTGTGAAACGAATGATGGCAGGGATGAAAGGCTCTAAAAAAATGAACGTAATAGAAAAAGGGATCCCGGGTGTTAATTTTAGTACCGTGGCAGGAAATGAAGAAGTCAAAGAGGAAATGAAAGTGCTCGTTGATTTCCTTAAAGAATCAAAACGATTTACAGATAGCGGTGCCACATTACCTAAAGGAACCGTGTTTTATGGACCTCCCGGAACAGGTAAAACGCTTATGGCAAAAGCCGTTGCAGGGGAAGCGGGCGTTCCGTTTATCTCAATCAATGGATCGGATTTTATTGAGTTGTATGTAGGCACAGGAGCTAAGCGTGTACGTGAGCTGTTTAAAGAAGCTCGAAAGCTCTCTCCTTGTATTATCTTCATCGATGAGATTGATGCGGTTGGTGGCAAACGTACCGGAGACTCAAACACGGAATACAAACAAACCGTCAATGCTTTATTGAGTGAAATGGATGGATTTGAAAAGAATGATAATATTGTTGTAATTGCGGCGACTAATCGATTGTCAGATCTTGATTCAGCTTTAATTAGACCAGGTCGATTTGATAAACAGGTTGCCATTAACCTTCCAGACAAAGATGATCGTTTTAAGATTTTAAATGTTCATGCTAAAGGAAAGAAATTTGATGACTCGGTTAATTTTGAAGATTGGGCCGCTACAACGATTGGGTTCTCTGGTGCTGATATTCAAGCGTTAATGAATGAAGCGGCAATCCTATCTGTTGTTGCTAATCGGAAAAAAATTACGAGCGAAGATTTGGATAATGCCCATTACAAAATGATTATGAAAGGTCATAAGAAAAAGAATCAAAAAGGAAGAAACAAAGATGAATTGAAAGTCGTAGCTTGGCATGAAGCAGGACATGCACTGGTTGCTAAAAAATTGGCAAATAATACTGTTCCCAAGGTATCTATCCTATCCAGTACATCTGGTGCCGGTGGCGTAACATTTATCACGCCTGATGATAATGTCTTACCATCGAAGAAAGATTTGAAAAATCGTATCAAGATGCTTTATGCTGGTCGTATTGCTGAGTCGCTTTTATTTAAAAATGACGAAGATATCACCGCTGGTGCCTCTCAGGACATCAAACAAGCAACGAATCTTATTCGATTGATGATCACTGAGTATGGGATGAGCGATGAATTAGGAATGATTAATCCACACGTCTTACTTAATGGTTCGCAACAAGCATCGCATATTGTTAAAGAAGCACAGCACCTGTCAATTTCTCTATACAAAGAAGCTTATGATTTTGTTAAAA
>Ga0075011_10001421_pt1 | contig 12868 bp, 9 predicted proteins | sample TARM_MetaG_T_14_FD_72354 | JGI IMG/M metagenome (GOLD analysis project Ga0075011, IMG submission 72354) | Freshwater microbial communities from Pennsylvania, USA, analyzing microbe dynamics in response to fracking - TARM_MetaG_T_14 | ecosystem: Environmental > Aquatic > Freshwater > River...
GAATGGCGATCTGGACGTGCTCAACGGTGGCGCGGTCAGCGTTGGCAGCATTCAGGTCGCGGGTGTCTCTGGATCGAGTAAAACCGCCGAGCTGTACGTTGCAGGCAGCAATTCCCGCTTCACCAGCGGCAGCAACATCATCGTCGGTGATTATGGTAACGGCGTGGTGTCGGCGGTGGATGGCGGCGTGGTCTCCGCTGGCAGCAACACTCTGGTGCTCGGTGATACCGGTTCGGGCTCCAACCGTGGGGCGCTCATTATCGGTAGCCGCGGCAATTTTGATACCGGCACGGGCCTGACCGAGCCGACGCTGGGCGAAGCCGGCGCCGCAGGGACGATTGACGCGCAGACGGCGATTAACCTGCGCGGTGGGCTGTTCGGTAGCTACGTCTACTTCAATCACACTGATGGTAACTATCTGTTCAGCAACACCATGAGCGGCGAAGGTGATGTCATCAACACCGCCGGGCAAACAACGCTCAACGGCGACCTGAGCGGGCTTAAGGCAAACGTCCTCGCCAGGGGCGGAAAAATCATCATCGCCAGCGATATCAACACGCTGCCGGAAACCAGCCCCTTTGATGTACAGACTCTCAGCGCGGAGAACGGCGGGACGCTGATCCTCAACGCCACCGCCGGGAGCGACGTTGTCAACGCCGGCAACATCCTGGGCTACAGCAGCGCCGCATCGATTAAAGCGGGCGGTACCCTTGGCGGCAACGGCACCCTCGGGCAGACGGAGATCCTCTCCGGCGGCCATATTTCACCCGGCGATGGCGACATCGGCACTCTGACGCTGAAACGCTACCTGAATTTTATCGGTGAATCGTTCTATGACGTTGATATTTCCGGTGATGGCCGCAGCGATTTGCTGAATGTGGAAGGTAAAACCACCATCAGCGATCGGGCGAAGGTACAGGTCACCGCGCTCGATCCGCAGACCAGCTACCAGACCGGCCAGACCTACCGCATTCTCAACTCGGCAGGGGGAATTGATGGCCAGTTCGCCTCGGCGGTATCCAAATCCGCCTTCCTCGACGTTGCACTGAGCCAAAGCGATAATGCCGTAGATCTGAGCATCGCGCAGAAAGACAGCGGCGAGAATCCTGGCAATCCAGGTGGTGGGGATCCGGGTAATCCGGGCGGTGAGGATCCGGGTACTCCAGGCGGCGAAGATCCGGGTACTCCGGGCGGTGAGAACCCAGGCACCCCAGGTGGTGAGAACCCGGGCGCAGGCAACCCTGGCAGCGGCACACCGGGCATTTTCCAGACGGTGGCAATGACCGACAACCAGTGGAATACCGCAGGCGCGCTCTCCAGCCTTACGCAAAGTGGGCAATCGCTGGCGCTCTATAACTCGCTGCTGATGCTAAGCGCACCGGAAGCGCGCGAGGCATTCAATCAGCTATCGGGCGAAGCCTATCCTTCCGTTCAGTCCACGCTTATCGCGGGCAGCAGCCAGCTGTTTAACGTGTTAAATCAGCGAATGATGCAGGCATTCGACAACGACGTGCTGCCGATATCACCACTGGCGATGTCCTTTGCCCAGCAGCGCAGCGTAGAGAACAACGGTGTCTGGGGCCAGACGTTCGGCTCATGGGTGAAAACCGACGGTGACGGCAATACCGGTAAGCTTGACGGCAACACTGCGGGCTTCCTGCTGGGTGCCGATCACAAACTGGATGAGCATAACGTGCGTGTGGGTGGTTTCTTCGGTTACAGCCGTGGAAGCTATGACGTCGACAGCCGTCGCTCCTCAATGGATATCGATAACTACCATCTCGGCCTGTATGCAGCGGCCCGTCAGGACGCATTCTCGCTGAGCGGCGCGTTGGGTTACACCTGGCATAAGATTGACGCCGAGCGTAAGGTCAACTTCAGCGGCTACTCGGATCGACTGAACGCCGACTATGACGCTAACTCGCTGCTGGCCTTTACCGAAGCGGCTTACCGTTTCGGTCAGCCGGAGCTGAATATCGAACCCTTCATCAACCTGAGCTACGTCCGTCTGAACACGGATGACTTCAAAGAAAGCGGCGGTGCCGCCGCGCTGAGCGTACGTAACGACACCACCGATACCTTCTTCTCCACGCTGGGTGCTCGCGGTGTGACAGAGCTGCCGAAAAACGTCAGCCTTTACGGCTCGTTAGGCTGGCAGCACGCTTACGGTGATAAAAAAGCCTCTTCGCGCATGGCGTTTGCCGGCAGCGACGGCTTCACCGCCGAAGGGACTCCGGTTGACGAGGATATGCTGGTCGGCGATGTGGGCGTCAGCTTTAAGCTGACACCTGCGGCGAAGCTGGACGTGGGCTACAAGGGGCAGGTCGGCTCCGACACCCGCATCAACTCAGTAAACGCCAATCTTCGCTGGTCGTTCTGAGTGTTGTAGTACCTCTGCTATAGGGCCTGGATTCGGAACTCTACCGGACTCAGGCCTTTTATTTTTTCATGATTGTAATAGTCGCTGTCTAAGCATCCCTGTAGGGGTCAACAAAAATTGGCCAGGGTTTTTGCGTTATTCCAGAATAATCGTTCTGATTTATTCGGCGTCAAACCACCGTTATATTGATGAATTTCTTGCATAACTATAATTAAAAACCTCGTACTAATCATGATGGTGTTTTTATCCTAGAATCCTCTCTTTACCCCAGAGAAGGTGCTCTACAGTGGAATATTCAGTACTCAGCAACAACCTTAAAATGCCGATGGCGGGATTTGGTGTTTTTCAGGTAACTGATAAAGAAGAATGCAAACAGTCAGTGTTAAGTGCCATCCGTGCGGGTTATCGTCTTATCGATACTGCGGCTGTATACGGCAATGAAGATGCCGTTGGTGATGCCGTTCGTGAAGCCATCGCTACAGGCCTGTGTACCCGGGAAGAATTGTTTATTACCTCTAAATTATGGGTGCAGGACATGGCCAGCTACGATACCGCCAGAGCAGGTATCGAAGCATCGTTAAAAAAATCAGGTCTGGAATATTTTGATCTCTATTTGCTTCATCAGGCCATGCGGGATTATTTCAGCGCATGGCGCGCATTAGAAGATGCCTATGAAGCCGGTCAACTGAAAGCCATTGGTGTCTCTAATTTCTATGCTCATGTGCTGGCTAACTTCTGCGAAACGGTCAGAATTAAGCCAATGGTTAATCAGGTTGAATTGCATCCCTACTTTACGCAACCTGCCGCGCTTGAAACCATGAAGCACTACAACGTTCAACCCGAAGCCTGGGCGCCGTTAGGTGGCGGGAGACATAAGCCGTTCGACAATGAAATGCTTCAGGGAATTGCCGATAGCCATAAAAAGACCATTTCTCAGATTGTTCTGCGCTGGAATATACAACGTGGCGTCACAGTTATTCCTAAATCGACACAAAGTAAGCGCATCGAAGAGAACTTTGCTATTTGGGACTTCTCGCTGACAGATAGCGAAATGGCACAAATTAGCTCTCTTGATTTAGGCTACGTTGGCGATGCGGTGAAACATTTTAATCCTGACTTTGTCCGTGGTTGTCTTAACGTAAAAATCCATGGCTGATTGCGGCATTCATCCACTGCCCTTCCCCGCCTGGTGAAATAAAAAGTCGTCGTGAGTACTTATTAATAAGGGGTAGAGGTTGGCTCGGGAAAATCTTAACGATCTGATGGCGTTTATCGTCGTCGCGCGTGAGAAAAGCTTCACCCGCGCGGCGGCTCATTTAGGCATTTCACAATCAGCCCTGAGCCACAGTATGCGAACCCTGTATGCCTGGGAATTCGAGAAAGATGGCAAGAGCCTGAATGTAAAGGTAAACGGTCAGTTAGTTTTTGGGCGCATATATCAGAACCTGGAGGCGGCGCTCAACGGCTACGGCCTGGCGCATGTTCCACGGGATATCGCAGAAGATCACATCAAAGCGGGTAAGCTGGTCAGCGTGCTCGAAGACTGGTGCCCGTACTGGGACGGCTATTACATTTACTATCCCGAGAATCGAAATCACTCGAAAGCCTTCCAGCTTGTTGTTGATGCATTACGCCATTATCAAGCCCCCTGAATAATTGCATTAAAAATGCCAGGTCCCGGTAGCGAGCCTGGCATTTGTATTTTCAACAACAAATTTAACACGTCGATATTAAGACGACTTGCGCCCGGCAAACACGTCTTTAAATACCGGCAAAGCCGAGAAAACATTAGGCCAGCCAGCAACAAAAGCCAGTTGGGTTAATACTTCTGAAGCCTGAGTCTGGCTCAGGCCATTATCCATTGCCTTGCCAAGATGGAAAGGCACCTGTGCCACCTGCCCGGCGGTCACCAGCGCGCTAACGGTGACTAAACTACGGTCACGCGGTGCCAGCCCAGGCCGTAACCAAAGGTTAAGAAACAAAGCGTCGGTGGTGTATTTCACCACCCCTGGTGAGACATCGCCAAAGTTTTTCTCGACCAAATCGAAACGCTTATTTTCGCTTTCCTGATCAAGAGGCAACAGTTTGACATCAGCTCCGGGCAGCGCCGTCGTATCAATATGACGTTGTACAAAAACGTTACGCGTCATCAGAGCAGCAGAGGTAGCATTCGGCCAGCCCGCGTAGAAAGCCAGATGCGTAATGGTTTCTGAGATTTCGGTGGGCGTTACGCCGTTATCCAGGGCCAGATTAATATATTCAGGCAATTCAGCCGTCCCATTGCGGCTGATTAATGCCGCCAGCGTCACCAGGCTTCGGTCTCGTCGGGATAACTCAGGACGGCTCCAAAGATCTTTTTCAATAAAGCGCTCAGAATATGCGGCCATTGCCGGAGCAACCTCAGCCACTGCGTTTTTTGCATCATCTCTCATCGTAAAAGCATTCCTGTCATGCGTTGTCTGCAAACTACATCCGCTCATCAATAATGCAGAGATGATTATCAAGCACCTCCCGCTAATCATTGACGTGCGCCCTCTTTGTCGCGATGCATCTGCAGAGGTTAAGCGGCTCATCATACTCTCCTGTTATGAATGGTACGGGTAATCCTGCATAGGGGTATTTATAGAAATGAGTACATCGCCTGTTTGTGAAAATATACTTTGCACAGAAGATAATTAATCTTCTTACAATTATTGATTTCTCATTATTGTTAACAGAATTTTAGTTATTGTTAATAGCGTTATTCAGAATACAAAAGTGAGGAAAATTCATAAATCAACCATGAGTGATATCCTTTCCAGAGGTATAACCACTCGCGTTTTTACCGCTACGCGCAGGAAAATCAACGGCTATTGTCAGACTTTGCCCCCCACGCATTCTGGTGCAGGCGTATTCCCTGCGGCTTACTTTCTGTAATGCAGGGCATCGATGAGTCTGGAAAATGCCGTTGTATGCTGCTTACGGCTTGGATAGTAAAGAAAGTAGCCAGGAAATGGCTCGCACCAGTCTTCAAGCACCCTTTCGAGACGCCCCTGTGCCACCGCCTGAGTAATACAATCTTCAGGTACCATGGTCAGCCCCATGCCACTCGCTGCGGCTTCAAGCCGGGAGGCCAGATTATTAAATGTGAGCTGTCCTTCAACCCGTACGCGAATTTCTTGTCCGTCTTTAGAAAACTCCCAGACATATAATCCCCCGAGCGTCGGCAGGCGCATATTTATACAATTATGCTGTTCGAGGTCGTGCGGGGTTTGCGGTTTACCATATTGTGCGAAATAAGCGGGTGAACCAACCACAGCCATTCGCCAGTCAGGACCAATACGTACCGCAATCATATCTCTGGCAACCTGTTCACCCAGTCTGACTCCCGCATCATAACGTCCTGCCACAATATCGGTGAGGGCATTATCGATGGTGAATTCCACATTCACATCAGGGTACATATCCAGGAAGGGTTTAACTAAAGGCCACACCGTAGAATGGAGTGCATGTTCGCCAAGGGTGATACGAATATTGCCCGCCACCCGGTCACGCATTTCGGTTAAGGCAACAAGATGATCCTCAATCTCGGTAAAGCGCGGGCTAATATTGTTGATCAGCGTTTCACCCGCCTCGGTGGGTGCCACACTGCGCGTGGTGCGCGTCAGCAGCCTGACCTGCAGGCGTTCTTCCAGACCACGAATAGCATGGCTAAGCGCCGACTGGGATAAGCCCAGCTTTGCTGCCGCGCGGGTAAAACTGCGTTCCCTGGCAATCACAATAAGATAGAAAAGATCGTTAAAATTATCTTTTAGCATACACGCCATTTTCTCTGATAATAATTTCTCTGGTGATGCTACACTTTCCCCACAATGAAACATATGTTTAAAATTCACTAATCATTATAATAAATGGCTCAAATAGCCAATCCACCCCGCTTAATTTGTGATAACCCACAAGCGCCGACGTTTCTTTAATGAATGTCACTCATATGGTTAAGTAATTACAGTCCCTTAATCATCGGCAATTAAAACGTTATTATTTAATTCGTTATAAAACCATCGTCAAAAATTCAATACCGAGGTTATCTATGAAAGTGCTCACGCTGATTCTTTCCCTTTCTGTCATTGCCAGTGCCACTCAGTCTGTATTTGCAGCAGAACAGATTAATAACAGCACAAATAAACAAGTATTGGGTGTTGTTTCTGCAAGTAATGCATTAACGCTGGATGAACTGGTTAACACTCTTTCGCAAAAAGCGGATCAACAAGGGGCTTCTTCTTTTAAAGTGTTATCCGCCGGTGGTGAAAATAAACTGCACGGTAGCGCGGAGATTTATAAATAATCAGTCCCAGTCAGCGCACGCTTCACCTGCGAAAAACCAGACACATTCATTGTACCCCCGTTTGCCACCCTGCTCATATTCATGCCTCGCGCAGACGGGTTCTTCTTCATCCCCCAATTTGATGTTGTTCGCTTTTCTTTTGAGGGCTTATTCCGATGTCTCATTTTTTCATCAACAGGCCCATTTTTGCATGGGTCTTAGCCATTATTGTGATGCTCGCGGGGGCGATTGCTATCCTCCGGTTGCCGGTTGAGCAATACCCGGACGTTGCCCCGACGGCGGTGCAAATTCGCGTCAGCTATCCGGGAGCCGATGCCGCCACCCTGCAAAATACCGTCACGCAGATAATCGAGCAGAACATGACCGGTCTGGACGGGCTGATGTACATGTCCTCCACCAGCGATTCCTCGGGCACCTTGCAGTTAACCCTCTCCTTTGAGAATGGCACCAACCCGGATATCGCCCAGGTACAGGTGCAAAACAAGCTGCAGGTCGCCACACCGCTGTTGCCCCAGCAGGTGCAGCAGCAGGGGATCACGGTACGCAAATCCTCCAGCACCTTCTTCCTTGTTCCGGGCTTTGTGGATGAGAGCGGGAAAATGTCGATGGAGGATATCGCCGACTATGTCGCCTCCAATATCAAAGACCCGATCAGTCGTATCAGCGGAGTGGGTGACACCACGCTGTTCGGTTCGCAGTACGCCATGCGTATCTGGCTCGACCCGAACAAGCTCAATAACTATCAGCTTACACCCGTCGACGTAACCCGGATGATTGAAACGCAGAATGCGCAGATTGCCGCCGGGCAGCTGGGCGGTGCGCCGCCGGTAAAAGGCCAGCAGCTCAATGCGTCGATCATTGCCCAGACACGCCTCACCTCTCCCGAGGCGTTCGGCAATATTTTACTCAGAGTGAACACGGACGGCTCTCAGGTGCGTTTACATGACGTGGCCCGTATTGAGCGCGGTGGGGAAAACTATCAGTTCGTGGTGAAAATCAATGGCAAACCGGCCTCCGCTCTGGGCATCCAGTTGGCGAGCGGTGCCAACGCCATGGATACCGCCAACGCCATTCGTGCACAACTGGCGGAAATGGCCCCGTTCTTTCCGCAAGGGCTAAAAATCGTTTACCCCTATGACACCACGCCCTTTATCAGTATCTCCATTCACGAAGTGATTAAGACGCTGCTTGAAGCCATCGTGCTGGTCTTTCTGGTGATGTATCTGTTCCTGCAAAGCCTGCGCGCCACTCTGATCCCGACCATTGCCGTGCCGGTCGTGTTACTCGGCACCTTCGGGGTCTTAAGCGTGCTCGGGTATTCCATCAATACCTTAACCATGTTCGGGATGGTGCTGGCGATAGGCCTGCTGGTCGATGATGCCATTGTGGTGGTCGAGAACGTTGAGCGGGTAATGGCAGAAGAAGGTCTTAAGCCACGTGCCGCCACGCGAAAATCGATGAAGCAGATCCAGAGCGCCCTCGTGGGCATTGCGCTGGTGCTGTCGGCGGTGTTTATTCCGATGGCCTTTTTTGGCGGCAGTACCGGGGTTATTTACCGTCAGTTCTCCATCACCATCGTCTCCGCCATGGTGCTGTCGGTGCTGGTTGCTCTGACGCTGACCCCGGCGCTGTGCGCCACCCTGCTTAAGCCCATCCCGAAGGGGCAGCACGTTGCGCAGCGTGGTCTGTTCGGCTGGTTTAACCGCCGCTTTGAACACAGCACCCATCACTATACGAAAACCGTCGCCGGGATGCTCAACGGCACGGCGCGTTATCTGGTGGTGTACGGGGTCGTCGTCGTGGGGATGGCGGTGCTGTTTATGCGCCTCCCTACCGCCTTTTTGCCCGGTGAAGATCAGGGGGTGTTCGCCACCCAGGCGATTTTGCCTTCGGGTGCCAGCCAGGAACGCACCCAGAAAGTCCTTGATGAGGTGACCGACTACTATATGCGCGAGGAGCAGCAGAACGTCGCCAATATCTTGACCGTCAATGGCTTCGGCTTTGCGGGCCGAGGGCAAAACGTGGGTATCGCGTTTGTCGGCCTGAAGGACTGGGGCGAGCGACCGGGTAAACACAACACGGTGGATGCTATCGCCGCCAGAGCGACACAGGCGTTTGCCAGCATTCTCGACGCGCAGGTGGTGGCGTTTAACCTGCCGCCGATTATTGCGCTGGGTAACGCCACCGGCTTTGACTTCCAGCTTATTGACCGCGCCGGGCTGGGCCATGAGGCGTTAACGCGGGCGCGCGACCAACTGCTGGAGATGGCTCGCCAGCATCCCGACGTGCTGAGTGCGGTTCGCCCCAACGGGATGGAGGATACGCCGCAGTTTCGTATCAATATCGATCAGGAAAAAGCCACGGCACTGGGGGTCTCGCTCGCGGATATTAATACCACGCTAAGCACCGCTTGGGCCGGGAGCTATGTGGATGACTTTATTGATGCCGGGCGGGTTAAGCGCGTCTACGTGATGAGCGATGCGCCCTGGCGCATGATGCCTGACGATCTCAAAAGCTGGTACGTGCGCGCCGCCGACGGAAAAATGGTGCCCTTTGCCAGTTTCTCTCAGGCGCAATGGACCTACGGCTCGCCCCGTCTGGAACGCTTTAACGGCCTTTCGTCGGTTGAAATACTGGGGCAACCCGCGCCGGGTAAAAGCTCAGGCGATGCCATGGCGCTGATGGAACAGCTGGCTTCGCAATTGCCGCAGGGTATCGGCTTCGACTGGACCGGCATGTCTTATCAGGAGCGGTTAAGCGGCCAGCAAGCGCCAGCTCTGTACGCCCTGTCGCTGATTGTGGTGTTCCTGTGTTTAGCCGCGTTGTATGAGAGCTGGTCGATTCCGTTTTCCGTCATGCTGGTGGTGCCGCTCGGCGTACTCGGTGCGCTCCTTGCCACAACCCTGCTGGGGCTGAACAACGACGTGTACTTTGTGGTGGGGCTGTTAACCACCATTGGCTTGTCCGCCAAAAACGCCATTTTGATCGTCGAGTTTGCCAACGACAAAATGCTGCTTGAAGGCAAAAGCATGATAGAAGCGACGCTCGACGCTGCGCGGCTTCGTCTGCGCCCTATTCTGATGACGTCACTGGCCTTTATGTTGGGCGTTCTGCCGCTGGCGCTCAGTTCTGGCGCAGGCTCCGGCGCGCAAAATGCGGTGGGAACCGGGGTCATTGGCGGGATGGTTGGCGCAACCCTGCTGGCTATCTACTTTGTTCCGGTATTTTTCGTCGTGATCCGCCGCCGCTTCCCCGCCACGCGGATTGTGGATGACGAAGATGATTAATGCATTTGGCTCATAGCGGCAATACGGCGCGGGGCGCTAATCAGCCCCGCGCGCAATGGCTATTATTTTCACCTCAATACCCCCTTAGAAAGAGAAAAGACTATGCATATCCTTATTGTCGGCGCAACGGGCAGCGTGGGACGACATGCTGTCGCGCAGGCACAAGCAGGGCCACAAGGTCAGCGTGTTGAGCCGCAGCCCGACACGCTGGCTGATCGGTTTGATGGCATCGATGCCGATAATCCGCAAAAGAACGACGGCGTATTTGATGTGGAGAATATGCCTGAACGGCAGGAGCCTGATGAGGTGATAAACGATCTTATTCAGTTCAAACACCGCTGAGTCAGTTATCAATGCTGAAATAATAAGCCATAAGACTTTATAATTAATTATTCACTGGCTACTCTCAGAGAAATGAATACCATAATGACAACCCTATTGAGTCAATTATAAATGACGAATTTATAACCGCTACCAAGGGTATAAGGGCTCAAATTGCCAATCTTGAGAATTCAATTTATGATAGCAGCCTTTGAATATCTAACTTTAATGAATCTGACTCATATCCTTAAGTCATCTGACGCATTTAATAATCGCCCCACTAACTGGTAGTATTATCTTTCCTTAACGAACACTATCTAAACATGAAATAAAAAACCTAAATACGATCTTAGTCACACCCTTGAGATTTCAACACCTCTAACAGCATTTAAATTAGAGGCAATGCATAACACAAAAGGAAAGAAACAGAGGTTACATCAGCAATCTGGAGTAAGCGCATACGGCTCGGCTAACATTTAAAAAGATTGCAACACATCCGGTGCATATTCCCTCTTGATGAATCCATTAAATGCAGGAAACCTCATTCGATAATCTTTCAGGAGTCATCTCCCATGGTAAAACTCGAAAACTTCATTGATCAGCTTTTGGAATGGATCGACAGTAACATCGAAAAACCCATTAAAATTGAAGATGTTGCAAGAAAGTCTGGATATTCAAAGTGGCATTTGCAGCGCGTCTTTTCCCAGGTTATGAATATGAACTTAGCGCATTACATTCGAGAGAAAAAACTTGAAATGGCAGCCAGGGATTTAATTAAAAGCAATGAAACCTTACTTTCAATTTCTCATAAATATGGCTTCGACTCTCAACAATCATTCACCAGATGTTTTGCTAAAAAATACTACTTACCGCCATTACGATTTAGACGAGCCAATGGAGAAGTAAATAAGTAAAGTCGCCCTCATTTTCCAGTTCCCGCTAAACCCACTCATGTGCAAGATGAAAAAACAATACCTCTGGCAGATAAATGTCTCATGCAATCAGGCCATCTCATACTTAAAAGCCCGGGGAAAGCACACCCGGGAATAGTAAAATGAAAGCAGGAACAATAAACGCAATAGGGTTAATAACAATCTCACGTTACCTTAAAATACGATCCAGGTATTAGCAATCTGTGTCACCCGCCACCAGACTTAACTAAACTAAAATTTATCTATCTGTGCCAAAATAATATTTCACGTTTACACTGCCTTGATGTTGATGATAGAAAATGGTTTGCGAGCGAAATGTATTCATTGTAATCATTCGCGACGTAGAGATTTCTTAATTATAAAACAGTGGCAAACCATCAAGGTGACATATGAAATTTTCTCATCTGAGTCTTTTTATTTCCTCAGCACTTTTGTGCGCATCCGCTCAGGCCGCGGAAATATATAATAAGGATGGTAATAAGTTAGACTTATATGGACTGGTATCTGCGGAACATTATTTTTCTAATAATGCAGGCCAGGACGGCGATCAGACATATATGCGTCTGGGTTTTCGTGGTGAAACGCAGATCAATGACATAATCACAGGTTATGGTCAGTGGCAAATGCATATTGATGCGAATAAAGCTGAGGGCGACACAAACGCCCCGCGCACTCGCTTTGGCTTTGCTGGTTTAAAAATTGGCAACTATGGCTCAATTGATTATGGTCGTAACAAAGGCGTTTTGTACGACTCTCTGAGCTATACCGATATGCAGCCTGAGTTTGACGGGATGACCTATGGCTCCGATCAGTTCATGTTCAGCCGTGCTAATGGCTTACTGACCTACCGGAATACCGACTTTTTCGGCCTGGTTGATGGGCTGAATTTTGCGCTGCAATACCAGGGCAAAAACACCGGTGAAGGTGAGTCCGGAAGCGGCCGGGGCGTGCTTCGCCAGAATGGTGACGGTTACGGGATGTCACTTGAATATAAAATCGGCGCTGGCTTTAGCGTTATCGGCGCGATGACCAGCTCCGATCGTACCAGTGAACAGAACACCGCCACCAATATTATTGGTAACGGCGATCGTGCTGAAGCCTATTCAACTGCGCTTAAATATGATGCCAACAATATCTACGTTGCCGCCATGTTTACCCAGGCCTACAACGCTTCCCGTTTCGGCAGCGCTTCTTCAACCAGCAGCGCCTACGGCTATGCCAATGAATCGCAGATTTTCGAAGCCTACGCCAGCTACCAGTTTGACTTTGGATTACAGCCTTTCGTCGCCTACAACTCCTTACGCGGCAAGAAACTGGGGGCATCAACCTCAGGCCCGGATTACGGCAACCAGGATATCGAAAAATTTGTTGATTTAGGTGCCACCTACTTCTTAAACAAAAACGTTAACGTGTTCGTCGATTACAAAATTAACCTGATTGATGAAAACGAATTTACCCGTCAGGCAGGGATCAACACCGATGATGTCACTGCGATCGGTATTGTTTATCAGTTCTAAAAGGGTTTATCAGTGCTAAAAATGAAGGCGGCGCAGGCCGCCTCATTATATCGGTATATAAACATAGAGGCTCGCCACCAATACGGCGGAGAGCATCGACTTTCCCG
>Ga0075011_10001422_pt1 | contig 12859 bp, 9 predicted proteins | sample TARM_MetaG_T_14_FD_72354 | JGI IMG/M metagenome (GOLD analysis project Ga0075011, IMG submission 72354) | Freshwater microbial communities from Pennsylvania, USA, analyzing microbe dynamics in response to fracking - TARM_MetaG_T_14 | ecosystem: Environmental > Aquatic > Freshwater > River...
GTATAATCAGCATGACCCGGACGAAACAGATCTTTAATCGCCGAGTAGTCTTTAGAGCGCTGATCCGTATTTTCTATCAGCAAACCAATACTGCAACCTGTTGTTTTTCCTTCAAAAACACCCGACAAAATTTTAACCTGATCCCCTTCCTGACGCATCGTTGTATAACGAGATTGCCCGGGGCGACGTCTGTCTAAATCGTGCTGCAGATCTGCTTCACAAATTTCTAAATTAGGTGGAATACCATCAACAATGCAGCCTAACGCCGCGCCATGACTTTCGCCAAAGGTGGTCACTCTAAAAAGTTGACCAATACTGCTTCCTGCCATAATTTTTCCCGCTTTAACTAATTAAGGTTGCCAACAAGAGGAGTGTCTACTCCACCTCTCATTTGTTAAATTTTAATGTTATCAAGTTGCACTTTATTTAAAACAAATACACCATGGCCGCCAGATGTAAATTCTACCCATGCAAATGGAATCTCCGGGTAAGCCTGTTGTAAATGAATTTGTGAATTGCCCACTTCAACAAATAACAGGCCATTTTCATTGAGTCGCTCACCGGCCTGATTCAACATTTTTCGCACCAGATCTAAACCGTCAAAACCAGATGCTAAACCAAGCTCAGGCTCATGTTTAAATTCTTCCGGTAAGTTTGCCATATCCTCGGCATCAACATAAGGCGGATTTGCAACAATCAGATCATATTTTTCATTTTCTACACCTGAAAAGAGATCCGATAACATTGGAATCACCTGTTGCTCTAAACCATGTCCTTGAATATTAATCTCAGCAACTTCTAATGCATCATCGGAAATATCGACGGCATCAATTTCAGCATCAGGGAAAGCATAGGCACAAGCAATGGCAATACAACCACTGCCCGTACACAAATCTAAAATTCGCGCAGGTGATTCTTTTAACCAAGGTACAAAGCGTGATTCTATCAATTCGGCAAAGGGAGAGCGTGGCACTAAGGTGCGCTCATCAACATAAAATTCTAACCCTGCAAACCAGGCGGTATTGGTTAAATAAGCCACAGGAATACGTAAATCGATACGTTTTTCAATCAGCGCCACCAATATTTCACGTTCACGGCGTGTTAAACGCGCACTGCCCATCTCGCTACTGCAGTACAAGGGTAAATTTAATGATGGCATAATAAGACGCCTTGCATCATCTAAAGCGTTATCTGTGCCATGCCCATAAAATAAGCCTGCTCGGTTAAATTCAGTGGTTGCCCAACGTATCATATCTTGAATGGTTAGCAGCTCATTAACCGCTTCATCACTAAAAATCGTATCCAACTTATTCTCCAACTAAGGTAAACTACTGCTATCAAAACTACTCTCTGGATAAACCATGGCAGCTATAAATAAAAATGATGATTTTTCGCTCTTTAGCGAAGCGTTTTCGGGTATCAAAAAGTTGCGACAGGATACCATAAAACTGCCCACTAAAAACATGAAGAAAAAGCTGTTCATCAAACAAACTATCGTGGAATCTTTTGAAGCAACACATTTTTCAGATGGATTTGAACCACACCTGGTTGAAGATGGGCCAATACGCTATCTACGCCAAGATGCACAAAAATATTTATTAAAACAGTTGCGTCGAGGAGACTTTGCACCGGAAATTATTTTAGATCTGCATGGGTTGACTCAGGAAGAAGCGAAACGGGAATTAGGTGCCCTTATTGCCTGCTGCAAAAAAGAGGGGCTATATTGCTGTAGCGTAATGCACGGCGTCGGTAAACATATCCTAAAAAAACAGGTACCACTGTGGTTAGCACAACATCCTGATATTCTATCATTTCATCAGGCGCCCTTAGAATTTGGCGGACATGGCGCGCTATTGGTATTAATTGAACTGCAAGATTGGCAACAAAAGCGCGAATATGAAAAGTGATTTTTTGTTAACCTATTGGCACATTAACTTTTAATCTGTTAAGCCGATTTACTGTTTAGAGATCTGTGCAGCAAATAACAGTCAGTCAAAATATAATTATCCGTAAAATAAAAGTGACTCTAATTTCCCACCTTTAAACAAGCTGTTTTTTAAGCAAAAACGCAATATAAAACGATTAATCAAACAAGCTATGAAATAAAAAAGTGATTTGTGAACTGGTCCTCAAAAAAACAAACCTAAATTATCTCCAATGTATTGCCTTGCCCTCCTTACTGATCAACAATATTGGAAAGCGCTTACAATCTCAAATTACAGGCTGTAACTCTGGTACCAATACTGAGGTAGGTAACGCGCCAATGGCAAAGTGTGATGTAGGTTTTCTGAAAATGTTTTGATCTCTTTCATTTTACTTCCTTTGTAGGTGCGTTAAATACCGTTTCGTTTCATATTTAAAACACATAAGGATTCATTTATGGCGCACAATAATAAAGACAGGTATATCAGTAACCTGACTAAAGACACTTACGCATTAATTTTAGCTGGTGGTCGTGGCAGTCGTTTGTTTGAACTGACTGACTGGCGCGCAAAACCAGCTGTCTATTTTGGGGGTAAATTTCGTATTATCGACTTTCCATTATCAAACTGCATTAACTCAGGCATTAATCGCGTAGGCATTGCTACGCAATACAAATCACACTCATTAATTCGCCATATTAACCGCGGATGGGGAAGTTTTAAGGCAAATTTATCAGAATTTGTCGAGATTTTACCAGCATCACAACGCAGTGGTGATGATTGGTATATGGGAACCGCTGATGCTGTGTATCAAAACTTAGATATTATTCGTGCCGAGAACCCTAAATATGTACTGATTTTATCCGGCGATCATGTCTACCGCATGGATTATGGCGTTTTACTTGCGCAGCATGTAGAAAGCAATGCCGATATGACAGTCTGTTGTCTTGAAGTTGCAACGCAAGAAGCAGCTGGTAGTTTTGGTGTAATGACAGTCAATACTGACAATAAAGTTATTGCTTTTGATGAAAAACCCGCTCAGCCCAATGAAATTCCCGGCAAACCTGGCCAGTGTTTAGCATCCATGGGCAATTATCTCTTTACTACTGAATTTTTATTTGAACAGTTACAAAAAGATTGCTGTAAAGAAGGGTCCAGTCGTGACTTTGGCAATGATATTATCCCGGCAATTATTCATGACCATAATGTTTTTGCATTTGCCTTCAAAGATCCAGAAAGTACCCAACAACCTTACTGGCGCGATGTAGGTACACTGGATTCTTTTTGGGAGGCGAATATGGAACTGGTTGAACCAGAACCACAACTTAATCTATATGATAAAGCCTGGCCTATTTGGACTTACCAGGAGCAGCTTCCACCCGCTAAATTTATTTTTGATAATGAAGAGCGCCGAGGTATGGCCGTTGACTCAACCGTTTCTGGTGGTTGTATCATTTCAGGCTCAACCATTCGCAAGTCATTGTTGTATTCCAGTGTCCATACGCATTCTTATAGCTTAATTGAAGAGTCAGTATTGATGCCCGGTAGTGACATAGGAGAGCACTGTAAATTAAAGCGTGTTATTGTCGACAGTAAATGCAAAATCCCATCAGGCTTAACAATTGGTTATGATAAAGCGCAAGATATCGCAAACGGCTTCCGTGTTACTGCAAAGGGGATCACCTTAGTCACAAGTGATATGTTGAAAAATCTCGCTAAAAAAAAGTTACAACTAAGCAAAGCTGAAGTGAGTGAAGCTAAAGTGACTAAAGTTGAAATGGCATAGTATATGCACTAACGCAGCCCACCATGAATAACAGGACCATGGTAAGCTGATATTTAAAAGAAAATAATAAAACCGCTTACAACAGTAGCGGTTTTATTATTTTACAGGCGCTTATGCGAAGCACAAACGCCACGGACTTTCAGCTTAATTACAATGCAGCTGTTAATATCTGACGGCTCACAGATAAGGTGACTTGCTGTTTTTCACCCAGTGCAACCATACCGTGCAACTCTAATTTTTTAAGCAGCACATCAATATCAGACTCTCCCAACTTAACATCCGATAAACGTATTGGCATGCCCATAGTTTGGAAAAAATTCTCAGTGAGTTGAATGGCTTGTACTACCTGCTGCTCTTCGCTACCCGTGCTGATATGCCAGACTCTTTGCGCGTACTGCAGCAGTTTGTCATGCTTAGCTTCCTGACACACTTTCATTACCGCAGGTAAAACAATAGAAAGGGTGCGCGCATGATCAATACCGTAAGTGCCGGTAAGTTCATGGCCTATCATATGGGTAGTCCAGTCTTGCGGTACGCCTGCACCGATCAAACCATTAAGCGCCATGGTAGCTGACCACATAATATTGCCACGAATTTCAAGATTGTCTTTACTCTCCGGCAGCAAGGCTTTTGGCCCCTCTTCTATTAATGTTTGTAATAACCCCTCAGCAAAGCGGTCCTGAACTTTAGCGTTAACACTGTAGGTAAGATACTGCTCCATAGTATGGATAAATGCATCCACCACGCCATTACTAATTTGACGTTCTGAAAGTGATAAGGTAACAGAGGGATCTAAAACCGCAAATTGGGGACGCACAGCAGGACTCATAAAGGGTAATTTATTACCGTCACGGGTAACCACAGAGCCAGTGTTCGTTTCACTGCCTGTTGCCGGCAACGTTAATACCACACCGATAGGTAGAGCACGCTCAACTTTTTGCTGCTTAGCCACTATATCCCAGGGATCGTCCCCTGCATACAGCGCCGCTGCGGCAATAAATTTGCTGCCATCAACCACAGAGCCACCGCCGACCGCAAGTAGATAATCAATATTATGCTCTTTGATCAGCAGCTGCGCTTTCATTAATGTATCGTAAAGGGGGTTTGGCTCAATACCGGAAAACTCAAACCAGGTATGATCTTTTAATGCGCTGATAACTTGCTGGTAAACACCATTATTTTTTATAGAGCCGCCACCGTAAACAATTAATACCTTTGCATCAAGCGGGATCTCATTAGTGATGGCACTTATTTGTCCTTCACCAAAGTGAATGCGTGTCTGATTTTCAAAACTAAAATTTAACATTATTTTTCCTATTTTTTATAGCGAGACTTAAGTCGTCAGGTGATTAAGCAGTCAGGTGATTAAGCAGTTTCTGTGCAACCAGTTCAGAACTGGCCGGATTTTGCCCTGATATAATAAGACCATCCTGGACAGCAAAGACGTTCCAATCCGCTGCTTTTTGATATGCGGCGCCACGCTTAACTAATTCATCTTGCAATAAAAAAGGCACAACATCCGTTAACTCTACGGCATCTTCTTCACTATTGCTAAAGCCTGTAATTTTTTTTCCCTTAACAATAAACTCACCCGATGAATCTTTTACATTTAACAAAGCAGCCGTTGCATGACACACGGTCGCCACCGCTTTTTGCGCATTTAAAAATGCCGTAATCAAATGCATGGAATCACTGCTATCAAATAAATCCCATAATGGTCCATGCCCTCCCGCGTAAAAGACTGCATCGTAATCATCTTGATCGATGGCCGCAAGAGGCAGTGTATGCGCCAGCTGTAGATGCGCGGCAATATCTGCATCAAAACGTCTGGTCGCGGCGGTTTGAAACTCAGCTAACTCACTTTTAGGATCAATCGGAGGCTGTCCGCCAGCAGGAGAAGCTAAGGTAACTTTTACTTGTGCATCTTTAAAAAGATAGTAAGGTGCGGCAAACTCTTCTACCCAAAAACCCGTTTTTTTACCACTATGCCCCAGCTCTCCATGCGAGGTTAAAACCATTAATATTTTCTTAGTGCTCATATTTTTATTCCTGTCAAAAGAGTGAATTTAAGTCGGTGCGATAGTTACTGCTGCAGTATATGCACAGATTGGGGATCGAACAACGCAGACATTACTGATATCATTGATAGAATAATTGATACAATAATCTAATTCTAAGGCGTGTTTTATGGATATCTCATTTGAACAGCTCAAAAGTATGGTGGTATTTGCCCAGGTAGTCGAGCAGGGAAATTTAGCTGCTGCGGCCAAACATATTGGCTTATCACGTGCTGTGGTGAGTTATCATATAAAAAAGCTGGAATCACATTTAGGCATAAAATTACTCAATCGCTCTACCCGCTCAATAGCCCTTACCGAAGCGGGAGCGCAATATTACCAGCACTGCCGCATTATTGCCGAGCAAGCTTCTGCCGCCAACCAGCAGATCGAAAACTTAAAAAGTGAGCCTGTCGGATTATTAAAAATAACCAGTCCAGTGAATGTTGGCCTGCAAACATTAGTGCCTGCTCTCAACGAATTTCGGACCCTCTATCCTAAAATAGAGCTTGATCTCATGCTTACCGATGAAGTGGTTAATATTATGAAAGAGGGAATAGATCTCGCCATTCGCGGGGCGCCATTGCCCGATTCCGGTTTACAGGCACATAAACTTTCCACTTTGCCAACCTGCCTATGCGGCTCACCCGCGTATTTTAAAAGGCGCGGCTACCCGACAAATCCTGCAGAGCTAATAGAACATGACTGGGTAATTTACAAACTCACATCAGGCATTTTAGAGTTTAAAAAAGGCAGTCGCTCATTTCACATTACCGTAAACGGCAGCATCAGTACCAACAATGCAGCGGCTCGCACTGCGTTTATTGAAGGCGGTCATGGGCTCGGTCGTATTCCAACCTATGACGCCTGGCCGAAAATAAAAGCAGGCACACTCGAGTCTGTACTGAATGATTATAAACTCCCTGATATTAATGTTTATGGGGTATTTCCGCCGGGCGCAGCAGAATCAAAAAAACTGCGTTTATTAATAGACCACCTGCAATCCTTTTTCAAAAAACGCAAAATTCCGATAGCCTAGAAGATCAGAAAGATTTGCTCTTTAGCGATATATTACCTGCTTTTAAGTGCAGTTAAAAATCAGAAAAGAGACAGTTGATCAGAAATAAGCTGCGTAAAATCTTTACCCAATAAGGGTAGAATAGCCTCCGCTATAGGTTTTAGCTGTTTGTCTATATAATGCTGATAATCAATGGGTGACTCAAGATACTCCTGTGCTTCTGGTCCATTTACAGTGATCAGATAACCGATTCGCCCTCGCCGTTGGTAACGTAATGCACGTCCTAAACGCGCATTTTTGAGATCAGCCAAACGAGCAGCACGCACTTGCGGCGGTACGTTTTTCAGGTACGCAGCTAAGGGGCGACGCAGACGTTTATAGTAGATAAGTTTTTGATCAAGTAGCCCTGCCTTGAGCTGATTGACGGTATCTATAATTAAGCTATCAATCGGCTCCTCTGCAAATACTTTAGCGTATAAAGACTGCTGAAATGTTTGCGCCAGTTCAGTCCAGTCTGAGCGCACCGTCTCCAGCCCTTTAAACAGCAACTGCTCCCCTGTCGCTGTTTGTTTCAGTCCGACATAACGTTTTTTCGATCCGGTTTCCGAGCCACGCAGCGTCGGCATAAAAAACTTTCTAAAACAGGTTTCAAACTCTATTTCTAAAAAACAATCGAGTTGTAACTCATTTTTAAGCCGCGCTGACCAGTAATCATTAATCTGTTTTTCCAACTTTTCACCGCGTATTTGCGCATCGCGCTCGCCTTCACAGTGCTGTAACCACACAAAGGTGGAATCAGTGTCACCATAGATCACCTGCTCTCCCGTTTGCTCGATGAAATCGCGCGTCTCTTTCATAATTTGATGACCACGCAAAGTAATAGAGCTGGCCAGACGCGTATCGTGAAAACGGCACCCTTTCGAGCCCAACACCCCATACATACTGTTCATAATTATTTTAATTGCATGTTGAAATGGCTGGTTATTTTCCTTTTTTGCGCGTTCTCTGGCGGCGCTAAGCTTATCAAGAATACCCGGAAGATGGTGTTTGCTACGGCTGAACCTGGCACCTCTAAAACCGCCAATAGAATCCGATTCAGTTTCCGCCAGTCCTTCAATTAAGCCCATGGGATCTATCTTAAAAGTGCGAATAATTGAGGGATAAAGAGACTTAAAATCAAGTAGCAATACCCAGGAATAGATCCCGGGTCGAGAGTCCATGACAAAGCCCCCCGGTGAATGCTGCGCCTTAATATCTCCGATATTAGGGGCAATATAGCCACTGCGATGCAGCAAAGGCAGATAAAGGTTAGTAAAAGCCGCCACTGATGCGCCGCGCCTGTCCAGAGCGAGCCCTGTTAACCGAGCGCGTTGCGTCGCATATTCAATGAGTTGTGCCTTGCTGAAAATTCGCTCGACGAGCAGACTGTCCTGAAGGTTATAACGCGCCAATGAGAGCGGCTCCTGCTCGAACTGTCGCTGTATTTCCAGCCCTTTATTGTGCTCTGTGCTGATAAGTTTACCTTGCCCCAACAAAGACTGACTGACAAACTCCAAACTAAAACTTTCAAACTGCCAACTGGCATTTTTAAGCTGCTCAATACCATCGAGCACCACCCGACCATTAACAATAGCGATCCCCTGCTGCGCCTCGTTACGCGCTGCTATCCAGCGCAGCGCGGAATCATCACGACCAATTCGCAGCTGCATATTGTGTAATTCTGCGCGCTTAGCCAACAGACGCAGATCAAAATTGCCCACTGCCCAACCGATAATGGCATCGGGATCATGCTCCTTAAACCAGCTTTCTAGGGCACTCAGTAAGCTTTGTTCATCCTTAACCCAGAGGACATTAATATCCTCTGTGCGCTGTGCAGTGCCAATCATCAGCACAATAGAGTAGGGTGTGATTGCAGGAGATGCTGATTTTTCAGCGCCATTCCCGTAACTGAGCGCAATCGAATACAGCTCGCCCCCGGGGCTGCACTCAACATCAAGTGAGACTGATTTTAGTATGGGGGAAAGATAGCCTGCACAGAGTTTCGCAGCCCGGCAGAGCCAATAACGGCCCGTCCATTGAATATCGCCGCTGGCTTTTACGCAGCCATAAATAAAACGCTCCATGAGGTAACGATCGCTGACCTTTATATCAGCTTCAAAATAAGGGATTGTTGCACTGTCTAATGCGCCCTGCAATGCATACGAGTGCTGCTTGCTTAAGCTATAAATAGCCGCAACGGGCTGCTGCTTAAATGTTTTTAAAGGAAGCGCACGAATCTCCTGCACTGTTAGCTGTTGCTTAGCGCAAAGCACTCGTATTTGTTGCAGCTCTTCCTGCAATACCAACAGCACATAACGCTGATCTGAAATAACCAGCTTGCAGGGACCCGACTCAGTAGCCAGCCACAGGATAAGATCGACCCCCTGAGGAGTTTCCAGCTGCTGCCGGGAGAGGATTAACCCTTCGATAAAACTGCGCGGCTTTTCTAGCATAAAAGAAGATCACAGGAATAAGTGAATGCGGGAAACAAAAAAGCCCTTTGCAAACGTTGTCGTTAACTAAAGGGCTTTTGCTATTACTTAAGTTGCTTATTTAAACAGCAAATACAGGTTCGATATACTGAATAGGAGATTCACTCACTGGCTCTTCAAATGTCACCATTTCCCAAGCTTCTTGATCAGCCAGCAAGGCGCACAGCAGCTGATTATTCAATGCATGCCCGGTTTTAAATGCTTTCAGATGACCTAAAATTGTGTAGCCGGAAAGGTATAAATCACCAATCGCATCCAATACTTTATGCTTTACGAATTCATCTTCATAACGTAACCCTTCCGGATTTAAAACGCGAAATTCGTCCAGACCAATGGCATTATCTAAGCTCGCACCTAGTGCTAAATTGTTTGCCTGTAGCTGTTCGACACCTTTCATAAAACCAAAGGTCCGTGCACGGCTAATCTCTTTAACAAACAACTCACCTGAAAAATCCATTTCGATATGTTGGTTTTGACCTTCAAAAACGGGATGGTCGAAATCAATTTTGAAATCTAAACTAAAGCCTGATTTTGACGGCTGTAACTCGGCCCATTTGCCATCTTTTGCATCTTCAACACGTACCGTCTTTTTAACGCGGATAAACTTCTTAGGCGCGTTAAGCTCTTCGATACCAGCAGATTGCAACAGGAAAATAAACGGACTTGCACTGCCATCCATAATTGGGATCTCAGGGGCATCAACATCAATAATAATATTATCAATACCCAAGCCGGCAAGCGCCGCGGAAAGATGCTCAACGGTGGATATTTTCTGGCCTTGTTCATTAACCAAACAAGTACATAAAAGCGTTTCCTGTACCGCTTGTGCATGTGCTTTAAAACTAACAACAGGGTCTAAATCAATACGACGGTAAACAATACCTGTGTTAGCAGGTGCAGGATGCAACTCAATCGTTACTTTATTTCCTGAATGCAAACCAATACCAATTGATTTTACACTGTTCTTTAATGTTCTTTGTTTAATCATCGTATCCACCTATCGCTCACATTGAGTTGTGTAAAGTATACCTGTTTGCGATCTTTATCACAAACACAAGGATTACAAATAATAATTAATCAGCCTGTTTGCGCAAAAATGCAGGGATATCTAAATAACTTCCCTCTGTTTTTGGCGGAACTTTAATATTATCTTGCGCGCCGTGCTCACTTGGATCTGCAGTCGCTTCTTGCTTCACCGTTTCCGTTATGCTCGCTTCAACGGCCACGGTTGTATTTTTTGCACTGCTTAAATCTGATTTGCGCTCACCAAGGCCTGTCACAATAACGGTAACATGCAATTCACCCGTATCAATTTTAGGATCGACAGTAACACCAATAATGATTTGAGAATCCGCCGAAGCAAACTCTTTTAACGCATCACCTACTGTTTCATATTCATCCCAAGTAAAGTCCATTCCAGCAACGATATGCACTAACACACCACGGGCATTAGAAAGATCAACATCTTCCAGCAATGGACAAGAGATAGCCTGCTCAACAGCCTCATCGGCACGCTCTTCACCTGATGCGATGCCAATGCCCATAACGGCGGTGGTGCCCGCTTCTGTCATTACCGTTCTGACATCCGCAAAGTCAATATTAATGGTACTCTCTTCATTGTTAATAATGGCAGAGAAACCAGAAACCGCATCAAATAAAACATTATTCGCCGCTTCTAATGCACCGAGAAAAGAAACACCTCTGGGCAAGGATTTCTGCAATTTATCATTAGGAATAATCAGCAGTGAATCAATATGCTCAGATAAACGTTCGATCCCCTGGTTGGCATAATTGATACGTTTTTTACCTTCAAAAAACGAAGGTTTAGAAACCACACCTATGGTTAGCGCGCCCAGTTCATTGGCGATTTCAGCCACAACAGGTGATGCCCCGGTTCCAGTGCCGCCGCCCATACCGGCCGCAATAAAGACAACATCTGCCCCCATCAGTATTTCACGGATCTTATCTTTATCTTCTAACGCAGATTTATAACCAATTTCCGGGTTTGCGCCAGCGCCTAATCCATTGGTAATAGTTGCACCAAGCTGCAGACGAATATCCGCTTTTGATGAACGCAATGCCTGCGCATCAGTGTTCATGGCGATAAATTCAGCGCCCGTTAAGCCCTTCGCAATCATGTAGTTAATGGCATTACCGCCACCGCCACCCACGCCAACGACTTTAATTACAGCTTGCTCTGTATGGTCTTCATCAACTATTTCAAACATTTGCTCTTTTTCCACTTTATATAAATCTTCAGACATTGTATGTCTCCACCTTCATGAGGTATTTCATACCAATTAATATTCTTTTTTTATCCAGCTTTTTAACTTGTTTAAAAAAACGGATAGACGATTTTCCTGCACTGCTTCTTGGCTTTCAGTGAACTCATTATTTTTATAACGTAATAGACCCAATGCTGTTGAATACGCTGGCGTATCAACATCTGACGCTAACCCCCGCATATTTTGTGGTTTACCTACACGAACCTGCATATTATCGAAAATTTTCTCAGCAACTTCAACCAAGCCATCAATTTGCGCGGCGCCCCCTGTTATCACAATACCAGCGGCAAGTTGCTGTTTTAATCCTTCCGTTGCAAATAAGCTATTAAGCTTATATAACTCTTTTTTAACCATGCCCAGTAATTCACTATAGCGGGGCTCAATCACATCCACTAACATTTTTCTCTGCACCGTGCGGGCAGCTCTGCCGCCTACACTGGGTAACTCAATCATCTCATCAGGACTGATATTATCGCATGTTAAACAACCATACTTAACTTTAACTTCTTCTGCTGATGTCGGTGGCGCGCTAAAAGCGATGGCAATGTCATTAGTCACCGAATTACCCGCATAATCTAAAACTGAGCTATGACGTAATGCGCCTGCGATATATACGGAAATGTCCATAGTGCCGCTGCCCATATCCACAACACAAACCCCAAGCTCTTTCTCATCTTCGCTGAGAATGGCACAGCTTGAAGCAACACCTGAGAATGTTAACTGGTCAATCGCTAAACCACATCGTTCCACCGCTTTCTCTAAATTTTTAACTAAATCGTTATGACAGGTGATCAAATGCACATCGGCTTTTAACTTGACCCCGGATAACCCCACCGGGTTGTGAATTCCCCCTTGCGAGTCAATTGAATACTCCTGCGGTATAACATGCAGTAAACGCTGATCATCACGAATTTTAATGGAACGTGCATTATGCAGCACACTCTCAACATCATAAGCCGTTACTTCTCTATCTTCTATCGCCCACGTGCCCGATTCATTTACGGATTCGATATGGGATCCTGAAATAGATAAATTAACGGATGAAACCTTACAGTCAGCCATATCCTCAGCGCGTCCTAATGCGACAAGAATAGACTGCACAACAGAATCTAAATCGGTGACAGAGCCTTTATCAACCCCTTTCGCTGTAGCCTGGCCAACACCCACAATATTGATGATGCCATTGTCCAATTGCTCACCGATTAGGAGTACAATTTTGCTGCTGCCAACATCTAATCCAACTTTGTAACTACTTTCCAT
>Ga0075011_10001423_pt1 | contig 12855 bp, 11 predicted proteins | sample TARM_MetaG_T_14_FD_72354 | JGI IMG/M metagenome (GOLD analysis project Ga0075011, IMG submission 72354) | Freshwater microbial communities from Pennsylvania, USA, analyzing microbe dynamics in response to fracking - TARM_MetaG_T_14 | ecosystem: Environmental > Aquatic > Freshwater > River...
TCGGGCATATCCCACTCCAGCGAAGGCAGCGAGGCGCCTATGCCATCGCTGAGCACTGTGTCGGTGAATGCGCCTTGCGCCGCAGGAACATCGCCCACGTGCTGGAACACGCCGGCCGATTCCGAGCGATAGATGCGCTTGGAGATGATGTCGTGAGCGCCGCCCTGAATCGTCGGCAGCCTCACCACCACTGCGCCTCCGTTCGGCGCCCCCTCCACCATGTCCCAGCGAATGATCGGCGAGCTGGCGAGGCTTGGCGGGCCTTCCTCACCGAAGCGACTGATCATCGTCACCACATAGGACGTTCGCACCGCTGTCAGCGGGTGCTCTTCTTCGCCCACGCGATCAGGAGGCGCAGAGACAACTGGCGGATTCGCAGGAGCCGGAACGCCAAGCCGGAAGCTGCGCGCAGGGAAAGGCTGCGAACCGCCGGTTATCTCAGCGATGCCGCCCATCTTCGGCGGTCCATCTCCCGTCCAGTAAACGCGCTGCCAGGCATCATCAGCCAGCGGAGACTTCACGGCGTGCACGCGCTTGTTGCCGCCCCAGATCATCCAGAACCCGGCACCATTGTTGCCGTTCGGGTAGCGATACAGCGAGGAAGGCGCAATAACGTTCGGCAGGCCGGTGATGGGGCCTGGTGCGCGCTCCGGCTTCAGGGTGCCGCGCCGCAGATAGACGTTGCGGGCTACTTGCGCGTTCTGATCAGGCAGCAGGCGCTCGTCCACGATGGGCATTTCGCCGCGGAATCCGGCCAGAGCGATCTTCATGCAATAGCCTCCGCGCGAGACAGTCCGCCCACGAAGCCGCAGATCTTGCCCAGGGTGGCAGGACTGTAGCTGGCGGGACTGGGAAGGCTCAGCGCAGCCGCGCACCACTGGCTGCAGAACTGCGCCTTGTCCTGAGTGCGATTCAGATTGAGCAGCTGGCTAAGGATCAAGCCTGCCCAGCCGTAACGATGATGATCGGTTGCGGTGAAGTAGTTGAGCGCCCGCTGATCGTCAGCCCACGGCAGGCTCACAACGTCCCACTTCTCAGGGTCCAGGCTGATCTGCTTGCGGCGAACCCCTCCGTCCATCGCCGAGCTTGAGTAGCACCAACCATCGATCACCAGTTCACAATGACTGTATATCGATCCGGTCCACCACTGGATGAACCGGGCTGCGATGCGGGTGTCTCGCTTTCGGAGCGCAAGCTGGACGGTCATACGATGCTCTCCGGCAGGCTGTAGTCAATGGTGATAGCGCGCACCTCGCCGGCAGTACCGGCTGCGCGAATCGAATCATCGATACCCTGTCGGCGCCCGGTCAGCCATGCGCTCGCGGTGGCAAACGCCTGCACTTTGGCCAGCGTTCGAGACAGGTATTCATCTCGATCAAGTCCGCGGGCAGATGCCGCCAGATCGATCCATGGCGTGTCGGCAGATGCATCCGCCTCCCACGCAAGCGCCTCGGCACGCTGACGCTCCCACGTCTGCACTTCAGCCGGAGGGTAGTCGGCGGTCATCAGGGCAATAGCCTGCTCATAAGCCGCGTTGTTCGCAGCAGCTGCGCCAGCCCTGGCCACTCTTAGCTGGGCGTCCGCTTCTTCCTCCATCGCTGCGAAATACTCCGCCTCGGTCAGCTCTTTCAGCACGCCAGGCACGTCAACCGAGGCGGCGCTATCGCACGTCCCGTAAAGGGTCGGCACCGCTACGGGGTACCGTGACTCAAGCGCAAAACCAAACTGCAGCCCGGCAACCGCAGGCATGGTCGGGCCATTGAGTGCGGCGGCTTCGCTGATCGGGCGGCCGGTGACGGCATCCACATAGGTGAAACTCAAGTAGCGCATCTACATGTCTCCAGCGTGCGTGCTTCGCGCGGACAAATTACTAAATATTAAATTTTGACCCTGCGGACGGGGCGCACCAGGGACGCAACGGCCTTGCCGTTGGGGGCCTGGGTGCCATCGCTGAAGCGCTGGATCCAGGCGTTGTTGGCGGAGTTCTCAGTCGATGACCAGTAGAACGACGGCACCGTGAACGCCTCAGCCCCGCCCGCCTTGAATGCTGCGGCAGATGTCTGGGCGGGGCTTCCTGCGGTGTAGATGGCGGCAGCGGGTACGCTGTTGGTATTCGCGCCGCTGGTTGTGTGGTTCGCTGTCGAGTCCGGCTTGAGATTCCGATAGCAGACCTCAAGCTCGTCCCTCGCTGGCAGATACCAGTCATCAAGGCCGCCGCCGTTATACGCACGACAATATTGAGCTGCGGCGTGGCTAGCGTTGTTCATCGCGTCACTGTTGGCCAGGCCGTCATTCAGGCTGGCAGTGCCGGCAGTTGTGGTTTGCGCATTTTTCCAGGCCGACGATGTCTCTGCCGCCTTGGGCGCGACGATGAGTACGTATATACCGTCACTCTGCTGCACTTTTCCGGCGTAGAACCCGCCACCAAACGCCTGGCCGATGACCGTTGGCAGGAACTGATCAGCCGTACGAAACGCCAGCTCTGCCCACTCGCCCGCGCCAAACGTGGCGCCAAAGTGACGGACAAACAGGTGGTATTGAGTCGACACTGCGAGGCCTGCGCCAGTCGCCGTAATTGAGAGTTTATGTGTCACATTATTCCGCGAGGACCACTTCAAGGTGCCGGTACGATTCGGCCCAGTCCAGATCTCCCAATCGGTTTTTGAGTGGGTATCGGCGTTCGGGCCGATCAGCGAGAAAGCGCCGGTCGATATCGTCGGGTTATCCATGACGCCGGTCGCCACAGGTGATGTGATCACTGGCGCTGCTGGGCGGTCTGGGAGAATGTCCAGCTCGATGACGCGATGGTATTCCCCCGCGGATACCGTCAGCGTCACAGGCCCTGCAACATTCGGCGCGGCGTAGCTGATGGTGGAACCGGAGATACTGACAGTGCCTGCACTGACCTGGACCGCATAGTCGGTGAACACGTCAAAGTCAGTGACTGTGAACTGGGAGTTCTGTGTGACGTAAATAGCACCGGGGCCGTCGAGGCTGACGCCGGAGCCTCCACCACCCTCCATGTCGCCCGGCACCCAGGCCGTGCCGTTCCAGACCGGAACTTGGTCGGTAGTGGCGCCCGATTGGTTCAGTTGGTTCAGGTTGCTTTTGATGGAGATGTTAGATGACCCATCAAAAGGAACACCGTTGATGGTTCGGGGAGTCTGGAGCTTGGTTGCTGAGGCTGCGTTGCCAGTGGTGTTCTGGTTAAGGGTTGGCACCCGCGCTGCGGGGATAGTGCCGGTATTCAGGTTGCTGGCGTTAAGGTAAATCGCCCGCTGCTCCGCTTCGGAAAGCCGCAGGCGGTACCACGAACCCCATGCGCCGTTGTTCTGATCGCGGCGCCACGTTTTCGTGTCCGCTTCCATGTCGCCGGAGAACGCATGCACGGTTTGCGTGCACCATCCGACGGCACCATGGTTTTCGACATGGCCTATGAACCATCCGCTCGCTTCCGGCGCGTTGATTGCGCCCGAAGCCATGTACCAGCCGTTGCTTGTTGCAGCATTCCAGTCGCTGATCGTTGCAGCGACCGCGCCGAGGCGGGCCGGGAGTCGCGCATCAGAAACGGTGCCGGCGTTGAGGTTGTCCGCACGCCGATAAAACGCTGAATCCTGTCCGTCGAGCTGATCTGCATCCAGCCCGGAGCCTGCGCCGTCGACGGTCTTCATCTTGGCCAGCACATCAGCAGCGGTATAGCTTGTTGCATCTAGCTTCTTACCAAGCTCCGTGGCCATCGTAGCGGCGAAGTTCGGGTCATCCCCTAGTGCAGCTGCCAGCTCATTGAGCGTATCGAGTGCAGCGGGGGAGGAATCTACCAGAGCAGCCAGTGCAGCCTTCACGAAGGCAGTGGTCGCAATCGACGTATCGTTGTCGGCTACGGCAGGTGTGGGCGCTGTAGGGTTGCCAGTGAAAGCTGGAGAAGCCAGGGGCGCTTTAAGAGCCAGGGCAGCCGACAAGCCGTCAACGTTGTCCATGACGTGGTTATGTGAGTCGTCTGCTACCGTCGCAGCGATAGACACGTTTGCCGAACCATCGAAAGTCACAGAGCCGCTAACGTCGCCCGTCAGGGTAATAGTGCGACCCGTCGCCAGCTTGGAAGCTGTAGAGGCATTACCAGATGTGTTTTGGGAGCCTGCTGCATTAACGCCCGGCAGGCTGATATTCGCCGTTCCATCGAATGCCACGCCACCAATGGTTCGTGCAGTGGCCAGCTTGGTTGCCGAGACGGCGTTAGCTGTCTTGTCCAGCTTGGCCCCATCCACTGCGACAATCGCTGCATTCAGCCCGTCAATAATCGCCTGAAAATCCCCAGCCATAAGCGCCTGATAAGCATAGACCGGGCCGGCCCATTCCTGCGCCGCGGTGCCCTCCTGCCCGCGCTGCAGGCCATAGAGCCCAAGTGCGGTTCGGTAGGCGTAGCGGATCACCTCTACCTTGGATGGCTTGGTCGGACTGTCTGTCAGGACCAGCATCCCGCCGTCGAGTGGCGGCAGTACGTAGGGAGCCACCGCGTCGAACACGCCGAGGTCGGTGGCGCTGGCCGCGAAAGGAGTGACAACGCGGCACTGAACGAAATTTTGGTAGCTCATCGATCACGCACCTTGATTTTGAATTCGATTTCTTTCACCCGGTCCTGCTCTGTACGTATGACGCACGTCACGATGTAATCGGCGAAATGCGTACCACCCCCAAGCCAGAGCTTGAAGGCTTGTGGGTTGTTGCCCAGCAAGGTGTAGGCGCTATGGGGTACAGGCCCTACCACCAGGGTAGGCACCTCCTCCATCACACTGCTGACGGTGATTTCCACCGAATCAATATCATCGCCGGGGAGGCTGCTGAACCAGTCCGTCAGGTCTACGTCGTAGTCCAGAACGTCATTGGGCTGTTTGAGAAAAACGTCCATACCACCTCACACAGTGATCAAGCGGGGTTGTTCGGGAATCACGACCAGTCGGCTCTCGGCCACGACCACAACAGTCCGTGACAGCGGTGCTCTGGACAGGTCGTTGACTTGGTTGAAGCCGCTAGCTGTGGCGGTAGCAGTTGCAGGGGATGGGTGCCCAGTGGCCAGTCGGCGGGCCTGCCCCTCAGCGAATGCCTCGGCTCGGGCAGGTGCGCCGCGCGCACTGATTTCCAGATGCGTCATCTGTGCGCTTGCCGTGGCGTTTGCTTGCGCAGAGGCATACTGCGTCTTGGTAGGCTCACATCTGGCCACTGCTGTGGCCGCCCCCGCGCCGGATACCAGCGCGGTACGCAGTGGCGAGCCAGCCATCGTGGCAGTTGCCTGGGCTGGTTTTGCCTCGGCACGGGTCTGTATAACCACAGCCGCGCCACTAGCCGAGGCTGTCAGTCGCGCAGCCTGCGGATGGGCGCTGTACAGACAGGACGCCCGACCCGTCGCGCTGGCGCTTGCCCCTGCCTTCTCGGCCGTGGCGGCAGTCGTCAGCACCACAGGGTCTGCATAGCCGGCGGCCGTCGCTATAGCGCGCCCCTTGCCCCCCATTTGGTGCTTGGGATATCCCACCACAGTGGCGTAGGCCCGTGCTGTCTGTGCCTGGGTAATCGCAACTGTGCCTGCGTATGCACTGGCTGTGACCACTGCCCTGCCACTACCCTCGAAATAACGCACCCCATCGCGAGTGATTGCCGCATCACCCAATGCCGTAGCCGTACAGGAGGCAATACCGGACATGCCCGCTGTATAGACACAGGCGCCCTGTGCCTGGCTTGTTGCGATAGCGCGTCCCTTGCCGCCTATTTGCATGGCGGGGGTTGCGACTGCATAAGCAGCAGCCTGGGCAGCGCCACGTCCGACGAAGTAGGTGGTGCCAAGTGCCCATGCCGTAGCGCGTGCCGGAGTGGCATGCCCTATCTGCCAGATGTTCCCCTCTGCTTCGGCATAGGCATAGGCCCTGGCTTGGCGGGGGTACAGCTTGGACGTGCGGATTGCGCGTCCCGCCGCGAAGCTGTACCCATTAGCAAAGCCGTACCCGAAATAATCGACCTGCGCCCCCCCCGTAGCACCCGCAATGCAGACAGCTATGGATGGGAGCGTGTTGAAATAGGCCGTCGCCGACCCGGATGCCCAGGCCGAACACACAGCGGGAGCACCTTTCGCTGAGGCGGCGCGCAAACCATAGCCGCTGGCTTGAGCCGCGGCCTCCGCGGCGCCTGCACCGTGGCGGATAATCTCGCACTGGGCAGACGCCTTGGCGGTACACGCTGCAATACCGGACGCAACGACAAGCCCTGCAACGGCGCCACCGAATAACGTCTGACCGAAGCGCACGGCGTTATGCCAAGGTTACGATCAGAGAGCCAATCGGAAACGACAAAACATCGGTCGGGTCCATGGTCTTGGGGTTCAGCATTTCTGAGTGATACAGCAAGTTGCCGCTAGTTTGGGCGTCGAAGATTCCCCAGTGAGTGATGACCTTCTGCGCATCGACGATGGCAGGAAAAATGACGTTTCGCGCGTTACTAGTCGCACCGTTGGCCGGCACGGTGAAGCCGTCAGAGGCAACCGAGGCATGGGCGCGCTGACGGACGTAACCGCTATCGACCAGCTCGGCACCGGTGCCTGCGTCGGTTGGGTTGGCTGTGAACAGGGCAATGTACACAGCCCCGCCGGTGTAAGACCCGCCGCGAAGCGTGGACTCGATCAGTTTGTTTTCAAGGTAATCAGAAAAAGCGGACATAGGTGGCCCTCCCGGGCTGACGTACAGGATTCAAGGGTTGTTGCGGGTGTTAGATCGGGCGTCTGGTTTGCATCCTGACGCTGCCGGACTGGTGGCCATCTACCGCCAGGACGCGCGCTTCGGCCTGGTAGTCGAGAAACTTGCGCCGGCTGTGCTCAGCCAACTTCGCATCGCGCCAGGGTTGCGGCAGCGCCAGCAGGCGCGAGCGGGCCCCGTCGAGCAGCGCATCAGCCCAGCGACTGAGCAGCTCCGCCGGCATGTCCTTGCCATAGGCCGGACGGCAAGCGATTGCGCCGAGCAGCGTGACGCTCTGCGGGGTTGAGCGCAGAAACTCCACGCCATTGCTTCCGGTCTGGCGGTAGTCAACGCCAGGCTTGAGCGCCCGGCCATCTTGCAGAAGCCGGATGATCCGCAGGGTTTCAGCACCCGAAGACACGTCTACCTCCGCGAACGGCGTGTTTGCGCCAACCACCACGGGGCCATCGCTAACGATCCAAGCGTTACCTTCGCTGCACAATTCGCGCTGTGCCCAGCGCAGCTGGTCGCGGATGGTCGGCAACGGGCAGCCCGGCACTTCGATGATCAGGCTGTTGACCAGGTCATTGATGGTCATGCCGGCGCACCCCTGCCGCCTGGCAGCTCACGGTTTGGGCTGAAGGCAATCCCCGCCTGCGCCTCAGCGCCCAGCATGCTCACAAAGGAGCCGCTGTGCATCTGCGCGCGCTGCAGGTTAGCGGCGTGCTCAGCGTCCTTGCTGTAGGCGCGAGCCAGGATGTAATCGACGATGGCAGGTGCGAACGAGTCGCCGAGGCGGATCACTTCCGTCGATGCGGCTGTGGCCTGCGCAGCTGCATGCGGCTGCGGAACCGCCGAGTAGATGATCTCAAGCTTGGCGGTCGCCATGGCTGGCGGGTAGACGTAGAAGTGTCGAGGGTCGTGATCATCGAACACGAACTGCTCGATCATGACGCTTGGCGCTTCCCCATGCCAGCCTCGGCGGGTGGCGTCCAGCGCGTCGCGACTAGTCTTCATCACGCTGTAGCCATTCGATCCGGCAGCCGTATTCCTAACCACGTCGAGCAGTCTGTGGCCGTCTGTAGGAATCTCCTGACGGGATCCCAGAACACAATCGACCACCTTGTTGACCGAGCTGGCGTCGGGTTTGATCGCCACGATTGCCTGATAGCTCTCGTTCAGCCAGCCGAGCAGCTCTTCATTTGTCCAGCGCGTGCCGTTCTGCGTGATCTCCTGCAGGATCAGCTTCACGCGGCGGATAATCTCGCCCACGGTGGTGATCGCCATCGGCTAAACCTCTTCCAGGTCGGCCAGCTTGGCCAGCGCCGGGGTCCAGACGAAGGTGCGGCCAGTCGTCTTGTTGCGAAGCAGCCGATTACCGGCGGCGGGCTTAATCTCCAGCTCGGGCGCTTCGTCCAAGGCGGGCGGGGTTACCGGGGCCGGCGCTGGAGTGACCGCTGCGACTGGCTGAGAGGCCAGCGCGGGCACTGGGGCGGGCGCAGCTGGCAGCCCAGACACTTGCGCAGCAGCACTGCCGACTTTCTCCGGGCCTTCACCCGGACTGCCGGTCGCGGCTTCGCTGCCATCGGTGTCGTCGTCACCGCCCTCTTCTGTGGTCTCGCCCAGCCCCTTCAGCACCTCGGCACGAAGCGCCTTGAGCGCCTTGCGCTTGTCCAGATCAATGGCCAGCTCTGCCTTTACCAGCGCTTCGAGCGCATCCTTTGTCGCTGCCGCCTTCACGGCCGCAATCAGATCAGCAAGTTCCATGTATCGATTCTCCATACGCAGCAAAGCCGCCCCGAGAGGCGGCTTTGCTTCTGGGTTAGCCGCGAGCGGCGTACAGGTGGCCCATGGCTTTCGGGTCGATGACCTTGGAGCCGTAGACGTTGAGGCCGCGCACCAGCTTGCCGAAGTCCTGCGGGTTGGGCAGGGTCTCCATCTGCGTCATCTGGCTGGCGAAGGTCAGCGCCTTCTTGTGGCCGAACATGATATTGGTCGCCTTCTTCGACGCAGTAGCGTCGTCGACGATGCTCATGTTGTTGCTGATGTACACCGTGAAGCGGTCCAGGGTGCCCAGCTTGCCATTGCGGAAGACCGACTGCGCATCGCCCATGATCGAGGCGTCCTTCAGATCGGACTTCTTCAGCATGCCGCTCATCCAGGCTGGCAGAATCACCCAGCGGCCGGTTTCCGGAACGTTCTGCTCATCGAGCACCGAGCCGCAGTCCACCAGCACGTCGAGCACGTTGGCCTTGGTGATTTCGACCGGAGCGCCGGCGGCGCCGAGGTTGTAGCTGGCCGACTTGACGCCAGCGGTGGCGCCAGCGTTCTCGGCAGCCGCATCGGCGTAATGGCGGGCGAGGATGTCGGTGTCGATGGCGATTTTCATCTGCTCGCCGCCGTCGTCCGAAAACTCGTCCATCAGCTTGATATCGGCCTGGTAGCGATCGATGTCGTTGACCTCGAAAGCGAAGTACTTCGCCTTGTCGATCTGCAGCTCGACCTTATCGCTGGTCGGCTTCTCGTAGGTGAGGCCACCACCGATCTCATAGTCCTTGATGGTGATCGAAGGCACGGTGCGGATCTGAACGGTGTCCCCCTTGTTCTTGATCTCGCCTTCGTAATCGGTGTTGGCAATCTCGCCAAAGCAGGTGGAGGCATAGAGCTTTTCCACCAGCTTGCCGGACCAGATCTCCGGAATGAAGCCAGCGGAGCTGGACGAGCTGTAGTCGGGTACGCCAGCGGCGCGGGTTGGACCTGCCATGTTGTGTTACTCCTGAGCGTGACGCCTCACGGCGTTACAGGGCGCTATCAGCGGATGCGGCCCTGGGCCTGTGCGGCAAAAATATCGGCTTCGATTGAGGCGGCCTGATCCTTTGGATAGCTCGCCTTGTTCCGGTAGAACTCGCTGATTTCAGCGCGCGACCAGACCTTGCCCTGCTGCGGTTCGGGTGCGACGGAGCGGGCCTGGCGCGGCTGGACGAGGTCGCCCGGGATGGGTTCTTGCGTTGCCTTCGGCGCTACGGCGGCGAAGGATTTGAAGACCGCAGCCACTCGATAGGCATCGAACGCCTGCTGAGCCCCGACCAGCAGTTGCTGGCGAGGCTGGCCGCTCAACGGATCGAACTCAGCAAGCCACTGGTGGAATGCAGGGTCGGCGTTAACGGCGCGATAGTTCGGCACCTGCGCTTCGAGGTCGGCCCAGAAGCGCGCTTCGGCGTCCTGTCGTTTCTCTTCGCGCAGCTGGCCCAGTTCGCTCTTGATCTCCTGCAGGTCGCCGCTGTCGCTTGGTGCGGCGGCGCTGCCGGCAACGCGCTTGATCAGGTTTACCAGGTCAGGGCCGTACTCTTCGATTTCCGCTTCGGTCAGATCGGACATCGCCTCCTGGGCTCGCTGAACCGCAGACGCCGGCTGTTGCTTTTCGGCGGCGGCAAGCTGGTCCTTCAGCGTGGCGATTTCCTTGCGCAGCGCGGGAACCTCGGCATTGTATTTGCCTTGCAGCACATCGAAGCGATGGCGCCAGTATGTGGCGTCTCGGGTTTCGGGTTGCGGTTCTGGTGCGGGTTGCGCGACAGGCTCGGCGGGCTCGGGCTGCGGTTCAGGCTCGGGAGCCGCTGCGGGAGCGGGGTTCTCGGGCTCTTCGGTTGCCGGCTGATTCAGCTGGTCCTGCAGCGCCTTAGCGGCGTTCGCCTGGTCTTGTACTGAGCGGGGTAGCATTGCGGTCTTCTCCAAACGGGTGAGCCAGCGCCTTGCTGGGGTTCACGATGCGGGTTTCTGGGTTCGCTCATGCCTGGCCGAGGCATGGCGAGCAGTCGCCCATAAGAAAGCCGCCTCGTTGGGCGGCTTTGTTATGAGTACTGTCTGGTTATTTCTCTGCTCTGCTCCATGGCCTGCAGAAGCTCGCGAAGTGCGCCGGCGCGTCCTTGCAGTCGGTAGAGGGTTTCGGGGGCGATGGATTGCTCCAACGCATCGCGCTCGGCCTCAATAGCCTGGCGCAGCACCTGCTTGAGGCATTGCCAGTCCTGGCTGTTGTTGGCCTCCAGCCGGGCCAGCGCCTTGTATTCCGCCTGGGATAGCTCCACCCATTCCTCCAAGTGCTTGCAGTTGGCCCATCAGGGCATGGATTTCCAGCATGATTCTCTGGGTTTCAGCCTGACTCTTACCGGCGTCGGCCTGCTTCTTCGCAGCGTCTGCCTGAGCTTTGCCAGCCTCCAGCTGCATCTGCTGTTCTTGCTGCTGCGCCTGCTGCTGGCCCTGCTGCTCGATGCGGCTTTTGATCTCGTCGTCCTCCGGCACCAGGCCGGGCATATCGAGCTGATCGGCGATGCTGCGCAGCAGTCGCGCGCGACCCTCCACGCCAATGATCTGCATGTCCGTCTCGTTGCCGATGGCAGCCAGGAACTGCTGGCGGGCCTGCTGCGTCTGCTCGCGCAGCAGCATGGCGCTCGCACCGCGCGGCACTACGCGGCAGTCACCCTTGATCGACATGTCTTCGCTGTAGCGCATGTTGAACAGCCATAGCGCAGCAATTACCCGGCTGGTGACGCCTCGGTCGATATGACGAATGGCGTCCTTGATGCCCTTGTTCGCGCTTTCCAGCAGCATCGAAAGGCCGCTGGCGGTATTGCCCGCCCCGCCCACCTTCTCGTTGCCGTAGGAGTAGCGCGGAATGTTGGTGGCATCGTCTGCACGCTGCTCCCACTGTGAATAGACCTGCATCAGCTCGCCAGCGCGGCTATCTGGCTGGTAGAACCGGATGGCTGGCTGCTGTGAGCCGGTCCCGGTGCGGTCTGACTTCGTGCGCCACCGCTTCATCGGGAAAATCTCGTTCGGATTTTCCTCGGGCATGAGTCGGTCCATGGCGATTTCGATTTGCGGGCCGCTGGCGAACGCCATGTTGTTGGCTTGAGCGCGCGCGACTGCGCAACACATGTCCTGCACGTCGGACATCAGCTCCGGGATACCAATGCCCCAGAACGAGCCCGGCACCAGCTGGAATGACGCCTTGTGGTAAGGCCGGCAGCCCATCGGGTTACGGTTGATCACGCATCGAATGACGTGCCGCCCGATCAGAATTGCATCGATCTCGTACTCGGCCAGCGGGTCATCGACCTGCTCGGGCGTCATACCCCACTGCAGCAGGATCAGGCCCTGGGCGCTCCCCCAGTAATGCAGCCCTTCAATGGTCTCGCCCTGATTGGTCATCCAGTCATGGCTGCGATCTTCAATGCGGGCGCGCTCTGAGTCAGTCGCCAGCCACTCACGCAGGCCGCCCCGGCCATGCTCAAGCAGCACCTGTTCGATTGCCTCGTCCTTATAGCCCGGCACCCCGCCGCGCAAACGGTTCAGGTGCGCGCGGGTATAGCGCTCGCGCTCGATCAGATACGCACCATCGTCGATATCCGATGAATCCGGCGATGGGTACAGGTCATACGGCGACACGCGCGCGAACTGGGGCTTGATCGCCTCTACCTCGATCATCTGCCAGCCTTCCTTCCATGCGAACTCCGGCACACGCTGCAGCAGCGGGCCTCGCATGAACGCCGCCGGGTAGGTCACGAAGTCGTCTATGAACGATTCCAGCGCCTCACTCCAGCCGCCCTCTTCCAGCTGGTCATTGATTACCTCTTCATGGCGGTCGGCGATCTGCCTTGCCTTGCTCTGCACTTCGCGACGCAGGAGGTCTTCAATCTGCTGTTGGTCCAGGCCCTGCGCGCGCTCACCGAGACGCTGCGCAAACGCAATCAGGTAATCCGGGGGAATCTCCGCGACCGGCGTCGGGTCTAGCCCCCACGGCCTGCCGTTGGTGGGCATGAGAATGTCGCGGATCCAGGCTGCGGCGGCGCGGCATTTGGTAGTGGTCAGCTTCGGATAGAGCTCGCTCCCGCCTTCCTCCCGTATGGCTGCGAGCTTGCTGGCGTCATACTCACCCTTCTGCCGGCGTGCGCAGTCCAGCAAGCGCTGCTCAATCGCCTGCTTGGCCGTCTTCGCCGCCTCGAACGCCCCGCGAATATGGCCAGCCAGCGAGCTTTCGACCGCCTGCATGCGACGCGCCTCGTCTTTGCGATGCTGCTCCGCCTCTTCCTCAGCCATCATTTCGGCTGCGGACTTGAAATGCAGCAAGCCCAGACTCATCGTG
>Ga0075011_10001424_pt1 | contig 12855 bp, 9 predicted proteins | sample TARM_MetaG_T_14_FD_72354 | JGI IMG/M metagenome (GOLD analysis project Ga0075011, IMG submission 72354) | Freshwater microbial communities from Pennsylvania, USA, analyzing microbe dynamics in response to fracking - TARM_MetaG_T_14 | ecosystem: Environmental > Aquatic > Freshwater > River...
AACGGTCTAAATAGGCTGATTCGAGGCATTTACGGGAGAAAAAATCGGCTCAAACATGAAGAAATGAAATGACTGAGTCAGCCGAGAAGAATTTCCCCGCTTATTCGCACCTTCCCTAGACATGATAACCACCTCAACCAGTGGGTTTTTCTCACCAATTTCAAGATGAGTATTCAGTGCAAGTAAAGCCTTGACTAAGGGAAATCCTGTCCCTGGAGTTAATGGCTCATTTTCATGAGCCAACATGTACTCTCGATAACGGTCAATAGCTGTATCACGATCAGTGTCGAAAATCGCTCGAAATATCTGATCTGATTCACTCATGTCAAATAAAGCAGTTGCCGATATTCCAACAACCAAGGTCTTACTTAAGTCTAATGCCATTACTCCCCCCCAGTTTCCATCAGATATTGATTATTGTCTTATAAATTTGAAGTTAGTATCCCAACCTCTCCGCCAATCCGGAATAACGCTCGGTCTTTTTCCGTACCGCTTGGGCCAGCAGGGCGCGATCGCCGTAGAGATCGAGGCGCGCCTTGGCGCGGGTGATGCCGGTATAGACCAGCTCGCGAGTCAGCAGGGGGCTGGAGCTGTCGGGCAGCACCAGCACTGTATGGGCAAATTCCGAGCCCTGGGATTTGTGGATGGTCATGGCGTAGACAGTCTCGTGGGGCGGCAGGCGGCTTGGCAGCAGGGAGCGCAGGGTGCCATCCGGCTGCTCAAACCATACCTTCAAACGGCCGCTTTCATCGGGCAGGCAGAGCCCCATATCACCGTTATAGAGGCCGACCCCGTGGTCGTTGCGCACCACCATCACCGGGCGACCGGCATACCAGTCGCCATCGCGGGCAATCAGGCCAGCACGTGACAAGGCCAGTTCGAGTCGCTCGTTAAGCCCCAGCACCCCGAACGGGCCATCGCGCAGGGCGCAGAGGATCTGGAAGCTGTTGAATGCCTTGAACACGGCGGCGGGCGCTTCCCCCGCACGGGCCGCCTTCAGATAGCTGCCGTAACCGGCTACCCCCTGGGCAATCAGGGCCTCAAAAGCCTCCCCCACCCAGGGGTGCAGGCTGATATCCCTAAAGCCCATGCCCCAGACTGATTCCACCGCAGTGGCATCGCCGCTGTTGCAGGCGCGCGCCAGCTGGCCTATGCCCGAATGCTGATCAAAGCGCCAGCTCTTGGCCAGTAAACAGAGACTGTCACGCACCGGTGCCCCCGCTGGCGTGCCCTGCAAGCAGTAGCCGGTCTGGCGGGAGAGCCACTGCGCCTGCGCCGGGCTGATGCCCTGCTCGATAAAGCTGCAGATATCGCCGAGCACGGCCCCCGCCTCCACCGAGGCGAGCTGATCCTTGTCGCCGAGCAGGATAAGACGGGCGTGGCTTGGCAGCGCATCGAGCAGGCGCGCCATCATCGGCAAGTCGACCATGGAGGCCTCATCCACCACCAGCAGATCCAGGTGCAGCGGGTTGCCCGCGTGGTGGCGGAACTGGCTGCGCCCCGGGATCACACCGAGCAGCCGGTGCAGGGTGCCCGCTTCGGTGGGGATCGCCTCGACCCACTCGGGGGGCAAGTCCAGCGCCTGCAGGGCAGAGCCGATACTCTCGGTGAGACGCGCCGCCGCCTTGCCGGTGGGGGCCACCAGCCGGATCGCCGGGGCCTTGCCCGCTTGCAGGCCGGTCTCCACCAGAATGGCGAGCAGTTTGGCCACAGTCGTGGTCTTGCCGGTGCCGGGGCCGCCGGAGATCACCGCAAAGGGGCGCGCCGCCGCGGTAGCCGCCGCCAGCTTCTGGCCGTTGCAGCAGAGCGACTCGGGCACCAGCGTATCCAGCTTGCTCAAGTCGCTGGCCGCCTGGGCGTTGGCCAGCAGCGCCTCGATGGCGGGCCAATCCACTTCGCTCGGGAACACCAGATCCAGATACTTCTCGATAAAGTGGCGGGCCGAGAAGTCGGGGGCGAGGCGAGCCTTGAGCAGCGCCCCGAACACCAGCCCGTAGTCGCGGGCAAACAGCCGCGACAGGGCCGGGGCTATCTCCGGCCATTCGGCTCTTTCACTTAAGGCTCGAAGGTGGCGGGCCACCCCCAGCTCAAAATCGTGGTAGCGGGTGAGGTAGAGTCGCCCGTGCCAGAGCCGCAGCGGCCAACGCGGGGCAACCCCGTCATCCTGCTCGGTGCCAACCAGGGGGCTTGCCGCAAACAGGGCGGGCCAGCGGGCAGGATCCGCCAGATCCAGTAGCAGATCCCGGCTCTGCTGGGGATCCAGCCCGAACGGCCGCAAGGATCCTGTTGCCAGCATCTCCAGCGGCAGACAGACATGGCCGCGCCCCAGCTCGAAGCAGGTGAGCGCAGCCCCCAGCACCAGCTCGGGGCTGCCGCCAAGATCGGCCACCAGCTTGGCAAATTGCAGATCCAGCTGGCGAATGCGCCCTGCCAGTGCCAGTGCTTTCAACCGTTCGATCATGATGGTGCTGGTCGCCGTGCTGATCATGGTGTCGCTCATGCCTCTACCTCGTTCAATGGGTGGGATCCCGCTGCTGGCGGCTCACTGCCTGCGCTAAACAACCGATCCAGCCCCAACACCAGTTCACGGCTCGGGCGGGTATGGAAAATGCCCCCCTGCGGCATGCCGCGCAGGAACAGATAGAAGACACCGCCAAAGTGCTGTTCGAAGTCGTAACCCGGCAGGCGCAGGGTGAGCAGCCGGTGCAGCGCCAGCGAGTAGAGCTGGTATTGCAGGTCGTAGCGGTGTTCCGCCATGGCCCGCTCCAGCGCCGGACGGCTGTAATCGGCGGGGCTCATGCCGAGGTGGTTCGATTTGTAGTCGAGCAGATACCAGCGCCCCTGCCACTCGAACACCAGATCGATAAAGCCCTTGAGCATCCCCTGCACTGTGGCAAAGCTGAGCGGCTTGTTGCCCCGCGACAGCGGGTCGTGCTGCTGGCAGAGCGCGGTTAGCGCCGGCGCCGTCACCCGCCCCATGGGCAGGAAGAACTCCAGCTCCACCTGTTTGCGGTCGGCGCTCAAGTCCCGCAGCCGCACCGGATCACCAAAGCCTGTATCCAGCGGGGTATCCAGCACAGCCTCCACCTGCTGTTGCAGCACGGGCGCCCAGTCCTCGTCGAAGCCATCCTGCACCAGCAGGCTGGCGATATGGTGCGCCAGCGACTCGCCACCAGCGATCTGAAAATCGATGGTCTCGAACAGGCTGTGCAACAAGGTGCCGGGGCGCGCCCCCTTCGGGAAGGTGAAGATGGAGGGCTCAGGCGCTGCCACCTCCCCCGACTCGGCCAGCAAGGCAGCCGCGCTCGCCGACTCCGTGGCTACCTCGTCATCGAAGCCAGGGTTGGCCAAGACACCCTTGCTGTGGCCGTGGCCCTGCGCCGCCAGCCCGGAGTAGGAGCTGATCCACCAGTCCCGCTCAAGGGAGCCGGTAAAGTGGCGCACCTGCGGCTCGCCAAGCTGCTCCTGCTCCACTGGCAACGGGGCGGGACGGGTGAGCGAGGGCTCACCGACAGCCACACCGGGCAGCGCCTGCGACAGCTCGGTCAGGGCGGTCGCCAGTGTATCGGCATCCCCCTCTTCGCCCTTTTGCAGCAGATAGCCGATGGCGGTGTGGTGCAGGTCTGTCTTCTCCGACTTGCCGTTACCGGCCCGCACCGGTGCCAACCCCAGCCAGGTGGCGTAGACGCCCCGGGTCAGCGCCACGTAGAGCAGCCGCAAATCTTCGGCGAGGCGCTCCTTGTCGGCTTCGGCCAAGGAACCCTCGGCACCGGTCAGATCGAGGATGGTACGGTTCTCCCCCTCTCCCGATTCGTGGTAGAGCGGGGTCTCGGCGGTTCTGTGGCTGCAGATGAACGGCAGGAATACCAGCGGGTACTCCAGCCCCTTGGATTTGTGGATGGTGACTATCTGCACCAATTTGCGCTCGGATTCGAGGCGCAGTACCTGTTCCGCATCCTGGCCGCTCGGGCGGCTCACCGCCTCCCCCAGCCAGCGCAGCAGGGCATATTCCCCATCCAGCTCGCTGCTCACCTGTTGCAGCAGCTCAGCCAGATGGAGGAAATTGGTCAGCCGCCGCTCCCCATAGGGGCTCGCCAGCAGGGAGGAAGCGAGATTGCGCCTGTGCAGCAGGGCCCGCAACATGGCCAGCACGCCGCGGCGGTGCCAGATCTTGCGGTACTCCATAAACTCCTGCACTGCGCTCTCCCACGCCCGCTCGTCCGAGGCCAGCGCATCGAGCGCTTTGGCATCCAGATCGAACAACCCGGTCGCCAGCGCAGCCCGCAGGCTCCTCTCATCACTCGGGTTCTGGCAGGCATGCAGGATCAGCAGTATCTCCCGCGCCTCCACCTGCTCCAGCACGCTCTCGCGGTTCGACAGATAGACGGAGGCGATGGCGAGCCTCGCCAGCTCCTGCTGCACCAGCTTGCCCTCGGCGCCGGTGCGCACCAGCACGGCGATATCTCCGGCCTTCACCGCCTGATCGCCTATCTGTGCCTTGCCCTCGCGGGCCAGGGTCAGCAGGCGGTGGATCTCGGCGGCGGTAGCGCGAGCCATCTTGCTCTGGTAATCCCCCCGATTGAAGGTGGGCTGACCCGCCAGCTGCCAGCAATGGAGCACAGGTGCAGTTGCACCATCGAGAACAAGCGCCTTGCTCTTGCCCTGCGCCTCTACTGGCAGGAAGGGGATATCCGCTTCGTAGATAAAGGGATCCTTGGCCCGCTCGAACAGGCCGTTGACCGCGCCGACCAGCGCACTGCTGGAGCGCCAGTTGCGCCCCAGGGTGTAGTGGGCGCTCACATTTCGCCGCGCCTGAATGTAGGTAAAGATGTCGGCGCCGCGAAAGCCGTAGATGGCCTGCTTGGGGTCACCGATCATCAAGAGCGCAGTGTCTTGGTGGCCGCCGTAAAGACGATGAAAGATGCGGTACTGCTGGGGGTCGGTATCCTGAAATTCATCGATCATCGCCACCCGATAGGTGGCGCGAATGCGCTCACACAGCCGTTCGCCAAGGCCCGAGCCAAGCGCCCCGTCGAGATCCTTGAGCAGGTCATCGAACGAGAGCTGATGGGCCTGCCGCTTGCTGGCCTGCATCCGGCTGCGCACCACCCTGGCGGCCCGTTGCAGGATCAGATCCCGAATACCCGGGCGGCTAGCCAGCAGCGCATCGATCTCGCTGAACAGCGGCAGGGTTGGTAACGCCTTCCCCTTGCTCAGCTTGGCCTCCAATGTTTCCTGGCCGAAGCGCTCGAGATCCTTGGGCAGGGTATAACCGCTGGTCGGATCCTGTGCCCAATCCCCGATCTTGGCAAGCCAGCCTTCGTAGTTCTTGCCGGTGTAGAGCTTGATTTGCCCCTCTGTCTGGCGGCGGATCTCGTCCCCTTGCGCCAGCCAGCCATTTTTCACCGCCTCGATACGGGCCATGGCCGCCTGATGACGAGCGGCAAGGGTCTCATCCCCCAGCGCAGGCAGTATCTCCAGCTCGCTGTTGTCGAGCCAGCTGCTCATCTCCCGCAGCAGGGCGGCGGGGCTCGGCCAGAGCGCGCGCACCGAACTGGCCAGGGTTTTATCCACCGGATAGAACTCGGCGCGCCAGTAGTCACTCACCGCCTGCAGCCTGAGCTGGCTGTCATCGGTGAGAAATTCGGTTTCAAAGAGGGCGCCCGACTCGAAGGCATTCTGCGTGAGCATCCGCTGGCAGAAGCCGTGGATGGTAAAGACAGCCGCCTCGTCCATCTGCCGTTCGGCGGCCAGCAGGCGACGGGCCGCCAGTTCGTGATCCTCCACCTCGATCAGCAGTTGGGCCAGCAGCACATCCTTGCTCTCACCACGCAAAAACGCGAGGCGCGCCTCGTGGATGCGGGCGCGGATCCGCCCGCGCAGCTCGGCGGTGGCAGCCTCGGTAAAGGTCACCACCAGGATCTCGGTCACAGAGAGCGGCCGTTCGTGGGCGCTGGGCTGACCGGCATCCGCCCCCTCTTCGATAAGCGGGCCGTGACCCAGCAGCAGGCGCAGGTAGAGACCGGCTATGGTGTAGGTCTTGCCGGTACCGGCAGAGGCTTCGATCAGTCGTTCACCGTGGAGGGGAAAGCGCAGGGTATTGAGCGGGTTAGCCATTATTTCAGCTCCTCCAGGGTCTTGAGCAGTGGGGTCAGGTGCTCGCGGGCCAGCGCCTGCAACTGGCTCAGCACGGCTTCATCCAGCTCGGGGAAACAGCGGGCAACATAAACATCCTGTCCCTCACCAGTCACCATCCAGCCGCCGTTGAAACGGGTGAGGGCCGCCTTGTCGGCGGCATCCGGTTTGTCGGGCTCCTTCTCCATCGCCTTGAGCCAATCCCAGGCCGTGTTGGGGAAAAACGGCAGCGGCCGCTTCATCCCCTGCGCCCAGAGCGCCACCAGCGCCGCCAACTTGGGCCTTGCCTCGTCGGCCGAGAGCTTGGGCAGCCGCAGACTCTGTTTGGCATCGAACAGCAGGGTGTCACCGGGGGCATCGCTCAGGGAGAGGCAGAGGTGCTGGATCCAGCCCAGCAGCAGATCCTTGCCGTTGAAGCTGCCGGGTTTCACCACCAGCAAGCGCCCCTTCTGGGTGTCGATCCACCCTTGCAGCTGGCCCTGGGCCAGGGAGATATCGATCTCCACCGCCTGTTTTTCACTGACCCAGGGGCGCAGGCGCTCCGCCAGCTTGCCCATCTCGGCGTCCAGATCGTCCAGCAGCAGGCTGCCGAACCAGCCCTGAGGCAGCAGGCCGGTGAGCTGCAGCCGCTCACGCCGTATTGCGCTGCCCCCCTGGGCCAGATGGGAATCGAGCAGCAGGGCCTTGAGCTGATAGTGTTGCAGACCGTCCAGCTCGAACGGCTCGCTGTCTTCGATATTGGCTTCGTTGAGTTCAAACCACACCTTGAGGCGGCGGTTGAGGAAATACTTGGCGGGCTGGCGATAGAAGCGCAGCAGCTCCGCCAGCTCCAGCCCCTGCTCTCTCCCCCATTCGGGCGGCAATGGCAGCTCGCCACTCTGGAAGTTGGCGGCACCACGCACCGGATTGAGGGCGGGCAGCCAGTCGGCGGCATAGGTAAAGAGGCGGGACTCTGCTTCCGGATAGAAGTAGCTGCGGCTGTAGGGGGTGAGCGGGTGCTCGACCACCAGGTGCTTGAGCAGCCGCTCGCCGGAGGCCTCGTCGTCGAGACTCTCATCCCCCGCCAGCACGAAGCCCTGGCGTACATAATCGATCAGCTCCGCCAGCAAGACGGACGGCACCTTGTCGCTGTTGTCCTGGGCGCTGAAGCCCTGATAGCTGATATAGAGCCCCTGCTGGGCGCTGAGCAGCGCCTCCAGGAACAGGTAGCGGTCATCATCGCGGCGGGAGCGATCCCCGCGCCGCGACGCCACCGCCATCAAATCGAACCCCATGGGGGCCAGGGTGCGCGGGTAGACGCCGTCGTTCATGCCGAGCAGGCAGACCTGCTTGAAGGGGATGGAGCGCATCGGCATCAGGGTACAGAAGTTGACCTGACCGGCGAGGAAGCGCTGGCTGGAGCGGGACTCCCCCAGCACCTTGCCGAGGTAATCCTGCAGCAGGTCGGCGGTGATGGGTTGATCGAAGCGGGCCTCGCCGAGCTGGGTCTGCCACTCGGCCAGCTGGCTGCAGATCAGTTGCAGCAGGCGCTCTTCTTCCTCGTCGGCCAGATAGAAGCGATCCAGCAAATCAAGGAGGCAGGCTGACCACTCGGGCAGGCTCTGCTCACGCTGCAAACGGGGCAGAAACTCCGCCAGGGAGTCGACAAACCAGGCCAGCTTGCCAAGGGCCAGGCCCTGCTGACCTTCGATCTCGGCATAGGGCAATATGCTGGCCACAGCGCCCTGCTGCCCTGCACCATGATCGGCGCAGAACGACATGCCCGCCACCGGCTCCCCATCCCCCATGGCAAAGCCCAGCAACATGCGGCGCAGGCCGAACAACCAGCTGTTGCCGGACATGCGCGGCAGCTCAAAGCGCTCCGGGTAGGCATCATCCAGCCCCCAGCGGATGCCGGTCTCCTGCACCCAGACCCGCAGCTGGTTGAACTCGTCGTCATCCAGCTCGAAGCGGCGCAGCACGGCGGGCACCTCCAGAATGGCGAGCAGCTCACCGGCGCCGAGGCGGGCGCTAGGTAGGTGCAACAGGGCGAGGAAGCTTTGCAGCAGCGGGCTCTCCTGACTCGCCGCTCGATCCGATACCGCGAAGGGGATCTGCCCCCGGGCGCCAAACACGGCCTGAATGTAGGGGCCATAGCTGTTCACGTCCGGCATCATCACCACAACGTCTTTCGGGGTGAGGGACGGGTCCTGCTCGAACAGTGCCAGCAGCCGGTCGTGCAGCACTTCGAGTTCCCGCATCGGGCCGTGGCAGGCGTGGATCTGCAGGGATCCATCCGCCGGGCTGATGGGGCTCTTGTGGTGGCTGCTGTCGAGATCGAACTGGCCCTCGCCCCGCGAACCCAGCTCCAGAACATCCTTCTGGATGGCGCGCAGCAGCCTGACATTGCCACTGGCGTCCACCTCGTCGATATCGACGAAGGCCTCGATTTGCGGCACCTCCAGCTCCATCAGCTGGTGCAGGTAGTCGCGCCCCAGCTTGCCCATGGAGGCGAGCAGCGGGTTGGCGGGCCCCTGCAGGGTGTCGAGGTCCGTGCCCGGTTTGAGCTTGTTCTCCAGCCGCGCCAGTGTTTTGCGATCGAGCAGATCCCCCCAGTAGTAGCGGCAGGGATTGGTGACGAACAGATGCACCTCCACCTCGGGTCGGCTGCCGAGGGCCAGCAGGGCTTCCACATAGCGCGGTGGCAACGCCGAGATGCCGAACACGAAGACCCGCTGGGGCAGCTTGCCCGGCAGATCCCGGGTACGTTGCAGCTCGTGGATGAACTCCTCGTAGAGGTTGGCTCTGTGGTAGCCGCTGGGGCTCAATGCCAGGGTGCGGGCCACCAGCTCGCGCCACAGTTCCGGCTGCCAATCCTGACCACTCACTCCGGCCAGATCCTGGCTCCCTGTTCCGACCAGCCCTTCCCCCTCTTCCCAGCGAGCGATCCAGTCAGGCCGGTAAACCAGATACTGGTCGAACAGATCCGCCACCTTCTGGCAGAGCTGCCACAGTCGCACCTGTTCGGGATCCCCGGCAGGATCTTGCTCATCCCCACCGCCCAGATAGGCGGCGAGCGGTGCGAAGGCGGGACGATCCAGCAGGGCGGGCAAAATGGTCATCAGCTGCCAGCTCATGGCGCCCTTGTTGTAGGGGCTCTGGCGCGGCACATCCGCCAGCACCCGGGTGAACATCTCCCAGATGAAGCTGGCGGGAAGCGGAAATTCGATATTGGCGGCGATGCCGAATGCCTTGGCCAGTTCCAGCTTGAGCCACTGGGCCATGCCAGGACTCTGCACCAGGATCTGTTCCTGCTCGAAGGGGTGAGCGAGAGGTGCCTGCCGGATGTGGTTGACCAGCAGCTCCTTGAGCAGATCCAGCTGATTGGAGTGGTAAAGGGTAAACATGGACGACTCCCGCCAATTCAAACGAGGGGGTGAGCACGGAAAAAGATGAGCGATTCCCGTCACTTCACACGAAATGAGATTGTCAGGGATCGAGGGGGAAGATGCAAAAGGCGCTTGTTGCCGCAGATCACGTCGCCATCATGCGAAGTGGAAAAGGGTCAATGGCGGGCATAAAAAAGCCGGTGCAGTTGCACCGGCTAAAAGGCGTTGGAAAACTTGAACCTTCAGGGTATTACCAGTTCTTGCCGAGGCGGGCATCCAGACTGAACGCCCCTGCACCGGCCGCCGCCAGGGCCAGGAAACCACCGGCCACCGAGACGTTCTTCATAAACATCAACATCTGCATCTGATCCGCAGGCTGATAGTGGAAAATAAAGGCGGCCATCAGGGTAAAACCGGCCAGCAATACGGCGATGCTGCGGGTAAACAGGCCCAAGACCACCGCCAGACCACCACCCAGCTCAAGCAAAATTACCAGCGGCAACATGAACCCGGGCACTCCCATGGCTTCCATATAACCCTGAGTACCGGCATAACCGCCGATCTTGCTCCAGCCGGCCATCACAAACATCAGCGCCAGCAGTACACGACCCACCAGCAGTGCCATATCTTTCATCTTGTCCATTTCAAATTCCTCGTTTTACGTCAAATCACCGCTGACTGCTTCAGGGTAGGTCAAATAACAGGGCTTGGCTGGCACTCGTTGCCACCAGATCCCATTTGGGTTCATCACGACTGAGTACCCCGTCGCCGGGTCGGGCAGCCAGACCGTTGGCGGTCAGCTCCCCTGAAATCATCTGCAGGTAACCGTGTCGGCCAGCCAGCGCCCAGGTGAGACTCTCACCGGGTTCGAGCTGCAACTGCCATACACGGGCCTGCTGGCGGATCCTGAAGGATCCTGCTTCGCCATCCGGAGACGCCACCAGCGTCAATCCCGGGTTGGCTTCAATCTTCTTCTGCTGATAACCGGGGGCCGTGCCGTGTTCGTTCGGCTCGATCCAGATTTGCAACAGGGAGAGCGGCTCCGTCTGCGAGGGGTTGTACTCGCTGTGCCGGATGCCGGACCCTGCGCTCATCAGCTGGAAATCCCCTGCCGGTATCTGCTCGGCGTGGCCGAGGCTGTCCTTGTGCTCTATGGTGCCGCTCAGCACGCAGGTCAGGATTTCCATGTTGGCGTGAGGATGAGTGGCGAAGCCGCCACCGGGTGACACCAGATCCTGGTTGATGACCCGCAGCACCGAGTGTCCCATCCAGTCCGGGTCATAGTAGTGCCCGAACGAAAAACTGTGGCGCGCATCCAGCCAGCCGAAGTTGGCCTTGCCGCGCGCTTCTGCGGCTCTCAATTGCATCATGGTGTGCTCCTCACGTACCAAATAGGTCGATTAACGTTGGCGGCCGTCACCCAGACCGAACGGGATGCGGTAGTCACTGCTCTGGTCACCCAGGCTGACGGTCAGGTTGCCCTGAGTGCGGCTTGGTATCTTCACCTGCTGAGCGCCCATCAGATTGGCGTGGACAGAGGCAACCAGATCACCGGACTCATCGCGCACTTCCAGCATGGGGTTGGCCTTGCCATCCATCGCAGCGGTTGCATGCCAGTTTACAAACAGCACGCCCGGTGCGGCATTGAGGTCGGCAGGCACAGAAGCCTGTGCAAAACTTGCGGTCATCAGGCCTGCAACGGCCAACATCTTGATTACGTTTTTCATGTTAATTTACTCTCTTGGTATTTGTGTCATTGCCTGGGCCGGTTTGGCCAGAATCAATGCATCCGTGCAAGAGGTTATTCAAATAGTGTGTTGTTCTTTCACCGAAGTCAGACATCCTGATTTACGATATCACAGCCCGGAACTACCTTTTATTTGGCCGCTCGGCCTTCCTGCCTAAGCGTTGATTGAATATTAAAGTGACTTGGCCTAAGTTGTTAGCGAGATAAACTGGCAAACATGTTCAAAAAAATTGAAGGTATGAAATGGCCAAGGAATCGAACAAGGAACGGGCGCTGACCCTGGAGGCGATCCGGGTGCTGGATGCCATCGATCGCCGCGGCAGCTTCGCGGCGGCCGCAGACGAGCTGGGCAAGGTCCCCTCGGCGCTGAGCTACACGGTACAGAAGCTGGAAGACGAGCTGGACGCCATGCTGTTTGATCGCAGCGGCCACAGAACCAAGTTCACCCCGGCCGGCCGCATGCTGCTGGAGCGGGGCCGGGTACTGCTGGAGGCAGCCGAACATCTGGTGGGCGAAACCCGGGCGCTGGCCCGGGGCTGGGAAACCGACATCACCATAGCCGTTGATGCCCTGGTGCCGGTGCAGGCGCTCTATCCCCTGGTTGAAAGACTGGCCGAGCTGACGGATACCCGATTGAGGTTTCGCGCCGAAGTGCTGGCGGGCAGCTGGGAGTGTCTGGAAGATGGCCGCGCAGACCTGCTCATCTCCTCTCTCAACCCTGACATCATGATGACCGGCATCAAGCATCAGGCGCTGCAGGAAGAGGTGATGCTCTATGTCGCCCACCCGGATCACCCGCTGCACCGGGAACCCGAGCCCCTGGCGGACGAGACGCTGCGCCGCTACCGCGCCATAGCGGTAGCCGACTCTGCACTGCGCAAACCCGTGCTCACCTATCGCCTGCTCGACAAACAGCCACGCCTCACCGTCAGCACAATGACAGAGAAGCGTGACGCCCTGCTGGCGGGAATAGGCGTCGGCACCATGCCACTGAGCTGGATAGAAGAGGACATCAAGGCCGGTCGGCTCAAGGTGATCAGCCCCGAATATCGTCACCAGATCCAGGTCGTGCTGGCCTGGCGCCGCGATACCATGGGCAAGGCCAAGAGCTGGCTGGTGCGGGAGATCCCCAAACTGTTTCCCTGCAAGGGAGAGTAAGAGGGGGGAACACTCAGCATGACAAATGGAGGCGGCGATCTCCTCTGCTTGACGGCGGGCTCAAATTCGGGGAAAAGAAAAAAAGCGGACCTCTTGCGAGTTCCGCTCAATGCCAGGAAAGAATAAAAACCTTGCGGTTTAAAAAACCCTTAAATTGGAAGCAAACAATCGTTTTCTCAACCAGGAAGGTCTTGAATCCGATTCGTTTTGAATTATGCGCGATGTTTTATGCATCACCAGTAAAATGTTGAACGGTTGAAGGATATGCACCGCTGAGTATCACTATCTGCAACCTTCATCGCTAACTGGTCTGGCCATTTCAATCGTTTTCAACGGGTTTATTTCCTCTGGTTTTTTTAAGTGTCAATATCTGAGCCCATAACCAGAAAAGAACTCAGTTTCTGACACAACATAAAGATGCAGATAAAGGAATAGTTGCATGACCTA
>Ga0075011_10001425_pt1 | contig 12854 bp, 13 predicted proteins | sample TARM_MetaG_T_14_FD_72354 | JGI IMG/M metagenome (GOLD analysis project Ga0075011, IMG submission 72354) | Freshwater microbial communities from Pennsylvania, USA, analyzing microbe dynamics in response to fracking - TARM_MetaG_T_14 | ecosystem: Environmental > Aquatic > Freshwater > River...
GCATATGTCAGCGAGTTAAAGATAATACATGCTAAGGCTTCGGTTAAGTAACAGACATTAAATAGTTTCAATAAAAAATTATTTCGGTTGGTGCATTTATCCTTGCAGTGCATCTTATTTAATAAGCCATTAACTTAACTCAATACAATTTATGGACGAATCAATTAAGTCATTACACGCGCAATTACTGAGTGAAGCAGATAGTTTACTGGAACAGGACATCTCGCCAGGGAAACCCGTCGTGGTGGCATGGGGGTTAATGAATGCAGGCAAAAGTTTCCTGCTGAATATGCTGACCAACCATATAGAAACAGAGTGTTTTCGCACCAACGACATTCGCGAAACCGCTGAGCTGAAATCATTCGAAACCGCCGATTTTATTTTCCTCGACACTCCCGGCCTCGATGCAAACAACGGTGATGACCTGATTGCCAACGGAGGTGCAGCAAAAGCAGATATCGTACTCTTTGTTCACCAGCCGCAGGGCGAGCTGGAGAAAATTGAAATCGATGTTCTGCGCAAGCTGAAAGACTCATTCGGGCAGTTCGCCGGGCAAAACATTATTCTGGTGCTCAGTAAATCCGATGTGCACACACCAGAAGACATTGCCACTATCGAAAAACGGATGCTGGAGCAGTGCCGTAGCGATCTTGGTTTTACTCCGCGTTGCTTCGCCATTTCCGGGACACGCTTTCACGCCGGTGTAAAGCGGAAAAAGGAGGGTCTGGTCAATGCCAGCCATCTGTATGATTTAGCTCGGCATCTGGATTCCTTGAATACCGACGCCAGCGCGGTTAAACGCGAGCGCCAGCTTATTGCCATTGAAAAGATCATTGCCGAATTTAAGCAAACCGAAGCGGGACTAAAGGAAAAACGCCAGCAAGTCAAAAAGAAAATACGCGACGGTTTCCAGCCCTTTGATAAGGAGATGGGCGATTTTCGTGGATGGATAAAACAAAACCTCAATAAATTCCCTGCCGTATAAGGAGAAATAACATGGCATTACCTTGGTTAATTGGCGCGGCGGTATTGGGTGTTGGCGCATGGATTGCTTCATCTTCCAGTGATGAGAGCAGCTCGAATGGTAATGGTGGTGATGAAGAACGTCGTCGCCGGGAACAGGCAGAAAAGGAGCGCCGTGAGCGCGAGCAGAAAGAGATGCGCGACAGCATCAAGGCTGCGTTACAAAAGGAAGGGCAGCAACGCTGCACAGATTTTACAAAAATACTGGCAGGTTGGGTTAATGTGGATTATCAGTCCACCCCCTCTTTTAAAGCTGCCATTCTTCAGACCGGTAAACTCCAAAAACGTAGCGTCGAGGAATACTTTACCGATACCCATGAACTGCATTTTCTGAACACCACTACCCGTGAAAATCTGAAAGAACTCGAAGCCTGCTACGATGTAGAGCTTAGCATGACAGAGACCTTCCACGAGGCGGTTGATGAGTTAGTCAACTGCGAGGAACAATTGCAGGTGCTTGAGGATTATCGTCACCAATTTGAGCGTATTCGCCAACAATTGAATTGATAAAAGCACAGGGAAAGCACATGAACAAAGAGATGTTACGCGAAGAGCTTCTTGTCTCCTTTCAGCGGCTACAACGGCAGTTTGACTCCTCAATGGAAGAGGCAAAAAGACTGGATGACACATTTATTACGCACTATCAGGCATCCAATACCCGCCTCTCCACCCTGCTCAGGAATGCCAGCGACGCGCTACCGAAGAGCAGTCCGCTTAGTCAATCCCTATCGGGATTTATCAAAGGGCTGGAAGCACAGGATAAAGCCTGGGAAAAAGAGTTAAAGCATCAAGCCAACGGTTTGAATTTTCGCAGCGCCTTTGAAGACTCCCTGTTGGTCTACATTTATGGCAAAGTGAAATCTGGAAAAAGCTCACTGGGTAACTACATGGCTTGGGGCTATACCAACCCGACCCCGGAGCAGCAACAGACACAGAAACAGCAAAGCGGTGCAAAAAAAGAGTACAGCTCGCACGGCAACACTCATGCTGAAAACGGTGACAAGCAAAACGAAGCCGGAATTAATGAGAAGTTTCGCGTCGGGGCAACAGAAGCCACCAGCTCCATCCAAAGTTTCCGTCTGCCAGGACTCACCTGGGTGGACTCCCCCGGTTTGCATTCAGTTCGTGCAGAAAACGGGGAACTGGCCAAAAAATATGCCGACCATGCTGACCTTATCCTCTATACCATGAGTTCCGATGCCCCCGGACGAGCCAGTGATCTGAAGGAAATCCGCGCGCTTTGCGACAGCAATAAAAACATCATGCTGCTGATAACCGGCAGCGATACCACCGACGATGACTGGGACGATGAAAAGAACGAACTGATTTCACTCTGCGTAATGAAAACACCGGGCACCCGGAAACTTCAACGCGAGGAGGTCAAAAAAGAGCTGCAGGAAGCGGGGGTCGATGTAAGCAAGGTGTCAATACTGTCCTTGTCTGCACGTTATGCAGAACTGAATGCCGACGATCCGGAAAAAATGAAAGACAGCGGCATGAGCCAGCTGTTTGCTACCCTGTATCAGATTTCACAGGATAATGGTGTGCGCATAAAACGCGACGTGCCTATGACAAACTTCAAAAACTTCCTTACTCATAGCCTTAAGGACGTAGAGACGTACAAGGTTCAGACCGCCTCATTCAGAGATATGCTGGATCAGCTGGGCAACAGCATTCCACAAAGAATGTTACCGGAAATTCGTGAGGCCCAGTCCACTCTGCGCCGAAGCCTTCAGGACAAATTCGACACACTTAGCGCCCTGCGCGATGATGAGTACGCTATCAACACCTCAATAAAAGAGTCTAGAAAACAGTGGGATAGCCAAATAGCAACACTTATAGCCTGTGCGCTGGAAAACATTCTGGCGGATGTCATGCGTGAATTTAAGTCCTCCGTAACCGCCACCTGGCGCACCTCCTCTTTCTCATTACCTGACTTTTCGATTGAGAAAGTGACAGAACAAATCCCGGCTGATTTCACCAAAAGCACCCGCAAGCGTAACAGTGGCCTGGGTGGGTTACTCGGAGGTGCTGCAGGTATTGTATTCGGCCCCCTCGGTGTTGCTATCGGCGCAAGTGCCGGGGCGGCACTTGGCGCGGCATTAGGTAACGACGCTCGTCTGAATACTCGCTCGGTGGACATCGCTGTTGGTGACAACCTTAACGAATTGCGCAGCAGAATTATCGACATCTACAGCGAAGTCCTGGAAAAACAGATAACCCTGCAGGTCAACACCCAGTTCAGTGACTTACTGGAAAGAATGCGCAGCACCTGTGGCGCACTGAATGAAGAGATCGAGAGTTTTTGCAGCAAGCTGGTACAACTTCAGGATAAAGCAGAAGAAAAACTCATGAGCAAGGTAGGATAACGTCATGGATATATCAGCAACGGTTCTTTTTGAAACATACGATCTCACCGCAAAACTGGTGGGACAACTCCCTGAGTCAGGCGATGATTTCATTCGCGTTCAGCGCCAGTTTGACGACAAACGTCGCCAGCCGGATGCCAGTATTATGGTCTATGGCATCTATAACGCGGGAAAAAGCACCCTGATTAACGCCCTGATTGGCGATAATCTGGCGAAAACAGGTGATATCCCGGTCACCGACAGCATTGGTACTTACATCTGGAACAACACGGCGATTCTTGACACTCCCGGTGTAGATGCGCCCGTTGAACATGAAACAGTGACCCGTGAGCAAATGCTGGAGGCAGATGCGATCATTTTTGTCGTAAACCCATCAGGCGCAGCGGAAGAGGAAAAAACCCTCCAGGTGCTGATCGAGATTTTGCAGGCGAGAAAAAAACTCTTTCTGGTGCTTAACGATAAAAAACATATGGATGTGGAGACGCTGACTCGACTGAAAAACGACATTCGCATCCGTCTGCAAGTTCTGGCGCAAGAAAAAGGGATGCTGGAGATTTTACAGGATATTCCCATCATGCGTGTTAACGCCGCCATGGCGCTAAAAGCGAAGCTGGAAAACAAACCAGGACTGCTCAGAGCAAGCGATTTCCCGCCGTTCGAAGAGGCACTGACAGCATTTATTGCAACCATCGACCATCAACAAATTTACCAACGTCTTGGTCACGAACTCTCTAAATTTCTCGACAGCTTAATGACATCACTGGATAGGAAAACGACCAGTGAAACAGTGCGCAACATCGATGCTTTACTGAAAAACATTGCCAGCCAGCAGTACAGTTGCCGCACTGCGATCAGTGACGAAATCAAGCGTCAGCGCGAAACCGTTTATCGTGGTTGCAAAGTGGCGCTGCGCCAGGATCCTCAGCATGCTCATGTGCAAATAGAAACTCTGTTCAGCCAGGCCATTGCCCAAGTTGATACGGTGCAAAAAAAAGAAACAGACCATCTCGTGCAACGCTTCCAGGATGATATTCAGAGCCTGGAGGCGGCAATTATGCAGGAGGCACAGCAACGTAATCGTCAGGTTCTGCCGCAAACCCCGGTTGAACAAGCCGCCGGAAATCATGAGCAAGCGCAGTCAAAGCATGGCATCGACACAGAGATGGTGAACAACGCAGTCACCTCCCTGGGTTCTCTTGCCAGACCCGAACACATTGTGGATGGCCTCAAACTGGTTAAGGATTGGATCCCGTCATTGATGAAAGGTATTGGCCCTAAAACCATGGAAAAATGGGGTGCTGCAGTGGTCGGAAAATGGATCCCTTACGTAGGGCCAGCGATTACGGTTATTAGTTCACTGTGGGACATCTTCTCGGAAGACAGTGATAACAAAAAAGCACGCGAACAGAACAAACAGCAACATCGGGAATGGGAACGCTATCAGCAAGAAGTGGATGATTTCGCTCATACCACGGCTTCACAGTTTGAAAGCGCCATCAGCCAGATGGTGGCAGAAACGCTGGATCCGTGGTTCTCGCAACAAACCGCACAAATCAGAGCCTCGCGGGATAACGCCAGCCAACAGGATAAAGCGCTCGGCGACATGCAGCTTGAAGCGCAGCGATTGTCATTACAACTGCGTGATTTTGCATGAGTGAGGGTCAACTCACTCCCTTTCCGTGCAATGCCTGCGGCAAATGCTGCCGCAGGGTTAGCGCCAGCCCCGAAACAGCGTTCCTCGATCGCGGGGACGGCGTTTGCCACCATTTTGTCGAAGAGACCCATTTGTGTGCCATTTACGCAACCCGGCCACTGGTTTGCCGGGTCGAGGATTACTACCGGGTTAAACTGGCGAACCTTATCCCATGGGATGAGTTTGTGCGCCTTAATGTCGCGATTTGCGAGAAGCTGTAAGCGCTCTGGTTTTAAACAATGCGTTCATGTTAAGTTTTTATGACGCACACCTCATACCCTTCATTATGACCCTCACGGTTTTTAGTGTTTTGCTGTTTGCCGCGCTGCTGCATGCCAGCTGGAATGCGATTGTCAAAGCGGGCAGCAATAAGCTCTACTCCGCCATTAGCGTCAGCGGGACGGCCGCCATAATGGTAAACGTCCAGCGAGAACCGTATTGACGGGGATGTGTTATTCAGTCGGTAGTGTGATGCGCCAGGGCAGCAGTTCGCTGACCCGGTTGACCGGCCAGTCGGCAATAACGTCAAGGACATAGCGGAGGTAGCTCTCTGGATCCACTCCGTTCAGTTTGCACGTCCCGATCAGACTGTACAGCAACGCGCCACGCTCTCCTCCGTGGTCTGAGCCAAAGAACAGCCAGTTTTTACGACCCAGACTGACCATCCGCAGGGCATTCTCAGCGATGTTGTTATCGGCTTCAGCCCAGCCGTCCTCCGCATAGTACGTCAGTGCCGGCCACTGGTTCAGGGCGTACGTGAACGCCTTCGCCAGCTCCGGGTGTCGTGACAGCGTTTTCATCTTTTCACGCAGCCAGCTTTCCAGGGATTTCAGCAGCGGTTTCGCTTTCTGCTGACGTTCAGCAACGCGTTGCTCCGCCGGCATTCCCCTTATCTCCGCCTCAACGGCATACAGCTCGCCGATACGCTTCAGGGCTTCATCCGTCAGCGACGACGGCGTGCGGACGTGCACATCGTGGATTTTACGGCGGGCGTGAGCCCAGCAGGCAGCTTCCGTTATCCGGCCATCGCGGTACAACTCGTTGAACCCCGCGAACGCATCCGCCTGCAGCACACCACTGTACCCCGCAAGATGGGTCTGCGGATGGATGCCTTTTCTGTCCGGGCTGTAAGCGAACCACACCGCCGGCGCGACTGCTGATCCAGCGTTGCGGTCATCACGAACATACGTCCACAACCGCCCGGTCTTCGTCTTTTTATTACCTGGCAACAGCACCTGGACAGGCGTGTCATCAGCATGGAGCTTACCGTCGGTCAGGACATAGCCCTGAAGCGCCTCTTCCAGCGGGGACAGCAGCCGGCAGCATGCATCCACCCAGCCCGACAGCAGTGAACGGCTCAGCTCCACACCCTGGCGGCTGTATATTTCTGACTGGCGGTACAGCGGGGTATGCTCTGCATACTTTGAACTCAGCACGCGGGCCAGCAGCCCCGGTCCGGCGATACCCCGCTCGATGGGACGTGAAGGCGCGGGAGCCTGCACGATGGCGTCGCATTTTGTGCAGGCATGCTTTTCCCGCACGGTCCGGATAACCCGGAAGGCGCTACGCATCAGCTCCAGTTGTTCGGCGGTGTCTTCGCCCAGATAGCTCAGCGCACCACCGCAGTCCGGGCAGCACGGCTCCGCAGGTAGCAGTCGTTTTTCGTCACGAGGGAGCGATTCGGGGAACGGTTTGCGGGTACGGGTCTGGCGCAGAGGCCGCTGCACTTCCGGGTCATCCACCCGACCGGTAAGGATATCGCTTTCTTTCTGCAACCGGTTCAGGTCGGCCTCCATCTGTGCGATACGGCGGGAGACCTTTTCAGAGCGGCTGCCGAAGTTCATCCGGCGGAGCTTATCCAGTTGCGCCTGCAGGTGGTCTATTTCACGCTCACGGTCGGCCAGCTTTTCCAGCAGGGCGCGGTTCAGCGCTTCCTGTTCGGCAAGCCGCTGTTTCAGAAGAAGGATGTCGTCAGAAGAGGTGTCATTCATAGGCCCGTATTTTACCAGGCTTATTCTGCGACAACCAGGATAAAGAGATTTACAGCATGGTCAGGGAGGTCAGCAACCGCTTCGGCTGCCGCCAGTCGATGCCCTCCATCAACATCGCCAGCTGCGCCGGCGTCAGGAACACTTTGCCATCACGGGCTGACGGCCAGGCGAAGCGCCCACGCTCCAGCCGTTTGGTCAGCAGGCACAACCCGTCGCCAGTGGACCACAGCAGTTTGACCTGGCTACCACTGCGACCCCGGAAGATGAAGACGTGGCCGGACATCGGGTCGTCTTTTAGCGCCGTCTGTACCTTTGCGGCCAGGCCGTTGAACCCGTTTCGCATGTCGGTGATACCGGCAACCAGCCAGATTTTAGTGCCTGCAGGAAGATTTATCATACAGGCCCCCGCATCAGTTCACGCAGGACAGTGGTGACGAGTTCAGCTGAGGGGTGAGTCAGCGTTATATCTCCGCCACGACATTTTATATGACAGGTAGTCTGAGGCGAACAGGATGGTGGTTCGAACGTTGGAGTAGATTGCTCTGCCCGGAGCTGCACGGGGATGAGAGCAGGAAGCGACGATGAGTTTCTGCGTGGATGACAGACCCGTCCCTCACGTTGCCAGAGCCTTATCCATTTAAAGAGCAGGTTGTCATTGACATCATGCTGTCGGGCTAACGCAGCAACACTTCCTTCTTTTTCAAGTGCCAGCCTGACCAGCTCCATTTTAAACTCAGGGGAATATCGTTTTCGGGGAAGTCTTTCTTTGGCGCGCATTAGGTGTCCACCTGCAAAATAAGTGGGGGCTTAAGTTACAGGATCGTGGTTTCAGAGCCAGACGGTATTGAGACGACGCTTACCGATTTCGCGGGTGGTCATGCCTTTGGCATAGAGGGATAAAATCTGGCTGTCCATCTGCGTGATACGCGTCTGGTGCTTCTTAATCAGCTGCGGTTCAAAGGTATTTTCACGGTCACGTGGCGTGTTCAGCTCTATCTCGCCGTCATCGGACAACACCGTTTTTGACGAGTAGCCATTGCGGGTGTTTGAGCCTGTTTTAGGGGCATTTTTCTCATGCCCGAGGTGGTCAGTCAGTTCTGCATTGAGCGCCGTTTCGACGGTTGATTTCGTCAGCATACGGGAAAACTGATTGAGGTCAGTTTCGGTTTTAAGACCCTTAGCCAGTTCAGCCGCAAGGGCTTTGAGTTTCTTCTCGTCCATAATTTGCCTGTCTCCGTTGTTGGAGTGAACATATCAAAAACAGGCAATTACACAATTTTAATTACAGTCTCAAAGTGTTGAGCAAATTGTAAACGAATTAGCTGTATAACATCTTACTCACTGTTCTGACCGAGTTGATACTGGCTTGGTCAGAGCATGAGGGTTAGGTACTTAGGTCTGCTGTTCGCTCACTGCGGACCTTCAATTCAGTAATCTGGTCCGCCCCGCCCCAGAAGCGGACACTATTATCTCATTCGATAAACTGACTAAATCGCAAAAGATAACCATCTGGATCCTGCACGAGAAACTCTCTCTGGCAGGCAGAGCTTTCTCCGATACTGTAATGGCTATCGTGGAGATTCCGATAAAGCGTTACGCCATGCGCATGCACCCGGGCGAGAATCTGTTCAACGTCATCAACTTCTATCTGAAAATTTATGCCACGTCCGAGTGGCCTTGTAAGTTCTCCCGTGTTCCATCCATCCGGGTGGTATTGCTCAAGCATTAGTTGGGCTTCACCAAGATTGAGATAAGCAAAATCGGGTTCTTTTCGTTTTATCATAATGTTGAAGCCAAGCACATCGACATAGAAGTGCAGGGAGGCGGGAAAATCCGTTACCGTCAGCTCTGGAACCATTCGGTTCCAGAAGGCTTTTTTTCAGTCATTTTCTCATCCTTTATTGGCTGACCCAGATAGTCGCCTTCTGCTCTGGCGTGTAGTTAATCCGAGTTCTTCGTTTCATGGCAACGTCCCCCTTTGATTAAGGATAGCGTTGCATCGACCCGTTGAACTCACAGCTCATAGCAGGCCTTCCACGGAGTCTGACCGCTACATTTCTAAACGTAATCTTCCCAGCCATACTCTGAATACGTCTGGTTTTTGCTGATGGCCTCGATCGCCTGCCGGACATAAGGGATGGTATCCTCTGGCAATTTAGCGATAGCTTCCCAACTCAGTTCCGCGTGTTTTTCGGGTTCAGCGAGGAAAGCGACACCATCCCACTTTCTGCATACAAAGTAATGCCCTACCCACGATCGGTTTTCGGTCCAGACATGCATGGTGTGAGCAAGAGTCATTTCAGAGGGAGAAGCCTGCGCACCTGTTTCTTCTGCCAACTCTCTTGCTGCAGCATAAGAAAGTGTCTCTCCATACTCAAGCCCACCTGCTGGCAAGCTGTGGCAGCCATCCATCCAGCCCGTGTTAACACGTCGCAACATGCAGACTTCATCTGCTCTAAGCAATAAAACGAAAACAGCGATAGAGAGGTTATATCTTTCCCGGCTCATGTGCAGGTACCTGTCGAATAGTCATTACTGGCTATCTATACAGCATTCAGCAGGATATTGGGATCGCCACATTTTGGGATTGAAATTTGTCAAAAAAGAGTTTTGCTCTTCCTGAACGGATAACTATCCGACCTCTTCGCATCAAACGAGCGGAAAAATAAACCTCTATCCCCCTTGCCTGCGCTTCCACTCCTCGACCACATCCCCCAAATTTTTTGGGTTATCATCGTGAATCCAGGCCATCAACTGACGATCGAAACGGAAATCCTCCCCGCACTCCGCCATCATGAAGCGACGCACATTTTGCGTGTTCTTATAATTTTTATCTACGACATTAGAACGAGTAAGTAATGCGCTATGCCAGTCAATGTTCAACGTCTTGCTCAGTTGAGCTCATCCCATGTTTATCATTTAGCATTAAATGTTCATGTAAAAATTAAACATTTTTGCCTCTATGCCGATGACACTGTTACCGATAACAATCATTTTCGTTATAAAATATAAATCAGGAGTTTTAGTGAAAAACATATCTGTACGATTCGCATTGTTATGCGCAGTAAGCATATTTATGCTAATTATCATTTCCATTTCCTCAGTGGGATTTATTGCTTTTAACAGTGCAGACGGAAATACTGAGTTCGTCTATAGGGCTGACAGGCGAATAATTCTAATAAATGATGTTTATAAAGACTCTGCACGAACACGGTCGGGGCTTTCTCTTGTTTATTCCAGCCTTGTTAAAGACAGTCAATCGGAAAAATGGATATTCGATAACATTAAAAAAACGCATGACCGAATGAACGCTAATCTTGAGATATTCAAGGAGAGCAAAGTTCTTAATAAACGTAATGCTGAAATTAATGAAGAGTTGATTGATTCAGCTTTTCAATTAAGCAAGCTTCTTGATAAAGCAGACGTATTCCTCAAGTCCGGGGATGTTCAGGGGTATTATGATCTAAACATTAATCAAATTGACAAGGCAGGTGGCAGATTTTCCGCAGCGCTTGAAAAGTATCAAGGGAATGTCAATGATATTGTGAAAGATTTAGTTGAGGAAAGCGATAAACAACGGACTCGTTTAACCTGGGTTATGTCTGCGAGTTTATTGATTGCTGTTACTGTTAGTTTGATAATTCTTTATGCCCTTCATATTTTAATTCTAAAACCAATTAATTCTGCGATCTCCCATCTAAATACGGTCGCTCAAGGGGATTTAACCGTAGAGCTTATTGAGGGAGGTAAGAATGAAATTGGCAAGCTCCTTAATTCAATTAGTATAATGCAGGGGAATCTGAAAAATTTGGTGGCGAAAGTTCGCTTCGGGATTGACGAGATATATGTTGGCGCCAGAGAGATTGCTGCGGGAAATCTGGATCTTTCGTCACGAACTGAAGAGCAAGCCGCCTCACTTGAAGAAACCGCTGCATCAATGGAAGAGCTGTCATCGATAGTTAAACAAAATGCCGATAATGCGTATCAGGCTAACTTGTTGGCTCTCAAGGCGTCAGAAATGGCGGAGTCGGGTGGTATTGCCATATCCGAAGTCGTTCTAACAATGCAGGATATTTCAACAAGTTCAGGGCAAATTGCCGAAATTGTTTCTTTAATTGACAGCATCTCGTTCCAGACAAACATTCTTGCCTTAAATGCTGCTGTTGAGGCAGCCAGAGCCGGTGAGCAAGGAAAAGGGTTTGCTGTTGTCGCCAGTGAGGTACGTACTCTCGCCCAACGTTCAGCTGCTGCTGCGAAAGAAATCAAAGCGCTGATTGATAACTCAACGACCCGGGTGAGCACCGGAACAAAACAGGTGGAACGTGCAGGTGCAACGATGCACGACATTGTGACATCCGTTAAACATGTGACCGATACGGTAGTGGAAATTTCGCAGGCATCCCGTGAACAATCCACTGGCATCGATCAGGTCAATCTTGCGGTTTCGCAAATGGACGGAGTAACGCAGCAGAATGCCTCCCTGGTTGAACAAGCCGCTGCGGCGGCAAGTTCGCTGGAAACGCAGGCGGCATCCCTGACGGAGGCAATATCGGCATTTCGTTCATAACTAAGACTTACTGGTCAAAAAATTGAATTTTTTGAGGGACCTGCGGGCTGCAGTATCACACTGACACGTGAAGCTGTCCTGAGGTCCCCCTTAAGAGACGGTTTTCACATTGTGGCCATTTATTACAGGGCAAATAATGCGAAGCCCATTTCCCATTTTCGGCTGTGGCTCAGACAGTTTTCTATCTTACCTGCCCGTGGTTAATCTTGCTCAGCGGTTCATTAACGTCGAAAAGCTTGAAGATAACGTCTTCCACTCCCAGGGGTTTCAGGCGGGCGGCATGTTTTTTGACATAAGCCAGTGCGGTTTCTTCATCCTGAAACAAATAAATTCCGCCAGCTTCCTGGGTGGACTCGTTCTCTGTCCAGATTTTCCAGATGAAGCCCGGCTCATGGTTAATGGACTCCGCCAGGCCAACTAACTGAGAAGACATTTCATCACCAAATGGTCCTTTAAAATCAAAGTGCAGTTGCAAAAGTTTGTTCGACATATGTCCTCCGGGGACAGCGTTCTTGTGAATGAATCTGTATCTTATTTCTTGTTTATTGCACAATAAACTTCATAATTTAGCCATTATGTGTGCAAAAAAATGACAGAAAGACTCAAAACAACGCTGGATCAATGGATGAATCTGGTTGCCATCAGTGAAGAAGGGAGTGTCCAGGCAGCGGCAGAGAGAATGCACAAGAGTCATACCACGCTGCTTTATTCAGTAAAAAAGCTTGAGAGTCAGCTCGGTACCCGTCTGGTGGAAGTTGTGGGCAAAAAAACACAACTGACGAACAGTGCTTCCATGCTTCTCCGCAAAGCAGGCAGTATGATCGAAACAGCCAGGCAACTGGAAAAACTCAGTAGTCTGTTGTCTGAAGGCTATGAATCCAGCCTTATCATCTCCGTTGATCACCTGTGCGATCGGCGATGGATTTATGCTCCCCTGGCCAGGTTTTGTGCTGAAAATACGTTAACCTCCGTCACACTGCGTGAGACCTCACTGAGTTCCACGCGTCGTTATGTGAAAGACAAACGTTCAGACATTGCCATTATTAATCTACCCGTCGAAAATTTCCCCTCCTCGTTTTTCGGGCACGTCAAAATGCTTCCCGTCATTTCTTCTCACCATGAGCTCGCTGCGCGGAAAGACATCAGCCAGAGCGAACTGGTTAATACGACACAGATTGTCCTGCGCGATCTGGGGAATGAGGACAATGCAC
>Ga0075011_10001426_pt1 | contig 12853 bp, 11 predicted proteins | sample TARM_MetaG_T_14_FD_72354 | JGI IMG/M metagenome (GOLD analysis project Ga0075011, IMG submission 72354) | Freshwater microbial communities from Pennsylvania, USA, analyzing microbe dynamics in response to fracking - TARM_MetaG_T_14 | ecosystem: Environmental > Aquatic > Freshwater > River...
CGGACTGGAACCACGATCGAAGTTCGGCCAGGTCACGCGGGTAATCGACACCAGGAACAGGACCATCAGCCACTCGCCGACCCTACCCCAGGTGGGCACTCACATGAATAGCCCTTCTGGTAAAAGCGCTCGACGTCCGCCGCGAAGTCCTTGAGCACGTGCGCACGCTTGACCTTCAGCGACGGCGTCAGGTAGCCGTTCTCGACCGTGAAGTCGCTCGGCAGCACCGAGAACTTGCGGATCGACTCGGCCTTGGAGACCGCCGCGTTCGCGCGCGTCACGGCCTGGTCGAGGGCCGCGAGGACGTCGGGGTCGGTCATGGCCTGCTCGACCGTGAGCTCGGGCTTGCCGTGCATGGTGAGCCAGCCGGGCAGGCCCTCGGGGTCCAGGGTGATGAGCGCGGCGATGAACGGCTTGTTGTCGCCCACGACGACGCACTGCGAAATCAGGGCGTGCGCACGGATGCGGTCCTCGAGCACCGCGGGGGCGACGTTCTTGCCGCCGGCCGTCACGATGATCTCCTTCTTGCGACCGGTGATCCGCAGGTAGCCGTCCTCGTCGAGGGAGCCGAGGTCGCCCGTACGGAACCACTCGCCCTCGAACGCCTCCGCCGTGGCCAGGGGGTTGTTGTGGTAGCCGCGGAAGATGTGGTGGCCCTTGAGGAGGATCTCGCCGTCCTCGGCGATGCGTACGGAGCAGCCCGGGAGCTGCTCGCCGACGGTGCCGATCTTGGTCCGCGACGGACGGTTCACGCAGGTCGGGGCGGTCGACTCCGTCAGGCCGTAGCCCTCGATGATGGTCAGGCCGATGCCGCGATAGAAGTGCCCGAGACGCTCACCGAGAGGGCCGCCGCCGGAGACGGCGTAGCGCGCCTGCCCCCCAGGGTGGCCCGCAGCTTGCCGTACACCAGACGGTCCGCGAGGGCGTGCTGCGCCTTGAGCCAGAGCGAGGGGCCCGACGGAGTGTCGAGCGCGCGGGACCAGGCGATCGCGGTGGCCGCGGACCAGTGGAAGATCTTGAGCTTGCCGCCTGCGGCCGCCTTCTGCTCGGCGGCGTTGTAGACCTTCTCGAAGACCCGCGGGACCGCGAGGATGTACGTGGGGCGGAAGTCGCGGAGGTCGGAGAGGAGCGACGTGAGGTCTGGGGTGTGGCCGAGCACCGTCCCGGCGGAGATGGCGAGCACCTCGACGAAGCGCGCGAAGACGTGCGCGAGCGGCAGGAAGAGCAGCGTGCGCCCGTTCGCGTCGGCGAAGACCTCGGGGACGTCCAGGACGGCGTTGGCGGCCAGCTGGGCGAAGTTGCGGTGCGTGAGCTCCGCGCCCTTCGGGCGGCCGGTGGTGCCGGAGGTGTAGATGATCGTGGCCAGGTCGTCCTGCGTCGCGAGCGCGCGTCGGCGGGCGACCTCGACGTCCGGCACCTCGCCGCCGGCGGCGACCAGCGCGGCGATCGCGCCGTCGTCGATCACCAGCACCTCGCGGCACGCCGGTGTCTGGTCGCGCACGCTCGCGACGACGGCGGCGTTCTCGGCGGTCTCGGCGACCATGATGCTGATCGCCGAGTCGCTCATGATCCACTGGACCTGCTCCGCGCTCGACGTCTCGTAGACCGGCACCGGCACGGCGCCGGCGGCCCAGACCGCGAAGTCCAGGAGCGTCCACTCGTAACGGGTCCGGGACATGATCCCGACCGTGTCGCCCGGCTCGACGCCTCTCGCGACGAGGCCCTTGGCCACCGCCACGACCTCGGCGTCGAACTGGCGCACCGTGACGGGTGTCCACCCGTCCTCGCGGCGCACCTCGGACAGCACGGCGTCCGGGTCACGGCGCAGGCGCTCCGTGACGAGGTCGTTGAGGTTCGTGGTGCTCGGAAGCTCGATCCGGAGGGGGATCGTGGTCTCGTCCATAGCTGGCTCCATCGACAGGGTGGGGTCGTGCGGCGACACCATACGCGGTCTCGCGCGCCAATGTCGTCACCGTCACCGGCCTGAGACACCTGGCTCCGCGCGGCTCCGCCAGACAGTCTGACGCCGTCGTGGCACGGGGTCGATAGGCTGGCCGGGCGCACCTTCCGGCGCACAGCGAGATCCGGCACCCGGGCCGGCCCGCACGCCCGCGGGCGGCGGGAGCCAGTCGAGGAACGTGAGGACCCCACCCATGCATGCGATCGGTGTCGACATCGGCGGAACGAAGATCGCGATCGGCGTCGTGGACGAGTCGGGGCGCATCCTCGCCCAGCTCCGCCGCGACACCGATCCCGAGGACGTCGGGAGCATCGACCGCGCCATCGCGGACGCCTGCAACGAGCTCGGCAAGGAGCACCAGGTCGGTGCGATCGGGCTCGCGGCGGCCGGCTTCATGATGGCGGACCGCGCGACGGCGGCCTTCGGCCCGAACATCGCGTGGCGCGAGTACCCGCTCGCCCGCAAGGTCTCCGAGCTGGTCGACCTCGACGTCCCGGTCGTGGTCGAGAACGACGCGAACGCGGCCGGCTGGGCCGAGTTCCGCTTCGGCGCGGGCCGCGACACCACCGACATGCTGATGCTCACGGTCGGCACGGGACTGGGCGGCGCCATCGTCGTGGGCCGCGAGCTCGTCCGCGGCCGCTGGGGCGTCGCCGCCGAGGTGGGCCACATGCGCGTGGTCCCGGGCGGCCACTACTGCGGCTGCGGCCACGAGGGCTGCTGGGAGCAGTACGCGTCGGGGTCCGCGCTGGTACGCGACGCCCGGGCGGCCGTCGTCGCCCTGCCGCACCGCGCCGAGCGCCTGCTCGAGCTCGGCGGCGGCAAGCCGAAGGGCATCAAGGGGCCGCACATCACACAGGCCGCCCAGGAAGGCGACCGTCTCGCGGTGGATCTCATCGCGAAGCTGGGCCGCTGGATCGGCGAGGGCGCCGCCTCGGTCGCCGCTCTGCTCGACCCCGAGATGATCGTGGTCGGTGGCGGGGTCGCCGACGCCGGCGACCTGCTGCTGCTCCCGGCTCGGGAGGCGTTCGAGTCGGCGCTCTCCGCGCTGGGCCACCGCCCGGTCGCCCGCATCGAGCTCGCCGAGGCGGGCAACGAGGCCGGGATCATCGGCGCGGCGGACCTCGCCCGGCGCTGAGGCTGAGCCGGCGGGGCCGGCGGGGGCCGCAGGCAGGGCGCGCCGCCCCGACGGCGCCGGCGGGGCGCTCAGACGACCGCGCCGTCGTCGCGGTCGCCCGGGTCCCGCCGGGCAGGCATCCGCCACACGAGCACCGCCACTGACGCGACGAAGAGCACCGCCGCGAGCGGCCCGGCCCAGCCGGGCAGGCGCAGTGCCGGCAGCAGCGAGCGCAGGATCAGCGCCAGCACCCCGAGCACCGGGACGCCCACCGCACCCGCCCAGGCGAGAGTGGCCAGCGGGTCACGGGAGGTGATGACGGGACCGGGGTCCGGGGGAGCGAAGTGCGACTCCGCCTCCTCGAGCGCCTCCACCTCGGGCGTCACCGGCCAGTCGCGCGGCCCTGGGGTCCGGGCGACGACGTGACCGGGCGTCGCCGGTCCCGGTGCTCCGGCCGGCGCAGGGCCGCTCCCCGCGGCCCGCTCGACGTCGCCCAGATGCTTCACGATGGAGGCCCAGCGGGCGTCCACGTCGGTGTCCCCGATGGGCGAGGAAGCGCTCGCCGGGATGCCCGGGTCCTCGCCCGAGCCGCCCGTGCGGGCCTCGTCGTCCTGCTCGGCGCCTTCGCCCTTGCTCGTCCCAGCCATGTCGACAGCCTAAAGTTCATACGACGCCGAGCGCCCCACCGTGCGCGGAACCCGGTCCAACATGGTCCCCTCGGCGCGGTGCTCAGTCGTTCGCCGGAGGTTCTAGGAGGACCGTTGTTCTACTTCCTCATGAGGCATGTCCTCGGCGGACCGATCTTGAAGCTCTGGTTCCGGCCCTGGACCAAGGGCGTGGAGAACGTCCCCAGCGAGGGTCCGGCGATCCTGGCGTCCAACCACCTGGCGGTGATCGACTCCTTCGTGCTGCCGCTGGTGCTCGAGCGGCAGATCAAGTTCCTCGGGAAGGCCGACTACTTCACCGGCCGCGGTGTCAAGGGCCGGCTCGTCGCCGGTTTCATGCGCGGGGTGGGCACCATCCCCGTGGACCGAGGCGGCGGCAAGGCGTCGGAGGCGGCGCTGAACACCGGCCTGCGCGTGCTGCGCGACGGCGGGCTGTTCGGCATCTACCCCGAGGGCACGCGTAGCCCCGACGGCCGCCTCTACCGGGGCAAGACAGGCGTGGCGCGGATGGCGCTGGAGTCCGGCGCCCCCGTCATCCCCGTCGCCATGGTGGGCACCGACCAGGCCCAGGCGATCGGCCAGGCGATCCCCAAGTCGATGCCGATCGGGGTCGTCTTCGGCGAGCCCCTCGACTTCTCGCGCTACAAGGGCATGGAGAGCGACCGGTTCGTGCTCCGCTCAGTGACCGACGAGATCACGTACGCGATCATGCGGCTCTCCGAGCAGGAGTACGTCGACGTGTACGCGGCGACCGCCAAGGCGAGGATCGCGGCGGAGCGCAAGGCCGCCGACGAGGGAAAGTCGGCCTAGGATCGAGCCGATCCCCCACCACCACCTGGAAGGTGCCTGACATGGCTGTTCGTCGCGTGGCCCTGCTGACGGCCGGCGGCTTCGCCCCGTGCCTCTCGTCCGCCGTCGGCGGGCTCATCGAGCGGTACACCGAGATCGACCCGACCATCGAGATCATCGCCTACGAGCACGGCTACCGCGGCCTGCTGACCGGCACGAAGATCGTCATCGACGCGGAGGGCCGCAAGCAGGCCCACCTGCTGCACCGCTTCGGCGGCTCGCCGATCGGCAACTCGCGTGTCAAGCTCACTAACGCCGCCGACTGCGTCAAGCGCGGCCTGGTCAAGGAGGGTGAGAACCCGCTGACCGTCGCTGCCCAGCAGCTCAAGGCCGACGGCGTCGACGTCCTGCACACCATCGGTGGCGACGACACCAACACCACCGCCGCCGACCTCGCCGCCTACCTCCACGAGAACGGCTACGAGCTCACCGTCGTCGGCCTGCCGAAGACGATCGACAACGACATCGTCCCGATCCGTCAGTCGCTCGGCGCGTGGACCGCGGCCGAGGAGGGTGCCGGCTTCGCGGAGAACATCATCGGCGAGCACCGTTCGGGCAACCGCATGCTCATCGTCCACGAGGTCATGGGTCGTCACTGCGGCTGGCTGACCGCCGCCACCGCCAAGGCGTACCGCAAGCTCCTGGACACCAAGGAGTACGCCCCCGCGCTCGGCGTGACGCGCGAGCGCCACGACGTGCACGCCGTCTTCGTCCCCGAGCTCGAGCTCGACATCGAGGCCGAGGCCGCCCGCCTGCGCAAGATCATGGACGAGCAGGGCAACGTCAACATCTTCCTGTCGGAGGGTGCGGGCATGCACGAGATCGTCGAGCAGCTCGAGGCCGCCGGTACGCCGCCGGCCCGTGACCCGTTCGGTCACGTCCGCCTCGACGAGATCAACCCCGGCCAGTGGTTCGCCAAGCAGTTCGCCGAGAAGCTGGGTGCCGAGAAGGTCATGGTCCAGAAGTCGGGCTACTTCTCGCGTGCCGCCGCGGCGAACGTCGACGACCTGCGCCTGATCAAGGGCATGACGGACTACGCCGTCGAGTGCGCCCTGCGCGGCGAGCCCGGCGTCATCGGCCACGACGAGGAGGACGGCGACAGGCTCAGGGCGATCCCGTTCCCGCGCATCGCCGGCGGCAAGGCGTTCGACGTCGACCAGGACTGGTTCAAGGCGATGCTCGAGGACCTCGGCCAGGCGTTCAAGCCGGCTGCTCCTGCCGCTCACTGATCAGGCTTCCTGATCCGCCTGCCCTGTAGGGTCGGGCCCGCCGAGACCACCGGGTCCCGGCGGGCCCGACCGTCATCCGGAAGCACTACGAGGGAGCACCACCGATGAGCCCCGCCGCGGACATCCCGACCGACCGGGTGGCCCAGGACCTCGACACCTTCCGGTCCCTGCCGGCGCTCCAGCAGCCCACATGGCCGGATCGTGCGGCGCTCGACGACGTCGTCCGGCGGCTCGGCGAGGCCGCCCCGCTGGTTCTCCCGCTCGAGGCCGACGCCCTGCGCGCCAAGCTGGCGGCGGCGAGCCGCGGCGAGGCCTTCGTGCTCCAGGGCGGGGACTGCGCGGAGATCTTCGCGGAGGCCAGCGCAACCCGGATCCGCAACAAGATCCGCACCATCCTGCAGATGGCCGTCATCCTGACCCACGGCGCGTCCATGCCGGTCGTCAAGATCGGCCGCCTCGCGGGCCAGTACGCCAAGCCGCGCTCGTCGGACAACGAGACCCGCGAGGGCGTGACGCTGCCCGCTTACCGCGGTGACATGATCAACGGCTACGAGTTCACGCCCGAGGCCCGCACGCCGGACCCGCGCCGCCTCGAGCAGGCGTACCGGATCTCCGCCGCGACGGCCAACGTGGTGCGCGCGTTCACGCGAGGCGGCTACGCCGACCTGCGGCAGGTCCACGAGTGGAACCGCGGCTTCATGAGCAACAACCCGGCGTACGCGCGCTACGAGCGCACCGCCGCGGAGATCGACCGCGCCGTGCGGTTCATGGAGGCGTGCGGCGCCGACTTCGAGGCCCTGCGCGGCGTCGACTTCTACCTCTCGCACGAGGCGCTGGTGCTCGACTACGAGCGTGCCCTGACCCGCGTCGACGCGCGCACGGGCGAGGCGTACGACACCTCCGCCCACTTCCTGTGGATCGGGGAACGCACCCGCCAGCTCCGCGGAGCGCACGTCGACTTCCTCTCGCGGGTCGCCAACCCGATCGGCGTCAAGCTCGGCCCGACGACGACGCCCGACGACGCGCTGGCCCTCGCCGCGCGCCTGAACCCGCGCAACGTCGCCGGCCGCCTGACCTTCGTCGCGCGCATGGGTGCCGGCAAGGTGCGCGGCGTCCTGCCGGCCCTCGTCGAGAAGGTCACGGCCGAGGGGGTCGCGGTCACCTGGGTCACCGACCCGATGCACGGCAACACCATCACCTCGGGTACCGGGTACAAGACGCGCCGCTTCGCCGACGTGCTCGACGAGGTCCAGGGATTCTTCGAGGTCCACCGCGCGCTCGGCACGGTCCCCGGCGGCCTGCACATGGAGCTGACGGGCGACGACGTCACCGAGGTGCTCGGCGGCACGGGTGCGATCGACGAGGCGGGGCTCGCGCGCCGCTACGAGACCCTGGTGGACCCGCGCCTGAACCACCAGCAGTCGCTCGAGACGGCGTTCCTCGTCGCGGAGATGCTCCAGGCCCGGTGAGCCGTTCGCCGCTCAGACGATCGTGATCGTGATCGTCGAGCCCTGGGGTGCCTCGCCCGCCGGCTCCTGGGACCACACCCGTCCCAGCAGCCCGCCGAGCTGACGGCGCACCTCCACCGTGAAGCCGGCCGCCTCGAGCGCGGCGGTGGCGTCGGCGGTGCGCATGTCGACGACGTTCGGCACGGCCACGATCGGCGGGCCGGAGGAGACGGTCAGCGTCACGGTGTCGAGCCGGTGCGCCCTCGTGCCGCTCTCCGGCGACTGGCGCAGGATGCGCCCCGCCGGGACCTCCATCGACGACTCGTCGGCGGTGAACTCGACCCGCAGGCCGGCGTCCTCGAGCGCCGCCACGGCGTCCGCCCGCTCGCGGCCGACCTGCTGGGTGATGGTCACCGGGGCGGGTCCGCCGGACACGGTCAGGGTGATGACCGTGTCGTGCGGGACGCTGGCCCCCGGCTCCTGGTCGGCTGCCATCACCTCACCGGCAGGGACGCGGTCGTCCCAGCTCTTCGTGGGTTCGCCGACGTCGAGGCCGACGTCGCGCAGGGCCGCCTCGGCCTCCTCCTGCGTGGTACCCACCAGGCCGTCCGGCACGGTGAGCATCCGCACACCGCGCGAGACGAGGAGCTCGACCCTCCCGTCGCGGCGCACCGGGTCGCCCGGGCCGGGGTCGGTCGAGATCACGCTGCCCGCGGGCACGTCGTCGTGATAGTCCTTGCGCTGCGTGCTGTCCAGCCCGAGCGAGGTGAGGCGCTCGGTGGCCTGGTCGACGGCGGTGTCCTCGAGACCGGCTGGGACGGTGGTCCACGCGCCCGGCCCGTCCTCGAAGTACCACCACGCGCCGTAGCCGGCGCCGCCCAGGAGCAGGAGCACGGTGATCACCCAGCCGACGACGCGCCTCCGGGAACGCCGTGCGGGTATTGCGCCGGGGCCGGGGCCGGGGCCGGGGCCGGGGACAACGCCGTCGTCTGGGGAGGCGTCGGCAGCCGGCCATGGTTCCAGGCCGGTGCCACTGCCGACATCGACGCGGGCGGTCGCCTGGTCGACGAGGCGCTCGGTGGCGTGGGCGTCGGCCGGGTCGCCGAGGCGAACACCACCGCCGGGGGTGAGCACCGGGCCGGTGAGCGGGATGGCGTCCAGCGCGGCGGCGTCGTCGTCGGTGTCCATTCCGCCTGCGTCTGCGCCGGCGGGGGCACCGACGTCGTCGGCACCCGCGGCTGCCGTGGTGCGGCCGGCTCCGGCGGGGACGAAGCCTGCCGGAGGATCGGCCCGGCGGTCGAGCAGCTCAGGGTCCTCGGCGGCCAGCGTGAAGCGGACCTTGCGCAGCAGGTCGAGCGCGGCGGCGCCGTCGGCCGGGCGGGCCGCGGGGTCGCGCGCCGTGAACGCGGCGACCAGGTCGTCGATGGCGGGCGGCATCCACGGCACCCGTGCGCTCGGAGGCGGCACGTCGTGGTGCACGTGCTGGAAGGCGACCTGGATCGGCTCACCCTCGAAGGGCAGTGCACCGGTGAGCAGCTCGTACGCGAGGACCCCGACGGCGTAGACGTCGGTGCGCGCGTCGCAGCCCCCGGTCGTGATGACCTCGGGGGCGAGGTAGGCGACGGTCCCGAGCACGGTGCCGGTGGTGGTCGACGTGACCTCCGTGACGGCGCGGGCCAGGCCGAAGTCGGCGACCTTCACCTGCCCGTCGTTCGCGGCGATCAGCACGTTCTCCGGCTTGACGTCGCGGTGCACGAGGCCCTTGGCATGGGCGGCACCGAGCGCGGCGAGCACGGGGGCGAGCAGGTCGAGCGTGCGCCGCACGGAGAGGGTGCCCGAGTCGCGCAGCTCTCGGCGTACGTTCGAGCCGCGGACGTACTCCATGGTCAGGTAGCTGGTGTCGCCGTCGAGGCCCTGGTCGTAGACGGCGACGACGCCGGGGTGGGTGAGGCGCGCGGCCGCCCGAGCCTCGCGGCGAAAACGCGAGAGGAATGCCGCCCCGTCGAGGCCCTCGGCGAGGTGCGGGTGCATGACCTTGAGCGCGACCTCCCGGTCGAGACGCCGGTCGAGGGCGAGGTAGACGGTCGCCATGCCGCCACGCGCGATGCGCGAGCGGATCTCGTACCGCCCGTCGACCAGGCGGCCGAGCAGAGGATCCGTCGTCACCATGGCCACGCCGCGATTCTACGAAGGTGACACGCGCGTGCCCGGCAGTCGCCGCGCGTGGCGCGCCCGGCAGTGGCTGCGTGTGGCGCGCGGGAGCGTCGGTGACGGGCACCTCGCACCGTCGTCGGCCCACCGCGTCCTACGCTGGGCCCGTGAGCACCGATCTCGACACCCTCGTCCCCAGCTGGCTGACCCTGCCCGACCTCGCGGAGCGCATCGGCTCCGACATCTCCCGCGTGCGCGGGATGGTCCGCGACCGCGACGTCGTCGGCGTCAAGCGCGGCGAGCGCACCACGTTCCAGGTGCCGGAGGCGTTCCTCGTGGCCACGGAGACGGGGCGAGAGACCGTGATCCCCACCCTGCGCGGCACGGTCATCCTGCTGGGCGACCAGGGCCTGGACGACGAAGGAATCCTCGCGTGGCTCTTCACGGTCGACGACGAGCTGGGCGGCACGCCGATCGACGCGCTACGGGCCGGCCGCCGTGCGGCGGTGCGGCGGGTCGCCCAGGCGATCGGCTGACCGGCCGCCCGCAGGGGGCGCGCCGGGAGCGGGCGGTGGCTCAGGCCGTGCGCACGACCGCGGCCCGGGCCAGCTCCGCGAGGACCGCCTTGCCCGGCTCCGCGAGCTCGGCCTCGGCGAGCCGCGTGTCCGCGGTTCCTGCGAGCTCGTCGATCAGCTCGTCGAGACCGGCCAGCGCCCCCGACTGCACGACGGCGTCGCGCAGCGCCTCCACGTCGTCGTCCGTGAGCGCCCGGTCCCCGAGACGGGCCGTCACCAGCTCGCGCTGCGCGGCGTCGCCGGCGGCCAGCGTGCGCGCGACCAGGACGGTGCGCTTGCCCTCGCGCAGGTCGTCGCCCGCCGGCTTGCCGGTGACCGAGGGGTCCCCGAAGACGCCGAGGACGTCGTCACGCAGCTGGAAGGCCTCGCCGAGCGGCAGGCCGATCGCGTCGATCGTGGCCACCTGGTCGCTCGTCGCCCCGGCGAGCAGAGTGCCGATGACGAGCGGGTGTCGCACCGAGTAGCTGGCCGACTTGGCACGGAGCACGGCGCGGGCCCGCTCCTCGTCGGCGGCGGGGTCGAGGCCCCAGGGCTGCGCCTGGACCAGCACGTCCAGGTACTGGCCCACCATGACCTCGCTCTGCATCGCGTCGAACGCCCGGCGAACGGTCTCGGCGCGCTCCTGCGACAGGGGAGCAAGGGCCTCGGAGAGCTCGCGCTGCGCGGCGACGAGGCACAGGTCGCCGAGGAGGATCGCCGCGGAGATGCCGAACTTCTCGGGGTCGCCCGACCAGCCGCCCGCGGCGTGCTTCGCCTCGAAGACCCGGTGCGCGGTCGGCAGGCCGCGGCGGGTGTCGGAGGCGTCCATGACGTCGTCGTGCAGCAGCGCTGCGGCCTGGAACAGCTCGAGGGCGGCGCCGGTGCGGACCGCGGCCTCACGCTCGGGGCCCTCGGCGGGCCCGCCGTGCGCGCGGAAGGCCCAGTACGCGAAGGCCGCCCGCAGCCGCTTGCCGCCCCGCAGGAGGGCCGCGGCCTGCGCGACCAGCGGGGTGGCGTCGGCGCCGATCGCCGCGACCTGGTCGCTGAGGATGTCGAGGTGGCGGGTGACGGCCGCATCGACGTCGGCACGGAGGTTCTCGTGATCGAGGATCGCAGGCATGCGGGCAGCCTATGCCAGCGCTCCGAGCGGCCTGGTCTGGGGGCGGGACCTGCACGGTGCCGGTGACGGACACCCGGGGCACGCTGCCAGGGCCAGGGCCAGGGCCAGGGCCAGGGCCGGGGCCAGGGCTGCAGCGGCGGGACGACGGAACGGGGCGCTGTGGAACATGGTCTCGTGGACAGCGCGGCCCCCGGGCGTTCCGGGCGCCGCGCCGGACGGCTGTGATCCCGCCATGACACCGCCCTCACCTGCCGTCACCCCACCCACTCCTCCGGTCCGGGTCCGCTCGAGCCGGGACCTGTTGTCCGTCGTCCCGTACGCCCTTGGGTACCAGCCGGCCGAATGTCTCCTGGTGATCTGCATCCGGGACGACGGCGAGCTCGGCCTCTTCGCCCGAACGGACCTCGGCGACCTGCGCTCCGCCCGGTCGCGGGCCGAGGTCGCCGAGCTCGTCGCCGTCCGGGCGGCGCAGGACTCGACCGCCGTCGCCTACGTCGTGGTCTACACCGCCGGTGACGCCGGCCCGGGCAGCGCCGCCCACTCGGCTGCCCGCACGTTCGGCGCCGTCCTCGACGAGCACGTGCCACAACGCGAGTCGTGGGTCGTCGGTCCGCGGGCCTACTGGTCGCTCGACTGCGCCGACCCCGCCTGCTGCCCGCCCGACGGATTCCCCCTCGAGATGCTCGAGTCCACCGTGCCCGGCGCGCAGCTCGTCCTCGAGGGGCGTGCTCCGCTGCCCACGCGCGAGGCCTTGTACCGGGTCCCGCGTGCACCGGCCGAGAAGCGCGCGCTGGTGCGCCGCGCCGCGGACCGCTGGGCGCGGGCGAGGGTCGCCTCCGAGGCCGGCGAGGGCGCTGCACCCGACGCGACCGTCGCACCCCGGTCCGCCACGGCGGTCGGGGAGCGCGAGTGGCGCAGCCAGTCCTATTGCGCCTGGCTCGACGCCGTCGACAAGGTGCGCCGCCGGCGTGAGCTGCCGGCCGCCCTACTCGGCCGGCTCACCGCCGGGCTCGCCGACCGTGAGGTGCGCGACGGGGTCCTGCTCTGGTTCGTCCCCGGCTACGAGGCGCTCGCGGCCGCGACCGCGGCCGGAGCACCGGCCGACGCGGTCACGCGGGCCGAGGCGGACGCACGCACCAGCCAGGCGATCGCCGCCGTCGTGGACTGTGAGACCTCCCAGCGGCCCGACCGCGACCGCGTCCAGGCGGCGAACACCGTCCTCGAGGCGGTCGTCGCCCACGCGGCCCGCGAGCGCACCGCCTCACCGCTGACGCTGCTCGCCTACCTCGCGTGGTGGTCGGGAGAGGGGTCGAGGGCGACGTTCCGCGCGGCCGAGGCCCTCGCCGTCGACCCCGAGCACCGCCTCGCGAGCCTCCTCGCCTCCGCGCTGCGGGCCGGCCTGCCACCGGGGTGGGTGCGGTCACGGACCAACGACGACGTTTCGCGGAGCGCGGCCCTCGACCTCGGGTAGCGTGCGCGTCATGACGGTCGTGGTGAGCTGCCTGAGCAATCCAGAGGGCCGCCAGGCCCTGTCGACGGCGATCGCCGAGGCACGGTCCAGGTCCACGCGGCTCGTCGTCGTCGCCCCGGACGGCGCAGCAGCGGCGGAGACGCTCGCGGAGGTGCGCCCGCGCCTCGAGCAGGCGTCGGTGGAGCACGAGGTGGTGACGGCGCCGAGCGACCTCGCCGAGGCGCTCCTGTCCGCCGCCGTGAGGACGGAGGCCGAGCTCATCGTCATCGGGCTGCGGCGCCGCAGCCCG
>Ga0075011_10001427_pt1 | contig 12847 bp, 15 predicted proteins | sample TARM_MetaG_T_14_FD_72354 | JGI IMG/M metagenome (GOLD analysis project Ga0075011, IMG submission 72354) | Freshwater microbial communities from Pennsylvania, USA, analyzing microbe dynamics in response to fracking - TARM_MetaG_T_14 | ecosystem: Environmental > Aquatic > Freshwater > River...
CTCCTACGCTTAAACCTCACCTCGCGGCTTCGGCTCCAAGGACTCGGTACCGGCTGTTTGCTAGACTCTACCGGACTGGGAGTTACACCCAGCTAAACTACATGCACCGAACTGGCGCACCCCCTTTACTCTATCTTAACTAAATAGAATTACTATTCTAGTATTTTTGTAAATTTCTTCGTAATCTCCAAGAGCCGTGTGATGGCGGACCCCACCACCGCTGCATGAACCCCCAGTGCCATGATTCTTTGAAGTTCTTCCGGGGTGGAAATGCCCCCTTCAGCGATGACTGGTAGAGATTGCTCCGCCACCATTCTCTCCAGGAGTGAAAATGCAGGCAGACTAACCTCTTTGGAGGCTTCTGTATATCCTGCCAAAGTGCTGCCGATGCAATCAAATCCAAGATGCTCTGCACGTATAGCATCTTCATAGGTGGCACAATCCGCCATGAAGATTTGCTGAGGATAGCTCTTTCGAATGTTTTTGAAAAATCTTTCAAGGCTCTGACCATCAGGTCTCTCCCGATCCGTGGCATCCACAGCAATGATCTCTACTCCTTCCACCACCAAGGCATCTACTTCCTCTTTGGTAGGGGTGATAAACACTTGGCAGCTGCCATAATTTCTCTTATCGATACCAATGATTGGGTAGTACGATGCTAAAAAGGTTCTCCTCTTTCCACAACCATCGATCTTGGCTGACACTAGAATCTCCTTAGATCCTCCATGGCTGAGCTGTCCATGAAGAATACCACAAAGGTGAGGCCATGTTAGGCAAAATCAATGCTAAATAACTGCCCATGAAACCCAGTTCTGTAATGAACTACAGTAATGGATAAGGTTCCTTGTTTCTGGTTTTTAGAAAAGCATTTTGAGCCTATAGAACTATTTCTACACCAGAACTTCCCTCTTCACACTTCTTTTTAATTTCAAAAAATGGAGTGTACATCAATTTTACCGTAACCTTACTTCTCTTCTCTACAGATGCTTTGAAAGCTCCTTATATCCCCTCACCAAGGGCGCAAGAAAGCCACCCATCCTGTTTCACACGAAGGGGTGGCTTTGCATCGTTAATTTTCTCCAAAGGAGCTAGGGCACTTCCTTGGATGGTTCTCCCAAAAAAGCACTCTCTCGAAATGCTGTTTCTTTAAAAGAGAAGCTCTCCCACCCGATAGCCCATGGGCAGGTCTTCTTCTTGAAGGAATTGGAAGGCTTCGTCTTGTAGAATGGGCAAAAAGGCTTCAAAGGGAATTCTGGTGAACTCGCTGGCATAGCTACTGGCGCCAAACCACTTCCCTTCCTTACTGCTTAAGTTGAGGTTTCTGGCAAACTTCGTTTGATTGGAGCAATCATGCACCGCCAAGTCCCATTGTTCTGTTTCTGCCATCTTCATGAATTTCAAGGTCAGTTCCCTACTCCAGATGGGCGAAATATAGCCATGGCGGGCAATGTACATATTCTCCCCTTCATAATTGCCGATGTTGTTGGCGTTGAGATGAAGCTCTGCACAATTGATGAAGTCTAGTCCGGTGGCTAAAATACGTTCTTTCTTCTTCATGAATGCGTCAAAGAACTCTGGTGTCATGGGCGTTTCGATGCCTACACTCTTGATGTATTTCTTAGCGATTTTGATATTCTCAATGACCTGATCTGCACAGTTGGCGGCTCCTAGGTTGAATCGAATCTCATCTAGTCCCGCTTCCCCTAGAGCTTTCAGGCTCTCTTCCGTGGCCAACAGCCCATTGGTATACAGGTGCTGATAGACCTTGGCTTCCTTAAACCTTTGAATGATGCTGTAGTATTTTTCAATCTCCATGAACGGCTCTAAATACACATAGCAGACTCCTGTGGGTTTTTTGTGCACCGACAATAGAAGATCGATGTCTTTCTCGTAGAACTTGGTGCCTCCGATTTCCCACATCCCTTCTCCCACAGGTGGAATCTGATGGAGCTCCCCATAGTTGTAGCAAAACTTACACTCAATGTTACAAGTATTGGTTTTTCGAATGGCACTAAGGCCTGTTCCCACTAGGCAAGATTTACACCCTTGGGGGAATTTCTCGTCGTTGCCCACATAAAGAGTACGCTTTGCCAGAGTTTTCAGCTCTTTGATTTCTGCCATAAGCTGATCATTTCGATGATCTATGGCTTCTTCGATTTGGGCAAAGGTAGCGTAGACAATCTCTTGCTGCTTTACCAACAGCTCTTCTTCCTCTGGTAACATGGCGAAAAACTCAAACCACTGTAATGCATCTTTTTTGGATATTTTCATCTTCTTCTCCCTATACAATCTTTCCCTAGCTGATCCAGTAAAAAGACTGTCCCCTTTTATTTCATCTTTTTATCATACCTTTTTTATGGACACTTTGCACAGTTTTCTTTTCTCTTAACAAAAAAGCGCTTCTCATCCGTGTAGTAAAGTCACTGATACTGTCCGTAACGAAAATCTTCCATACCCTGTTGGCACAAAAAACTTTTGACAAGATCTAGCGATGCGCAATATAAAGTTTACCGTGCACCGCCTTTTCAGTATTTAGTATTTTATTCTCTCACCACCATTTCTACGTCATCTCTTTAAATCAAGAGATTTAATCTCCATAGATCTTTGTGATTCTAATGACCAATCTGTAAATTTGATTTCCGTGCACATCTCATCATCAAAACCAGTGCTTGGAGATATTGACCCAACTAAAAAAAGCAGCTCCCCTCATCATAAGGGAAGCTGCTTACATTTCTGGCGGAGAGAGAGGGATGCCTCAAAGGTACGGATTACTCGATTTATGAAAAACCTCACCTGGCGGTAGACCTCTCAGCAATCAGCGAACCTATATCGGAGAAACCAGTATTGGAAAGACCTATGTTGGAAACTCCAATACTGGATAACCAGTGTTGGAGAAACCTACGTTGGGAAATCCAACGCAATTAAATACTAAGAAAACAAATATGAGTCCATTAATGACTAAGAGATTAAGTAAACATCCATCAATCCCTGATCCATCAAGAAAAGCCACCATTGAGAAGGATGAGATGAGATTGGACGCTTATTCCATCAAGGAGACCATCCAAGAGAAAATCGAATACGAGTTTATTGTTAAGCGTTTCGACAAAGACCGTCTCGATGAAATCGTGGACCTGATGGTGGAGACTCTCTGTTCCAAGCGAGAATCCATCACCGTTGCTGGGGATGATTACCCGGCGGCTTCAGCACATTGACAGCACGCACATCGAATAGGTCTTTGAATGCCTAGATAAAAACACCACCTTCATCAGGAACATTAAGAAATACTTGCTGACGACGTTATTCAACGCACCATCAACAATCGACAGCTACTACACCGCGCTGGTGAAGCATGATCTTTACGGACCAGGCTCACACTTCTATCAAGATCTCGGAAGACTGATGAAGTCTAATGAATGAGTATAGTGTCCTAATTCAAATGTGTTTATTAGCTCATGTAATTCTCAGCTAGTGCTTTTACAGCATTGATAACCATTACCCACGTAAGGTCAGCTGCATAGAAGTATTTCTTTTGGTATTTTTGCCAGAGATCAGTCATTGTCTCATTTCCCATTATGAAATCAATAGTATTCATAACTCCCTCTGACATCTGTTCGGTAGTACCGCGTTTTTCTGCTGTCTTATTCAATGCTGTCTTAAAAATGTTTGCGTCGAAGGTTTGGGTATTGGTCAGGACATATACATCGTAAAAATCTCTCATGCGAGTATTGGTCACGCCACAGGTAATGATCGTCTCATACTTCTCAGCAAGCACCGTTTCCAAGTTGTATGCCATAATGCTGATTGTTCTATCTTCAAACATCAGTTTAAAAGCATACTCAATTTCCCTAGGAGTAACGGAATCTCCCGTTGTGATATCTATCTTCAGCATCTGTCGCGTTTTATCAAAGACGGCTCCGATCGATACGCGATAGCCCGGATAGTCCGTTTCCTCTCGGATCTCCTCAATCCCTTGAAATGAAAATACAGCACCGTCTTCAATCTGAGTTTTTAAGATATTCTCAATGATCACTGTAAGTTCAGCCTTAGATAGAGTTTGCCCTTTGATCGTAGCATCCATATCCATTGTGGTGCGCGCATCAATGCCAACCATCGCAGCAATGAGCATGCCGCCTTTAAGGATAAAGTTATGTTTGTAATCTGAAACAGCTATACGTTCCAAAAACGCTCCATCATGAAATTACGAAGGAGAATTTCAGCCTCAACATTCGACTTTTTCGAAAGGTTTCGGATTAAAGCTTTTAACTGTGTGGATGTTTTCATAACAGCACCTCCATGTAACCTCTGAGCAGTTTGGTCACTTTGAACGTTTCTGCCATTTGCATGAGTTTATTCAGATTTTTATCTTTACGCTTTGCGTATCGCTTGAGTGCATCTGTCACGACGGCAATGTCTAAATTGTTCCGACTTCTCAAGCAATCACAAATTGTGCGTTCCATATCATAAACCGTAACAGAGTTTCCAAACATAGTTGTGAGTTTTGCAACTCCGATTTCATGCAATTCCCGCTTAATCGTGAAAACTGTGAACCCATCCTCACGAAGCCGTGTTGGGTTGTAGCCGGTTGGAACTGTAACCATATAGTTGATTGGATCACGGTCTGTCAGTTCATGCAGAAACAGTGCTGTTTCATGAGAATAGATGATTTTTGGACGCCGAAGCTGGACGATAAACATATTGTCAGCAAATTCATCAGGTAAAACATAAATCCCGGTAGTCACTCGTTCCAAATCGCCTGAATGAACAAGCAGTCGCAATCTTTCGTTTGAGACCCCGACTTCGTTTGCTTGGGCGGTAGTAACGATTCCGCCATTTTGTTTCAGGAGTGATTGAAGTTCATTGGGCATAGCCATGCTAACACCTCCAATTTGATTTCTGTGCTAATATCATATGCCAAACTTGCATGTAAATCAAGGTAACTTGATTTCCGTGCACATCTCATCAGTGAAACCAGCATTATTATCAAATTTTCTTCAAATCGTTTTTGAAAGGAGTTACTCAAAATGAAAAGACCTCTCGCCTACATCACCGCTTCATGGGGCGTTGATCCAACTGAGAATACGGAGATCACTGCCAAATAAAGCAGGAAAGTATTTGACGCTGGCTATAATCCAATCTGTCCGATCCTGATGCTTTTAGCCTTAAGCGGAATCCTGCCGTTAAAAGCCGACAAGTGCCGCAATCATCATTCCGCCTTTCAGGATGAATTTATACTGATACTTTGATTGAGAAAGCCTTTCCAGGAACCGTTCAAACATGTAGTTTTGAAGCACGACTTGGGCGGACATATCTTTCTTCCTGGCCAAGTTTCTGATTTTCGCTTTTAAGCTCATGGCTTTCCCACTCAGCACCTCCAGATACCTTTTCAGTAACGCTTCAACTTTAAGTTTCCTGGCATATTCCAAGAGAATTGAATGATCCGCAGATTACAATTTCACAAATCGTTTCAAAGCATCATTTAGAATCTGCACATCGATCCGACTTCTGCTTCTGATCAAATCACAGACAGTTCTCTCGACATCGTAAGTCCTGATCGGATTGCCATGTGAACTCTTCACCGTTTCAACACCAAGTTCATGCAGCTCTTTTTTGATGTAGTAGATTCTAAATCGATCTGCGACTGATCCCACCACTTTGTAACCACTTGGAACAGAGGCTGAATACTTATAATGCGTTCTGTCAGAAAGACCATGCAAATAGAGCGCAGTCTCATGAGAATAAATCAATTTTGGATATTTCGTTTGCATGGCATACATTTCATCTTCAATGGCATCGATTGAAACACAAACACCACGATCCACTCTTTCCAGTTTCCCTTCGGCTACCATCATTTGAAGATAGATTCTAGGAGTTTCATATGCATCCAAGTCAGCACTTAAAACGGTGCCGTGTTGCTTCTGAATGAGCTTTTCAAGTTTTTCCAGGTAATTCATCATCATCAAAAGCAACTAAAAAACCTCTGAGACTAGTATCAAGTAAAATACAAGCCTCAGAGATTCTTTTTAAACTACTGGCGGAGAGAGAGGGATTCGAACCCTCGGTACGCGGTTAGCGTACAAAAGTTTTCGAGACTTTCACCTTCGACCTCTCGGACATCTCTCCACAATGAACTTAATATACCACTTTTCCTAAGGCCATGACAAGGATGTCTTCTAAAAAAAATTCTCATCATTCCCAGTCCTTCCATGACGCCCACGGCCTTGTTTTTTACTTCCATAAGAAGGAGAAGGAAAGAGAAGTCCACCTCTTTCCTTCCTAAGTTCCTCTAAAAGCGTCTTGTGACATTACTGAAAGATGGTATCCATCTCTTGATATTCTTCCTTGGTGAGCTTAATGTCCTTGGTTTTTTGATTCTTAACAATCTGCTGGGCATTTTTCGCCCCGGGTATGATGGCATCGATGAAAGGTGTCTCCAAATACCACGCCAGCACCAATTGATACACCTCAGCATCTTTTTCCATGGCCAGTTTCTTTAACTGGTCAATTTTTCTAAGGTTATCCATATACTTTTCAGAGAAGTTGGGGTTCTTCTTCCTTCTTTCAGGAATCACTGTATCCTTGGTATATTTCCCTGTGAGGAGCCCTGCCGCCAATGGGAAATAAGGGATAAATCCAATGCCTTGTTTTCGAAGATATGGAATAAACGCTTCTTCTTTCTCTCTCACAAGGAGGTTGTACTCATCTTGAACCACGTCCACATACCCATCTCTATTGGCTTCTTTCACTTGGTCTAAAGAAAAATTAGACACGCCTATTTCTTTGATGATACCTTTCTCTCTAAGCCGTTGTAGGGCACCCACAGCCTCATACTTCGGTGTTTGATCATCCGGGAAATGAATATAAAAGATGTCGATATAATCCGTCTGAAGCCTTTTTAGACTCTTATAGACCTCTTCCGTGAGGAAGTCTGGATGATTGTCCACCAAAAGTTCTTCGCCATGTAGTTTATGGGCACCCTTGGTGGCCACAAGAACTTTATGGCGCGCATTGGTCTTTTTCAGCACCTCTCCAAGGACCTCTTCTGAATGACCCAGCCCATAATAATAGGCCGTATCAAAAAAGTTTACGCCCAACTCCAAAGCCTTCACAATCATATGTTTGGAGTCTTCTTCACTGATGGGATTATACGAAGGGTTTCCCACCGCATTGGTCCCAAGACCCACTGGGTTTAAATGGAAATCGTCATAAATATGTTTGTTCAAAAACTCTCTCCTCCTTTAAGCATCGCTCATTGTTCTCATTATACCCATGGCGAGCCTATCCTGTCCAAAGAAGAACTTTAAAGAAATCTTGAACAAAAAAAGAAAGGTCTAGATGCTACACATCTAAACCTAGGCTTTTTTCTGAACAATTAACGCTGAATGCTTAACCCAGTGGTCACCTTCACCTCTGTGACGCCTTGAAGTTCTTCTTGGCTTACCGAAAAGAGCACATGCCTTGTGGCAATATCCATGGTACCAATTTCTGCTTCCTGACGTTGAATAAAGGCTTCCGCTACATTTCCTTTCATGATTAAGTTCTCACCCGAGACTCTATTGGATCCAGAACTCTCCACCATCACCACCACAACCAATGCTTTGGTCCTAAAATACTCCTCATCGATTCTTGATAATTTAGACAAACTCTCATCATCGATGAAGAAAGGATTCTCTAAGATGGTATAGGTCTCATTATATAAGGTAAATTCTTCATAACTCCGAAGAATTCGTGTTTCACTCTCCATGGTCAGTGAATCTGATGTGCGGAAATTCATGATTTCCATAACTGATGTGTTTCTATTCATGGCTACCTCTGGCACTCCTTCCATAGGCGCTTCAGCGGAATCCTCTTCTGCTGTCACGGCAAAACCTTTTGCCCTCTCATCGACGGACATGTTCTCATATTGCGCACCACAGGCTGACAAAAATAATAATGATACTAAAACAGCTACAACTTTCATCGCTCCACCTCCTACTACTAGTAAACCACAACTGCACGGACAAGAGATTTCAAAAAGGTTAACAAGAAAAAAGAACTCTCTTGAAAACAGAAACCATCCTAATTTTGTGGGTAAAGATGCATCAGAGAAGCCGAGGCGTCTCTGATGCATCCTACAGTGCTTCCTTTTCTTTACGCAATTTTACTTTTGATGAGCTCTGCGATTTCATGGGCTGCTTTATTGATCTCTTCTTGGTTCTTTCCTTCCAGCATAATACGGACCAGTGGCTCTGTACCAGAAGGGCGGATGAGCACACGGCCCTCTCCTTGCAGTCCCTCTTCCACAGACTTGATGAGGTCCACGACCTCTTCATCTGTTTCATGAATGTTCTTCATCTCATTGGGGATCTTCACGTTCACAAGAACCTGAGGGAGCATACTCATGACAGAGGCTAGTTCTGACAAAGTCTTCCCCTTCTTCTTCACAATCCCTGCCAGCTGAATGGCTGTTACAATGCCATCTCCTGTGGTATTGAAGTCATTGAAAATCACATGACCAGACTGTTCCCCACCTATGGAGTAATCATTAAGTTGAATGTTTTCCAACACATAACGATCTCCCACTGCGGTGATGGCCACTTTTAATCCGAGCTCTTTAGCGGCCAGCATAAGACCAAGATTACTCATCACCGTAACCACAATGGTGTCATCTTTAAGTTTGCCCATCTCTTTTAGGTAGAGTCCAGCAATCAAAATGATGAAGTCTCCATTGACCAATGTTCCCTTCTCATCCACTGCAAGACATCTGTCTGAATCCCCATCAAAGGCAAGACCTAAGTCACAGCCGTGCTCTACCACAAACTTCATGAGGTCTTCTGGATGGGTGGACCCACACTGCTCATTGATGTTGATGCCATTGGGCTCATGATGGATCACATGGACCTCTGCCCCAAGTCTTTCAAAGGCTTCCACGGCAGAAAGATACGCTGCCCCATTGGCACAATCCAAGGCCACTTTCATGCCCTTTAAGTCTCCCTCCAAGGTCTTCACCGCAAAATCCACATAGTCTTTGGTGGCTTCTTTGGCATGACTCACATGGCCAATATCTTTTCCAGTAGGCACAACAATACCTTCAAAATTACTTTCTATGAGCCTTTGGATCTCATCTTCCAAGGCATCAGACAGCTTAAAGCCTTCTCGATTGAAAAACTTGATGCCGTTAAACTCCACAGGATTGTGTGAAGCGGAGATCATCACCCCTGCATCAGCCTCATAACTTCTCACAAGATGTGCCACTGCCGGGGTGGGCACCACGCCAAGAATCACTGCTTCTGCACCGACACTCATCATCCCTGCTACCATGGCACTTTCAAGAAGATCTCCTGAAATTCTGGTATCTTTGGCCACCAAAATCTTTGGTTTATGGGCACCCTTGGTTAAAACCAAAGCCCCTGCCTTTCCTAGCTGAAATGCCAGCTCTGGGGTCAATTCACTGTTGGCAATTCCTCTTACGCCATCTGTTCCAAACATTCTTCCCATACATTACCTTCCTTATTTCAAATTCAACAATTTAGTTCTTATTTTTACGTGTCCTCTTATTATATAACAGAAGCTTTCCATAAGGCAACCGCCCTTGTGGCACAGGGATTTCCCCGTTTGTTTTGTTCACTCAATCCATTTACTCCTAGAATTTCTGTTGACTCTTTGGAAAGGACTCTTTACTATTTATAAGAGACATTATGGAGTGATGCCACTTCAAAAGTACTTAGAAACCATGTCCGTGGTCTTGGACCACAAAGGAGGTCCTATGCACAAAAATTTGTCTAGAACAAACGAATCCTTCCGCTTTAAAAAGTGGGATCTGATCATCATTGGATTTTTCATACTTCTTAGCTTCATGCCTGCCCTCTATATAACCCTCACCAGTACCCCGTCTACAGGAAATGAGCAAATCATCGTGGAAAAAGATGGGATAGAGATATTTCGCCATCCCCTCCAGAGCCATGATGAATCCAGCATCTCCTTTAGTTTTACACACAATGGACAAGACTACCAAGGAACGCTCATTCTAAAAGACGGTCAAGTACGCCTTGACCGCCTTCCTGAAGAGATTGTCCCCTTGGCCATTCATGAGAATATGGGTTTCATTGAAAGACCCCATGAAGTCATCGTGGCTCTGCCCATACGCCTCCTCATAAGAATCCACTCTGAGGAACCCTCGGATGTGGACCTTTCCACCTAGGTACTTGTTATTCTTTCTCCTGACCATTTTTGTTTCGTTTGAAACTTGGCTCTTCCATGGGGTTGTCGGCTCCGCCCACACCAAAGGGCATGGACTCTGTGAGCATCTTATCATAAACCACCTTAGTGGGCATGAGCCACACTTCTCCTGTACCTCGAAAAACCTTGAGAAGTCCTTCGCCGCTAAACCCTGACCCCACCAGGGTTTTAGTGGTTTTTTCCACAGAAAAAGAAAGGCCCGCGGTGCGCAAAATAGAAAAGTTTCCATCGATTTTCAACACATCATTAACCAAGGAGTATTTAAATACTTCCGTCTCCGGAACAGGAATTTCTAGCACCACGATGCCACGGCCGGAAAGCTTGGTCTGAAAAAGCCCTTCAGAGCCAAAAAGCACACTGCTGACATTTTTCATGGCTGTGACGCTAATGTTTACAGATTCTTCTGCGGCGAAAAACAGTATGTCATCAATGATAATCTCTTCATCTTCCAATTCTACCAAGGCATAGTGCCCAAAGGAAGGTTCTAGTAAGAGTTCACCTACCCCCTTATAGAGGGGTTTGATCACCGGTTCTTTGGCAATTTTGGAGGTGACAAACTTCTTCCCAAGGCTCAGCACCCCTCCAGCATTGGTGGATACTTCAATGGGCCCTCGCATGAAGCTTAGCGCGTCAGGCTCAATATATACCCCACTACCTGAAAGGATAATGCGCACTTGACGAAGCTTGATGTTTGCATCATGCATATAGGAGAGCATGAAGGCTGTTTTTACGTCTGTGACACCCTTTAGGTCCTCATATTCCAGCACTTGGAAAGTGGACTGATTTTTCATTTCCGATAATTTGGTCAAGGTATTGTTCATGTCTATATTGGTTTTCAAGAACATCGCCGCCTTTACTTTATTTATGAATATTATAGCACTGCCCTATGGCCCTGGGTATCTAGAAAAAAGTGGAACATTGAAAATTCTTTGAAAACGCTCTGAAAAATAAAGCTACTGAAGCCTCTTCTTGTACTGAGCCAGAGAAAAAGCCCCTAGAGATGTACTGTAAGACAAATCGTCCTACAGCGCTTCTCTAAGGGTCTTTCTTTTTAAACAAACTTAACATAGTTTTCTATAATTGGACTTTTACAAGGATCTTGGCCTCTTCATGGACTTCTAAACGTTCACTATATTCTGCCCGCTCGATGACAGAGCCCTTACCCACTCGTAGAACTTTTCCACGAAGCACCTTCGCTTTGGTGTTCTCCAGCTCTATATAGTCACCTTCAATGAGCTCTGCCTCTAAGGTGCCTCTCTTCCCACTGGATACCAGCCCTGAAAGAATTCCTTGAAAAAGGTCCCCTTCCGAAAGAACTTCTAGTTTCTCGGCGTAGATCTCTTTGATTTTAGAGTTTCCCACCAGCTGAAAGGTCCCTGTACCCACATTTAAACTCTCTTTGATCTTCACTTCCCCACTAAAGGAAGCTTTCTCTGCATTCACTTCCATGGCCTTCTCAATGGCTCCATATACCGTGAGCTCCTCCACTGTGAGAGTCTCAAAGGACAGTGCTCCATATACCTTTAAGACATCCCCTTGAAAGGGGCCCATAATTTTACCATCCCCATAGATTTTGGCTTCCCCAAAGGTGAGTCCTTGCCTAAAAGTGCCTTCTCCGTAGACCCGAAGGCGCTCACAGAGCACCTTTTCCTTGGCATCCACATCTCCAGCTGCTTTTAAGTCTAAGATGTCCACATCTCCTACGATGTGAAGATCTCCTGCAGAGGATACGCTGCCATACATCCCTTGCTCTAAGGTTAAATCCCCTACACTTTTTGCATGTTGTCTATCCATAGCTTCCTCCTACCATCTCATTTTGATGATCCATTCTCTCATGGCTTCTTGCTGGGCTTTGTAGAGGTTATCCGAAGAAACGGTCCCCGTCCCTTGTCGACCATTTAAGAGGTTTAACATATAGTCATTGAGGCCTTCCACTGGCTGCTCTTCATAAATTTTCCCCTCATGGGTCAGATAATGAGTCTTGAATTGTTTTCTTTTCATGTTGATCCGTTACTGAAAACTTATAAAAAGTTATAAACTTCTCTGTTCCATTCCTTGTTCAACGTGCCTGTCCTTGAATGAAATTTCTCCCATTCTACTAACATTTGATTTAGCACTCCAAAGGCTTAAATTTCCGATTAACGTTCGGTACATATCAATAGTGTCGTTTAAGTGACTATGCTACTGATTGCAATCCTAATCTCATAAGATTTATACTTGCATTGAAATCTCTGTCTATCACACACCCACACGCTACACATACGTATTCTCTGTCAGAAAGCTTCAAGTCCTTTTTAACATTGCCACACTCTGAACACGTTTTACTAGATGGATACCACTTATCAGCTTGAACAAATCTTATATTATTCCAAAGACATTTATATTCTAGTTGTCTTTTAAATTCAAATAAACTCTGTTGCTGAACAGCTTTAGATAGGTGTTTATTCTTCATCATACCTTTAACATTCAAACTCTCCATTACTATAAACATTGGTTTTCTGTTTACAATCTCTGTCGTTGTTTGGTGTATATAGTTATAACGAGTATTTGTTAATCTCCTATTTACTTTGAGAAGTTCCTTTTCCTTTTTTATAATGTTACTTGTCTTCTCGTAACGCTCTCCTTTCTTATT
>Ga0075011_10001430_pt1 | contig 12839 bp, 14 predicted proteins | sample TARM_MetaG_T_14_FD_72354 | JGI IMG/M metagenome (GOLD analysis project Ga0075011, IMG submission 72354) | Freshwater microbial communities from Pennsylvania, USA, analyzing microbe dynamics in response to fracking - TARM_MetaG_T_14 | ecosystem: Environmental > Aquatic > Freshwater > River...
ACATTCTATGGTGTGATAACTAAAACAACGTAGTTAATTTAATAACTTAGGCTAGTCAACAAGGCTTTTGCAAGCCCCGAACCTTTAGGTTCGTGGGTTATTGACCAACTAGCCCTCCTTTCTCTATACTCTTGAATGCTTAATAATTTCTGCTACTTGAACTCCTATTGGACTCGCTGAGTCTAATACTAGGTTTACCTTGCTTTCTATCTCCTTAAACTGCTCTTTTTCTTCCACTGCTCTCCTATCCATATCTAGCCTAACTTCCGCAGTTCTACTGTTCCTTTTAAATGCCTCTTCTGCATCAACATTCAAATACACCCCAAATACCTGGTCCTTATACACCTCCTTGAACTGCCTATACCCCTCAGGATTTACAACTACTACAAATTTATCGCCACCTACAGGTATTGGAGACCCATAATATTTACCAGCATGCTGCGCCCACTCAACTAATACTTCGTTTTTCATAAGCTCTTGAAACTGCTCATGCGTAACAAACCTGTAATCAACACCATCCACTTCTCCCAATCTAGGTGTCTTTGTAGTATAACTAATTAACCTCTTAAATCCCATCTTCTCCAGTGTACGCTCCAATGTTGTCTTCCCTGAACAAGTCTTCCCTAAAATACATACAATCTTCAATCTTTATCTCTCCCACTCTACTATTAGTCCTTTTTCTAAGCTTTTCTGTATATCAATTAATCTTTGGTTGCTTGAACCTCTAAATAAAAGGCTCAAGTTTTTATTTGCTAATTCAAATTTCCCATCAATAAGAACATCTATATTGGCTAGAAGCTCTACAAATTCTCTTTGAGGCTTATTTTTCACCTGATCAAAGGTGTACCCAGTATAACACCATATACTTAAATTTGTTTCACTTTTGATCCTCTTAGCCAACTCATTAAACGCTTCGGCTTGAAACATTGGATCCCCACCACTAAAGGTCACTCCATCTAGATAACTTCTTTTCTTGATGTCTTCCATTAATTCCTCTAATTCCACTGCGTTCTTCTCTTCAAAAGAATGAGACTCTGGATTGTGACACCCATCACACCCATGAGCACACCCTTGGGCGAATATAGCGTATCTAATTCCCTCACCATCTACAATACTCTCTTTATCAGTTCCAAATATATTAATTTTCATACATACTCAGCCTCTCATTTACTCTAATTTTGATTGTAGTATTTGAAAGCTACTCCTATGGCTAGCCACTAGTCTTCCGCTACTTTCTTAACTCTTTTCTATTATTGATTTGTATGCACATTTACAAGTAAAGAGAGTACCTTACGTACTCTCTTCCTATACCTACATCTCTTTTACAGGCTTCTCATTGTAACAGTGCCTTGGTATAAACCTCTGCAGATCCTTCAATCTCTCTTTAGATTTACTGAGTACTTCTCTTATATCCTCTGGCCTCTGAGTAAACTCATTGAACCACATTGGTGTTCCTAAGTCCTTGTCACTATAAGAGTATCTGTATGCCACCTTAGTCATCTTGCCAGTTCTCAAACTAATGAACCCACAAAGTTCCTTACCATCTACTTCCCTGTATACTTTGATTATATTTCTATCAAAGTTAGTAGGCTCAAAGAGTGGCTTGTAATCCCCAATTCCATCGCCATCCACCCTGGATATCCCAGGAGTCAACATTTTCCCCTCTGCATTTACCAAACCAAAGTAATACCCATCTTCAGTTCTATGAGTCACGACAGATACATACTCCCTACCTTTATAATCATATACAAAGCTTGAGAAGTTACCCTCTACAGCATATCTAATACCCTCAAAATACTTGTAAGGCTTGTCTTCACCACCTTTAAGTATCTCAGATCCTCTCTCTCTATACACTTCTCTCACAGATAATTCAGTTCCTGGTCTATTCTCCTCCCCCCAGTACTCCAAGAAAGTCCCAGATACATTTCTTACCCAATCCCTGTCCAACCACCTCTCATACTCTGGCTGTTTCTTTAACAGATCCACAAAGGATATCCCATCATTACTTACTTCCTCAACCTTTCTTTTCAGTCTTCTCTTATCATCCACTGTAGCTACCTTATTATAATCATATGTATCAAAAGAACCTTTTATAGCAGCTATGAATATCTTCCCGTCTTGCTTCACTACCCTACCGTTTGCTAGTACATAAGACTTATTCTGTAAAGCTTTTAGAAGATTTACAGGGCTTACCTTTATAATAGCACTATTTGGCTCCTTAAACACTTCAAATCCTATGAGCTTCCCTTTATCTACAAACTTTCTCATGATAACTATAGGAGCTCTTTTTTCTCCTTTAATAGAACCGAAATAATATCTAGTCAACTTCCCATTGGTAGCTAGCTTACCATTCTCTATTTCTATATTTCTAGGCTTAAATCTTCCTACAAACTCCTTCAGCTTCTCAACTGGAATTACACCCTTCTTATGTGTCTCATCATCTACAAACATAAACGCACTTGGTTTCCCGCCTTTAAATCCTACCCGTACCATATGCATAGCCATATCTATGTCCTCCTCCATTTTTTTAACTTATTTACCATCTATTACCTTTAATGCTTGTTTCCAAGTAAAAAGAGAGTACCTTACGTACTCTCTTTATCTATAACTCTTATTTCTGTTTTCTCTTAAGCTCTTCCGTGCTTCACTCTGTCTTTCTCTTCAAACTGCTTCGCTGTTCCCCAAGAATCCAAGCTCCCTGTGAGATATCCCGTGATTCTTCTGATTCTCTCAAATTGAACGTCCTTACCTCTTTCTCTTGATGTACTCGCTCTGTTTTCCATGTTTAATGTCCCTCCACTATAATTTATTAAGATACTTACTCTTACTTTTTAAGCCCGATCTGCCGTAGAAACTACATTACTCACTCGATCCATCTCTTCATAGAAGTCTCCAGTTACACCCAACGTATCCGCATTACCAGTATATCCCTTGATTTTGCTCCACATTTCCTCGGTCATGGGTTCTCCCTCTTTTCTCCCACACCTTGGACAAACATCATCAATTATCCCTGTATACCCACATACAGGGTCTCTATCCACAGGGTGATTAATTGCCCCATATCCAATTCCCTTATCATGCATATACCTCACTATTTTTTCAAATGCTTTTAGGTTTTTACTAGGGTCTCCATCAATCTCTATATAGGTTATGTGACCAGCGTTACATAATGCATGATAGGGAGCTTCAATGTCTACCTTATCAAATACACTAATTTCATAATATACTGGCACATGGAATGAATTGGTATAATAATCTTTATCCGTTACTCCCTCAATCTTTCCGTACCTCTTCTGGTCAATGCCTATAAATCTTCCTGAAAGTCCCTCAGCAGGAGTTGCTATTAGACTGAAATTTAACCCATACTCCTCACTCTTTCTATCACAGAAATCTCTCATATACTTTACTATACGAAGTCCTAATTCCTGAGATTCTATACTCTCTCCATGATGCTTGCCTCTAAGAGCTATAAGCGTCTCCGCCAAGCCAATAAACCCAATACTCAAAGTCCCATGCTTTAGAATCTCTGAAATATCATCATTTGGGCCTAGCTTATCACTACCCAGCCATACTCCTTGTCCCATCAGGAATGGATAGTTCTTAGGTCTCTTTTTTCCTTGTATTCTCAATCTCTCAAGAAGCTGCTTCTCTACAAGTTGAAGTCTCTCTTCTAGCATAACAAAGAATTTACCAACATCTTTATGAGCCTCAATCCCTAACCTAGGTAGATTAATAGACGTGAAACTTAGGTTTCCTCTACCTGTGACTACTTCATTCTCTGGGTCATAGGTATTTCCAATAACTCTGGTTCTACAACCCATATAAGTCACTTCGGTCTCCGGTCTTCCCTCTTTATAATACTGAGCATTAAACTGGACATCTAAGTTACTGAAATTCGGGAATAGTCTCTTGGCACTTACCTTACAAGCATACTGGAATAAATCGTAATTCGGATCCGTATTCTCAAGGTTTATACCCTTTTTCAGCTTGAATATACTAATTGGGAATATCGGAGTCTCCCCATTTCCCAAACCTTCTTCAATGGCTTTCAGTACATTTCTAATCACCATTCTTCCCTCAACTGAAATATCGGTTCCAAAGTTGATACTACTAAATGGAACCTGTGATCCCGCTCTTGAATGCATGCTATTTAAATTATGAATGAATGCTTCCATTGCTTGATGAGTTTCCTTATCAGTATACTCAATAGTCTGGATAACCACTCTGTCGTCCTTAATTCCCATACCCTTTAATAGTTCCTCTACATAGGCTAAACCTTCCTTACCCATAATAGACCCATTCTGTGCTCGGAAACTCTCCAGTCTCTTTTTTAGAGTCTTTACATCAGCTTCTGGATACTTGATCTCCACTACCTTCACCAACTGCTTAATGAAAGTCTTGGCAACACCAGGAGCCATATAGATGTCGAACATTGGAATTGATTGTCCACCCGTTGGACTGGCTATTTTCATAGCCCAACTGACTATATCATTATCTTCATAGGAAGATACCTTGCGTTTCGAGGTGGTGCTCATTTCCACCCCTAACTTACTCACCTTTCAGCTTTCAGATAGTCGATACACACAACTTAGATTTTACTACTTCAATTTATCTAGGACAACTAGGGCTTCTTTTTCAGCATACCCTATACAAGCTAGGTCATCTAAATTCGAACTTCTTTTAGACCTAAGATTCCTCTTCACTAAACTCAGTATCTTAGTATCTTCTCCTCTACTCTTATAGAATGCAAATACTCCGTCATATAACTTTTTAGTGGACCCAATTCCGATATTCCTAGTTATATAATCAGTAACGTATGCTTTAGCAACGTCATGCTTCTTAGCTGTCTCGTCCATTGCATCTAACATATACTGAGTAGCTTCATAACTATCAAATACTTCCCCATCTAGCTCAGCAGCTACTAATTTTATAACAGCCTCCACTAAAAAAGTCGAAAATTATAAAACCTTATTGGATGTCCTAAGCTTCCTTACAGCATCTCCTGACTGTAAATCCTTATCCATATTCTCGTCAATCAATTCATGGATGTCTTTCACATTCTTTAAAGTTATTTCTGTATGCCTAGGTACGTCATCTTCAATTATTGTAATGTACATTCTCACCTTTATTTCCTCCTCTATACTTTTATATCTAAGTCTTTGCACGGTATTACCATCGCTATGCCCTATTTCATGCACCGTCAGGCTCTCTTAGTCAGCATATTCGCCATTGGACTTTGGTTTATGATTGTCACATAAACTGTCTTATTTCCGCTGATACCGTTAGCCAGCTCTATTAGAACTGACACCCACGAGCAGTGGTTAGCAAGGTTATTCTACAAGGGTCACCCCTCATAGGCACAGTTTAATGTATAACTTCAATTCCAATTAGTTATACATTCTTTTATGCTGGTCGTTTTGATTTGCTTGAATGGCTATACAAGCAAGAGCACTGTAGCTCCTTATTTCTCCAGGTTCTCTGAGATACCCATGTCCAGTGTTAAATCCATTCTCAAACAACTTGTCCAGATGTATCTGGCTGCATGTGCTTGTAAGACTGTAGAAGTCCAAATCATGGATGTGAATATCCCCCGCTTTATGAGCATCTCCAAACTTCTTTGGCAATAACTTCATCAGATTAAACTTCTTAGCCCCCTCAGACCCATACCTTAGCATGGTTCCCATGGAACTATCCCCATCAATATTGGCATTTTCTCTCTTTACTTCCACTTCTGAAGCGTCTGAAAAGGTCAATTCCTCAAAGGTTCTCATGAGTGAACTATCCAGCTCCCTCACATCATCTCTGTGGTATCTATACCTGATATATTCAGTAGCCGTACTGTCGTGCCCTCCCTTAATAAGTACCATCTGAACCACGTCTTGAATCTCTGAAATCTTAGGAGAACCCAGATGCTTCTTCTCCAAAATCTCAGTAACCTGAGAAGCTAAACTTCTAGCTTTCTCAATGTCTTCTCCACCAACAGCTTTCGCTGCTTTGAATATGGCCTGAGCAATCTTTTCTTCGTCATATCGTACTACTCTACCATCCCTCTTAATTACTTCGTTCATACCTTCACTCCCTATTTTTATTTTATACCCAATCCTAATCTTCTAAGTACTATTCATGGTCCACCTCCCTTTACTTTATTAGGTTTTCTCTAAATACCTATTGGCTACTGCACAAGCCTCATTACATCAAATCTACGCTATCACAGTAATAATCAAAGTCACTTTTGAACATCTTAAACATCTTACATAAGGATTGATACCCAAGCTCCTCCAATACCGAGTCCGGTACACTTCTATGATTCGCTCTGTTATTCTTTCCAGTAATAAGATATCTAGCTCTATCTTTCAAATAGAAATCCAGTTCTCTTAAAGTCTCCATGGTATTCACATACCGAAATGAATAATATGCCCAACCAAACTTCTTCTTATCCCTCAAATAACTCTTATACACCCTACTATTAAACTCCCTGAACAACTTCTGAGCCTCTTTATAGGGATCTTTCCCATCCCTCTCTACGGCTCTCCTGCCCCTCTCTACACTCTTTTTTATCTTCCTCTTGAACTTCTCCCTAGATTCATCTGAAATATCTACTACACCCTGAAATAGCTTCAAACCTAAATAACTTATCTCGTCCATTGGCTTGAACTCCTCGTACTTCTTTTCATTGAGTTTTAACCCATGAATTTCCAACATTTTGGACACCTCAGATGCTCCCTTAGATAATTCTGAATGATTGTTAGCAAAAATGACGATGTCATCGCTATATCTTGCATAAGTCATTCCGAACTCTTTTACTATTGATATATCTAACTCCTTTAGACAATAATTTGCTAGAAAGCTGCTGAAAGGGTTTCCAGGTACCAATGACTTGTACTCTGTTATCTCTTCCCCTTTAAACTTTACCCGATGACAAAATAATAAACTCTCCAACATCTTTCGTATCTCTAAATCATCCTCCGTCACCTCATCTACTACACTTCTTAAACTCTCTTCCCTCACACTATTGAAATAGGCACTGATATCCATTTTCAACCCTACCTTCTCATGGATTCTCCCATCTCCCATAAGATACTCCATAGCATGAACCGTCCCAGTCTGTCTCTTATAACTAAATACATTGGGGCTTACCACATCCTTGAACACCTCAGTGCAGGCTCTATATAATGCCCCTAGTATATACCTCTCTTCCAAGGAGCTTATATACACCACCCTTACCTTATTACTTCCCGGTTTCTTAAGCTCTCTCTTCTCACAGACCCCAAACTGGAACTGCCCACTCTTAATCATATCTAAGTAATAGTCTTTTCCTTTGAGGTAGTGCATATATGAAACTTCTAATTTATCCTCATTCCCTAAAAATCTCTTATCCTGAATCCTCTGCATAGACTCATCCCAATATCTGGACTTCTCTAGCTCCCTCAATATCTTTCCCACGAATTTCACCTCTGCTTTCTCCCAATAAAAAACAGCTCAACTCCATGCTTAGAGTTAAGCTGTTTTGGTGATAACCTCAACCACTAGGGTGCTTCCGTTTCCATTAATTGAGTGTAATCTCAGAAGCGTCTACGGAGTAGCGACTCTGATATTACCTTATGTTGGCCTCTATTATCACCTAGGACACCTGACCTATTATTTTATCTATCCCTCTTTCTTTACTTCCTTATATAATTCCTCATAAATAGGCTGTATATCGAAATTTACTACTAGCATTTCCATTCTTTTAACCATGCCTTTATGTATATATGGGTAAACCTTACTTACGTTTCCATTTTTTGAATGCCTCTTGAGCTGTATAAAATCTGCATACATGGCAGTTATATAAGTAGCCGCCTTTTTATCTACTGACTTCCCAATAGCAGAATGGGCCCCCACCAACTTTTTTGCTTCCTTTACTTTATTCTTCGGATTCGCCACATTCAACACACTATAATTTAGATAATCTAGCAGTATTCTATTGTCCATTTCTTTAACTGTCACATACCCATTCTTGAAAGCTTCTATGCTTTTCTCATAATGTTTAGCTGTTCTTGGATGTACCTTCCCATTGCTCACTAGCTCCTTTAACCTGAACCTCTTGTCTATTAAACTCATCCTTAATTCTGGAAATAAATCCTCCTCCATCCTATTATAATTGCTCGTTCCTTCAGCTGGTAGCCTATACTTGAAGAATAACTTGTACCTCTCCACATTCTTCTTGTTTCCAACATTATACACATACACAGCCTTATCCAATGGCCTCTTCCCCATTGAATCTTTCAACCTCAAAACTTCTTCTTTATTCCATATTCTTGTCTCCAGTAATTCTCTAGAATACCACTGAGTCAAAGGAGCTAGAAACTTCTTCCCTTCCCTCTCTACTAATTTATAATTAGTTCCTCCTACTCTCTCAGTCAATGCAATCAACTTCTCTTCAGATAGTTCCTCTACATTACCGTCATCACTCACTACTGTATACTCTCTTCTCCCATCTACTTTACTCTCTTTTACATGAATCACTTGAATCCTATGTCCACTAGTGGCCCCAGTAAGCTCATCCACTGTGTATATCCTATCTATACTATGATACTTCCCTTTTATTCCCTCTTTCGTTACTTCTAAATTCATTACTTTAGATAAGGAAGCTGAATCACTAGAACTCACTTGATGTATATTGAAATAAGCGTCCATACACCAAAATCCCCTTAATTTTCCATCATAATTCACTCTTCTAATAGCTATGGCTCCACCCTTCCTTGACCCAAATACTATCTTCAACCATCTCATAGTAAACTCCCCCTAAACCTTTCTTTAATACCCACTATTTACATTAAAGCTTCCATTATTGTCTTAATGAGTATACTAATAGTCTCCCATCTCAACTACTTAATCCTCTTCAAGTTCTTCTTCAAGTTCTTCAAACTTATCCTCACAAATCAACTTAATCTCTCTACTTACATACTGGATAGTCAACAGTGTATTCTCTACCTCACTCTCCGCAATAGTCCCTCTAATACTCTCAAATGCATCCAATGAACTCTCTTTGAAGCTCTTTCCTCTCAACTGGTACTTAGCTGACTCCCTGATAACTTTAAGCATCTCACGACTTAGAATCAGTCCAAGATGCTTTGTATATTCAGTGGATACTTTATTTACATATCCTTCAGCTCCATTCGCCAACTTCTTTCTTAATTCTTTCTTCTCCTCTATTATACGCTCATCTATAAACTTTAACGCTCCTGAACTTATAATCTTAAATTCCTTTTTTAGCTTACTAACCTCAGCCTTAGTCTGACAGTACTCTCTGATCCCATCAATACCCCAATCAACTGCCTCCTTTTCACTCGATCCGTCTACTATATCTCTTACAATGTTTAACACAGCAACGAACTCATGCTTAGCTAACCTAATCTTTTCCTTTCTCAAATAAGTACATAAATGCTTATATACGTCTACTTCTCTACCCATTTTATATCCACCTCTTCTTAAATATCAACGAAACTCCCCTATCCTTATATTTCACATACTCGAATTTCCCAGATAGTACATTCTCAAACTCTCCACGTGTCCACCCATTCCAATATTGCTTATCTAGTAGTCTAGTGAACAGCTCCAGCTCAAACTCTAGCTTTGTAATATTATAGTCCTGCCCCAATTTCAATTCCTCTGGACTGAACCTCTCTAACAGCTCTTCCACCTTATACATTCTTACATCTCTATAGTCTACAAAATCCTTGGTCTCCCCATAATACTTGAGCTGATGCCTCTTTAAATACTCACGCTCATTCGGAAATAAACCTCCTAGACTCATTCGCTCATACCTGAACTTCCTGTATATTTCATTTACTTCTCCCACAGAATACGCCAAGTACCTACCAAAAAGCTCTCGTGCTTCATAATCTTCTTCTTCTAAATCTCTAGCCATTTTTAGACCTGCTAGTTCCAATTTATAGTAATGTATCCCATCTAAGAACACACTCAATCCCATGGGCAGTATCTCCAAGTCTTCCCTGAACCCATTCTCTAGTCTATATATCTCATAGTCCTCTTCCCACACCTCATAATATACTCCTTTTCTGAATAGCTCAGGCTCTTCATTATGAAGCTTCTTCCTTACCATTGGAACGCTTAATCTTTTATTCACATAGTCTGCCCGAATATCAGCTACAAAAGCCACATCTTCCCCAGACTTTATCATAGCCCTACCCATATTAGCCAGCGCCATAATGCTGTCATACACATTGTCAAAAGTATTCTCATAAACTCCCATATACTTAAACTCTGCATCACTAGGCCTCTTCGTACCTTGAATACCTAAAATTCTACTCCTCATAACACATCCTCTCCTCTACTACTCTAGATAATATAAAGCTCAGTATAAAGCTCATTATAGCAAAATGCAGCCTTATTCTTCCCAATAAGACTGCATTTTCTATTTAAGGAGATTCTATGGTAGGCTGCGTTACTGCCTTGCGAGTTTCCAGAGTTGAACTGGATATTCCCTTACTCGCCCATTTTAGTATTTATATCCTATATATAAATATAACGCCCTACATCACGCATAAAAAAAGAACCCAGTTTCCCGGATTCTTTTACTTTTAGGGTGTTGGAATCGAACCAACTTCACTGCCTTGGGTGGTGGACTAGGGCATAGTCACGCTTAGATGAATCCACCGAAACATCTTCCGCTAGTTACCCATTTTTACCCAAGCACGGCAGCAGCTATTGTCTTAATGTCCCGCCATTGGACTTACCCCAACTCTATTATACCTTATATCTGCCCACAAAAAAAGAGCCCTAAGGCTCTTCTCTTTGTTCTACTATCCGAGTAACTGAAGTACTCCCTGTGGCATCTGGTTAGCTTGAGCCAGCATAGCTGTAGAAGCTTGGTTTAGAATGTTGTTCTTTGTGAACTCCATCATTTCCTTAGCCATATCTACATCTCTGATTCTGGACTCAGCAGCACTTAGGTTTTCAGAAGTAGTAGTCAGGTTATTAATTGTGTGGTCTAGTCTATTCTGAACAGCACCAAGAGATGAACGTTCACCGGATACTGTCTTAATTGCAGCATCAATGGCCGTAATTGCAGAATCTGCTCCTGCTTGAGTTGTAAGGTCCAATGCATCAACGGAAAGGTCTGATGCGCCCATAGCACCTATTCCTACAGTAATAGACTGGCCTGCATTAGCGCCAATTTGAAGTACGAAATTACCATCTCCAGCTTCGCCACCAGTTCCTCCAAGTAAATTCATACCATTAAACTGTGTATCTGTTGAAATTCTAGTAACTTCAGTAGTTAATGCGGTGATTTCTTTTTGAATTTCTGCTCTATCGTCAGCAGTATTCGTGTCATTGGCACTCTGTACAGCAAGTTCTCTCATTCTGTTAAGAATAGAGTGAGTTTCATTTAACCCTTTTTTCTAATTTATTTTTACTCTTAGCATACTAAGAGGCTCTGTTTAAGGCTTGCCCTGAAATCTTCTTAATTATTGCCCCACTGAAATTAAGAGGTAGCCCTATAGGCTACCCATCCCCTTAATTAAAATTCATCATCGTCTAGGTCAAACTCGAAATCGCTATCATCGAAGCCCTCGCCAATATCTCCAAGGTCTTCAAGATCTTCATCATCTAGTAAATCTTCAAAATCGCCATCTTCAAAATCTACAGCCTCAAAATCTCCATCTTCTATAGCTACATCATCATCTTCCCCGAAATCTAAATCTTCCAAATCCAAATCCTCAATGTCCACTTCTTCTACATTCTCAAACCCTGTGTCTCTGAAAATACTTCCCATAACAACTTCCCCTTTTTTTTATTATTTTTTATCCCCATACTTTAATCTGCCCTATACCTGAATCGAACAGGTAACTATCTACATCGCTTTGCCTTTAAGCTAATAGGACTTAATAGGGACTTTTCAGTCCCTTACAAATGGGGGTGTTTTTAGACACCTCTCAGTGTCAATGGTGGATCTTATAGGACTCGAACCTATGACCTACCGGTTATGAGCCGGTTTCTCTAACCAACTGAGCTAAAGATCCATATTAATTTTTATTTTTAGTAGCTTTCAAATCAAATATTTTGTACAGTTACATACGTGAGCGAGTTTCTACCATGTCATTCTTAGTACCTCTCAAACTAGAGAGATCAGATGCATATCCGGGAGATTGAGTTTCTACCATGTCATTCTTAGTACCTCTCAAACCACATTAAACATTCTTGAGATCTCTCCGTCGAGTTTCTACCATGTCATTCTTAGTACCTCTCAAACCCCAAACTATGCAGTTGTAGTGTACTTTGACATATAAGCTTTAGTCATCAATATGGAAGTGTATACTCCCATATTTACCTGAAAAGGATACAACCCGGCATCCTCTATCCCATGGCTTTCGCATTTGGGACTACATTTTGCTCTCATTTTGAGAGGCTTTAAATTGTCAGTTTAATTGGATTTATCTTTACCTTTTCTACACCCGTATTAAACGCTTCTGGCACTACCTTTTTTATTATCTGCAGACTTCCATTTACATCAGCATTTATCCTTTGACCACTGGCACTCTTGAACAGCCCTCTATACTTACGTCTGCTCTTATCATAACACTCTTTTACAGGCTTCTCCCCATCCAAAAACGAAGTACCGCTAGTATAACTCTCCTCAGTTATATCTACATTTATCCCCTTGTCCTCAGCTTTATATACTATCATATTTATTAGCCTGCTATGGGGAATGCTTACAAACTTCTGATTGTTCACTTTTCCCATATCCACGTCAGTTTTCCATCTTTTATTGTTACCTATAATTATAGTATTTGCCCCACACCCAACAGCGTATGTTATGATATTCTTGCTTATAT
>Ga0075011_10001432_pt1 | contig 12826 bp, 9 predicted proteins | sample TARM_MetaG_T_14_FD_72354 | JGI IMG/M metagenome (GOLD analysis project Ga0075011, IMG submission 72354) | Freshwater microbial communities from Pennsylvania, USA, analyzing microbe dynamics in response to fracking - TARM_MetaG_T_14 | ecosystem: Environmental > Aquatic > Freshwater > River...
GAGTAAGATTAAACGAATATGATCTAAACCGAACTGCAGCCATCACCAATCTACATATCGGCATGGCTATGGCTGCTTAGTTTTTAAACTATATGGTGCTCTAGAGAAGTGTAGTGGAAATTATGATTACTTTCATTACTTTGGTGCTTTTGGTGGCAGAAGGTTCCGCCATGGCAGTTGCGACCAGCAGCAGCGCGCTGCGATAAAAGGCACTGTAATTCGTGCCGGCAGACAGTAAGCTAAAGTCAGCGAGTACGCTTAGTTAAAGAGAGGCAGTATGAGATTATGGGTATTGGGCTTGAGTGTGTGGTTAGTGGGGTGCGAGCCTGCGCCACAGTCTACGCCGACAACGAGTCGCGACTTGAGCTGGCTGGATGCACGCTCGGCGCAACAAGCGCTGGCGGCTGGCGAGGTCAGCAGTGAGCAGTTGGTGCAGTTTTACCTAAAGCAAATTGCCACGCATAACCAGCAAGGCCACCAATTACACGCTATCACTGATATTAACCCGGATGCGCTGGCGCAAGCCAAAGCCTTAGATCAGGAACGCGCGGCCGGTAAGATCCGCTCGCCACTCCATGGCCTGCCGGTGGTGTTAAAGGCCAATATTGCGACTGCCGATCAGATGCCAACAACTGCCGGCGCGCTCGCCCTGCAAGGGCATTTAACCGCGCATGATGCTGAGTTGGTACATCAGTTGCGGGAGGCGGGGGCCGTGCTACTGGCGAAAACCAATTTGTCGGAATGGGCGAATTTTCGCGGCGAGAACTCGGCCAGTGGCTGGTCCGCCCTGGGCGGGCAAAGCCGTAATCCACACCTGCTAACCCATACGCCTTGTGGTTCGAGCTCTGGCTCTGGCGTTGCGGTGGCCGCTGATTTGACGCTGTTAGCGGTGGGTACCGAGACCGATGGCTCGATTATTTGTCCTTCTGCAATCAATGGTATTGTCGGTATTAAGCCTACCCGTGGCGCGGTATCAGGCGAGGGGATTATCCCAATTGCCAGCGCTCAGGATATTGCCGGGCCGATGACCCGGCGGGTTTATGACGCGGCTTTGTTATTAGAAGCGATGCTAACGCCGGAAGCGCGAAAGGCCATTCCTGCCTCACTCACTGCCGCTGCATTACAACCTGCCAACGCCGGCAAAGTTTTACTGATACGGGCTTATGATGGCCGTGAAGCTGCGATAGCGCCGATGCTGGATAATACCGCTGCCGTCTTAGCTGCCGCCGGTTTTGAAGTGGTACAAACGCCGGAATGGCAGTTACCGTCTGACTTATATCAGGCCGAGTTTAACGTGTTGTTGTACGAATATGCCCGCGATCTACAGCAATGGCTAACTGCCTATCAGGTGCCAGAGCAGGTCAATACGCTGCAAAAGCTTGTTGCGTTTAACCGCGCGCAGGGCGAGCGGGCGCTGGCGTTTTTTGGTCAGGAATATCTGGAGCAGGCGGCCGCTCTCGATCTGGTTGCTGCTGAAGCCGACTATATTGCCGCGCTGGCACAAAGCCGCGCTCTGGCTGAGGCCGCACTTAACCAGTATTTGCAGCAGGGTTTCTCAGCGATTATTTTGCCCTCCTATGGTCCGGCCTGGCCTATTGATCATGTCAACGGCGATCGGTTTAACTTTGGCACCTCGACGGCAGCTGCGGTAGCCGGTTATCCGTCTATTACCTTACCCGGCGGCTATAGCGGGGTGTTGCCGCTAGGCATTAGTCTGGTGGGTTTGCCCTGGTCAGAGCCGGAGTTAATCCGCATCGCCGCCTTGCTGGAGCAGCAGCTGGCTGCATATCGGCGGCCGGGGTTTATCCCGGCGCTGCCAGCGGATAATGCGCAAGCTACACCGGCTCAGCCTGAGCCAACGCAGCCAGAATAGAGCACGCGTTGGCGCTGACGGTGCCACCACAACAGGCATTGTGTAATTGCTGCAGTGTCTGTTGCAGCCGTTGCAGCTCGGCACGCCGTTGCTCTATTTCCTGAATTTTTAACGCGACCTTGTCTTTAACATCAGCACAGACCCAGGCACTTTTGTTATCTTCAATGGCCAGCAGCTCGCGGATCTGCTGTAAGCTAAAGCCAATAGCCTTAGCACGCAGGATAAAACTCAAACGCTGCACATCGCCTGTGCTGTACTGGCGATAGCCGGCGCCAGAGCGCGGAGCTGTTGCCAGTAAGCCCTGTTTTTCGTAAAAACGAATCGTATCTACCGTGACGTCAAATTGTTGAGCCAGTGCGCCAATTTTCATACCGGATACCTGAGTTGCTAAAATTATTGCTGCGAAGGCGGTCTGTCACTACCACCCAACAGTTTAAGTATAAGTCTGGAGCCAGCTCCAGAGTCAAGTCTGAAAAAAAGTGTGTTAATACTGCTTGACTCTGGAGTTACTCCAGATTGCACAATACGCTGACGGAACTATCTAATGGAGTACTTGCCATGTCTGCAGTGAACCTGAAGGTACTGATACCTGTTACCAAACTGACCTGTGCCGGCTGTGTGCGCCGCGCTACAACGGCACTTAGTGCTGTACCAGGCGTGCAGCAAGCCAATGTTAATCTGGCCAGTGGCAACGCCGAGTTAAGCCTGGAGGCTGCGACAGTACTGCCCCAGGTTGTGAGCACGCTGGAACAGGCCGGTTATCCGACCCGCACCGAAACTTTACTGTTTAGTATTAGCGGTATGCATTGCGCGTCCTGTGTCAGCAAAATTGAGCAGGCCTTACAGCAGATCCCCGGCGTATTATCGGCGCAGGTGCAATTGGTCAATAGTCAGCTCCAGCTTAGCCGCATCAGTGGGTTGGCACAGACCAGCGAGTTACTGGCAACGGTGCAGCGGCTGGGCTATCAGGCTAAGGTCGTGGATGAACAGCACGCCGATCCCGAGCAGGAGCAACAGGCGGCTCAACGTCGCTTAAAGCGTCAGTTTTGGCTGGCGCTGGCCTTAACACTACCGGTATTTGTGCTGGAGATGGGTGGGCATCTGCTACCGGCTTTTGCTGCGCTGTTACAGCGGGTGCTACAGCCAGAACACTCCGCCTTATTGCAATTTACACTGACCACTTTGTTGCTGGCCTGGCCGGGGCGGGATTTTTTCCGCATTGGTTTGCCAAACTTGTGGCGCCGTAGTCCGGATATGAATTCTTTAGTGGCATTGGGTACCCTGGCGGCCTGGGGTTTTTCGACGCTGGTGACCTTTACCCCTGAGCTGATCCCCCAGGTTAGCCGCCATCTGTACTTTGAATCGGCAGCGGTGATTATTACCCTGATCCTGCTTGGGCGTTATCTGGAAGGGCGGGCCCGGGGCCGCACCGGTGCTGCAATCCGCAAGTTACTGGGCTTAAAAGTCAGTCAGGTCAGAGTGCGGGTGAATGACAGCTATCAGGATCTACCGCTGGAGGAACTCAAGGTCGGCATGCAGTTTTTAGTACGCCCGGGTGAGCGGATTGCTGCTGATGCACGGGTGATCAGCGGTGAATCCTGGGTCGATGAGTCGATGCTCACCGGCGAGCCGCAGCCAGTGGCAAAGCAGGCGGGCGCTGTGGTCACCGGCGGTACGCTTAATGGAACTGCCGGTGCGCTGCTCTGTGAAGCTCAGGCCGTTGGCGAGCAGACGGTGCTGGCACAAATTGTGCGCCTGGTGCAGCAGGCACAGAGTAGTCGGCTGCCCATTCAGGCACTGGTCGATAAGGTTACCGCGGTATTTGTGCCGGTGGTACTGGTGATCGCGCTGCTAACGGCGCTGCTCTGGTTGTGGCTGGGCGGTGAGCAGGCCTTAACGCAGGCCCTGGTGAATGCGGTGGCGGTGCTGATTATTGCCTGTCCCTGTGCTATGGGCTTAGCCACACCGGTGTCGATTATGGTCGGTACCGGCCGCGCGGCTGAGTTGGGGGTACTGTTTCGCCAGGGCGCGGCCTTGCAGCAATTGGAGCAAGTCAGGCTGGTGGCCTTTGATAAAACCGGTACCCTGACCCAGGGTAAGTTGGCGCTGACTGATATCGTTGCGACGGCCGATTTAACCGCACAGCAGGTGTTAGCTATCGTGGCTGCCTTAGAGCAGTTTGCTGAGCATCCGCTGGCGCAGGCGCTGGTCGCTGCCGCTCAGGCGCAGCAGTTGCCCTTTGCGGCAACGACTGAGTTTCAGGCCATTAATGGTCAGGGCGTGACAGCGCGGGTTGACGGTAAACGTTATTATCTGGGTAATTTGCGGCTGCTGGCTGAGCAGCTGCCGGTACAATTTCCGGCAGCGGAACTGCCGAATGCCAGCCAGCAACAACAGCTACAACAGTTAACAGCGGCTGGTAAAACGGTAATTTTCTTAGCAGATACTGAGCGGTTGCTGGCGATGATTGCGCTGGCCGATCAACTGAGACCGGAAAGTCAGGCGGCGGTGCAAGCCTTGCAGCAAGCCGGCTTAACGGTGGTGATGGTTACCGGTGATCAGCTGCCAACGGCAAAGGCAGTGGCAAAACAGTTAGGGATTAGCGAGGTGCGGGCGGGGGTATTACCCGAGGGTAAGCAGCAATTAGTGGAGCAGCTAAAGCAACAGTATGGCAAGGTAGCCTTTGTTGGTGATGGTATTAACGACGCGCCGGCGCTGGCCGCCGCCGATGTCGGCATTGCCATTGGTACCGGCACCGATGTGGCGATAGAAGCGGCCGATGTGGTGTTGCAGCGCAGTGATGTAGGAAGCGTATCGCAGGCACTGCAGTTAAGTGCCGCTGTGATGCGCAATATCCGGCAAAACCTGTTTTGGGCCTTTGCCTACAATGTGCTGCTGATCCCAGTGGCAGCCGGTGTGCTGTACCCGTTCACCGGCACCTTGCTGGCACCGGGACTGGCGGCAGGCGCTATGGCATTAAGCAGTATCTTTGTACTGAGTAATGCTTTGCGGCTGCAGCGCTTTCGGTAGCTAAATGCCTTTTCCAGCGTTATCGCAACAGCGGTTTTAACAGGTGGTAAAAGATACAGACTAAACCTGCCGCCTCAATCAGCAATAGCAACACCAGGGCCAGATGCTGCATAGCATGGCCCTGAGTTTTTAACTGATGGTGGACATAGATCCCCGCGGTCAGTGCCAGGCTATAAAGGCCCAGCACCAGATGTGTCAGCAGCATTTCAATACTCATCTTAGCCTCCTAACCGGACCAGCCCACGATCACTGTCACCACTGCGGTGATGACAAAAATAGCCGTGGCGAGCAGCATTTCTGCGACGATAGCCATTTGCAACCGCCTTGGATCTGAATGTTGTTGCAGTGCGGGTACCAGCCTGAGTTTATTCAAGGCTCCTAAACTCAGCAAGCCAATAACCAGCAGTATTTTAGCAAGCAACAGTTGGCCATAGCTGGTGCTCCAAAGTTGCTCTGGCGAGGATAACAGCAGCCACAGCATGCTGACGCCGCTCAGCAGTATTAGCAGCAAAACCCCGATCATGATCTGACCAAACTGGTGCAGTAACGCGTGCAGCCTTGCGGTTGGACTATGGCGGCAAAGCCGCCAAAGCAGTGGCAGGGAGCCTACCCATAGGCCAACAGCCAACAGATGTGTTAGCAGCAGCAACTGCCCTGGCAGACCAAGGCGCAGCAGGTGTCCGCCTTGCAAGAAACCGAGCATCAGTAACAGCAATGCCAGGCTTTGCAGCAGAATTGGCAGGTATTTAAACTTTAAAAGCAACAGGCTAAGCAAAAGCAAGCCAAAGGCGGGTAATTGGAGACGTAGCGTTCTTCCTGCAGCGTCCGGCCACAGAAATTGCATCAGTTCCCAATCAAACATGCCTCCAATGTCAGTCATGGCCATAATTCCTACCTGCAGCAGAAAGCTGTTTAGCACGCTAAAAGCACCCAGGCCAAACACCAGTGCCTGACCAGGCCGGCTTAGCGGTGCGCTAAGCCGGTGCCGCTGTGCCAGCCAGTTGCAGAGCACCAGCCCCAGCGTGATGGCCGTGCACAGATAAAGTAGGATCCGGCTTGCGGCAGCCCCTTGCTCCCAGTACATGATTAAATGCCCTGTGACTGCAATGTCAGCAGTCTCGCGTGATGGTGCTGGTGCTCTCCCGCCTCAGGTTGTTTGCCAGGGGATGATTCTGTTACGTTTGGATCAATACTAAAGGCAATGACACCGCTGACCCTGTGGCCGTCAGCGCCTATGGCAGCCCAGGAAAACTGATAGCTGCCAGCCTTCAGTGCCGGCAGTGTAAACTCAATATGATCGGTGGCTTCGGTATTGCGGCGAAAGCCAAATTCAATGGCCTCTTCATCCAAGGTAAGCTCCAGCGATAACATCCGTACCGGATCACCAAAGTGCAGCATCACCACTTTAGGGGATTTTGTAAGCACGGCGTCCTTTGCCGGAATCGAGAACATTAGTGGGGTATGGGCCAAAGCTGCGGTGCTTTGCAGAGCAAAGAAGAACAGGGCTGCCATCAGGCTAGCTAAAGTTTTCATCATCATTTCCTTCAAAAATTTAGTTGGTTTTGTATGGGGTACAACAGCATGCCCTGGTTTGGACCAAGACAGCCTAGCTAAACTGGGATTAAAGCCAAATCTATCAGCAGGTTTTGGGAGGTTGGGTGGCGCGGCTTAACAAAACGCTTAAATCAATAAAATCCAGGCTAGGGATGGGATCCGTTACCTGGGTAGCTTGAGGCGAACTCTGCTCGAAAGTCGGCGTAGCGGTGACACAGCAACTTGCGCACAGACTACAGATGGAAGTCGTCGCTTTGGCGGCGGCCTCAGGCTGAGATACATCGGCTTGACGAGGTAATTCCACTGTGCTGTTTAAAGGTTCTGCACTGGCTAACTGAGCTGAGCTGTTATCACTGGCCTGGGCATGGCTATCAACCTGCTCGCTGGCTGACTCTGCAGGTTGGTGCCCGAGATGACAACCTGTCATAGCAAAACCAGCCACACTTTTCAGCAGCAAGGCAGCAATCATCAGCAGAGCGGTACAGCGCATTAGGGCACCCAAGCATTAAATTCGGTATAAACTTTAGCAGACTTTCCCTCTGCAGGCAAATATTCTGCCCTGTGGTGTCGGCTGCATTCTGTCACTTAATCTGGCCTGTGTTTTGATCTACTTGCCTTAACAATTTTGACAATTACAAGGCAAAAGCGTAAATTAAGCGCATCTCAACTCTGGTAACTGCAGATGCTCAGCACTTTTGTACAACGGCAAAAAATCTGGGCCATCCCGATGATGGTTAGCCTGGCATTGTCCTGGTGTTTGCTGTTTTGTCAGAATATGGCGCAGGCGGTAGAACTGCCCTCAACTGCGTCGCATAGCGAACATCTGTCACCCTGCCATAGCACGCTGGCGCAGCTTACAGCTACCGATACTCAGCTTGTGCTGGCGGAAGCACCTTGCAGCGGTTGTGAACAACTGGCCGCAGCCAGTGAGCCACTGCAATTGGCCAGTTGCGCCATTCTGGTCAGTTGGCAATCGGCATACCAACCCGCATTGTTGCCTGCTGGCGACAACAGCAAGCCCTACTGGACACAACCGCCGCCACAGCATGGCCCACCGCTTTACTTACGTAAAAACCTTCTGTTGATTTAAGCCTGTACCTGATATGCTTGGTGGTCGAAGCATGCTGCGACTAAGTCTGTTTTTTTTTTTTGGTATAGGTGTTTTATGTTTCAGGTATCTCAAAATAATGGCCGGGGGCAATGGCGGGCCTTCAGCACGCAAGGTATTACGCCGTTGGCGATGACTGCCCTGGTGATCGGCTTATCCGTAGCAAGTTTGCCGCTGTTGGCGCAAAATCATGGTCATGGTCATGCGGGGCCAGCGGATTCAGCCGTCACCCAGGTACAGGATCCGCTGGCGAAATTACAGCCGGCACAGCAATATACCTGTTCCATGCATCCACAAATCCGTTTAAGCGATCCGAATGAGCGCTGCCCGATCTGTGGTATGGCACTGATCCCGGTTGCCGCCGAAGATGGACATACCGCAAGCGGGGAGCAGGTTGAACTGCGCTTAAGCCCCAGAGCCGCCGCCCTGTTGCAAACCGCAGTGATGCCGGTACGCCAGGCTGCCAGCAGCCAACACCTTAGTCTACCCGGAACCTTAGTAGCCGATCAAAGCCGGGTGCAAACCATCAGCGCCTGGACCAGCGGTCGTATCGAACAGGCTTATGTTAACCGCACGGCGCAGCAGGTGCAGGCCGGTGAGCCGATGCTGGAAATTTTTAGCCCTGAGCTGATTGTGATCCAGCAGGAGCTACTGCAGGCTAAGCAGTTGTCGGCGCGCAGCAGTTTGCCAGCTGGCAGTACGCTGGACGGCGCACGGCGTCGCTTACGTTTATTGGGGGTGCCCTCAGCGCAAATTGAGCACATCCTGCAGCGTGAGCAATTACAGGATACGGTGACAGTCAGTGCACCGGTCAGCGGTATTGTCACTGAAAAATTCGTTAATCAGGGCGCTTACGTCAGCACCGGCCAGCCATTATTTACCGTACTGGCGCTGGATAAGTTATGGCTGGAGTTAGCCGCCTTTGAATCCCAATTGCCGTTACTCCAGGTCGGACAGCAGGTAGAGGTGAGTGTGAAAGCCTTACCTGGCGAAACGCTGAGTGGCCGCATTGAACTGATTGAGCCCGAGCTGAATATCGCCAATCGTAACGCCAGGGTGCGGGTGTTGTTGGCAAACCCGGATGGTAAATTAAAACCCGGTATGCTGGCACAAGCCAGTATCGAAACAACGGTAGCCGAGAGTTTGTTAGTGCCAGCCTCTGCCGTACTCTTTACCGGCAAGCAGTCACTGGTTTATGTTCAGCCAGATCCGGCAGAGCCGTGGTATGAGCCGCGACAGGTTGAGCTTGGCCTGCGTCTGGGTGAAGAGTATCAGTTGCTCTCTGGCGTCAGTGCGGGTGAGTTAGTGGTGACGCATGGCGCGTTCCGGCTGGATAGCGAACTGCAAATCCGCGGCCTGCCCAGTATGTTAAATCCGGCTGTTACCCCTACACAGCATGCAACCGCTACGGCGTCCCATACTCACAGCGCGCCGCAAGTCGCAGCGACACCAGCGCCAAACCCGGATGGCTTTGTGGTGCCGGCGGAGGCACAAAGCGTGTTGCTGCAGGCGTATACGCAAGCTTACGAGGCGTTGGTGGCTGACGATCTGGCAGGCTGGCAGCAGGCGACTTTGTCGCTGCAGCAAGCGTTGGCGGCGGTTGACTGGCCTGAGCGGTTCCCCAGAGTGCTTAGCACGCTAAATGCCGGTGCCGGCGAAATTATGGACGTCACTGAAATTGCACAAGCCAGGGCACTGTTCTACCGGCATAACCTGGGTTTATTGCGTTTTGCTGAGTTGGGCGTACTGGCTGACGGCTGGTATGAAGCCTATTGCCCGATGGCTCGCGATGGCGAAGGTGCCAGTTGGTTACAGCGCGAGGCTGAGCTACGCAACCCCTATTTTGGCGCCATGATGTTGCGCTGTGGCGATATTGTGCGCCGTTTTGGGGCGGAGGGCTAACACATGACGACACCCTTGCAACCTGAAGCGGGCCAGACGGAGAACCAGCAGGGTTTCGGCCGTTTTATGGCGCTGTTATTACAGCAAAAATTGTTGGTGTTGTTAGCCTCGGTCATCTTGCTGGTGGTTGGCATTGGCGTGGCCCCCTTTGGCTGGCAGCATCAGTTACCTCTTAAGCCGGTAGCGGTGGACGCCATTCCGAATTTGGGCGAGAACCAGCAAATTGTGTTTGCCGATTGGCCGGGCCGTTCACCACAGGATGTGGAAGATCAGCTGACCTATCCACTCAGCAGCGCCCTGATGGGCGTACCGGGGGTGAAAGATGTGCGCTCCCTATCAATGTTTGGTTTTAGCAGCATCGCGCTGATTTTTGAGGACAATATTGAGTTTTACTGGGCCAGATCGCGTATTCTGGAAAAGCTGGCCAGCTTACCGGCTGATACCTTACCGCCTGGTGTACAACCGGCGCTGGGGCCGGATGCGACCGGCCTGGGGCAAATTTTCTGGTATACGCTGGAAGGGCAAACCCCTGACGGCAAGCCCGCAGGCGGTTGGCGTTTAGATGAGCTGCGTGCTATTCAAGACTGGTATTTACGCAGTGCTTTGCTCACGGCCGAAGGCATTAGTGAAGTGGCGGCGATTGGCGGCTATCAGCGAGAGTATCAGATAGAAGTCGATGCGAACTTGCTGCGACTTTATAACGTGACCATGGAGCAGGTTACGGCAGCGGTAATGGCGGCAAATCTGGACGTCAGCGCCGGCAGCCGTGAGCTGAATGGTGTCGAATACCTGATCCGCGGTCAGGGTTTTGTGAAAAGCCTGGCCGATCTGGAACTGGCGGTTGTCAGGCTGGGGCCGGACAATGTGCCGATCCGGGTGCAGGATGTGGCTAAGGTCAACTTTGGCCCAGCGCCGCGACGGGGTGTGCTGGATGTCGCCGGCGCGGAAGCGGTGGGTGCGGTGGTTACAGTGCGCGAGGGCTATAACCCCAGACAGGCGATTGCTAATCTGCAAACCCGCATCAGTGAGCTGCGGGCCGGTTTACCAGCAAAAGCCGTTATTAAATGGGCAGAGACCAGCGTCGCGCAGGTCAGTAACTTTGCTGCAGAACAACAATTGCCGCGGCCCGGCGCACAGTTTACTGAGCAAAGCGACAGCGTACAGCAGGCCTGGCGCAACTGGTTACAGCAACATCCACAGCAGAGTTGGCCGCAGTGGTTAAGCTTAAGTAAAGTGGAACTCGTGCCGTTTTATGATCGTTCGTTACTGATTGATGAAACGGTCGCGACTCTTGAGACGACGCTGGCGTTACAGCTTTTACTGACCACCCTGGTTGTACTGGTGGTGCTGTGGCAGTTCAGAGCGGCACTGGCGGTGAGTTTAATGCTGCCCGTGACCGTGCTGGTCAGCTTTATCCTGATGCGTTACTTTCAGGTGGAGGCGAATATTGTCGCCTTAGCCGGGATCGCGATTGCCATTGGTACCATTGTCGATCTGGGCATTATCTTTACCGAGAATCTGTTGCATCAGCGGCAAGCTACGTTGCAGCAGGGGCTGCGTTTTAATGCGGCTTTAGCGATCCAACAAGCCGGGCGCGAGGTGGGGCCGGCGCTGCTTACCGCCATCAGTACGACCGTGATTAGCTTTTTGCCAGTCTTTGCTATGAGCGGCGCTGAGGGTAAATTATTCGGCCCTCTGGCCTATACCAAAACCTTTGTGCTGTTGGCTGCGGTGTTACTGGCGGTAACCTTGCTGCCTGTGGTGTTGTACTGGCTGTTTGCGGCAGAGCCGGCGCGGCTACGCGCGCTGCTGGTGCAGAAGTGCCGTGGCCTGATCCCACAGCGCCTGCAAGGCATACCCACTATGCTGCTACGCCGTGCCCATGGCGTGTTAATGCTAGTGCTCTTGTTGACGGTATTGATTTGGCTATCCCAGCTCTGGCTGCCACTGGGGCCGGGGGCTGGCTTCTGGCAAAATCTGTTGCTGGTAAGTGGCTTGTTATTATTGGTATTAGCGGCCTTTTGGTTATTCGGGCGGTTATATTTGCCGCTGTTGCGGTTATTCCTGCGTTTTAAACTGCCATTTTTGCTGTTGCCACTATTGGTGGTGTTAACCGGACTTTCGATCTGGCTGGGGGCGGCCAGGGTGATCCCGGGGCTTAGCGCCGAAAGCCACTTGGCACAGCGTTTCCCGGGATTAAGCCGGGAGTTTATGCCGGCGCTGGATGAAGGGGCCTTTTTACTGATGCCGACGGTCATGCCGCATGCCTCTATCAGTGAAGTGCTAAGTATTTTGCAGCAGCAGGACCAGGCGATTGCTACTATCCCGGAAGTGAAAACGGTGGTGGGTAAAATTGGCCGTGCCGACAGTGCGCTGGATCCGGCGCCGTTATCGATGATTGAAACGCAGATCCAATATCACAGCGAATATAAAACCGATGCCCGGGGCAAGCGGCTGTATTTTAAATATGACCGGCAAACTGATAGTTTTGTGCGCGATAGCGATGGTGAGCTGATCATTGATCCGCGCGGCAGACCCTACCGGCAGTGGCGTGATCATATTAAAAGTCCGGATGATATCTGGCAGGAAATCGTGCAGGCAGCCCAATTGCCCGGCGTGACCTCGGCACCTAAGCTGCAGCCGATCGAAACCCGTTTACTGATGCTGCAAACCGGTATGCGCGCGGCGATGGGTATTAAGCTACAGGCACCGGATTTAGCCACGCTGGAGCAGATTGCACTGGCGTTTGAGGCGGCATTGCGCGACGCCCCGGCCATTTCGCCACTCACCGTAAATGCCGAACGGGTGGTGGGCCAGCCATATTTAATTATCACGCCCAATCGGCAGCAAATCGCGCGGCATGGTTTAAGTATGCAACAGGTGCAGCAAAGCTTAAGTACTGCCCTGGCCGGGATGGATGCCGGTCGCACCATCGAGGGGCGCGAGCGTTATCCGATCCGGGTGCGTTATCAACGCGAGCAACGCGATAGTCTGGAGGCGATAGCACAAGTGCTGGTGGCGACGCCCGCCGGCTATAGTGTGCCGTTAATTGAACTGGCAGAAATCCGCTACGAGCGCGGCCCGCAGATGATCCGCTCGGAAAATAGCTTTTTAACCGCCTACATTACCTTTGGCGCAGAGCGGGGTATCGCCGATGTCGAAGCGGTCGCGCAGGTAGAGGCTTATTTACAGCAGTTACTGAGTCAGGGAGAGCTTAAGCTCCCTGCTGGCGTCAGTTATCAGTTTGCCGGCAGTTACCAGCAACAGCAAAGCGCTGCGGCTACACTAAGCTGGTTGGTGCCGCTGGCGCTGACCTTGGTGTTTATGTTGCTGTATTTACAGTTTAAGCAGGTCAGTAC
>Ga0075011_10001435_pt1 | contig 12806 bp, 12 predicted proteins | sample TARM_MetaG_T_14_FD_72354 | JGI IMG/M metagenome (GOLD analysis project Ga0075011, IMG submission 72354) | Freshwater microbial communities from Pennsylvania, USA, analyzing microbe dynamics in response to fracking - TARM_MetaG_T_14 | ecosystem: Environmental > Aquatic > Freshwater > River...
CGCTCTCTGCTCAAGGTGGACAGTGACAGTGCTCGCCAGTGGTACATGAACGAGGCCGCCGCGCAGAATTGGAGCACTCGCGCGTTGGAGAGGCAGATCGGTACGCTGTATTACGAGCGCCTGCTGGCCAGCCAGGATCGCTCAGCGGTCGAACAGGAGGCGGCGAGCAAGCTGCAGGCGCTGGGCAAGAGCCCACGCGAGTTCGTGCGTGACCCGGTACTGCTAGAGTTTCTCGGCCTCCCCAATGCTGGCGCCTTGCTGGAAAGCGAGCTGGAGCAGGCGCTGATCGACCAGTTGCAGCAGTTTTTGCTGGAGCTGGGCAAAGGCTTCGCTTTCGTTGGTCGGCAACAGCGCATCAGCACCGAGAGCAAGGATTTCTACATCGACCTGGTGTTCTACAACTACCTGCTCAAGTGCTTCGTGATTTTCGATCTCAAACGCGGCGAGCTGACCCATCAGGACATCGGCCAGATGGACATGTATGTGCGTATGTTCGATGACCTCAAGCGCGGCCCGGAGGACGGCCCGACCGTAGGCATCATTCTTTGTGCGCAGAAGGATGTCTCGCTGGTGCGCTACTCGGTGCTGCAAGGCAGCGAGCAATTGTTCGCCAGCAAGTACAAGTTGGTGTTGCCCAGCGAAGAAGAGCTTCGTGCCGAACTGGATCGAGAGCGGGCGAGGCTAGCCGAGCAGCGCGGACTGTACTGGGTCACTGAGCCGAGCGACTTATAGGCTTGGCCCTATACGGTAAAGACAGGACAAGGTCTCTGTGTTGAAGATATTCAGCCGACCTGCGCAACCCAGTCATTGAGGTTGTAGTAGTTGCTGATGCGCGCGACCTTGCCGTTTTTGATCTCGAAGAAGGCGCCGGCCGGCAGCACATAGGTCTGGCCATTGGCCGGCGGCAGGCCCTCGTCGTTGGCCAGGTATTCGCCGTGTACCACGAACTCGGCAGCGGCGCGGTCGCCTGCAGCGTTCTGCATGACCACGATGTCATCCAGGCGCTCGCGGTAGCAACGGTTCATCTTGTTCATGAAAGCGGCGAAGGTGGCCTTGCCGACCTGACGTTCACCCTGGTTGATGTCGTGCACCACGTCTTCTGCCAGCAGGTCGAAGAAGGCGGGCATGTCGCCGGCGTTGAAGGCAGCGTAGTAGGCCTGAACCAGTTCGGTGGCGGTCATGGCTAAGTTCCTTTCGTGGCGTGGTTAGTGGTTCGTTGGCCCGCATGATAAGTTCACCGTTTACCGCTGGTATAGCTGCTGGCGTCACCCTGTTGCTGGCGAGCGACTGCAATGGATATCCGACTGCTCCGGGGGGCGGAGATCGAACCCCATATCGACGACCTGGCGCGCCTGCGCATCCAGGTGTTCCGCGAGTTTCCCTACCTCTACGACGGCAACCTCGACTACGAGGCCGAATACCTGGCCACCTACGTGCGCAGTGCCGATAGCCTGTGCGTGCTGGTACGTGACGAGGGGCGTGTGGTCGGCGCGTCCACGGCACTGCCGCTGGCTGATGAAACCGAGGAATTTCAGCAGCCATTCACCGCCGCGGGCTGGAATCCGGCGCGGATTTTCTACTGCGCCGAATCGGTGGTCCTGCCGGCCTGGCGCGGGCGTGGCCTGGGCATGCGCTTCTTCGTCGAGCGCGAGGGCCATGCACGCGCGTTGGGCGGTTTCGACTGGTGCGCCTTCTGCGCCGTGCAGCGCCCCGTCGATCATCCGCGGCGGCCAGCCGACTATCAACCGCTGGACGCCTTCTGGGCGCGCCGCGGCTATCGCCATCACCCCGAATTGCACACCTATTACCACTGGCGCGATCTGGATGAAGCCGAGGAGTCGGCCAAACCCATGTCGTTCTGGTTGAAGGAGCTCGCGTCATGATCAAGGTCGCCGCCTGCCAATATCACATCGACTTGTTCGCCACCTGGGACGCTTATGCCGAGCATCTCACCACGCTGTGTGAGGACGCAGCCGGGCAGGGCGCCGAGCTGCTGCTGCTGCCGGAATACGCCGGCCTGGTGCTGACCGGCCAGTTGCAGGAAGCCGAGCGCGGTGACCTGCACGGCTCCATCGCCGGTATCCAGCCGCTGCTGCCACGCTGGTTGGAACTGTGCGAGAGCTTGGCGCGGCGGTTGAATATCTACCTGCAGCCTGGTTCGGTGGCAGTGCTGGATAATGACGGTATTTACCGCAATCGCGCCTGGCTGTTCGGCCCGGACGGCTGTCTGGGCACTCAGGACAAACTGATCATGACCCGCTTCGAGCTTGAGCAGTGGCACATCGCAGCGGGTAACGGCCTCAAGGTGTTCGATACAGCCTTGGGCAAGCTGGGCATCCTGATCTGCTACGACAACGAATTTCCGCTGCTGGCTCATACCCTGGCCGAAGCCGGGGTCGACCTGATCCTCGCGCCCAGTTGCACAGACACCGTGGCCGGTTTTCACCGCGTGCGTATCGGCGCCCAGGCCCGTGCGCTGGAGAACCAGATCGCCGTGCTGCATTCGCCCACCGTCGGCCTGGCGCCCTGGTCGCCGTCGCTGGACGAAGGCTATGGCCGCGCCTCGCTGTACGTACCATCGGACTACGGCATGCCGGCTAGCGGCATCGTCGCCGAGAGCGAGGAGCTATGCCCCACGCGCAGCCACTGGCTGATCTGCGAGCTGGATCTGGATGAAGTACGCCGCGTGCGTGAGCAGGGCCAGGTGTTCACCCGTCGTGACTGGCCACGGCAGTTCGATGACGGCCGGCTGGTGCTACGTTGACCGCGATGCAGGCGCCGCACGATTCGCCCCAGGCCGCCTATCAGCGTGCGCTTGCTGCCGGTTTCGTGGTCGATGCCGCGCAGCGCCGTGCGGTCGAGGCGCTGCAGCACTGTCATGAGGCTGTTGAGCGAGGTGGGCGGCCTCTTGGCGTCTACCTCTGGGGGCCGGTCGGGCGTGGCAAGACCTGGCTGATGGACAGTTTCTACAACGCCTTGCGGGTGCCGGCGCGGCGGCAGCATTTTCATCATTTCATGCAGTGGGTGCATCGCCGGCAGTTTCAGCTCACTGGCAATGCCGACCCGCTGCGCCTGCTGGCCGAGGAGTTGGGGCGCGAGGTGCGCGTGCTGTGTTTCGACGAGCTGTTCGTCAGCGATATCGGCGATGCCATGCTGCTCGGTCGCCTGCCCAGTCTCGCGTCGGTTCATCCCCGCGTATGCGGGGAACACACTGACGCCCAGGGAGACGGAGCGCCTGCAGGGCGGTTCATCCCCGCGTATGCGGGGAACACAGCGCTGTCAGCCTCGCCCGGCACTGATCGGCCGGTTCATCCCCGCGTATGCGGGGAACACGAGCGCGTGCCGCCGACACTGCAGGGTCCGGGCGGTTCATCCCCGCGTATGCGGGGAACACCGCTCACTCGGCGTCACGAAATCCGGCCGGGGCGGTTCATCCCCGCGTATGCGGGGAACACCGCGCGTGATCCGCAACAGCCCCGAGGATCGGCGGTTCATCCCCGCGTATGCGGGGAACACAGCCGGCGGATTTCGCCAAGGGCAGCATCCACCGGTTCATCCCCGCGTATGCGGGGAACACGTGAACCGCACCGAGCACGACGTATCCCGCGCCGGTTCATCCCCGCGTATGCGGGGAACACGCGCGTGCTGGAGCCGTCCGTGGGCGTGGGCAAGGTTCATCCCCGCGTATGCGGGGAACACCTGATCAGTTGGGCAGCCAGGATCAGCCGGATCGGTTCATCCCCGCGTATGCGGGGAACACATGCTCGCCCTGGCGAAGTCCGGGCGCGCGGACGGTTCATCCCCGCGTATGCGGGGAACACGAACAGAGGCCATCATGACCAAAATCAGAAACCGGTTCATCCCCGCGTATGCGGGGAACACCTGTCGAGCATGTGCTTGAGGACTATGGCCGGCGGTTCATCCCCGCGTATGCGGGGAACACGGTATTACATGGAATGCGACGGACTCATACGACGGTTCATCCCCGCGTATGCGGGGAACACCAGTTGATCATCGAGAGAAGTACTCGGCACAACGGTTCATCCCCGCGTATGCGGGGAACACCACCTCAAGCGCTTCTTCGAGCTGGAGGACGGCGGTTCATCCCCGCGTATGCGGGGAACACGAAGCCTTGAACTCATGCGGCGTGCCCAGCGACGGTTCATCCCCGCGTATGCGGGGAACACCGAATCAATCCGGGCCGGCCTTCTGTCGAGGCCGGTTCATCCCCGCGTATGCGGGGAACACTGTCGGGGTGCTGCGCGACCAGGGCGGTCAGCGCGGTTCATCCCCGCGTATGCGGGGAACACGAAAGGGGAGGGGGTGGGTCAATCCCTGGAGCCGGTTCATCCCCGCGTATGCGGGGAACACAATTTCATCAAGAACGCCAGCGTCTGCTGTGCCGGTTCATCCCCGCGTATGCGGGGAACACCCTTAGCGTAATCAATTGTTCCAGAAAGGAAAAATCGGGCGCTAAAAATCCACCGGATTTTTTCCTTGTTAAGGATCGAATTTCCCTAGGGTTGGAAGGCGATCAAGCGCAGCCGTCGAAATCGATTCGGATGCGGTGGATGGGGCGAGGGTTTGGGTTCGTAGCCGAACTGTTCGGCACCTGCCAGGCGGCTCGCAACTCCTTCGGACGGGCGCTGCCTTATCGTGCGGGATGGCCCGGCGAGCCGCTGCATTGTGGCGAAGGCGCGTACGGGGCGTCGCATGGGCCTGGTGGGCATGTCGATGGCGAACGGAGACCTACCTGCATGCGCTCGACCGCGATCCTGGCTGGCATGCTCAGCTTTGCATTGTTGTTCACCTTGGTGACCCTCCTGCTCAATACCCTGCATCGGGATCTGTCGGGGGCCGCGCTGCTCGCCTATGGGCTGATCTGGCTGGTGCCGGGCTATGTGGCGGCCCAGGTGGCCGGTGGGCGGGGCGGTCACCGGTCTGGTGGTTGGTATCGCTTCGGCGTTCGGCATCGTCACCGCCGTGGAGCTGCCCGACAACCTGCCGGTGAGCGCCGCCGAGTTGTTTGCCACCATCACCGGCGTGGCGGTTCTGTTGAGCATGCTGGGGCAGTTGCTGGTGCGGCGCCACTGAGGCGGAGCGAACCCGGAAAGGCTCGCTCCAGGAGTCGGGCATTCTCTGCAAGCCGATGGCTTACCGCATGTCCCCCGCCAGGCTGGCGGTGAGCTTCTGCCAGATCACAGGGCGGTGCCGTGCAGCGACTGGCGGCAGCGGGGCGTTACCTCGCCGCGCATTCCGGCAGACGGCCTCTCTCCATGACTATTCCAGTCTCTGCTCAGCCGTCCATGGCGCGGCACGGCATGGCGAATTTCGAGCGAGGACGGCTCGGCAGCATTAGACCCCTTTCTGTCCGCTTTGCGCCTGTTTTTCGCTTCGCTCGCCAGGCCTAATCACCCTCGAGTACGGAGCGGGGAATGTCTTCGATGAACCAGACCAAGCAGCGTGAAACGCCGCCCGCCAGGGCGTTACCGGTCAGCCTGCGCTGGCTGCGCCAGATCGATGCGGATACGGCGCAGCAGATCGTGGAGCTGATCAACAGCACCGTCGAGGACGGTGGCACCCTTGGCTACGAGCGGGTGATGACTCCCGAGCAGGGCGTCGAATTCAGCCTGTCCCTGCAGTCCCGGCTGCAGGAGGGGGGCACCCACGCCCTGCTGGGCAGCAATGGCTATGAGCCGGTCTGCTTCGTGATGCTGAGCCAGAGCGGAATGCCCAACTGCCGGCATATCGGCAATCTGAGCAAGGGTGTGGTGCATCCGCGCCACCGGGGGCACGGGGTGGTGCCGCGGGCGTTCCGGGAGATCGTCGTGATGGCCCGCACGCTGGGTATCGAGCTGCTGACCCTGGATGTCCGCGAGGGCTCGCGGGCGCATCGTCTCTGGTCGACCCTGGGCTTCGCTTCGTTCGGGGTGCTCAACGACTACGCGCGAGTCAATGGCGTCAGCCACCGTGGCCACTACATGGTGCAGCGGGTGGACGACCTGGCGGCCAGGCTGAACGCCCTCTGAAGTACCGACCGACGAACAGCGAAAGACCAACGGAGACAAGCCATGATCCTGCCGCAAAGAGAATTCCGCGATGTGCTGGAGAAAAGCCTGCATCGGCACCTGACCCTGTCGCATCCGATCTTCGAGGAGCTGCTGGCGCCCGGGGCCCGGGACATCGAACTGCTGCGCAAGGTGGCCCTGCAGGGCTACCAGTTGACCAAGCACTTTCTGACCTACGTCGAATATCTCTTCTTCTATTGCCCGCTGCCCTCCCACAAGCGCGCACTACTGATCAACTGCTACGAGGAATCGACCGGGCGCCTGTCCAGGACCGACAACCATGTGGTCCTGATGCAGAACTTCCTGCGCGCACTGGGCATCACCGACGAGCAGCGCGAGGCCGAGACGCCCTTGCCCGCCACCCGCCAGTTGATCCGATACCGCCTGGAAGCGGTGAGCGATCCCGCCCGCTACCACATCGGCGCTGCGGCGGTGATGATCGCCAGCGAGGGGCAGAACCTCGAGACGATGGCCGGTGACGCCCGCCATGTGCTGCTGGGGCGCGCCTACGGGCTGCAGGAGCGCGACCTGCTGTTCTTCTCGGTGCATCAGAAGGAGGACGTGGGCCATGTCAACGAGGGTCTGAATCTCGTCTCCGAGCTGTGCACCACGCAGCGGATGCAGGAGGAGGCGCTTGAGGCGGTCGATACCACCTGCCGGCTGTTCTACGAGATGTACGACAACATGTACCAGGTCTATTGCGGCAAGCCGAGCGCGATACCCGCCTGAAGCCCCTTCATTTCATCGTCGCGAGCCCGCCCGTCGAAGAGGAGGGGGTTATGAGCAGAGAGCTGAACGCCACGCTGGTGGCTGCGGTGCTGGCCGTGGGCTTTATGGTGATGTTCCTTTCCAGCGCCATGAAAGGGCTCTACCAGGTCTATTTCGTCGACCTGGCGACCCATTTCGGCGAGGGGCGCGCCGGCCTGGCCCTGGCCGGCGCGCTGTTCGTGCTGACCATCGGCCTGGCCTCGCCGCTGGTGGGCTGGCTGAGCGACAGCCTCGGGCCGTTGCGCACGGTGGCCCTGGGCAGCCTGTGCGGCGGCGCGGTGCTGCTCGGGGTGGCCCTGTTCGATGGCAGTCTGAGCTTCTTCGTGCTGCTCTACGGGCTGTTCGGCGCTTTCGCCCTGGCGGCGATGACCTACGTGCCCATGGGCATCCTGGTGGACCGCCTGGTCGGCGAGCGCTCCAAGGCCTTCGCCTTCGCCATCGTCACCAACGGGACCGCCATCGGTTTCATCGTGCTGTCGCCGCTGTGGATCTGGCTGGAGCAGGACGTGGCCTGGCAGCGGGTGTTCCTCTGGGTGGGGCTGCTCTTCGCGTTGCCCATGAGCCTGGCGCTGTACTGGGTCTCGCGGGCGGTTCCGCTGATGCCCGAAGCGCCTCGGGACGGGGATGCGGGCGGCTCTTTGGGGTTCCTCCTCAAGGACCCGCGCTTCTTCATCCTCGCCCTGAGCTTCGCCAGCTGCGGCGCCACCATGGCCTTCATCGACGTGCACCTGGTGCCCTACTGGCAGGGCGAGAAGGTGCCCGCCTCGATACAGGCCAGCGGCCTGAGCCTGCTGGGCGTGCTGGAGCTGGGCAGCGGCCTGCTCGCCGGCTGGCTGGCCACGCGCCACAACAAGGGCGCGCTGCTGGGCGCCTTCTACCTGCTGCGCTGCGCCGCGGTGGCGGTGCTGCTGCTCGAGCCCGGCCCGCTGTCGGTCTATCTCTTCGCAGCGCTGTTCGGCGCCAGCTACCTGGGAACCGTGGTGCTGACCTCGGCCTTCTGCTTCTCCCTGTACGGGGATCGGATCAAGGGCAAGGTGTTCGGCATCCTATTTTTGGTGCACCAGCTGGGCGCCCTGGCCGTCACCCAACTGGGCGCGCTGGATTTCGACCGCAACCAGAGCTACCAGATCACGGTCATGGCGCTGCTCGCCGCGACCCTTTCCGCCGCTGTCCTGTCCTTCTTCCTGATCCCCGCAGGGGCGGGCTATCCCAGGCTGGCGGCACGGACCGAGTGAACCGGCTACGGAGTGGTTGCCGGGCTCGGCAGCGCTCCGCTCATTGGTGAGTCAACAGACCCAGAGGAAGGCACCCATGCATGCGAAACCGGTGGACCCGCACGACTTCGACGCCAGCTCGGCCGTTCATGTCGGCCGCGACTGCGACATGACGGATGTCTTCTGCGAGCCGTTGGCGATGACCTCCGCCTACACCTTCGCGTCCGCCCGGGACGCGTGGGAGCGTTTCAGCGGGCAGAAGGAGGGGAACGTGTACACGCGATTCACCAATCCCACGGTGCGCGCCTTCGAGAGGCGCATCGCCCACCTCGAGGGCGCGGACGACGCGGTCGCCTTCGCCTCCGGCATGGGCGCCATCGCCAGCCTCTGCCACGCCCTGCTGCAGCAGGGCGACGGCATCGTCTGCAGCCGCGACGTGTTCGGCACCACGGTCAGCGCCTTCCGCCACTACATGGGACGCTTCGGCATCCGCTCCAGGTTCGCCGAGCTGACCGACCTGTCGAGCTGGGCCGAGGCCATCGACGAGCGGACACGGCTGGTGGTGCTGGAGTCGCCGTCCAACCCGACGCTGAAAGTAGGGGACATCCGCGCCATCTGCCGGCTGGCCCATGCCAGGGGCGCACTGGTGGCGGTGGACAACACCCTACTGACGCCGGTGTTCCAGCGCCCCCACCGCCTGGGCGCCGACCTGGTGATCCATTCGGCGGGCAAGTACATCGATGGTCAGGGGCGGGCCCTGGCCGGCGTGGTGACCGGTTCCCCGGAGCTGATGAAGGAGCTGCGCGGCGTGCTGCGCACCCTGGGCACTTCCTGCAGCCCGTTCAACGCCTGGCTGCTGCTCAAGAGCCTGGAAACGCTGGACGTGAGGATGCAGCGCGTGCAGGACAGCGCCCTGGCGCTGGCCGACTGGATCGGTCGCCGCGAATCGGTGCTCCAAGTGCACTACACCGGCCTGGAGAGTCATCCGCAGCGCGATCTCGCCTGCCGCCAGCAGCATGGCCATGGCGGCCTGCTGAGCTTCTGCGTGCGGGGCGGCCAGAGCGCGGCCTGGCAGTGGATCGATGCGCTGCAACTGGTGGCGCGCTGCACCAACATCGGCGACACGCGCAGCATGGCCACGCATCCTGCGACCACCACCCATTGCCGGCTGAGCGAGGCGGAACGGCACACGGCGGGGATCGCCGACGGCTTGCTGCGGCTGTCCGTCGGCCTGGAGGCCTTGGACGACCTCAAGGTGGATCTGGGCCGCGCCTTTGACGTCATCGAGCGCGGGGCGGCGTGGTGCGAGCCGGTGCGCGCCGTCGCGGAGTGCCGCTCATGAGCGCGTCGCTGCTGGTGATCAGTGCCGCCGTCGGGCTGTGCGCGATGGCCATCCAGGCCCTGGCGCTGTTCGGCCTGCGGACGACGGACAGGCCGGGGCGCGGCGGCGCCTGGCTGGGACTGCCTGTCGCGCTGGCGCTGGCACTGCTGCTGTATGTGGTGAGCCGTTCGCCGCTGGCCTCGGTGCTGCTGCATCTGCAGCTACCGCTGGCGATGTCGATGTGCGGCTGAGCGCGGGAACGAAGAAAGGACATGGGAGGGAACATGGCGGTACGGATCCGAACATCCATCAAGACACTGGCGGCGGCCTTGCTGCTGGCCCCCTGGCTGGCCTGGGCCACGCCGCCGGAGGCGGTGCCCGTGACCAAGCGCCTGGTGGCCTTCGAGACGCGGCCGCTGCCCTCGTTCGGCGATCTGCCGGCGCTGCGGGTGTCCGCGGTGCTCTCCGTGCCGGCGCGAGCGGCCGGCAAGGTGCCGGCGGTGGTCATCCTGCATGGCTCGGCCGGCATGGATTCCCGTGGCGTCCTGCACGGCGCCGACCTCAACGCACAGGGCATCGCTACCCTGGAGCTGGACATGTGGGGCGCCCGCGGCCTGGCCGGCGGAGCGGCGCAACGACCGACGCGCGTCCACGACACGCTGCCCGACCTGGCCGGCGCGCTGGCCTTTCTCGCGCAGCATCCGGACATCGATGCCGGGCGCATAGGCGCGATCGGCTTCTCCTGGGGCGGTGTGCAGGCGATGCTCGCCGCGACCGCCCCGATCCATGCCGATCTGCAGCGGGCCAGCGGGGTCCGGCTCGGAGCGCTGGCGGCCTTCTACCCGGTGTGCTGGGGTTACAACCGGGTGCCCGGCTATGACTTCAGGGAACTGGCGCCGGTGCGCCTGCTGGTGCTGACTGGCAGTGAGGATCAGTACGACGATGATCCGCAGGCCTGCCCGTCGCTGCTCGCGGCGCTTTCGCCAGCGGCGCGGGAGCGGGTGACGGTGAAGGTCTTCGCAGGGGCCCAGCACGGCTTCAACGGGCTGGAGCCGGCCCAGCAGTACGAGGACCCGTTCCTGCACCGCGGCAAGGGCGGCCTCGGGCTGTCGGCGCCGGACCCGGAGGCGCGGGCGGCTTCGCAGGCGGCGGTGGTGGCCCTCTTTCGGGAGGTCTTCGGCCGGCTCGAGGCCGTTTCGAGCGAGCGCAGCGCTACGGCCGGCGTGGCGCAGGGCGGCTGAGGCTAGCGGTTCAGCGCCGCCTTGCGGAACTGCAGCGGCGTTTCCGCCACCTCCTTGTTCCAGGCCACGCGGAAGGCGTGGGCACTGCCGAAACCACAGCGTTCGGCCACCTGTTCGACATTCATCCGGCTCTCGCGCAGCAGGCGCCTGGCCCGTTCGATGCGCTGCCTGCGCAGGAAGGTCTGCAGCGTCAGCCCGGTGTTCTCCCGGAACAGCCGCGCCAGGTGGCGGTAGCTGACGTTGAAGCGTATGGCCAGGTGCTCGAAGTTCAGCGCCGCGCTGGCATTCTCCTCCAGGTAGTCCTGGACGGCATGCACCAGGGGATGGATATGGTTGCGGGTCAGCTCCTGTATGCCCAGTTGGGGGTCCTCGCCGGCGCGCCGGCGATAGATCACCAGTTCCTGGGCGACCTGGCTGGCCACCTCACGGCCGAGGCGACGGCCGATGACATGCAGGGCCAGGTCGGCCCCGGCGGAGACCCCGGCCGAGGTGCACAGCGGGCCGTCCTCGACGAACAGGCGGTTGCTCAGCACCCGGGCCTGCGGATACAGCTCCTGGAGCAACGGCACGTAGCGATGGTGGGTGGTGCAGTCGCGCCCGTCGAGCAGGCCGGCGCGACCGAGCAGGAAGGCGCCGGTGCAGATCGAGCAGAGATCGAGGCCGCCGCTCTTGGCCATGGTTCGCTCCAGCCAGGTCGCGGCGCTGTCCAGCGCCTTGCGCTCCTGATCGGACAGCATCATCTTGTTGCCGACCACGAAGAGCACGTCGTCCTCGTCCAACCGCTCGGGCAGCGGCTCGAGCCCGGTGAGGGTCACGCCCTGGAAACTGTGTATCTCGGGCTGGGGGGCCGTGCAGCGTACCTCGACCGGCGCCAGGTCCAGCTCGGCGCAGCTGCCCAGCGCCTGCAGCGGGCCCGCGAGGTCCAGGATGTGGGTTTGGGGGAGTAGGAGAAACCAGGCGGTCCGCATCGGAGCATCCCTGTGGGCGGGGCGTATCTAGATACTCCGCTTCGACGCCCGCCGGCAATAGCCGCGTCGGGCCAATGAAAAGGCCCGGTCCTTGGACCGGGCCTTTTCTTCACGTCGTGCGCTTACTGCACTTCCACCGCCAGGCTGTCGGCGATCTTCTTCTGCCAGATCGCAGGTCCCGTGTTGTGCACCGATTCGCCGTTGGTGTCGACCGCGACGGTCACCGGCATGTCCTTCACTTCGAACTCGTAGATGGCTTCCATACCGAGTTCTTCGAAGGCCAGCACCTTGGACTTCTTGATCGCCTGGGCCACCAGGTAGGCAGCGCCGCCGACAGCCATCAGGTACACGGCCTTGTTGTCCTTGATCGCGTCGATGGCGATGGGGCCGCGCTCGGACTTGCCGATCATGCCCAGCAGGCCGGTCTGCTCGAGGATCTGCCGGGTGAACTTGTCCATGCGGGTGGCGGTAGTCGGGCCGGCCGGGCCAACCACTTCGTCACCGACCGGATCGACCGGGCCGACGTAATAGATGAAGCGACCCTTGAGGTCCACCGGCAGTTGCTCGCCCTTGTTCAGCATGTCGACCATGCGCTTGTGCGCAGCGTCGCGGCCGGTGAGCATCTTGCCGTTGAGCAGGACGGTTTCGCCCGGCTTCCAGCTCTGCACGTCTTCCGGGGTCAGGGTGTCGAGGTTGACGCGGCGCGCGCTCGGGCCGGCTTCCCAGACGATTTCCGGGTAGGCGTCCAGATCCGGTGCTTCCAGTTCGGCAGGGCCGGAGCCGTCGAGTACGAAGTGGGCGTGACGGGTAGCGGCGCAGTTGGGGATCATGCACACCGGCAGGCTCGCGGCATGGGTCGGATAATCCATGATCTTCACATCGAGCACGGTGGTCAGGCCGCCCAGGCCCTGGGCGCCGATGCCCAGTTGGTTGACCTTCTCGAACAGCTCCAGGCGCAGCTCCTCGATGCGGTTTTGCGGGCCGCGAGCCTGCAGCTCATGGATGTCGATGTGCTCCATCAGCACTTCCTTGGCCATTACCGCGGCCTTCTCGGCGGTGCCGCCGATGCCGATGCCGAGCATGCCGGGCGGGCACCAGCCGGCGCCCATGGTCGGCACGGTCTTGAGCACCCAGTCGACGATGGAGTCGGACGGGTTGAGCATGGCCATCTTCGACTTGTTCTCGGAGCCGCCGCCCTTGGCCGCGACGTCCACTTCCACCTTGTC
>Ga0075011_10001436_pt1 | contig 12804 bp, 14 predicted proteins | sample TARM_MetaG_T_14_FD_72354 | JGI IMG/M metagenome (GOLD analysis project Ga0075011, IMG submission 72354) | Freshwater microbial communities from Pennsylvania, USA, analyzing microbe dynamics in response to fracking - TARM_MetaG_T_14 | ecosystem: Environmental > Aquatic > Freshwater > River...
CATAGCTAACTCCTTATCTCAAATTGTTACCATAATGATAACATTGGTATTCTTAGAGTTAGCTTGTGTTTAACATAGAATAATCATTTATTTAGCAATAGGTCTTTTACTGTGCATAAACCTTATTAAAACTCTCTCTCATAGTCTCTTTGATTCCATGTAGCTTTTTAATCAAATAGACCTCTCCATAATCCCCTCTTTTTTTATTGATAAACATTTTATGGTAGATGAGAGAGAAAAATAAAATAAGTGCTATGGCCATATCTACACTATCAAAGTAAAGATAAAACAAGCTTGCACAAATCAAAAAACCTGCTTCAAAGAATGTATATTTTATGTGTATTTTTTGCTTTATCTGCTCTACGTTGATAATATATGAAAAATCAATCTTTTTCATGCTATTCTCCTAGCATTTTTTCAATATTTGCCAATGCGGTTTTTCTATCAAACTCTAAGCTCCTGATGAGTTCATTGTGAAGTGCCACATAGGCTTTATCTTTTAAATCTCTTGCCTGTTTATCAATGGCATTAAGTAGCTTTACTTTTTCTGCCTTTTGTTTCTCTATGCGGTATACATATTTTGGCCTATGACTGATATTTTGAACACTTGCTACAAAGTCTTTCGTGGGATAAACTACACTCTCTTTATAGTTTGTCAAAAGCTGTATGTCTCTTTCCGTCTGCGCCCACTTATCTACCATTGCCTCGTACTTAGATAAAAATTCTTGGAGTTGTGCATCTTTTTGTGTGTTGCGCTCTGCTCTATCTTGTGTGTCGTTATTTATTTTGCTAAAAGCTTTTTCTGCTGTAAGTGTCAATTTTAAAAGACTTGTCTCTTCTAGTAATGTTTTGCGATTGCCACGTAATTCTGATATAGATTGCTCATACTCCTCAATCGTTGTATAGGGCACATTAATTTGTCTTAAATCAGTATCGCCTCTAATTGTGCCCTCTTTTGCCCTTTTCAATGCCATTTTATAAGCGGTCATGCTCTCATAGTCATTATTTGCGATTGCATTATAAACCGCACTATTTTTGCTCTTATTTTCTATGACATTTTTAATGTTTAATGGTGATTCTTCGCCAAATAATTTGTCTGAATCTTCTACCTCGTTATCGTGTGTTTCTCCCTCGGTTGACTTGGCATTTCTATTCACAACTTCTGAAAAATCTGTATTTTTAATCTGCTCTTCAACGCTTCTTGTCTCTTCTTTTTCATCACCAAAGAAGTCATTACAATATCTCGCCAAGTTTGCACTCATAACGCCTGTGTTTCTCTTTTTAAAATAACCAAACTTGCTTAAATCAGGCACGGAATCACAAAGATTACCACCATCAGGCAACGCATCACATGTGTTAATATTCCACTCAAACTCCTTAATCGGCCTTGGGTCATACACATAACACCTGCCCAACACTTCACCGCCAGCACCACGAGCCATAAATCCACCAAGGTAATTAAATAAAAATTGAGTTGCTTCATTTTTATAGGTTGAAACTGCATCATCAATTTTTTGCCCTGTGTAGTCTTTTATTTGCTCTGTGATAGCATCTTTACCAAATGCCGTTAAATCAACTCCTGCGCCATTGGCAAGGCTTAGTACGGCCATAAACGATACAATTGTTTTTTTCATCTGCTCACTCCAACATATTGGCTTTTTCTTTTAATCAAATTATAGTTAGCTTTTAGTAGACCTTGGTATCTATAATTATGCTCTTTTGTAAATGAGTGGTAGCCAGCTATTGCATACCATGTAAATCCATGTCTACCTGTATTTTTTTCCACATATTTACATGCGTTATAATAACTGTCGTTAAAATTAAAGTACTCTTCTGCTTCAAAAAAATGTGAGTTGCTATTTATCTGCCATGCACCTAAGTCAAGGTTTCTTATTCCAATCTTCCAAAGAGCTTTGGTTATTTTCACGCAAAACTTTAGATTTTTGCAATCTAAACTGCGCTTGTCGATAAAATACATTTGCAAATTGCTTTTACCCACTAGCTCTGCATCTTCTGTGTTGTTAAAAGAGATGATGTACTCATATCCTAGTTTTCTTGCTTTATGACCCTCTGTTTTTAAAATAGTTAGCATTATGGCATCACTGATACTACATTGATTAGCATTTAATGTTGCGAATAAAAATGTTGTGACAATCCATATTCTTAACATCATTGGCAATTCATCTCCAATTACATTGTTTTATAGAGAGCTTGCGAGTAAATATACTTTTGAAATAGATTCTGCTCAAAAGCATTTTCAGTGGCAACTATACCGCCTGTCGGGATATACCCTTTCCTCATTTCGATTTCAACTTTAAACGCAAGTTCTTCAATATCTTTTGCTTGTACTACAATATACCATTTACCAAAATCCATAGTTTACCTTTTATTCTTATTAGTATTCTTAGAGTTAGCATCGGTAGGCTTTGCGCTATCAAGGTCAGGCACATCGTTAAGCTTGTAGCCCTCACTTGCTTGTGCCGTACTTCCAAACGCCTTTTTGCTCTCCTGTAGGTCTTGGAGTAAGTCGTCGAGTGAAGTGTCAGCTACTGCATTTTCGATAAAATGAACTGCATCGGGATACCCATATACTTTAAACCCTTGGTCTTTGATATCAAAAATTACTCGCTCATCATCAAAATATAGATTTTGAATCACCCTGTCTTTTTCAAACTGTAACAATGTTGCTTCCGCTTTTTTAACCGCCTTACTATCTTCAATAATCTTTTTAATCTTGGTTTTTTCATTCATGGTCGCATCCTCTCTTTTTGAATCATTTTTTGGAATATAAGGCTTTAATTCTTCAGGAATATTAAGATTGGCATAGTCTATTCCTGTTACTTCATAATAGACATTGCCTCTTTCACCATTTAATGCTTCTTTTTTAAACTCTAGTTCTTCTACCAGTTGTTTAAAATGTAGCGTTTGGCCTCTGAATCTACTTGTTACATTTTCTCTTTGCATTGTTTCACCTGTGCTTCGATTAAACATCACTTGGTACACTTCAACGGCTTCATCTTTTACCATGTTTCCATCTCCCCAATATTCTTTTCAAAATTAGCATAAGTGATGATGTTTAACACGTTATTCTCTTCAACAAAGGCTTTTTTATCCTCATAGCATAAAGGTTTAGAAAAAAGATAGCCTTGGGCGTAGTCCGCTCCTAGCGTGCTAATTATTTCTAAATTGTCAAAACTGTCTATATGCTCCACTATGGTCTTAATGCTTTTTTTTCTAGCTACCCCAAGAATAGTTTTTACTACCTCTTTTTTTGCGTAATCGACCTCTATATCTCGAATCAATGCACCATCGAGCTTGACGTAATCGAATATGTTAGAGAGACTACTATCAAGTAAATAATTAAAGGTTGAGTAGCCATTACCAAAATCATCAATAGCGAACTTCACACCTTTAGACTTAAGGCATTCAATACGCTCTATTGTTTTCCCTTTAAGTTCCACATCTTCTGTTATCTCAATAACGATTTTTTTAGGGTTTATTTTTTTTCTTTCAATCATCTTGTTTAGAAAAGAGGACGCACCATTGTTTATATCACTTGAAGAAAGATTTATGGTGTAGGTGTAGTCCTTGTATAGTGGCTCACGTTGTAATCTTGCAATCATCAATATGTTTTTTTTGCCTATGTGGCTAGTAACACTCTCACTGGCATTGGAGAAAATATCATAAGCAGTGTAGTGAATCCCTTTATATTGAAGTCTTGATAGCAGTTCAAACGAAACTACTTGTTTTTTTTCAAGACAAACAATGGGTTGAAAAACATTGTAGACATATTGTGATACAAAATCTAAATACATTTTATTCATTGTGATTCCATTATCTTTAGATACAGTTTTTCGAGCTTCTTTTTTTTCTCCTTGTCTTTACACTCAAATATCCTACTGGCCAGTTGAGAAAGTGCCTCTTTTTTTTCGAGTATTTTAATGATTTGTTGATTCTCATACGAATTGGACATCAAGCTTTCCTTTTTCATCTAAAAGCTTTGCTTGTACTGTATAATCACTGCCCGCTTTACTCTTTCTCTTTAGCTTTACGGCTTTACCATTTAAAAGTTCTTCGGCTTGTTTTTTGGTAAGTGCTTTGCCTCGAAAATCTTTAAACACCATCTTGTCTCCCAACCTAAATGTTTTAGCAGTCTCTATTAACTCATTTGGATTGGTAGAAGAGTTCTTATTATCTCCACCGTTTTTCCATTCAACATCCGTAAAAAAAGGATTGTCTTTATTGAAAGTAATTGTTCCTGAACTGCCCTCTAAACTCTCACCTGCAAGAAGAGCATTGATATCTTCAATGGTTAAATCTCTTCCCATCGGTTTGGAGTTTTTGAATATTTTAAACTTGCACCCACTCGCTTTGCCGTTGGCAAATTTTTGTTTAGAGCATTTAAAAAGCATACCAACGTCCACAAGATTTGCATCACAAAGCGGACATTTAATGTCTAGCTCTTCTACTTCTTTTTTTGCTTGTTTTTGCGTTGGTATTTCCCCAACTTTTTTAACTTCCTCATTGATTTCATTTACAATTTTTTCGACTTCTTTGAAAAACTCTTGTTTTGTCAAACTCTCTTTCATAATATCATCCAGCTTAGCTTCCATTTCTGCCCTTAGTATTGGAGAACTGATATAATCAGGAAGTGTTTTAATCAAATCACGTGCTTTTTGTGTTGATATAATATTTTCATTCTTATCAACTTTAAAATAAGGCTCATCATTTTTTCTTGCTGTTTTTAAGTCTGAAAGGATACTGGCTCTCGTTGCAGGAGTACCAATACCCTTTGGCTTTCCGTCTGCGCCTTTTTTTCCAAGTTGCGCTTTTATTTTTTCATCATCATAAAAACTGGCAATATTTTTCATTGCCATTAAAAGTGTATCCTCTTTAAAGCGTGGCTTTGGTTTAGTAGTGCCCTTAACAATACTAATGCTATCTTTGTGAATACTAATGCTATCACTTTGAGAAATATTAGGTATGGTTCTTTCAGTCACTTGGGTGTTAGTAGTAATTTTCCACCCTAATTCGACGGGGGCTTTTTCTCCATATTTAAACATAATATCATCTTGAATCACCCCACTACCTCGAATATCAAGATACTTGTAATCTTCTAAGAATTGTGCAATGTAGCGCACTACTACTAGCTCAAACACTTTTTTGTCAAGGCCATCAAGCTTACCAAAGTGTGCTTTATCTGCATCTAGCGTTGGTGCGAGTGCAGTATGAATTTCAACTTTGCTACTATCGAATACGTTTCTTTTGATTGGGTTTGAAATGTCTTTAATGTTAGAAATGAGTGCTTTAAAATCTTGAATTTCTCCAAGCTGTGTTAATATTTGTGTTGCATTTTCATGTTCACCGTCTGAATAGTAGTTTGTATCAACACGTGGATAGGACTGTACTTTATCTTCAATGTAAAGCTTCTGCGCTATTTTTAATGTATCGTCACCACTTAGTTTAAAACGCTTGCTTGTTTCTCCTTGCAGTTCTGTCAAAGAATAAGGTTTTGGTGGGGCTTGTTTTTTGATTTGCTCTTTATGCTCCACTACTTTCGCTTGTAGTTGTGCTTCTACAATTTCTTTAACTCTTTGAGCATCACTCTCTTTTTCAAACTTTGTTTCCCCCTCTTCATTTTCACGATAAATATCAATATCGAATACCTTTCCCTCATGCTCTGCTTTAGCACGTATGCTCCAAAAAGGTACTTCTTTATGACTTTCAAACGCTAAATCTCTCTCAACAACCATGCGTATTGTTGGTAATTTTACTCCACCTACTTGCAGTGTTTTACCCTTACCAAGGGCAATAGTTGCTATGATTGACATATTGAAACCAAACATTTGGTCATAATAAGCTCTTGAATCACCACAATCATACATTTTTAGATAGGGGAGTTTATTGGTAACTTTAACCTCTTTTGAAAGTGTATGAATGTCTAGTTTTGACATGTCAATCATGCCAGCAATTTTATTCATTGCGTTGCACCGTTCAATAACTTCAAGTGCCAAAGTAGCCCCCTCATTGTCAGGGTCGGTTGCTAAAATTATTTTGTTTGCACTCTCTATGCTTTCTTTAACAACTTGAAATTTTTTTTTGTAATCATTTGTTAATTTCTTGCCATTTTGCACAAATGAGCTATTCTTTTTAACTTTCTTCTTTAACTCCTTTGGAAAAAACGGCACTTTTTTGTCTATAACAAGATTCACCCATGAATCGTTTAAGTCTTTGTCGTAGTCACCAAAATCATACAACTCCATTATATGCCCCGATAACGGCACAATTTTTACTCCGCTATTCATATTGTTTTTAGCGAGTGCATCTCGTAATGCTTGTACGTGACTTCCTTTTTCGACAATGTATAATGTGCTCATTTATTCCCCCTCTCCACTCTCATCTTTTACAAAAATATCCAACATCAACCAATCAACATAATCCGCTTGTGTGCCATCGTCTCGTAGTGCGATAACCTCTTCGTTTTTATCATTCACAAAGATTGCTTTTTTTATTCCATCGAGGCTTTTAGTTCCTGCATAGCAGTTCGTAACAAGTTCATGTTGCATCAATGTTCCTTTTTATCGATTCTTATTAGTATTCTTAGAGTTAGCATCGGTAGGCTTTGCGCTATCAAGGTCAGGCACATCGTTCAGCTTGTAGCCCTCACTTGCTTGTGCAGTACTTCCAAACACCTTTTTGCTCTCCTGTAGGTCTTGGAGTAAGTCGTCGAGATTCATATCTTCCAATGATTCACCATTTAATAACTTTCTAACATCTTCCATTGTGAGCTCTTTGGTGTTGTCTATTGATTCTATATCCATATCCATCTCTTTTCTTGTAAGCTCTCTAATAGAATTTATATCCTCTACCGTCAATTGAGTTTGAAAATGGTCATAAGTAAGACGTGCAAGCGTTTTATCATCTGCATCATAACCTGCTGTTTCAAACTCCCTTACGGTGTCTATTGCTAGTGCTGTATTTGATTTGTTGCTTGCTTGGTTTCGCACCGCATCAACACAGTTTTGGAAATGTAGACAGGTGACGTTTTCAATATCAATAATGCTATCCACCTGTTCATCAAACTCACGCCACGATATTGTAAAATTAAACTCATCTTCCAGTTTTAAAAACCAATCTTCATTACCACTGACGTCCTCATTTTTGTAAACACTAAAGGTAAAACCACTATTATCAAACATAGCGTTAAAAGTGGCATTTTCCCCAGCTACGGTTTCATCAAATGGTGTATTTAAAAACATACATTCTCTAAAGTCAGCTTGGTTTGCGCTTTCTGCAACATCCAAAGAGTTGGGATACTCTTCAATATTTTCAGATATACCTTTTAGCCAGTCCCTATGGTTTGCTAGAATCGCTGTTTTAATTTCTAGTGCTTTCCAATTTTTCATGTCACCACTGCTATTTGTTTTTTTAGTTACACTGCTCTCGATAATTTCTTGGTCAATTTTTGCAAGGCTATCAAGTATATTGATTGACATTGCTTTTATGTTTTTTTTAAGCCTATCAGTTAAACCACTGCTTGCTCTTTGTGCGTTCTTCGTTTCAAGTTGCACTAAAACAAAATCACTTCGCATTTGATTATTGAAATTAAAGTATCTTGAAAATTCTGCCCAATTACTTAAACCAAGGCTATCTTTTATTATTGTGTAATCGTCCATGATTTCACTGAATATTGCACTGGTCTTGGCACTACTAAGTCTCATTAGCTTGTTTTCAATTTCTTCGGATAAGCGTAGGTATTTCATCTTAGAGTGCCTTTCCCACCAACTTCTCTTTAACATCCATTTCGCTATTATGGACTGCTTCTAGCATGGTGTGTGACACGTCAAATTCAAGGTCATAAGTATCAGGCGTTTTTACAAGTTCATCGTAGTTGTTTTTGTTGTTGTCGAGGAATTTAACCATTGTCTTGTAGTCTTTGATTTTATTCAAAGAATGAATAAAAACTTCGTTATCGGCAACGATATAAACTGTTCCCATGTCGGCCAGTTCTTCCGTGTCAGGCGCATATTTTACTTTTACAATTTGTTGTTTTTTGAAAGCCATGCTAGTACCTTCTCTTCTTTGTTTGAATCTCTTTGGTTTTATCACCTTGGCTTTCACCTTGGGTATCCTCTTCAAGTTCACTGGTCTGCTTTTCAAGGTTTGCTAATAGTGTCTCTTTTTTATCTTCGTTGACAAACACCTTATCGCCTACCTCATTGGCATACCCTTTTTGAATTAGGCTCTTTAGCTCTTGTGTGGCCTTTTCTCTATCTTCTTGCTTTGGATAAGATTTTGATATGAGGTCTGTATCTATACCTTTGCCGATGAGTAGTGTGCCACGGATATCTGCTTCAATCGTGCCGATTGCTTTAATTCTACTGGCCAAGTCATTTTTAGGGGTGTTTGGTTGAGGCTTGGCTTGGGTCATTTGCTCTTGAAGCTTTTTTGCCTGTACCTCTACTTCTCTTTTTTGTGATTCTAAGAGTTGGTTTGCTTTTTTCAAGTCGTTAATGACTTTTTCTAGTTGCTTGTTATCTGCTTCCACATTGAATAACGATTGCACCTGTTTTTCAAGTGATTGGATTCTTGTATCTTTATCGGCCAACTGGCCTTTATAATTGCCAAGCTCTTTATCCAGCGAGGCGATGTAATCATCTTTTGATTGTAGCTGTTTAGCATAGCCACCGTTTTGTTGTTCGAGGCTTTCAATATAGCCATTCTTAGATTGCACCTGTTTTTCAAGTGTTTCAATCGTGCTATCTTTATTGGTGAGTGCTTTGCGTAGTGTTTCGTTGGTACTCTCTGCACTTTGGAGTTCACCTTTTAATTTGCTGTTTTCATCTTGTTTGATTTTTAGCTCACTGGCCAAGGTATCACGTTCATGTTTTAACTCTTCAAGTGATGTGGTGAGCTCTTTTACCGTTGCATCTCGCTTGGCAACGAGTGTATCAAGCTCTTTGCTTAATGCCTCTTGCGCTTCAAAGTCACCTTGTAGCGTGTCATATCTTTCGGTCAATTCATTAATTGCCGTAGTGAGTTTATCTACCTCACCATTTCTCGTGGTGAGCTCTTTATTAATACTTGCGATTTTAGTGTCTCGCTCTTCAATCGCTTTGATTTTATTGCTTACTTCAACACCAAGCTCTTTAACACGTCCGCTCATGTTGGCAATGAGCTTTTCTTTACTATCAATGCTTAAAAATTTGATTCTTAGATTATCTTCCACGTAATAAGGAAGTTGTGGAAACTTGCGGTACGTCTGCTTGACAGATTCGAGACTACTGGCCACAGTAGCACCTTTTTTGATTGCATCTAAAGCGTATTGTGTCGCTTCAGGGATAAGCTCTTTTGTTTTGAGCAGGTTTTCAATTTCGCTATCAATGTGGCTTTCAAGTACACGACTGTTTTCTGCTTCAATTCGCTCACTCTCTTTCATGTATTCTTCAAGTGATGTGAGTTCCTCAAAGGCTTGCAGGTCACTGGCTTGGATTTTATCTTCGACTTTGATTTTTTTCGCATCTTCCTCTTCGACTTTTTTATATCCCTCGCCTTTATTGAGGCTACCACCTTGGGGCAAGGTTGCCTTGTCAATGCTCTCCACACGCTCATGCTTGATTGGACTTTGTTTTTCTTCCTCTTCTTTACTGAAATTAACTTCAAACTCCACGCTCTTCTTATCAAGGCTACTTGGTAAGATAAAGTTACTAGGAAAATAGACTGCGTTACCAATCTCATTATCGTGTGTATTTCGGTATTGTGTGTACACCTCGTAAAGGCCAGCGTTTTGCAAGGCCGTATAAATGGCTCGCATCTCGGTGAGAGCTACCGTGTTTTGATTAATACCACCATCCGTTCTCGCTTTTACACCGTTTAGGTCAAGACGAGGTTCGAGTTTTGGTACTGAACGTGCCATGTTGGTTGAAATTTTTAGATAATTGTCTTTGCTTTCAATATCTTCTTTGATATCTTTGAGTTCAATAAGATTTTTATTTACAGCATAGGTCTTGATTGTTTGGCTTGTTTCATCAATGGTCATAAATGAGAGTAAAGAGGAAGAGTTGTACTGAAACTCTTTTAAGAATTTATCCCAATCTCTTTTGTCAAACTCACTGAAATCATACGTGACTTCTTGCAAAAGCATCTTGGCATTGACTACTTGCTTTTTTTTAGTGCCAACCTCTTGAAGCGTAGAGCTAAAATTGCCTCGGTCTGCTCTATCAAAAAATCTATCGAGGTAAGGCTTTAGCTGAAAGAGTAAATCATCACGAGTATGTCTATCATAGTCTATCTGCAATCCATTTGTTTTTAAAAAGGATTGGTACTCTTCATCAGTTCCCTCGAAATACCTCTTAAACACCTCTTCGGGTCGATTCTGAATGTCTTGGAGAGAAAAACCATCAAGTATCTCTAAACCCTGTTTATCGTCAATATTGGCGATTTTAGATGAGGTGATTATTCGAGGCATTGTTTGTCCTTATCTTTGTTTTTTTGTAGTTGTACGTTTTACTTCTTTGTGTTTTGTATTATCATCTTCGTAGTCTATTCCAATTTCTTTGTCAAACCACGTCAAAAATTTTTTTACTTGCGCCTTAGTCAGGTTGTCACCCGTTTCATAAACTTGCATTTTTAACCTTTTTATGATTTATCCAATAACAACTTTATAATAAATTCTATTAAAATCAACTTACAAGTATTTTTAAATATACGTTAAATATTTAACTCTTTTGCCTTTATTTTTAGCTCTAGTTGCTTGTTTTCTAGCTCCAATTGTTTATTTTTTAGCTCTAGTTGCTTGTTTTGCTCGCGCAATAGTTCTAATTCACTAGATTGGCCTGTGAAAGTTTGAGTGTTTGGCAACTGTTCAGATTCTTCCTCTTTGTAGTCAATTACATCTTCATCTTTATAGCCAATTGATTTTCTACCAACATAATCTAAATCTACATCCAGTGGAAAATCATCACCATCTTCATCCACTAAAAACTCTGCATCCGTAGTATTGGTTGCCTCATCATAGGCAATTTTACCATCAACTACTTTCATATCTCCGTTTTTTAGTTTAGCTATATCATCATACTCCGCATACCTTGTAAATTCACTACTGGCTTCAAGAGCTTCAAAGTCAAATTCAACTTTTAAGTCATATCTTAGTTTTTTAACATCGTTCCATTGGCCTTTGCCAAAGATGAATGGGTTAAGATACCAAGCATCTTTAATTTTATCTCCTGCTGTTCCCTCTTTGTCTTGTACAAGTATTTTTTTTTCTTTGAGTTGTCGAAAAGCTTTATAAACGTTTGTTCTACGATAACCCGTTTCATCTTCTATGTATTGTCGCAAAGACGCACTTAAATCAACTCGGTTATTATTAAGTACCCATTTTTCGAGAATTTTGCCAAGCACCATCTCTGAACTCTTTGTTAGCCCTGCATCTCTTAGAATTGGCGTGCCAGCAGTAAAGAGCATGATAAAGCTTGGTGTTTTGTCTTTTTTAACAACTTTAGCTTTTGTGGCTCTTGTAATCTCACCAGTTAGGAAGTCTCTACTTTCAACTTCAACATCAAACAATGAAGTCTTTTTGCTTCCATCATAGCTATTGTATCTTCCCATAGTTTTTCCTTTATTGTGAGTACACAATTTTTCCACAATCGTGCATTTTTTTTGTACGTGAGAGAATTGTAGCATATTTTTTTATCGTTGTACACTTTTTTTGAACGATAACGGAAAAAGAGTGCACAAATGGGTTTTTAAAGTGTACAGAATAGGCAAAACAAATTAATTAGTCGTGTTTGTACACTTTTTTTGAACGATAACGGAAAAAGAGTGTACAAATGGGTTTTTAAAGTGTACAAATGGCTTAAAAATCCTTTGTTTTTTTATAGCTGTACGTTTTTTATGAACAAAAGCTGTCCAAAATGGTCATCTTTTATGTCCAAAATGGTCATCTTTTATGTCCAAAATGGTCACAGTAAAAAGTGCTCAAAAGCCCTAAATTTAGGGCTCTAACCCACTAATCAACCCCAAATCCTCTATAATATAATAATAGCACCTGTGATTTGCCCCCACACCTCATCATGTAATTTACCCCTAATAAAGGTTGTCAACACCCCCTCATCTTCATACAATCTACTACTAAATTACCATAGTCTTGGCGTTCACAGTGTGTGGACACAAGATGTGCTATTGGTTTGGGTGAGGCAACTCACCCTACCTCGCATGAAAAACTCTTCGAGTATTTTCACACTCAGGAAACCGCATCTTGCGTAAGAGCAGAGCAAGAGAGGGATTAAAAATCCTTTTTTAAGAGCGTGTAAATGCTACAATTCTTCTCAATTAACATTGGTATTCTTAAAGTTCGCAAAGGGTGAGCACTCTCTATCCATCAAATTTACTATTCACATCATTGGTATTCTTAGGGTTTACTTTTGGTTAGCTTTATAGTGTTGAGAGGTGAGCAATAGCACTACACTGGCGTGTAGAGCAATAGCACCCTCTTGGGTAGAAGAGGGCTATCATCATCTACAATGTAAGGAGTTTTCACGATGGTCGTTTGGCATGTTGAGGGCAAGTACTCCAACTACCCTTGAAGTACAACCATATAATAGCATTAGTTTACTTAGGGTTTACTTACGGATAGCATAAGGATAGCAAACATCGCGCCAGTGATAGAGGGAGAGCCGTAGGCTTGACCGTGGCCGTGGCGTTCACTTCCACCGCAGGTGGGAGGGGGTGACATGCACCACACACGGGCTATCATGCACAGACACAGCAAGGCATACCATATCCCACACCTGCACAGCAGTGTGT
>Ga0075011_10001437_pt1 | contig 12802 bp, 6 predicted proteins | sample TARM_MetaG_T_14_FD_72354 | JGI IMG/M metagenome (GOLD analysis project Ga0075011, IMG submission 72354) | Freshwater microbial communities from Pennsylvania, USA, analyzing microbe dynamics in response to fracking - TARM_MetaG_T_14 | ecosystem: Environmental > Aquatic > Freshwater > River...
CCGGCGGAAGGATTAAGCGCGATAGACATAGCTAACCCAGATTATTACACCTTAGGTGCAATGAAATGGGTGGAAACCACACCAGGTGTTTGGGAAGAGCAAAACATTGGCATGATCGGGGATAACGACCGTGATCTGTCGGATAAAATGGTCAATACCCGTTTAGACTTCGAGCGTTATGTCGATTGGGGAGTTTTCGATCAGCTGAGCTTTGGTGTGCGTTATTCGGATAGAGATAAACAAAACCGTGTTGTCGATTGGCAAAAAGCCGTTATCGCGGGCAATGGTTTAAGCAACTATGGCAGCAGTTATACCCTTGGAGGCGATTATAAAGTCCCTAACCTTTATGCTCTGAAGGATTGGGATAATGTGGCGAGTGTTGCCTTTGGTGGTCGAGGCACTGCGGATTACTCACTGCAAAACAATGCTGACAAACTTGCTTCTTGGGGGCTGACTGAAAAGAACAGTGCTGCTTATGCCATGTTGAACATCAACAGTGAATGGGGTGATATGCCTTATTCGGGCAATATCGGCATTCGCGTTGTCAACACGCGTTCAACCTCAGAAGGCTATGAGCAGTTGCTCGATGGCTCTCTCGCTACAGCAAGTGTCGACCATGAATACACTGAGGTGCTGCCGTCACTTAACTTGCTGTTTAATGTGACTGATGATTCGCAAATCCGTTTTGGCCTAGCTCGTACTATGTCACGTCCTCCATTGATTGAGATGCGCACCGGTTTCTCCATCGATACCACAGTGACGCCCAATACCGCTTCTGGGGGTAATCCTGAGTTAGACCCATATATTGCCAATCAGGTTGACCTTGGTTACGAGTATTACTTCTCTGACAGTGGCGCCATGACAGTGTCTTTCTTCTACAAAGACATGCAAAGCCATATAGGTATCGCGACCAGCACTAAAACCTTAGAAGGTGTCGATTATGAATATAGCGGCCCAATTAATGGTGATGGTGGAGCGATTAAAGGTTTTGAAGTCTTGTATCAACAAAGCTTTGATTTCTTACCTGCGCCCTTCGATGGTTTAGGTGTTTATGCCAACTACTCCTATACAGATTCTGCCGTGGAAGAGTTCACGCCACAGGATAATCCATACACTTTGGCGGGTTTGTCTAAAAATGTGGGCAACGTGACCTTATGGTATTACAAAGAAGGATTTGAAGCTCGAGTAGGCTACGACTACCGCAGTGAATACACAGGTATCAATAGCTGGGATCCGAGTCAAATCTCTTTATATGATGCTCAAGGTACGGTTGATGCGAGTATTTCTTATCAGTTCACCGATAACTTTAAAGTGATGTTGCAGGGCCAAAACCTGACCAACGAAGCGTCAACAAGTTACTGGGACAACGATAAAACCCGTCTAGCAGAAAATGTGGAATGGGGTCGCCGTTACGTGCTGGGCTTTACGCTCGCGATGTAATGGTCACTGGGGCGCCCGCCGAGGCGGGCGCCTTATTTCATATTGTTTCCCTTACGGGATTTCTGGTTATTCCGTCAATAAGGTACCTTGGTATGTATTTCAAGTTGTTGTTTGCAATAGCATTGCTGTGTATCTCCAGCGTGCAAGTGCAGGCTTCGCCACAGGCGCAGACTGCCATCAAACTGTCGTTCAACGAAGATTGGCAATTCCAAAAGTCACCCGCCCACGCTACCGCGTTTCAGCCTGAGGCTAAAGCATGGGAAAAAGTGAGCTTACCCCATACACCAAAGCTTGAACCCCTACTGGTCAATGACCAATGGCAGGGTATTGCCCTGTATCAAAAGCAATTTAATGCTCCTAAATCTTGGCAAGGACAGCGTCTTTACCTGCGTTTTGAAGGTGCAATGAACCACACTAAAGTCTGGTTAAACGATAAACCTGTGGGTGAACATTTAGGCGGATACCTTCCTTTCAGCATTGATATTTCAGCTGCGGTTAATTATGGTGCGGACAACCAGTTACGGGTGGCGTTAGACAATAACGACAATCCAATTACCGGTCCTAAACCACTACATTTACTCGACTTTAATACCTATGGTGGTTTGTACCGCGACGTTAATTTATTCATTAAAGCACCGCTGCACATCAGCGATGAGATGCTGACGAATTTACCGAACCGTGGTGGTTTAGTGATTTCGAGCAAGATAGACAATAAGGCTAAGGCGAGTGTGGCCGTTCAGGCCGATATCCGTAATCAAGGCAGCAAAGCGGCTCAGTTCACCTTAAAACAGGTGCTTGAGTTCGACGGTAAAGCGGTTGCAACAACAGCGCAAAGCTACACTTTGGCAGCTAATAGCCAGCAAGTTTTCAGCCAGAACTTAACGGTAAAACAACCAAAGTTATGGCATCCAACCCATCCGAATCTTTATCAATTGCAGACTGAACTCTGGCAAGGCAACACCTTGCTCGAGCGAAGCAGTAATAAGGTCGGTATCCGTGAATTTGCCTTCAATGACAAACATGAATTGTTGATTAACGGCGAACCCTATTTCCTGCGCGGTATAAATCGTCATCAAGATTATCCCCATGTCGGTTATGCCACCTCAAAACAAGCCGATTACCGTGATGCCATCAAGATCAAAGAAGCCGGATTTGATTATGTCCGCTTATCTCACTATCCCCACTCGCCCGCCTTTATGGACGCCGCCGATGAAGTTGGGCTAGTGCTGATTGATGCCGTATTAGGTTGGCAGTATTTCTCACCTGAGCCTGAGTTTGCTGAGCATGTGTATCAGTCTTGCAGAGATCTACTGCGCCGCGATCGTAACCACGCCAGCGTGTTAGCGTGGGAATGCTCGCTCAATGAAACTCCAATGCCAGTGGCCTTTATCGACAACCTGAAAGCCATCATTCAGGCGGAACTTCCTGGTGCAATGTCTGCAGGTTGGCAAACGCAATACGATATCTATCTGCAAGCTCGTCAACATAGAATGCAGCATTATCAAACACCGACTCAGCCATACAATGTGTCTGAATACGGCGATTGGGAATACTACGCCCAAAATGCAGGCCTAAACCAACAGGCGTGGGCCGATCTTAAGGATGATGAACGCACCAGTCGGCAGCTACTCGGTGCTGGTGAAAAGCGTTTACTACAACAGGCAATGAACCTACAGGAAGCCCATAACGATAATTTACACACGCCCGCGTTTGCCGACGGTTATTGGGTGATGTTTGACTATAACCGTGGCTATGCGAATGACTTAGAGTCCTCGGGCATTATGAGCATTTATCGTCAACCTAAGTTCAGCTATTACCTGTTCCAAAGTCAGCGTGATCCCGCATTAACGTCAACCCAATACAATGCCGGACCTATGGTGTATATCGCCTCAGATTGGCAAGCGGACTCTTCGCCAAATGTTCGGGTGTTCAGTAACGCGGATGCCGTCGAGTTATGGCTAAACGGTAAATTAATTGCCCGTCAAATACCCGATAACGGCGCGAATACCGACAAGTTGCCCCATCCACCTTTTACTTTCCATCTGCCCAGTTTTGAGGCGGGAGAGCTAAGTGCTAAAGCCTTTATTGGCAATCAATTAGTCGCGACGCACAGCGTTCGTACTCCCCAAGCGATTCATGCGCTTGAGATTTCACTCGATACCGCAGGTGTGCCGATTAATTCCGCCGGCAGCGATGTGCTATTTGTGAATGTCAGATTGGTGGATGCCAATGGCACCACAGTGCCAGTGAATGACAAGGTGGTGAGTTTTGAAGTCAATGGCGCGATTCAAGTGCTCAATCCGGATGCGATAGTGACAGAAAAGGGCGTCGCCAGCGCATTGGTGCGAGTGCATAACGGTGCAAAAGGCGCGCACTTAAAAGCCTCTTTTGCGGCAGAAAACACAGCTGCGCCGTTAACCGCTGAGCTGAAATTCTAATTTCCATGAATGAGTTGAGTAATATCATGAACACTGAATTTGATCCGACTGAACATCCTCATCGCCGCTTTAATCCGCTGCTCGGGGAATGGGTTTTAGTATCACCCCACAGGGCAAAACGTCCTTGGCAAGGCCAAGTGGAAGCGGTCGATGACGCGCCAAAACCGAGTCATGATCCAAACTGTTTTTTATGTGCAGGTAATACGCGTATTAATGGTGAGGTGAATCCGAACTACGCAGATACGTTTGTATTTACCAATGATTTTGCGGCATTAAAAGCCGACACACCTAAAGCGCAGCAGGATTCTCCGCTGTTTCGTATGCGTACTGAACAAGGTGAGAGTCGCGTCATTTGCTTTTCGCCCGACCATGCGAAAACTTTGCCTGAGCTATCAGTCGATTCAATCATTAAGGTGATTGGCACATGGCAGCGTCAGTGCGCCGATTTATCCCAGCGTTATATTTGGGTGCAAGTGTTTGAAAATAAAGGTGCCGTTATGGGCTGTTCGAATCCGCATCCCCATGGTCAAATTTGGGCACAAACCCAATTACCCACGCTGGTTGCGCGTAAACAACAGAGCCAGAGCGAGTACTTCAAACAACAGGGTAAAGCTTTGCTTGCCGATTATGTTGAGCAAGAGGTCGCTAGCGGTGATCGTTTAGTGGTGAGCAATGAAGATTGGGCTGTGGTGGTGCCTTATTGGGCCGCTTGGCCATTCGAAACCCTGTTATTGCCGCGCTTTGCGATTCAACGTATGACGGAATTGACCGCCAGCCAGCAGGCGAGTTTGGCCGATATTCTCAGCCAAATCACTATTCGTTATGACAATTTATTCCAGTGTTCATTCCCTTATTCCATGGGGTGGCACGGCGCGCCCTTTGATGGCGAACCACACGATGAATGGCAATTACATGCCAGTTTCTTCCCACCACTGCTGCGCAGCGCTTCAGTACGTAAGTTTATGGTGGGCTACGAAATGCTCGCCGAAACCCAGCGCGATCTCACCCCTGAACAGGCCGCCGAGCGCCTACGTCAGTTGTCACCCGTTCACTATAAAATGAAGCCCTAAACATGAATCAAGATACGTTTAACCTTACTCAACATAGCGCTAACGATATTAATACCCATGCTATGAGCCAATCCATGACTCAGTCAGATATTCTCGTCCAGCTTGAGCAGGCGTTTGTACAACACTTTGGCTATGCGGCTCAGCAAGTTTGCCATGCGCCAGGTCGAGTCAATTTGATAGGTGACCATACTGATTACAACGGCGGTTTTGTATTACCCGCTGCGATCAATTTTGGCACTTGGGTGGCGGGTCATACTCGAAATGACCGCATTATCAATGTGGTGGCGTTGGATTGTGCTGGCGAGCGCGTCAGCTTTTCCCTCGATGACATCAGCTTTGATGAGGTTTCGCCGTGGAGCAACTATGTGCGCGGCAGCTTAATCGCATTAGCCAAAGCCTTGCCTGACTTTGGCGGCGCCGATTTAGTGGTGAAGGGTAATGTGCCTCGCGGTGCGGGATTAAGCTCATCGGCCTCATTTGAAGTGGTGATCTTAAAGACCCTGGCAGCACTTTACGACTTGCCCTTGTCCGGCGTGCAAGCGGCACTGATGGGTCAACAAGCAGAGAATGAGTTTGTGGGGTGTAACTGCGGCATTATGGATCAAATGATTTCTGCCATGGGTAAACAGCACAACGCTATGTTACTTGATTGTCTCAGCCTCGAAATCCAATACGCCCGCATGCCTGAAGATCTCGCCATCATCATAGTTAACTCCAATGTGAAGCGCGGTTTAGTCGATAGCGAATACAACACGCGCCGTGGTCAATGTGAACAAGCGGCGGCCTTTTTAGGAAAAGCCTCACTGCGTGATGTGACTTTGGCTGAGCTTAATGCCGCTAAAGCCGAACTTGAACCTGTGCTTTATCGCCGCGCCCACCATGTGATCAGTGAAAGTATTCGTACTTGCGACATGTTAGCCGCACTTAATCGCCACGACATGGCAGAGATCAGTACGCTGATGGCGCAGTCCCATCGTTCACTCAAAAATGATTTCGAAGTCACAACCTCACAGTTAGACATTCTAGTGTCCTTGTTGGCCGACAAGCTCGGCGAACATGGCGGTGCTCGCATGACAGGTGGTGGTTTCGGTGGTTGTGTGGTCGCGCTGACTGAGCGTAGCCATGTGGATAACGTGCTTGCCACATTAGCCGAGGACTATCACGCGGCGACAGGGCTTAAGGCCGATATCTATTTATGCCATGCGGTCGATGGGGCCTTCGTCGCCGTTTAGCGTATCAACATAAGATAAAACAATAATAAGAGTACAGAATATGAAGCTCGCCACACTCGATATAGCCATCATAGCCATTTACGCCATTGGTCTGTTGTTGGTCGCGTTATGGATTTCACGCTCGGAGAAAAATCACGAACGTAATACGGAAGATTACTTCCTCGCCAGTAAAGCCTTACCTTGGTGGGCGATTGGTGCCTCGTTAATTGCTTCAAACATCTCGGCCGAGCAGATTATCGGCATGTCCGGTTCAGGTTATGCCATAGGTTTGGCCATTGCCTCCTATGAATGGATGGCGGCGATTACCTTGCTATTGGTCGGCAAGTATATGTTGCCTATCTTTTTGAAAAACAAGATTTTCACTATGCCGCAGTACTTAGAGCAGTGTTTCGATAGCCGAGTGAAGACAGTGCTGGCACTATTCTGGCTTGCCGTGTATGTGTTTGTAAACTTAACCGCTGTGCTGTGGCTCGGTGGTTTGGCGATTCAAACGGTCACGGGAATCGATTGGTTTACGGGCATGATGATGCTGGCCATCTTTTCAACGGCATACTCGCTTTATGGTGGCTTAAAAGCCGTTGCCTACACAGATATCATCCAAGTGGTGTTATTGGTATTTGGTGGATTAATCTTAAGTTATTTGGCTTTAGATGCGGTGTCCGATGGTGCGGGTGTGATAGCCGGTTTTGGTGTGCTGACCGAGAAGTTACCTGAACATTTCGACATGATCTTAAGCAGTGATAATCCAGCTTACATGAGCTTACCCGGCATTTCTGTGCTGGTGGGCGGCATGTGGATCATGAACTTAAGCTATTGGGGCTTTAACCAATATATTATTCAACGCGCATTGGCGGCGAAAGATATCCGCGAAGCCCAAAAAGGCATGGCGTTTGCGGCTTATTTAAAACTACTGGTACCGGTTATTGTGGTGTTGCCTGGTATCGCCGCTGTTGTGTTATATCCTAATCTTTCAGCGCCAGATCAAGCTTATCCGTCGATGATAGAGCTGATGCCCGTTGGGATTAAAGGTCTTGTGTTTGCGGCGCTAGTGGCGGCAATTGTTTCGTCATTAGCCTCGATGACCAACAGTATTTCAACCATTTTCACTATGGATATCTATCGTCACCTCAAACCAGCTAAATCACAAACTCACTATGTGTTTGTGGGCCGCGCGGCTACCTTAGTTAGTCTAGTTATTGCGATGATCATGGCTGAGCCGCTACTGGGTAAATTTGACCAAGCCTTCCAATATATTCAGGAATTTACTGGTGTATTTACGCCGGGTATTGTGGTGATTTTCTTACTGGGCATGTTCTGGCGTAAAGCTTCACCTGCGGGCGCCATTGCGGCGGCTTTGGGATCTGCCGTGGGTTCATTTGTGCTTAAGTTTACTTGGCCGACATTGCCTTTTATGGATCGCATGAGCGTGGTGTTCCTTTTGTGTTTAGGACTCGGTGTATTGGTGTCTTTACTGCGCCCAAGAACGCAGCCAAGCAAGACGGTGGATTTAAGCCAAGTGTCTTTTGCGACCACGCCATCCTTTAATCTGCATACTGCGATTATCGCGATTATCTTAATCGCACTGTATACAACTTGGTGGTAACACAATGAAAGTATTAGTGACAGGTGGCGCAGGCTACATAGGTTCGCATACCGTGTTGGCATTATTACAACAGGACCACCAAGTGGTGGTGTTTGATAATTTGTGTAATGCCAGTGAGGTGCCGTTAGCACTAATCGAAGCGATGACGGGTAAACACATCGAGTTTTTCCGTGGTGATATTCGTGATGTCGCGGCATTAGATGCCGTGTTCGGGGCGCATCAATTTGATGCTGTGATCCATTTCGCCGCGCTCAAAGCGGTTGGCGAATCGACACAAAAACCGCTGGCCTATTATCAAACCAATGTACACGGCAGTGTGTGTTTGCTTGAGGCCATGCAGCGCCATCAAGTCACTGATTTTATTTTTAGTTCATCGGCAACTGTCTATGGTGAGCAGGCAAGCGTGCCTTATCTTGAGTCAATGCCGCTAGGGTCTCCTTCGAGTCCCTACGGTGCGACTAAGGTGATGGTCGAGCGCATTATGGCCGATTATGCGGCCGCTAACCCTGAATTCAGGGGCGTATCCCTACGTTATTTCAATCCTATCGGTGCTCACGAAAGCGGTAACTTAGGCGAAGATCCTAAGGGGATCCCGAATAATTTATTACCTTATTTAGCCCAAGTCGCAGTGGGTCGCCGCGCCCATTTAAGTGTCTTTGGTGGTGATTATCCAACGCAAGATGGCACCTGTTTACGGGATTATCTGCATGTGATGGATTTAGCCGAAGGCCATACGGCGGCGCTTAATTGGTTGGCAGACCATCCATTGCTGCGTGGCATTGAAGCGTTCAACTTAGGAACGGGTCAAGGTGTGTCAGTGCTGGACATTATCGCTGCCTTTGAACAGGCGAGTGGTGTGCCTGTTCCCTATGAGATAGCGCCACGTCGCGCGGGCGATCTCGCTGCATTTTGGGCCAATGCCGATAAAGCCAGCACTGTGCTAGGTTGGCAAGCTAAACGCAATCTCACCCAGATGATGCAGGATACTTGGCGTTGGCAAAGTCAAAATCCTTCGGGCTACAGTGAAGAATAAAAGGAATCGTGCATGAAATTACTCACCAAATTAGCAGCAGTGCTTGCGTTATCACCTTTGTTACCGTTATTGAGCGCGAGTGTTTTTGCGGCTGATGCGAAGGTTGAAGACGGAGTGTTGTACCTAGACGATGGCAGTGAAGTGCGTAACTTTGGTGTGAATTACTCTGCGCCATTTGCCTTTACCTACCGTGCAATGGTTAAAAGCGGTGTTGATATGCACGCCGCTATCGATATGGATGTGGCGCATCTTAAGCGTCTTGGGGTGACGGGCTATCGCGTGCACGTTTTTGACAGAGAAGTTTCCGATGCAAAAGGGAACTTAGTCGATAATGTTCATCTAGAACTGCTGGATTATTTACTGAATAAGCTTGCCGCTAATGGTATTCGCGCCATTATTACCCCGATTGCGTGGTGGGGTAATGGTTATCCAGCGCCGGATACAGAGACTCAAGGATTTGCTAATGGCTTTACTAAAGCGCAGATGAATACTGAGCCTAAGGCCATTGCGGCAACGCACACTTATCTCAAACAATTCTTTGCCCATAAGAACCGTTATAGCGGTGTGACCTATGGTCAGGATGCCAACATTATTGCCTTTGAATTGTTTAACGAGCCGAGTCACCATGGCGATGTTTATCAGAGTCAAAACTATATCAATGGCTTAATTAAGGTGAGCCATGAGAGTGGCGTAACGAAACCGCTGTTTTATAACATTAGCGAGCAGGGCGACAACCCAGCCTTTGCAAAAGCGGTATGCGATTCTAATATCGATGGAATTGCCTATCAGTGGTATCCGACTGGGCTGGTAAAAATGAGCCGGATTAACAGTAATACTCTGGTCAATGTTGCCCATTACACTAATCCTTTCGCCGATATTGAAGCTTGTAAGACGAAGGCGAAAATGATTTATGAGTTTGATGCTGCAGATGTCACGGGCAGTGTCATGTATCCGGCAATGGCACGCAGTTTCCGTGAGGCAGGTTTCCAATGGGCGACCCAGTTTGCCTATGATCCGGCAGTCATTGCGAGCAGTAACGCTGATTACAATACCCATTTTCTCAATCTGCTGTATACCCCATCCAAAGCCATCAGCTTTTTGATTGCAGGTGAGGTATTCAGGCAAGTTCCCCGCGGTTCTGAGGGCGGTGCTTATCCGCAAAGTAACCATTTTGCTGATGTGTCTTTAGATTATGGCCACGATGTCAGTGTATTAAATCAGCCAGCGCGTTTTTATTACAGTAATAGCACAGATGAAAAGCCACAAGCGCCTAAAAAGCTTGAGCATATCGCTGGCGTTGGCAGTTCTGCGATCGTTAATTATGACGGCAATGGTAGCTACTTTTTAGATAAGCTCAGCGATGGTTTATGGCAATTAGAAGTGTATCCCGATGCCTTAGCCCTAACCGATCCACATCAGAACTCGAGTTTAAAGCGTGAAGCTGTGCGTTTGTACCAAGCTTCGCGGCATTTTAATCTGGCTCTGTCGGATTTAGGCCAACAATATTGGCTGCAAGGTGTCAATCAAGGTAATCACGCTTCGCTACAAGCCAGCAAAGGCACAGTGCAGTTAACGCCGGGCAAGTATTTAGTCGCTAAAAATAAATCCTTACTTGCTTCAACTCAGTCCAAGATTGATGACCATTATTATCTGCCGCCTATGCCACATCAAACCTTAGCCTTAGTGCACCAAAATCTGCAGGCGATGAATCAAGGTGATGCGCTCACCTTTAGCGCTAGCGTGATGGATGCCAAAGCCATAGATAAAGTTGAGCTTTATGTTCGCTATCTTGGTGATAGTGAGTTTAAGGTTTATCCGATGGAGGCCCATGGCAGTGTCTATCGTCAAACCCTCACTGATGTCAAAAACTGGCAGCGAGCAGGGGCGATTGAGTATGCCTTTGTAGTGACTCAACAAGCCTCAGGTCAAACAAGTTTCCCTGGTAATGCCGAGGGAAATCCGAATGAGTGGGATTTTGTGAAGAGTAGCGGTGCAGCTTTTTATCAATTTGAGTGGCGCGCGAAAGGCACTCCGGTGAGCTTGTTTAATGCTTCGCTCGATAGGGACAATTTAATCTACCCACAAAATGCCCGTAGTGAATGGAGCTTCCAAAGTGGTGTGCGCGATCAAGGGCTTGGGTTGCAGCTTTATATCCCAAGTCTAGTGACATCTGCTACAGGTTCAGAGGCGGACAATGTGCTCGTGCGTATCTCACCCGCTAAGGTTGCGCTGTCACAACGCAACCTTAAGGGATACGATGCCGTTCAACTACGTATCTATGCCGACCAAGCTAATGAGCATGTGTCTGTCGCACTGTTAAATGAGCATGGGCTCGCCTATGGCACGGTTGTGACATTGCAGGCTGGATGGCAATCCATTACCATGCCTGTAGCCGATTTATCACCCATGCCGACTGTATTAACAAAGGCTTATCCTATGTTTATGCCGATGAATTATCCTCATTCTGAACCCTATACGTTCGACGCTGAGGCGCTGAGCAAATTACAGGGCGTGCAGTTGGGGTTTGTGGCAAAGGATTATGAAATCAAGGCGAGGGATAAAGGCCATAATCTCGTCTTATCTGAAATAAATTTAATTAAGAGGTAAGGGCTATATCGATAAGCCACGGGAATAAGGCTAACAGGGATCCGCGAGAAGATAACTCTGCGAGTGATGCCGTAAGCCATAGCCTAGATTTAGCGCCTAAAAAGCACCTGCAATGGGTGCTTGGTGCAGGCTTTTTCGCGGCATTTATCGCCCAGCAAGGGTTAGTCGCGTTAGCCTTACCCTATTATCAAATGCTGCGTGGCTTAGATCCCTTACTCTTAGGCGCTTTGCTGAGTTTACCTATCGTCTGTGGGGCCACGCTTTCGGGGCGAATTATGTCGTTGTTGCAGCGACAATTGTGGGCCGAACGGCGGATAATATTAACCTGTGGTTGGGTAACCGCCGTGTTATTTGGCTTCTTGTGGATGGTCCCAGCAGATTGGCCTATGGCTTGGCAGTGGTCTGTGTTAGTGGCGTTGTGTTTGTGCTACAGCCTTTCAATGACAGTGCTGATCCTCACCTTAAAGCTATTAGCCTTTCGTTTGGCTTTGATGAGCGGCGATGGGCAAGGGGTGTTTAGTCACATTACCTTGTTCGAAAAGATTGCCGCCGTTTTGTACTTTTGGTTATTCCCATTAACTCAGCTGGCCTTTTTTACTGATGCAACGAGCGGTGTACGAATAATAGGTTGGCTGGTGGGCTTAGGCTTAATCGGCAGTTTATGTACTTTAGTCGCTTGGCAATTCGCCCCTGAGCGGGTGCGATTAGGCGATAGCCGGATGAAGATCGCAACAGAGATGGCGCCAACCTTGAGCGCGCATACTCAAAGGCAGGTCAACCGATTACTGTGGATCTCGGCATTGCAATTTGGCGCCGTGGGGATTTGCATCAGTTTTGATTATTACTTACTGGTGTATTTTGTGGCTGCAGGTGACGTGACCGAAGGCTCAACGCTTAAGGGCGCGTTATCGAGTGGCTATGCGATAGCGGGAGCCTTGTATTTACCTTTGCTCGCCCGTGGTGTTAAGCAGTGGGGCGCGGTGACGACATTACAAAAAGTATTCGTATTTACGGTTTTAGGCAGTTTGCTCAAATGGTATGTGTATACGCCGTATGGTTATTGGGCATTGTGGATAGATGCTGTGATTGGTGCCGCTATTTGGACGGCGATGACCAGTATTATCCCCAATATGCTCACCGAACTGGGTCGCGATACAGGACAAGATATCAGTCCTTATTTAGTCAGTCGTCACCACACAGTGATCAGCATGAGCTTAGTGCTGGCAATGCTAGGGTCTGGTGAGCTACTTAATTTAGTTGGTTTTGATGCCAGTTTAGCGGGCAATCAAACGGATAGTACCTTGTTTGCTATGCGTTTATTATTGTCTTTCGGCAGTTTTATTTTTACCCTTGGTGCCTTAATGATCTTGTCTCGATAC
>Ga0075011_10001440_pt1 | contig 12784 bp, 21 predicted proteins | sample TARM_MetaG_T_14_FD_72354 | JGI IMG/M metagenome (GOLD analysis project Ga0075011, IMG submission 72354) | Freshwater microbial communities from Pennsylvania, USA, analyzing microbe dynamics in response to fracking - TARM_MetaG_T_14 | ecosystem: Environmental > Aquatic > Freshwater > River...
CCTTTGCATCGTTTTAATAGAGTACATAGCACTGCGGCAGTAGCTCAGTTGGCAGAGCATCAGCTTCCCAAGCTGAGGGTCGTGGGTTCGAATCCCATTTGCCGCTCCACTGATTATCAGGCACTTACAGAGATTGTAAGTGCCTTTTTTCATGTCACTACAATACAAAAATAACGGCTTTAGCTTGTTATTTATGGCTTAATTGGTACATTTGCATGCAAATTGCATGCAAATAATTCGTAAACTATGGCAACAATTTATATTGTATTAGATACCAGAAGAGTAAAAGTGAACGGTGAATACCCTGTTAAACTGTCGTTGATCCATAAGAGTCAAACCGTATACATGTCAACTGAAATTAGCGCGCTCAAAGAAGAGTTTGAAAACGGACAACTAAACAAGCGCGCTCAAAACTATCAGGCCAAAAATGCTAAACTTCGAAAAATGCTCTCTGATGCCGAAATAGCCATCATGGAATTATCATCAAAAGAACTGATTAATAATGTTTCAATGAAGCGCCTACGTGCAATAGTTGAGGCTAGAGTAAAAGGAGTGAAACAGAATGAAAAGACATTCATTGATTACTTAGATCGGTTCTCCTCGCTAAAAGCCAATCCGGGCACGCGATCAGTCTACAATCAAACCAAAGTGAAACTGCTCGATTACGATCCGATGTGCACTTTTGAAACCATAGATGTAAGCTGGTTAAAGAAGTTCGAATTACACATGCAGAATCAGGGAATAAAGACGAATGCCCGAGGCATACACTTGAGAAATATAAGAGCTATATTCAACTATGCCATTGATGAAGAGATAACTGCTCTATATCCATTCAGGAAATTCAAGATAAAAAAGGAAGAAACCAAAAAGCGATCGCTATCAGTCGAGGACATTATAAAGCTAAAAAATTACCCCTGCGAACCTCACCAAGAAAAAACACGCGACATGTTCTTTCTTATGTTTTATCTGATAGGAATTAATCCTGTAGACTTATTCAACCTAAAACATGAAGACTTGCATTCAGGAAGAATCGAATACTACAGAGCTAAAACGGGAAAACTATATTCAATAGAAGTTATCCCTGAAGCTATGGAGATAATCAATAAGTATAAAGGAAAGGACTACCTGATAGACGTATTAGAAGAGTGGGGAAACTATAAAGACTTCGCACACAGAATGAACATCAACCTCAAGCAGATAGGCGAAATGGAGCGAAAAGGGCTAGGCGGCAAAAAGATACGCACGCCGCTATTCCCGGACATAACAATCTATCATGCACGGCACACATGGGCAAGTGTTGCCGCCGGACTGGATATACCAAAAGAAACCATTGCCGCCGGCTTAGGGCATGAAATAGGCAATAGAGTAACCTCTATATATATCGACTTCGATAGAAAGAAAGTTGATGAGGCTAACAAATTGGTAGCGCACTATATCGGGATCATATCACTAACCATATTGATTGAGAAGCTTTTCAATATATCTAGCGACTGACAACAATATATGTTAGGCCTAATTACATATATTGTTATCAGTCGTTATTCCTAATGCACAAAGTTGAAATTGTCAATACTAAATAAGAATTCGTGATTATAGGTAGTATTGCTGACTTGAATAGGTAGAATGATTTTAAATGTTTGCCCTACGTAGTTTGTTCCGGCCTTAATTAATCTATTCTTGTTTTTGTCATACATAGGAAGATATGTTTTTTCTCTCCAACCAACGCTGAAAGAAAAGGTATTATAAAAGCTTTCATAGTATATATTCTTTGTTGGTATAACTAAATCGTCAATATAACTACCACTAGTTATAACAGTAGGTACCTGAGCATTCTCTTTATCGGCGTATTTTACGCCTGAATGTATAATTCTATTAGAGGAGTTGTCTGTGTCAATAAAAAGAGCTTCATCCCATATCACTTTTATATTTTCCTTGCTTTTATTTTTGAGTATAAAGCCAAGTTTAGTATTGCTTATATCCCACATAATCTCTATAATATCGTTAGCATATTTGCGGGTACCTGAGATGCCGCCTCTTTTATTTTGGCAATTAACCTCTTTCAGCGATATATCGTAATATCCTCCATGAGTTACCGCACACGATGTAACTAAGCATAGTATAGCCATGCTAAATAATACTTTTTTCATTGTATATTATTTTAATAATGAATCCTTTGCATTCTTGTTATTGATATATTCTTTCATATTGGTAATGTCAAAAGCGTTAATCATTTCTTCAACATCTAAAGGAGAATAAAACATAATGATGCCTCCTTTGCATCTTATATACTCATTCATGAGATAAGATATTTCACCGGTATGAATAATAGCCTGAGATTTATTATTTTTTCTAGTATAGACACAGGTTGGTTTTACTGAGTTGTAGTATTTACCAAACCATGCGCCCGGCATTTCTTTTTTACTCATATTCCATTCGATGATCTTGTCTATATTATCAATATTGTTTTTCGAGCAAACGGAATCCCACTCTATCATTTTAGATTTTATAAGTTTTAATTGCCCGATAAAGCTATTATATTCTTTTTGCGTTCCAATCATCAACTGTACAGAATAAGAATCCAAACTGCATAGGTCTAGCATAATAGTTATGAAGTCGCCTTTATTATAATAGCAATTGCAGTTGTACTTCAATAGACCAAACTCGAAAGTCTTATATTGAGAATTTGCATTTAAAGAGAATAAAAAAGTAATAATAAATAATAGGAATATTCTTTTCATAATATCTGTTTTTTGGTTAGTATATCATATTTTAAGCAGTCTTGCCGTTTTTTCGTTGGCTGAGGCCTAGTTGTTCTCTCATGACACTATTTTCCCCTTCCAATCGAAGTATTTCTTTTTTAGATTCTTCTAATTTTTGTTTTAAAGATTCTATTTCATCAATCAAAGAACTGTTAGGTTCTGAATTAACAGAACTGCTTATACCCGTCATTAACCAAGCTATATCAATAGATGGGTAATTTATAGCAATGCTTTTTAATTTATCCGGCTGGATAGATTCTCTCATGCCTGAAATAAAACCAGATGATACGCCTATAGTATTACAGAAATCAACTGCCTTTATATTATTCTTTTTCAAATAGGATTTAAGCCTTTCTTTTACGGTACTTTCCATGATTTTACTATTTAAATTAATTCTAAATTAATTGCATTGCTATAAATAATGCAATTATTATTTTGATATATTATTGCATTGCTATAGATTTGCAGAAACAAAATCAAAATCTCTTTTGCATTCCAAAGAAAAAGAGACAATTCGCAAATATAGAAACAATTTATAAATAAACGATTATGAAGACAGTAAAGGTATCTAAACAAAGAGCTATACAAATAGCCATGAATCACAACTGTGTGTCTAAAGAGGTTGCAGAAAACTATACCGACTCTGAATTGAGAGAGGTTTTGAAGCAATTAAAACTGAAAGCTGATTTTTAACTAAAGACGATATGGTAAGAGCAGTTAAGAATTTAGCAATGTTTGGTCTATTCGTGAATAGGCAATTTATGGAGTGTGGAGAGATGATAGACCTTATAGATAAAGCTTTGGATTACGCAAAGAAGAATGAGGGCTTAAGCTATAGTATCGCCGGAATGTGCTTCGCAAATAATGACAAAGAAGCAGAAATAAAAATGGGGCCGGAGGTATTGTCCTATACGAATATATCAGGGATTATATACATCCTCAATCAGCTATAATAATTTAAAACAATAAATATCATGCAGAAAGAATTGACATTAAGAAGAGGTACAGTAGCTAAGCTAGCTAAGCTTTGCGACTGTACAGAGCAAACAGTAAGAAACGCTATCCGAGGTGTAACCATTGAGGGTGATTCTGAACGTATCAGACAAACAGCCGTAAAGTACGGCTATGCAGTAAAACAAATACCTCTAACCATAGAGGAGTATGAAAGGAGGTATAGACTATGAAAAAGGCAGTTGGAAAAGTAGAGCCGGTTAAGAAACTATGGCTATCAAAAGAAGAGGCAATGGCCTATCTGGGAGTAAGCGAGGATTATCTAAGAGACCTTAGAAATAGCGCTAAAGTTTCCTTTGCACAGGACGGCCGTAAAATATGGTACGATTTGCACAGCATTGACAGATACCTACTAAGACACAGGGTAGTATGAAAAAGATAGCAACGGCAATATTCTCTCTGATAATCATCGCAGGTGCATGTTATGCCGGGCATGTAGAATTTAACGACGAAGTATTATCAACGCTCAATGATAGTCAGTATAAGGCTGTATTAGTCGATCTGGGAGGTACCGCTTCACGCGGCGAAATAGCCAGGCAATATTTAGATAACCAAGAAAAATATGATTCAATAAAATGAAGAGATCATACGCAATACCAAATAACTGTAAAAAGGTAACAGTTGAGGCTTCTAAAGGAATGCTAACCATCTCATTTGAGCCGATAGACACAATGGAGTTTTATAGCGATATAACCGGCGATATTGAAGAGCAGGCTCAAAGGGGTGATTTAGCAATCCTTTACAATAAGGAAGAGCCTCAATCAGCGATTATCGCAAAGCTAGCAGACTATGAGCTGTCAGACGGAATAAAGTATTACGCCGCCAACGGAGTAGCTTATAATTCTGCAATGAGATTCAGGTGCCAAGAACAGTACGACTCAATTATCACCTATGAACAATAAAGAGAAGCTAGATCAAGTATTCTCTCAGTATATCAGAATGAGAGATGCCGACAAAGATAGAACATTTATGTGTATATCATGCGGCAAAAGACTATCCTTAGATCAAGCAGACTGTGGGCACTATATAAATCGAAAACACATGTCATTGAGATTCAGCACTAAAAACTGCAATGCTCAATGTAGATCATGCAACCGGTTCGATGAAGGTAATATTCAAGGCTACAGACGAGGCCTGATACAGAAGTACGGTGAACGTACCGTCTTACTTCTCGAATCACTCAAAAACCAAACCAATAAGATTACGGAGTTTGAGTATAAGGAAATGATCGCTTTCTACAAATCAGAGGTAAAGCGATTAGAGCAGGAAAAAGGATTTAAAATAAGAAAATGATATGGACTTGTTCGGAAACCCTGATAAACAGAAACGAAAATACAGAAGAGACAGTAAAGGAAAGTTTGCTGACGAAAAGAAAGCGACATACGAAAAGGCGCTAAAGGAGGCAGCTATGTATAAGCAGATGTATTTCAGGGAGCTATCCCGAACGAGAGGAGTATCTAAGGTGATTAGATTAAAGGATGAACAAATCAGGAAGCTAAAGGGATAGGGGGGTTCGATTCCCCAGCTTCCACAATGGCGATGTTGCCAGAATTAGAAATGCCGCACAAAAGGAGTGCGTGAGGTGAAAGTCCTCTTAGAGTTTTAAGTTTTGCAGAATCCCTTAAAAGGGGCTTGTATAAAGTCCTGTATCAAGCGAGGTACAGGCAAAACGGGGCTTTCATTTTATATGGTAAGATTCTATTCAAATAGTAATAGAAAAGGTAGTTCGATTCTATCAAGCTCCACAATGGCAATAGTGCCAGAATAGATAAATATATAAATGTATGTTCATTTTAAGAAAAGTATCAAGATCGGGACTGAAAAAGAATTATGAGTTAGGTAGTAAATATACCTATGCACCAGTTGCAATGAAGCCTGAATCTTTTGCAGAGTTAATAAAAGATGTTGATGTGCCTGATCATGACGGTGTGACGGGGATAGTGTTAGACGAGAATAAAAAAGTGCACTTTGTATATCATGATGAATCCTGCTGCATCATAAACGAGCACGGTGATATTCTTGAAAAACTCTAAATTAAAAAGCTGTGCTATCAGGCTATACGGGCAATCGGGTGGTTAGTTAACGGCAGACGCGGGATTGTTTCTCCCGAAACAGCGGTTCGACTCCGCTACCATCCACACAATTATTAACCAATTAAATTACAAATTATGCAGTTAAAATCAATTCAAACGAAGTTTCAAGAAAAAGTGATTGAAACTAAAAAGCCTAGCGAAATGCTAAACAAGTATCTAGCTAAGAGTATCGTAAAGTCATGGAGGGAGGACTTTTGCGATGCTGATACAGGAGAAGTGGTATCAATAGAAAGGCATGAAACTCTATTCAGACGAGGCGAACTCATAGATCAGGATAAGTTAGCTAAGATAAGGTTTAGCATGGATGCAGACGGTATAGAGACAGTAACCGTATCAAATCAGAAAAGAGTAGCTATAGAGACAGTGCCATCTCATTTATACCTATTCTCAGCAAAAGTGAGGATAGCAGATAAGAAGCATAAGTTTCTACTATATTCTAATTCTATCGAAACATGTCTGTCAATATTGAGAGACTATATCGAGCTGAACTACACAGACAACTTTATGATCCTCAATGTCGCTGACTTTACAAACTGCATCGTAATCATCGATAACTTAGAGAAAGAGATGCCAACAGACCTACCATTTGATGAAGAGATTAAGCCCGAAAAGAAATTCTATCTCATCGAGGTAAGAATATCCACAGAGGACAATCCCGGGTATATTGAGATGTTCCTAGTGCATACGGTATCGGTCGAAAAAGGCATGATGCTTATTACCGATGCAATTGAAAAAAGAAAATTGGAAAGAGAGTCAAAAGGAGAAGAGCTACCTGAATATACAACTTCGCTAGAGGCTGTAAAACCGGTGCCAATTGGTTCTTTCATTCCCAAAGAGTTTTCTCAAGCTTATGTTACCGAATAAACACGAATGCGTAACGTGCATTCATTCCAAAGGTGAAGTAGCTAACCACATGATCTATTGCAGTAAGATAGAAAAATATAGAGCTACAGGCATAAGGCTATGCGTGCATTACGAGCCGAAACGTAAACGTAGAAATGTTCGATAAGATGGTATTTACAACAAAGATAGACTTCGAAAAAGATGCAGCTGAAATTGCAAAGAGAAATCATTTGCAGCGTTGTACGGCCGGAACAGAACTGTTCTATCAGACATCTGTATACGGTAACTTTGAAGGTATCTATATCAAGTTGAGAGGCAACACTATGCAAATTAAGTGCTCATTACACAAGCTGTATAGTAAAGCCTCAATAGGGATATTCGATAATTCTAACCTGTTTACTATCTCAGAGTCATTAGATATGATAGACTATTTATTTTCAACGCTAAAGATTGAGAAAGAAAATGTAAAGGTTACTTATTACGAGATAGGCCTTAACATGATAACGCCTGATGATCCTTTGTCGTATATAGAGTTAATACAGTCAGCCGGGCAAAATTCTGAAAAAGAGATGTTTAACGACGCTAATTATCAGAAATACAGGCAAAAAACGACAGAAAAGAGCAAAAATATTAAAAAGGTGCTAAAGGTATACGACAAAGGATTTGAAGCTCGATCAAAAGGTAGAATGATCCCCGGTAATATATTAAGGTGTGAAACAATATATAAAAGGCAATCAATACCGCTAACTCAATTAACGTCAAATGAATATCTCTCAAAGATAATAAGCAGGTTTTATCGGGATTGGCACAATGCAATATTTCCTCGTCAAATTAGAGCCGACAAGGGAATAAAAGCTTCGCAAATAGAGAAAGCTAAATCAATAATGCAATTAGGCCGAAATGAATACTATGATATAAGCCGAAAGGCTTATCTATCAGGTACCATATCAAAGAAAACATGGGAGACAATAAGAGTATTTATTCAGTCGTGGGATGATCTTAAAACATCCTTTAGATTCGAGCCTACACACCAAGAAATAGCCTATAAATCGCTATTAGATGAGGCTTTCAGTATAACCACTAATTAAAGCACCTTATGGTGCATTTCGTAAAACGCTAAAAATCAACTAATTATGAATAAAAACATAAGTATTTGGCTGCAAAAAAGCCATTTTGGGCGCTTATTAATCCTACTGCATAAATTAGGTAACTTGTCCTATACAGCCAGAATGGATGCTTGGAACAAGCTAAGAGGGCTGATAACTTTTAATTATAATAGAATGACGTTGTTTACCGTAATGTTGGTTATCGTATACGCTTTCTTTTGGTATACAGTTTATTACTTGGCAAAATCATGATAAAAGTTCTAAAAGTCAAGTATTACACCGAAGAAGGTCTTTTAATGGTGGAGTACAACAAAGGTAGACCGATATATAAAACTACCGATATTGAGAAACTAAGAAATCAATTACAAACCAATCATGGGTGTACCGTGAGATTCATCTATAGAGAATATGAATCTATTTGAGTTTAAGGAAGGTGATATTATAGGAGATAAATATTCCGATAATCACTATGAGGTAATAGAGCCTGATAAGTCTGGAATGGCTAAAATAAGGAAGCTATCAGACGGAGGTGTAGAAGATTGGAATGCATACAACAATAACAGGTTCTACAAAATGAAAGGTCAATTATCGCTATTTACAAATTAAAACTAAAGAAAATTAATCATGAAACAATATATTGAGTTTTTAAAAGATAAGATGGCGATAAGCTATCAGACAGGTTTTGATGTCAAAGAAGAAGAGCTAACGGTATCTCTCTATCCACACGTAAAAGATACTGTAAGATGGGCAATAGCAGGTGGATGCCGTGCTATATTCTCTTCATTCGGTATGCAGAAAACAGTTACACAGCTTGAGATTATACGTGTGATTCTGAAACATGAAGGAGGTAAGGGATTAATCGTTTGCCCGAAGCGTGTAGTAGTTGAGTTTCTAACTCAAGCAAAGCAGCACTTAGATATAACCGTTACCTATGTGCGAAACATGCAGGAAGTGAAAGAGTGCTCAACTGATATTATGATAACCAACTATGAGCGTGTACGTGATGGAGAAGATGGTGTACGAATAGAGCCATCTTATTTCACAGTTACATCACTTGACGAAGCTAGTGTACTTCGTGGATATGGAACTAAAACGTATCAGGAGTTTCTTCCTTTGTTCTCTTCTGTTCCTTACAGGTTTGTCGCAACGGCTACACCGGCACCGAATCGATTTAAAGAGATGATTCATTATGCCGGGTACCTTGGAGTTATGGATACTGGACAGGCCTTGACTAGATTTTTTCAGAGAGATTCAACGAAAGCCAATAATTTAACTCTCTATCCTCACAAAGAAAAAGAGTTTTGGCTGTGGGTATCAACGTGGGCTTTATTTCTCACCAAACCATCTGACTTAGGCTATCCTGATACAGGATATGAACTACCTGAATTACGCGTGCATGAAGAAGTGGTAAGCGTTGATAATTCAACGGCAGGAATAGACAGAGACGGACAGGCCAAGATGTTCCGTGAGGCTGCTCTAGGACTAGCCGATGCGGCCAAAGAGAGAAGAGATAATATGCCTGAAAAAATAGAGCGTGTTGTCGAGATTATTAATAGGCATGAAAACAAAGATGATCACTTTCTTTTGTGGCATGACTTAGAAAGTGAGAGAATAGCTCTATGTAAGGCTATACCCGGATGTAAAGCCGTCTATGGAAGTCAGGATGATGAAGAAGCCGACAACGTAATATCAGACTTTAAAGAAGGTCGCCTAAAGTATTTAGCCGCAAAACCTGAAATGCTAGGAGAGGGCTTAAACTTCCAATATCATTGCCACAAAGCAATTATGTTTATTGATTATCGTTTCAACGATAAATTTCAAGCCATCGCCCGCATACATCGATTCATGCAACAATATCAAGTTGACCTGTATTTGGTGTATGCCGAAAGTGAGGGAGAAATTTTTAAATCGTTTATGCTTAAATGGCAGCAACATAGAGAGATGGTGGCTAAGATGACCGACATAGTCAAGGAAAACGGATTGTTCGGATTAAAAGCTGAAGAGAAGATGATGCGATGGATGTTTGCAAGCCGAGAAGAAAAATCTGGCAAACTATGGAGGGCTATTAATAACGATAATGTTATTGAATGCCAAAAGATGGATAGTGATTCAGTTGATTTGGTTGTAACAAGCATCCCATTCTCTAATCACTACGAATACACACCAACGTATAACGACTTCGGGCACAACACGGATAACGATAAGTTCTTTGAGCAGATGGATTACTTAACTCCGGAACTAATGAGGATCCTGAAGCCTGGTCGTTTAGCTTGTATTCACGTAAAAGATAGAGTCTTATTCGGCAGCGCAACCGGTGACGGAATGCCAACCATCGATCCATTTAGTGAAATGACAGTATTTCACTACATGAAGCACGGATTTAGATATATGGGACGTATTACGATAGACACCGATGTGGTAAGAGAGAATAACCAAACGTACCGTCTTACCTATTCCGAGATGTGCAAAGACGGAACAAAAATGGGTATCGGATGCCCTGAATATATTCTTCTATTCCGAAAGTTGCCATCTGATACATCAAGGGCTTATGCTGATTTACCAGTGGTTAAAAGCAAAAGTGAATACTCTTTAGCGAAATGGCAGATAGACGCTCATGCAAGCTGGAAATCATCCGGGAATAGCCTCTTATCATACGAAGACATGAAAGGTGCAGGAATAGATAAAATACGCCACCTATTTAGAAATTACCAACGTGAACATATCTACAATTACGAAGAACATGTTTCGTTTGCTGAAGAGCTAGATTCTTACGGGAAATTACCTAGGACATTTATGGCCGTTGATCCTGTAAGTAAAAAGCAGTGGATATGGGATGATGTAACTAGAATGAGAACGCTTAATACTAAGCAGTCTCAAAAGAAAAGACAGAATCATATTTGCCCGCTGCAACTTGACATTGTTAACAGACTAATCGAAAGGTACTCAAACAAAGGTGAATTAGTATTCGATCCGTTCGGTGGCATCGGAACCGTACCTTATTGTGCAATTAATTTAGGTCGAAAAGGATTATCTACCGAGCTCAATTATGATTATTGGAAAGATAGCCTATCGTATCTGTATGAAGCTGAAATGGAAGTCAGCGCGCCAACATTATTTGATTTAATGGAAGTAGGATGAAAAAGATAATCAATCCAATAAGGTTATGCCTTAACCTGATTTTAGTGTGCTACACATTAGTAGTATGCTTGATAGCAAGTGTTGGTTTTATTGTGTTTTTATTAACCCAAAAATAGATAGAGATGAAAATAATAGTAAGTTTTTCAGGTGGTAAAGATAGTCAGGTATGCCTGATCCAAGCAGCAAAAAAATATGGTGCAGATAAAATAGAAGCCGTATTCTGTGACACAGGATGGGAACACACAGATACCTATCAGCATATCGATGATATATGTCAACAGGTTGGCGTTAAATTAACTGTCTTAAAATCAAAATATGATTTTGTTACTCTTGCAAGTCATAAAAAACGTTTCCCGTCTACTAAAGCACGTTTTTGTACCGAAGAGCTAAAGATAAAGCCTATGATTGACTATGTGCTGTCGCTCGATGAAAGTTGTATAATCATTCAGGGTATACGCTCTAAAGAGAGCAAGGCTCGTGCTGAAATGGAAACAGAGTGTATGTATTTCAAAGATTATTTTGCAGGAGGCAAAGGATATTCATATCGCAGAAAAGAGATTATAGAGTGGTGTAAAAAAAACGATGCTTCGGTATTGCGCCCGATAAAAGAGTGGACAGCACAGGATGTAATAGACTATATAGTTGAAAATGGGCAACAGCCAAATCCGCTTTATTCCCGTGGATATTCTCGTGTAGGATGCTTTCCTTGCATAATGTGTAGGAAGAGTGAGGCAAAGCTTATATCTCAAGATGAATTTGGCAGGAATAGAATGCTGAAGGCAGAAGCAGAGGTAGGAAGAAGCTTCTTCCCCCCTACATACATCCCTGCTAGATTCTGCAAGAACGGTCAGTTTCCAATGGCACAGGAGGTATTTGACTACGTGAACCGTAATGATGTTGGCATGGAAGATATGTTTGAACCTGTCGGCGGGTATTCTTGTATGAGCCTATTTCATGGACTATGCGAATAAATAAATAACTCAAAAATAACCAGAAATGAGTAAGATTATGAAAGAAAATTTAGAAGAAAAAGGCATTCTGCCAAAGTATATTATACAAAAATCAAACGGAGAGCCTGTTTCTCCTAATGCAGAATACTTTGTATTAAGGTTGGACGATAATGGTAGCGACTCGGATCATATATGGGCGTGCAGAAGAGCTATTGTTCTATACGCCTATGAGTTACACATGCAAAACCGATTACCTGTATTGTTTGAGGATATAATGGATCGTTGGGGATGGGAGACTATCGCAAGGCAGATTATGCAAGAAGTACGCTATGATAATGATATAGAGTATGATGAAGAAAGAATACTGGAATTTTTACCACGTGTTATTGATGGAGTGAAAAAGTTCTTTAGTGTAAATCGTTTTCAGATGACAGATGAAACATTTAAAAAACTTGCTTGTGCTGGTGAAGACGAAATACCCGACTGGTGGCTTACGCATCCAGGGTACGATGAACTTAATAAAGCTTTGAATGACTATTTTGATTAACGTATAACTTTAGAAAGAGATGAATAAACAAGAAGCCATACACGCTATGCAAGAAGGCAAGAAAGTTACCCATCGGTATTTTACGCCAAACGAGTGGATGACGATGAAATACGGAATGATTGCGCTCGAAGATGGAGTTATTTGTCCTACGGAAGAATTTTGGCAATGGAGAACTGATCCTGTCTGGGATGATGGATATAAACTGTTTAACGAATAACTAGTAAGATATGAACGGAGAACAGATGATACCGCCAATAACTAATCCTCTAGGAAGAGGATGGAATCAACCACATAGAAGATTTATTGAAATAGATAAAACTCATGCTATTATGAGTGA
>Ga0075011_10001443_pt1 | contig 12769 bp, 11 predicted proteins | sample TARM_MetaG_T_14_FD_72354 | JGI IMG/M metagenome (GOLD analysis project Ga0075011, IMG submission 72354) | Freshwater microbial communities from Pennsylvania, USA, analyzing microbe dynamics in response to fracking - TARM_MetaG_T_14 | ecosystem: Environmental > Aquatic > Freshwater > River...
GAAGGAAAAGCCCTTTTCAAAGGGTTTTCCTTCCCCTTCCCCCAGCCGCCGGAGGCATTCTTAGCCTAATTTTTCTTCAAGCGACGGGTCGAGGTCGACGCGCAGGGTGCCGAGTTTGCGGTCCACGGCCACCTGGCCGAGGTTATAGCCTTTGACTTTGCGCACGTCTTTGACCAGAGCGTACATGACGTCGGCCTTGCCGTCGTCTTTGCGGTAGCTTTTTAGCCCGCAAAGGACGGCGGCCTGGGTCAGGGAGGTTTCGGGAACATCCTGGCCGGGGTGGTCGCGTTTGAGGATGACGTGCGAGCTTGGCCCGTCCTCCACGTGGAACCAGTAGTCGAAAGGCGAGGCCGCCTTGCTGAGCATGTGGTGGTTGGCGGTCTTGTTCTTGCCCCGAATGACGGTGAAGCCGTCGGTGGTACGGAACAGGTGCACGGCCAGGCCACGGAATCGTTTGGGCAGAGCGGTTGGCCCTTCAGGGGCGGATTCCTTTTGGGCGGTCAGTGCGGGATGGAGCTCGAGGGTGCCGTCTTCGGCCTTGGCCAACTGGGCCAGGAGTTCGCGGCGGCGGCGCTCCACGTGCGGAAACCCGCGCTGGCCTTTGGCCGCCAGCTTGAAATAGCGCTCCATGTTCTCGGTGGGCGACAGGAACGGATTGAGGGACACGGTCATGGGACCGTGTACCGGATGGGTGACGTCCACGGAATCGAGACCTTCAGCGTCCTTGAAGCGGTAGAGCTCGGCCTGAAGCGCCTTGGCCTTGACCTGTTCGGCCGCGAGCCGTTCGAGGCGCGCCTGCTCCTGATCCAGGCTGGCGAGGTTGCGTCTGAGTTTCTTGCGCACGCGTTTGAGCTGGACGGTCTGGGCCTTGTCCTCCTCCATGTCGAGCAGGGGGAAGAGGGTGCGTTCGCCGTAGGCGCGGGCCGCATCTAGGGCGGATTGGTAAATTTCGTCGTCCTTGCCGGACGGCCAGGCTGTGGGCGGCAACCATCTATCGCCGGATCGGGCGAGGTGGAAAGCGTCGGTCGAGGCCGTGGCCACGCGGAAGTAGAGGGCATGGGCGTCGTCTTCAGGGAGCCCGGCCAGGACCTTGCGCAGAGGCGGGGAGATGTGCGGGTATTCGCGCCAGATGTCCGGGTCTTCCAGGACGTCTTCAAGGGCGGGCCATTCCGGTTCATGGGAGAAGTTGGCGGGCAGGTCATCGGCCAGGGACATGCCGGTGCGGCAGTCGAGTATGAGGAATGTTTTGCCCTCCGGATCGGTACGGGGAGTGAGCTCAAGCGCCAGGCGCAAGTTGGGCCAGTCAATGTGCGCGGCCAGGATTTTGCGGTTCCTGAGCCGTTTGCGGAACCACATGGCCATGGCCGGAGCGTTTTGCGGGTTGACCGGCTTGACCGGGGAAAGAAATAAATGGCCCGCCGATTTGGCGGGCCTGAATATCAGGTGAAGGGGTTCGCCCGTGTTCTGGATGGCCAGCACCCAAACGCCGGGAGCCGGGCCGAATACCTTGTCGATTCGGCGGCCGGAAAGAGTGGACGATAGTTCCGCGCTCAGGAAGCGGAAGAAATTGGCTTCCATGACCGTCTCCGTCCAGGTGAGGTCTGCCGCTAGTCGCCGCGGACGGCCTCGTCTTCTTCCTGTTTGCTTTTGCAGTTTATACACAGTGTGGTCATGGGCCGCGCCTTGAGTCGGGCGATGGAGATATCATCGCCGCATTCCTGGCAGATGCCGAATTCGCCATCTTCGATGCGGTTGACGGCCTGCTGAATTTTCTTGATCAGCTTGCGCTCGCGGTCGCGCAGGCGCAGCGTGAAGGCCCGGTCGCTTTCCGCCGTGGCCCGGTCCGCCGGATCGGCGTAGACCTCACCCGATTCGGTCATATCCTCAAGGGTAGCCTCGCTTTTCTTGAGGATATCATCGAGCATGCCGTCCAGGGTTTCCCTAAAGTACTTCAGATCATTCGCTTCCATTTGAACCTCCCCCTCTGAGAGTGAGCAGACTGTTGAGGAGCTAAGGGTGTAACCCCTTTTCTACTGAATTAAAGCGCGTTGGTATACCAAAATGGTTCAAAAAGTAAAGTCTTTCCATTAGGCCAAAAATTTCAGGGAGTTCATATCGCTCATAATTTCAAAAAAATCTAAAATACCCTTGACACCCAACTGGGCCACGGGTAAACAGTGGTTCGCTTTTGAGCGGGAATAACTCAGTGGTAGAGTGCAACCTTGCCAAGGTTGAAGTCGCGGGTTCAAATCCCGTTTCCCGCTCCAAAACGTCGGCGACATAGCCAAGTGGTAAGGCAGAGGTCTGCAAAACCTCCATTCTCCGGTTCAAATCCGGATGTCGCCTCCACTCGGCGGGAATAACTCAGTGGTAGAGTGCAACCTTGCCAAGGTTGAAGTCGCGGGTTCAAATCCCGTTTCCCGCTCCAGCTAATTAAGCCGGTCTCCGCGAGAGACCGGCTTTTTTAGGGGAGCCCACAGCCGAAGACACGCGGGAATAACTCAGTGGTAGAGTGCAACCTTGCCAAGGTTGAAGTCGCGGGTTCAAATCCCGTTTCCCGCTCCAGAAACGATCAGGCCGGTCCCAGGGGGCCGGCCTTTCTCGTGTCATGCCAATACTTATATCCGTCTAATATTATTATATTTATCAATAAAAAGTAACTTTTATGCGTCTTTTTTAGCGTACCCGGTATGGTCCGTGCAGATACGGGGCTGGACGGCAACAATTTCCACAAACCGCTACCGTTCGGACAACCATGAGCAAGACGAGCATACCCCACATAATCGACCCCGCGCACGGCACCGTTCCAGGTACAATGTCCGGTTCGCCATTGGCGTCGACAGGCATGCAAGCCCGGAACTTCACGACCATGGTCGGTTCTTCGTCCCCGGCCATCGCTCCGGATTTCTACACACCTGACGCCCTTACTTCGGACGTGGAGCGGCTGTGCGATCCCGGCGAGCCCGTGTCCGATACCCGGCTGCTCAACGTGGCCGTTAAATATTTCTTTGCCTACGTGCACGAGGACGCCCACCGCGACCCCGTACCCTATGGCGAGCTGGCCGGGTTGTTTGAGCAGTTCTCGCGTCATCAGTCCATGAACGAGCCGGGCGACGACATCGAGGTCATGAATCGGTTGCGCATGTGGTCCTCGGTGCTCCGCGTGCTGGCCGACGCCCCGCGTGCGGCCCACGTCATGCGCGCGGTCCTTTCTCATGAGGATACATGCCCCGGCGGTCCGTTCGTGGGCGTGGACATCGGAGCCGGCACCGGCATCATGCTCCTCGCCTTGCAGATCCTGGCCCGGCGCAACGGGTTTTCGGACATCCAGACTCTGGGCTACCAGTGCGATCCTGTGTCCGGGGAGCGAACCCACGACCTGGTCCATTCCCTCGGCGCGGGGGCCGTCATGCTCGCCGATCCGGGCAGGCCCAACGCTTTCGGCATGGTTCGAGGCAGGGTGGTCAACTATGTGGCCAACGAGGTCATGGCGGGCATCCAGCAGTCTCTGGATGCGGACAACTGTTTTTCCAAGTACAAATCTTTCCTCGAAACCGTGGGCGACAGCCTGGACCGGGCCGTGTTCTTCCCCGAAGGCCTTATCGCCCACAGCACCGCCACGCGCGCCTCGGTCATCCTGGCCCGTGAAAACGGCTTCCAGCCCCCAGCCGAATACCTGACCGAACGGTTCATTCCCCAGGGGCTTATCCTCGAAGGCAAGGTCTTGCCTATGCACAAGCTCGGGAGCGACTTCTATCGCTATCTGACGTAGCGCATATATAAATGTAAGAGATCAAGCCCGGGGAAGCCGGGCTTTTTTGTGCCGTTGGCGCGGGGTCTCGCCGGCCGGGTGTCTCCGACGGCTTAAGAACATCTTGAAAGAGGCTCTTAAGAATCTCCAGAACTTCTTGTCGCCGCTTCGCGGGGGGCGGGCGGTCGTATTGAATCATGTCTTTGCTTGACCATCTTATTTTGATCGCCCATGCGTCGGTGCAGAATCATGGATTGTAATTACATTCCGCACGCGCGAATGCGCATACAAAAAGTTTGGGAAAGGAGAGGGAAGGGGGCGGGGGCATCTTCACCCCCACAGGGCGATGACGGCGGCTCCTGCGGTCATGATGGCGGTGCCAAACAGGCGGTAGCGGATACCTGTTTCATGGAACAGCAGCCAGCCGTAGATGACCGAGAAGATGCCCGCGGTCCTTTTGATGGTGATCATATAGGCGGCGGCGACCATGTTCATGGCCATGTTGTGGCAGATCATTTCGGCGAAGACGATCAGCCCGGCCAGGGCGCCGAGCTTGGGGTCGCGGGTGAGGTTCTTGAGGGTCGCCTTGCCGGTCTTGAGCAGGATGGCGGTCAGGATAAGGCTGTAGAGGATGAATACGGTCAGGGCCGTGAACATGGGCGAGGAATCGAGGATCATGACCTTGCCGCCCACGGAGGTCAGGCCGAAGAGGAAGGCGACGACGAGCATCAGTGCCGAACCGGGTTCCTTCCAGATGGCCTTGATAGGGCCGAGGAATCCGTATCGGGCAGCGTCGAGATTGAGTACGTAGCCCCCCAGGACCACCAGGAGCATGCCGATGACGCCTTGCGGGGTGAGGGTTTCGTCCAGGATAAGGCCGCCGGTGAACAGCACGAAGACAGGGGTGAAGCTCAAGAACGGCAGGGTCAGGGATAGGGGCGACATGCGGATGGCCCGGTAATGCAGGATGATGGCGACCATGAGCAGGGGCAGGACCCAGGCCAGGGTCGGGAAAAATCGTGGCCCGATGGGAGGAATGCCGACAAAGGGCAAGGCCAGGACCATGAGCGGCAGGGCGTGGAAATAGGGGATGAGGCTCATCTCCCAGGGCGTCAGGTCCGAGAAGAACCGTTTCATCAGGGCCGAGTTGGAGGCCATGAAAAACGCCGCCCCCAGGGAGAGGACGAACCATGTCACTGGAGCAGGTCCGCGGCGTCGGCCCGGGAGCTGACGCCGCCCTCATAGGACCAGGCCGTGATCCGGCCGGATTTGTCGAGCTGCGCGGTCAGGGTGAAGGGCGGTTGTTTGCCATCGTAGAACCAGGCCATGACCGGGTTGGTGGAGGTGAAGCGCAGATCGTGGAAGACGAATCGCGGGCCTTCGGGTGTGTCGGTTTTCTCCACGTAGGGCCATTTGGTGAACCATGCGTAGGTGGCGAACATGGATTGCTGCTCGCCGAGCTTGCGTAGAAACGCCTTGTCCGCCCGTTTGACGCGCAGGGGGGCTGGTGGTTCGTGGTCGCCGAACAGGTCCATGGTGTCCAGGAGATAGTCCGGTCCGGCGGTGACGACCACCTTCCAGAACCGTGGCGACAGGGCGTCCGGGGTGACGTGAATATGGTCGTAGGCTACGCCTTTGGCGTCGAGCCGGTGTGCGTAGGTGTCCTGGAGCATGGCGCCCATGCTTATGTTGGACAGGGGATAGATGAAGAACCAGGCCATACCTATGAGCGCGATGGCCTGGCGGTGTTTTTTGACCAGCCATGCGGCAAGGATGAGCGCCAGGGCCGTCAGGGTGAAGACCGGGTCGATGATGAACGCCCCGTCCAGGGCGAATCGGTGATTTGAGAACGGGGCGAGCAACTGGGTTCCGTAGGTGGTGATCAGATCGAGCCAGACGTGGGTCAGGGTGAGCGCGTAGAACAGTGCCGCGATTCTGATGAACGGAGTGCGGCGGGAGACGAGCCTGTACAGCCCGGCCAGGGCCAGCGCCAGGAAAAAGGTGCCGAAAAAGGAGGTGCTGATGCCCCGATGGTAGAGCAGGTTGAACTCCGGGCCGTCGCCGAAGAAGATGTCCACATCGGGAATCCAGGCAGCGAGCATGCAGGCGGGTACGAGGAATTTGGCTTCGGGAAACCACCTGCGCGCGGCCAGGCCGGCCATGAGTCCCGAGGAAATGTGTGTTACCGGGTCCATGTCACAGGGTATACCTTGCGCCGAATATATTGTAAAAAACAAACTTGCGGTTTGAGGGAGCCGAGGGTAAGGAGCGGAATCTAAGTATAAAAGGAGCTCGACGCACCATGTTGAAACCGTCTGTCGGCGTCGCCCTGGAAGGGCTACCCTATATCGTCATCGCGGCGTTTACCACCCTGATTTTCGCTATCATCGGCTGTTGGCCCGTGGCCGTGCTTGGTCTCATCGCCACCGCGTTCATCGGACATTTCTTCCGCGATCCCGAGCGGGTCGGCCCGGAGGACGCCGAGGCCGTGGCCGCTCCGGCGGATGGCAAGGTCATCAAGGTCGGCCATGCCGTTGACCCCATGACCGGCGAATCCCGCCAGTACATCGCCATCTTCATGAACGTCTTCAACGTCCACGTGAACCGCATGCCGGTCAGCGGCAAGGTCGAGGCCGTCCGCTACATCCCCGGCAAGTTCTTCAACGCCTCCTTCGACAAAGCCAGCGAGGACAACGAGCGCAACATCGTGGTCATCACCGGCAAGGGCAACCAGCGGTTCACCATGGTACAGATCGCAGGGCTCATTGCCCGGCGCATCGTTTGCTGGGCCGAGCCGGGCGACAAGCTCAAGCGAGGCGAGCGGTATGGTTTGATTAAGTTTGGTTCAAGAGTTGACCTTTACATTCCTGATGGCTATGTACCTACTGTCAGCGTCGGTCAGAAGACCGTCGCCGGTGAAACAGTCCTGGCGGAAAAGCGTTCCGCCTGATCCGGAGAGTACAAAGTAACTAATCGCCATGGTTGAGAAAAAATTGCCGCGCCATAAAAGTGTCTACCTTCTGCCGAACCTGCTGACTACGGCCAGCTTGTTTATCGGCTTTCTGGGGCTGACCAGGGCTGTCCAGGGGGATATCACCTCCTGTGCCCTGTGCATCCTGGCGAGCTGTGTGTTCGACGGCTTGGACGGCAAGGTGGCGCGGATCACCAACACGCAGAGCGAATTCGGCGTCCAGCTCGACTCCTTGGCCGATCTGGTCGCCTTTGGCGTGGTACCGGCGGTCATGTCTTATCTTTGGATTTTGCAGGACTTCGGCCGTCTCGGCCTGATGGCCGCTTTCCTGTTCATGGCTTGCGGAGCCCTGCGTCTCGCCCGGTTCAACGTCCAGACGGCGACCATCTCCAAGAAGCATTTCGTGGGCCTGCCCATCCCGGCGGCGGCCTGTACCCTGGCCACGTTGGTGCTCTTCACCGACTACGTGCCGCAGGAGTACCTGCACTCCGTGATAGCGGTGGGTACCTTGATCCTCGTCTACGTGTTGTCCTTCTTTATGGTCAGCACCATCCGCTTCTATTCCTTTAAGGAAATCAGTTCGTTCAAGGCCCATCCCTTCAGCTGGATGGTGACCGCGATCCTGATCTTCTCTCTGGTTGCGTCCCGGCCCAAGGTGCTCGGGTTCGTCATCTTCCTGGGCTACCTCATTTCCGGCCCGCTCTACACCCTTTTCCTACTATCCCGCAGAAGCAAACGACTACTACGGGACAGCTCCAAGAAAGAGCTAGGCTAGCTCTCCTCATCCCATATTAGTACGTCGTACTGACCCTGATCGCCACGCAGCCCGCGCGGGTTTTGCGTTTGGCGGTTGCATACCCGTTGTCAAACATTTAGAACATATCCCTACAAGGGGAACTATCCCGGAGGATACCATGGCAGAAAGAGTGTACGTATTCGATACCACTTTGCGTGACGGTGAACAGTCTCCCGGCGCTACCATGAATCTGGACGAGAAGATTCGCATGGCCCGCCAGCTCGAGACCCTGGGCGTGGACATCATCGAGGCTGGCTTTCCCATCGCCAGCCAGGGCGATTTCGAGGCGGTCCAGGCCATTGCGGCAGCCGTTGTAAAACCGCAGGTTGCCGGGCTGTGCCGCGCCGTGACCGGCGATATCGACCGCTGCTGGGAGGCCATCAAGGACGCCAAGCACCCGCGCATCCATGTCTTCCTGGCAACCAGCGAAATCCACATGAAGCACAAGCTTGGCAAGACCGCTGACGAGGTCGTCGTGATGATCGACAAGGCCGTCCGCCATGCCAGGAAGTACACCGACAACGTGGAGTTCTCGGCCGAGGACGCCTCGCGCTCGGATTGGGATTTTCTGGTCAAGGTTTCCGAGACCGCCATCGACGCCGGGGCCTGCGTGGTCAACATCCCGGACACTGTGGGCTATACCCAGCCTTTCGAGTATTATGACTTGATCAAGTACCTCATGGATAACGTCAAGAACATCGACAAGGCCATGATTTCGGTCCACTGCCACAACGACCTGGGCTCGGGCGTGGCCAATTCCCTGGCCGCCGTTCGGGCGGGCGCACGCCAGGTGGAGTGCACCGTTCTCGGTATCGGCGAGCGCGCGGGCAACGCGGCGCTCGAGGATCTGGTCATGGCGTTGAATACCCGCAAGGAGCTGTACGGTGTCGAGACCGGCATCAACACCGAGCAGATATTCCCGTCCTGCCGTCGCCTGTCCCAGATCATCGGCATGCCCATCCCGCCCAACAAGGCAATTGTAGGAGCCAACGCCTTTGCCCACGAGTCAGGGGTACACCAGGACGGCGTGCTCAAGAATCGGTTGACCTACGAGATCATGACCCCGGCCTCCATCGGCCTGACCAACAACGAGATTGTCATCGGCAAGCATTCCGGCTCCCATGCCGTACGCAAAAAGGCCGAGGAACTGGGCTACAACCTGGATGAGGACCAGATCAATGTGCTCTTCAAGGCGGTCAAGGATTTGGCCGACAAGAAGGAACAGGTCTTTGACGAGGACGTGGAGGCACTCATCCTGGAATCCGTGTACCGCCGCAAGGACCGCTTCCGTTTGGTGGACATGTCCGTGTTCTCCGGCACCGGCGATGTACCGCCGCATGCGGCCACGGTCATGGAGTTTGGTGCCAAGGGCGAGGCCGAGGTCAAACGCACCAGCAATTTCGGCGAAGGTTCCATTGACGCCGTGTTCCAGTCCATCTACTCATTGGTGGGTGTATCCCCGAAACTTGAAAGCTACACGGTCAACGCCGTGACCGAAGGGGCCGACGCCCTGGCCGGTGTCGCCGTGCGCATAGAGCACGACGGCGTCAAGGCCGTGGGCCGCGCCAACGACGGCGATGTGGTCAAGGCCAGCGCTTTGGCCATGGTCAACGCATTGAACCGCTTGGAAAAAGCGAAAGAGGAGAAATAGACAAATGGGTCAGACCTTAGCTGAAAAAATTCTGCAGAACCATACGGACGAGCAGGTCTCCGGCGCGGGGCAGATTGTCCAGTGCAAGGTGGACATGGTTCTTGCCAACGACATCACCGCTCCCCTGGCGATCAAGTCCTTCAAGGCCATGGGCGCGAATAAGGTGTTCGACCAGGACAAGGTTTCCCTGGTCTGCGACCACTTTACCCCGAACAAGGACATCGACTCCGCCGAGCAGGTCAAGGTGGTCCGCGACTTTGCCGAGGAAATGGGCGTGACCCATTACTACGAGTGCGGCGAGGTCGGCGTGGAGCACGCGTTGCTGCCTGAAAAGGGCATTGTCGGCCCCGGTGACATTGTCGTGGGTGCGGATTCCCACACCTGTACCTACGGCGGTCTGGGCGCGTTCGCCACGGGCATGGGCTCCACCGACGTCGGCGCGGCCATGGCGCTTGGCGAGACCTGGTTCAAGGTTCCGCCGACCATCCGCGTGAACCTGACCGGCACCCCCGGCGAATATGTCGGTCCCAAGGACTACGTGCTCAACCAGATCGGCATTCTCGGTGTGTCCGGCGCGCTGTACAAGGCGCTCGAATACGGCGGGGAAGTGGTCGACGACATGACCTTGGAAGGCCGCATGACCATTGCCAATATGGCCATCGAGGCTGGCGGCAAGGTTGGTCTGTTTCCGGTGGATCAAAAGACCTTGAACTACTCGGCCAACGCCGGGTTCAAGGGCGGCGAGATGATGACCGCCGATGCCGACGCCGTGTACGAGCGCGTGCTCGACATCGACGTCACCGGCATGGCCCCCCAGGTGGCCTGTCCGCATCTGCCCGATAACGTCAAGCCCGTGGACGAGACCGCCGGGCTCAAAATTCACCAGGCCGTCATCGGCTCCTGCACAAACGGGCGTATCGAGGACATGCGTCTGGCTGCTGAAGTGCTCAAGGGCCGTAAGGTCAATCCCAAGGTGCGCTGCATCATTCTGCCTGCGACCCCGTCCATCTGGAAGGCGTGCATGCGGGAAGGACTGATGGAGATTTTCATGGACGCCGGCTGTATCGTGGGTCCGCCCACCTGCGGTCCCTGTCTGGGAGGCCACATGGGCATTCTGGCGGGCGGCGAGCGCGCCATCTCCACCACCAACCGGAACTTCAAGGGCCGCATGGGCTCCCTGGAGTCCGAGGTCTTCCTGTCCAACCCCGCCGTGGCCGCCGCCTCCGCCGTGGCCGGCGAGATCATCAACCCCGCCAAGCTGTAGGAGGGTGCAATAATGAAAGTAAACGGAACCGCTCACAAAGTGGGCGACCATATCGATACGGACGCCATCATCCCGGCCCGCTTCCTGGTGACCACCGATGCCAAGGAACTGGGCGCCAACTGCATGGAGGGCCTGGAGGCCGGATGGGTCAAGCGCGTCAAGGATAACGACGTCATGGTCGGCGGCGTGAACTTCGGCTGCGGCTCGTCCCGCGAACACGCGCCTATCTCCATTCTGGGCGCGGGCATCCCCGTGGTCCTGGCTCACAGCTTCGCGCGGATATTCTACCGCAACGGCTTCAACATGGGGCTGGTCCTGCTTGAGATTGGCGACGATGTCGACAAGTTCAGCGATACCGATGAGATCGAGGTGGACACCGCGTCCGGCGTCATCAAGAACCTGACCACCGGCGCGACCGTCCAGGCCGCTCCGGTTCCGCCGTTCATGCAGGAAATCCTCAACGCGGGCGGACTGGTCGAGTACGCCAAGAAAAAATTGGCCTAAGAAGGCCTCCGGCGGCCGGGGGAAGGGAAGGAAAAACCCTTTGAAAAGGGTTCTTTCCTTCCCTTCCCCCGGACCCCCATCCCCTCATTTTCCCAAACTTTTTGGTACCGCTTCGCGGGGGAGGTGGCGGAGGTCGGGCTGTCGGGCTGGATGTATTCTTGAACGTAAATTTTTGATATTGGCATTGATCATGCGCCCCTACGGCTTCGCCTAAGGCGCGACAAAAAGTTTTGGAGAGTCCAGAGAACCTTTTTCAAAAGGTTCTTTGGTCCCGCCGAAGGCGACCGCCGGTAGGCCCGCCGGAGGCATCACAACAGGAGAGAACGATGAAGATTTGTGTATTGCCCGGTGACGGGATCGGCCCGGAGATAGTAGCGCAGGCCCTGCGGGTTCTGGACAAGGTTGCCGACAAATTCGGCCGCAGCTTCGAGACCACCGAGGCGTTGATCGGCGGTTGCGCCATTGATGCCAAGGGCGAGCCTTTGCCTGCCGAAACCGTTGCCAAGTGCCGCGAGGCGGACGCCGTGCTGCTGGGCGCGGTGGGCGGTCCCCAGTGGGACACCATTGATCCGGCCATCCGCCCCGAGAAGGGGTTGCTCGGTATCCGTCAGGAGCTCAGGTTGTTCGCCAACGTGCGTCCGGCCAAGCTCTTCAAGCAGCTGGCCGACGCCTGCTATCTGCGCCCGGACATCGTGGCCCGCGGACTGGACGTCATGGTCGTGCGGGAGCTGACCGGCGGCATTTATTTCGGCGAGCCGCGCTATGACGGCGAGAAGGACGGCGAGCGGTTCGGCTTCAACACCATGACCTACTTTGAGCACGAGATCCGGCGCATTGCCAAAGTGGCCTTCGAGGCCGCCCGCAAGCGTACAGGCCGCGTCTGCTCCGTGGACAAGGCCAACGTGTTGGACGTGTCCCGCGTGTGGCGCGAGATCGTCATTGACGAGCACAAGAACTATCCGGACATCGAACTGTCCCATATGTATGTGGACAACGCGGCCATGCAGCTGGTGCGCGATCCGTCCCAGTTCGACGTGATAGTCACCGGCAACCTGTTCGGCGACATCCTGTCGGACGAGGCCGCGGCCATCACGGGCTCCATCGGCATGCTGCCGTCGGCCAGCCTGGGCGAAGCCAATCCCGGCCTGTTCGAGCCCATCCACGGCTCGGCTCCGGACATCGCGGGCAAGGATCTGGCCAACCCCCTGGCGACCATCCTGTCCGTATCCATGATGCTGCGTCATGCCTTTGACATGGCCCAAGAGGCCGGCTGCATCGAGCAGGCCGTGGAAAAGACTCTGGAGCAAGGCTACCGCACCGGCGACATCGTCCAGGAGGGTGCTACGCCCGTGGGCTGCACAGCCATGGCCGATGCCGTGCTGGCCAATATGTAGTTTGATCTGATTAAAATGAACAAGGGCCGCATCGCCAAGCTATGCGGCCCTTGTTATTGTTTGGGGAAAGGGTTGTCAGAGCGTCGGGGTGCTGAGCTTACCCGCTTTTTCGGCCTGCCTGCCGGTCTCCAGGTCGATGAAGCCGAGTGCCATGCACACGCCGATGTAGTCCATCTTGAGGACCTCCATCTTCTTCACCGCCCGCTCATGCTGTTCCTTGGTGATCTTGCCTTGGTTCTGCAGATAGCGACCGAGCTTTTCGTTTTCGCCCGCTTCGACGGCTTCCAGGTCGGCCACGGTGATGCCCTGGATGTCGCCCTGGTTGCTGCGCAGGGTGGCCAGTGCCTGTTCCTTGTTGGTCAGTTCCCGCTCCAGCACTCGCTTTTGGTCGCGCAGGGACTGGTGCCGCGACTCCAGCTCTGTTTGTCGATTGTTGAG
>Ga0075011_10001445_pt1 | contig 12754 bp, 13 predicted proteins | sample TARM_MetaG_T_14_FD_72354 | JGI IMG/M metagenome (GOLD analysis project Ga0075011, IMG submission 72354) | Freshwater microbial communities from Pennsylvania, USA, analyzing microbe dynamics in response to fracking - TARM_MetaG_T_14 | ecosystem: Environmental > Aquatic > Freshwater > River...
GCTCCAGTTCATGGACCCGCGTATCGTCTGCGAAAATACCATGCGCCGAGGTTTCACCCCCATCGAGGAGGACGACGACTGGCTGAGCTAGGCAGGCTCTAACGATTACTAAAAGTCCCGCCGGGTGCGCCCGGCGGGACTTTTTTTGCCCCCATCCCCCTATCCCTCTTAAATTTTTTTAGTGCCGCTTCGCGGGGTAGGGGAGATAGGGGGGCATCTTCGCTTTGCAAGGAGAAAAGGGAGAGGCGAAAGAGGATAAAAAGAGAAGGCCGGGCAACTTTTTTTAATTTCCTATTTGATTGTCGATTTCGGGGTTTCGAGTTTTTTAATCATTTTGGGAACCTTGATTGTGAAACTGAGTGCATGCTCAGTTTTGCCGATTTTTTTGACATAGTAAGATGTTACTCAGTATTAGGGAAAAAACTGAGTGAACACTCGGTTCGCTTGGGAAAAAAGGATCAAGGCATGAAGAAGAAGGAATCCATCCTCAAAGTCGCCACGTTCATGTTCGCGCATAAGGGGTTTGCGGACACGTCCGGACAGGAGCTTGCCCGCCTCACCGGTGTGGCCGAGGGGACGATTTTCTATCACTTCAAGACCAAAGAGGGGTTGTTGCTTGCGATCCTGGAGAAAACCAGGGACGAGATAGTGGACCAGTTCGAACGGTTCTTCGAGAACAGGCCGTTCAAGTCAGGTCTCGAGATGACGGAGGAGGTCATCTCATTCTATCTCTATCTGGCAGGCTTGATGGAAGACAAGTTTCTTTTACTGCACCGCCACTTTCTCTACCAGTTCTCCGAGTCCAATCCGGAGTTCAGGGGGAACCTCGAGGATATCTACAATTGCCTCGTGGACATCTTCGAGAAGGCCATCGCGGCGGGGCTGGAGGACGGTTCCATCAGCCAGGAAATCCTTCCCAGGAAATCGGCGCTCATTCTGTTCACCATGGCTGATGGTCTGGTTCGGTTCAAAAACTACAACCTGTACGATGCAGGCGCGCTGTTTAACGAGTTGATGCGGGCGTGTCGCAGGATGTTGCAGGCGTAATTCAAGGAAGAGGCTGCATGCTTTCACGAATATTCCCTTTTGTCGGCTGGTTCAAAGGGTACAACATGGCGGCGTTTCGCGCTGATGCCATTTCAGGGCTGACCGTTGCCCTTGTGCTCATCCCACAATCCATGGCCTATGCGCAGCTGGCGGGCATGCCCGCCTATTACGGCCTGTATGCGTCTTTTCTTCCGCCCCTGGTGGCCGCCCTGTTCGGTTCCAGCCGCCAGCTGGCCACCGGCCCCGTGGCAGTCGTCTCCCTCATGACCGCTGCTTCCCTTGAGCCGCTGGCCACGGCGGGCAGCGAAGGGTACATCGCCTTCGCCATCCTGCTGGCGCTCATGGTCGGCATGTTCCAGTTCCTGCTCGGTGTGCTCAAGCTCGGTCTGGTGGTCAACTTCCTGTCCCATCCGGTGGTCAACGGCTTTACCAACGCTGCCGCCATCATCATTGCCTCGTCCCAGTTTTCCAAGATGTTCGGCGTGTACGTGGACGGCGCCGAGCACCATTACGAGACCATCATGCGCGTGGTTGAAAGCGCCATTCACTACACTCATTGGCCCACGCTGGGCATGGGCGTGCTGGCCTTTGGCATTATGGTCGGCCTCAAGCGCATGAACCCCAAGATCCCCAATGTGTTGGTCGCCGTGGTTGTGACCACGGCTCTGTCCTGGGGGCTGGGGTTCAACCACGACACCAAGGCGCCGGTGGAGGCCATCCGCGTCCCGGTCGTCCAGGAGGAAGTCATCGGCTTCAACGCCACCGTGGAAGCCCTGGACGAGCTGGGCATGGAGCGCACCGCCCTGGCTAAGCGCCTGGAAGAGGCCCACGAGGGCGGCGATCCCCTCGCGATTCTGAATATTCGGCACGGACAGGACGTCATCGGCGTCAAGATGGCGGCCCTCAAGGAAAAGGCTCACGAGCTGCGCACCGAGATCCGCCACACTTTGCTTTCCGGCGTGGAGCAGCCCGGCGGCGGTCTGATCTTCTACGAGCAGGGGGCGGTCCCGGACGGCATGACCGCCGACGGTCGCACCTGGCGCATCAAGGTCGGCAACACCAAGCTCGACGCCGCCTCCCTGAAGATGATGGGCGGCGGGGCCGTGGTCGGCACAGTGCCTTCGGGCATCCCGTCCATCTCCATGCCGTCCCTCGACCTCAAGGTTATGCTGCACCTCCTCCCGTTCGCGGCGATCATTTCTCTGCTTGGTTTCATGGAGGCCATTTCCATCGCCAAGGCCATGGCCGCGAAGACCGGCCAACGGCTGGACCCCAACCAGGAGCTCATCGGGCAGGGGCTGGCCAACATGATCGGCGCCTGCGGCAAGAGCTACCCGGCCTCGGGGTCGTTCTCGCGGTCGGCGGTCAACCTGCAAGCTGGCGCGGTCACCGGCATGTCCAGCGTGTTCACTTCGCTCATGGTCGTCATCGCACTGCTCTTCTTCACTCCGCTGCTTTACCATCTGCCCCAGGCCGTGCTGGCCGCAGTCATCATGATGGCCGTCATCGGACTGATCAACGCCTCGGGCTTCATTCACGCCTGGAAGGCCCAGTGGTATGACGGAGCCATCTCCATCCTGTCTTTTGTCTGTACTCTGATATTCGCGCCGCACCTGGACAAGGGCATCATGGTCGGCGTGGTTCTGTCGCTGTTGGTGTTCCTGTATAAGTCCATGCGCCCGCGTGTGGCCAATCTGTCCCGTACCGATGACGAATCCTTACGCGACGCCACGGCCTTCGGGCTCAAGGAGTGCCAACACATCTCCCTGGTCCGCTTCGACGGCCCGCTCTTCTTTGCCAACGCCAGCTTCCTGGAAGATCAGATCACCGAGCGGCTTATGGGCAACGACAAACTCAGGCACATCATCATCGTGGCCAACGGCATCAACGATATGGACGCCTCGGGCGAGGAAGCCTTGTCGCTCATCGTCGATCGAGTCCGTTCCCGCGGGCTGGACATCTCCCTGTGCGGCGTGAACGAGGCGGTGCTGGCCGTGCTCGAACGCACTCACCTGCTGGAGAAGATCGGCAAGGACCATGTCTACGCGACCATGGAGAGCGCCATCTGCGCCACGCACGAGAGTGCCCACCGCGATGGCGCGGAAGATAGTTGTCCCCTCACCACCGTTTGCCGCCTGGCCTAAAGGCGAGAAAAGGGAGTCGATATGTCAGTCATTACCGTTTTCAACGGATTGTTTTGCGAAGCCGGCGTGGTGGTCAAGCGTGTGCTCGACGCCACGGACTGCAGGCTGGTAACCGATCAGGAAGTCGTGGCCGACGCCGCCCGCCTGTCGGGCATGGCCGAGGACCGTATCGCCCGCGCCTTCCAGGCCAAGGCCTCGGTTTTCAATACCTTCAGTCACGAGAAGGAACAGGCCATAGCCTGGATGCGCCTGGCCGTGGCCGAGCGGCTGGTCAAGGACGAAAATCTGGTCATTCCAGGGTTCGCCTCACAGCTGCCCGATCCGTCCATCGGCCATATCCTCAAGGTCTGCCTGATCTCCGACCGCAAGGCGCGGGTGGCCGTGGCCGAGCGTGAGGAAGGGTTCGCCGACAAGCACGCCATGAAACTCATCCGCAAGGATGACGAGGACCGCGCCGCCTGGGTCAAGGCCCTGCGCGACGCGAACGATCCTTGGTCGGGCAATCTCTACGACCTGGTCCTGCCCGTGGCTTCCACCGGCGTGGAACGTTCGGCCGATCTCATCGTCGAGCAGCTCGAAAACGTCGCGGTCCAGGTCACGGACAAGACCCGCGCGGCGGTGCAGGACTTCCTACTGGCCGCCCGGGTGGAGACCGTGCTCGCCAAGGAGGGCCACAGCGTCCAGGTCTCGGCCAGAAAGGGCACCGTCACCCTGACCATCAACAAGCACGTCCTCTTGCTGGAGAAACTTGAACGCGAACTCAAGGGCATCGTATCCGGTATGGAAGGCGTCCTGGCCGTTGAAGCTCAGGTGGGCAAGGGATTCCACCAGACCGACATCTACCGCAAGATGGACTTCGACGTGCCCTCCAAGGTTCTGTTGGTGGACGACGAGCGTGAATTCGTCCAGACCTTGTCCGAAAGATTGATGATGCGTGACATGGGGTCGGCCGTGGTTTATGATGGGGAGTCCGCCCTGAACCTGGTCAGGGACGACGAACCCGAGGTCATGATTCTCGACCTGAAGATGCCCGGCATAGACGGCATCGAGGTCCTGCGCCGCGTCAAGAGCGAGCACCCTGACATCGAGGTCATCATCCTGACCGGCCACGGCTCGGAGGCGGACCGCAAGGTGTGCATGGAACTGGGCGCTTTCGCCTACCTGCACAAGCCCGTGGACATCGACGTCCTGAGCGAGACGCTCAGGGCCGCCAACGAAAAGATTCGGGCCGAAAACTAAACTCGGGAGCCGGGTGGCGTGATGGCATCATTGATGGAGAAGGTACGACCCCAGTTCTGGGACACGGGTAGCGATGTGGGGGCGGGCAAGAGCCTGTTCAACTACCGCCGCATCTGGCGCTTCGCCATCTTTCTGTTGGCCCTGGTGGCCCTTGTTCCGCTGATGGTCATGGCCTTTATCGATTACAACGTCACCCGGCACTCCCTGGAATCGGAAAATCTCCTGCGCACGTCCAGGACCACCTCGAACACCCGGCGCACCGTGGCCTACTTTCTGAAGGAGCGGACCAAGGCCCTGGATTTCCTGGCCCAGGAGCAGGGCGTGGAAGCCTTGCGCGACAACAAGAACCTGGCCAAGGGGCTGGCTTCTCTGCAACAGAGCTTCGGTGGTTTCGTTGACATCGGCGTAATAGACGACAGGGGGCGGCAGATCGCCTACATCGGTCCCTATGACCTGCTCGGACGCAACTATAGCGGCCAGGAGGGGTTTGCCACGACCATGGCCCACGGCACCTACATCAGCCGGGTCTTTCTCGGTTTTCGCGACGAGCCGCACCTGGTGGTCTCGCGCAAGGTGCGCGACAGCGAAACCGGCGAGGACTTCATCCTCCGGGCGACCCTGGACACGGACCAGTTCAACTCCATCCTGACCAATCTCGACCTGCCCGGCGGGGGCGACGCCTTTGTGGTGGACCGCGACGGCATCATCCAGACCCCGTCCAAGGAGCACGGCTCGCTGCTGACCAAGGTGGACCTGGCCATCCCCGGCTATTCTGACTCCACTCGCGTGGAGCAGGTCCGGGGCGGCGACGGCATGGCCTACACCGTGGGCTACGCCTACATTCACGACACCCCGTTCATCGTGCTCGTGGTCAAGCACACCCGCGAATTGATGAAGCCGTTGCAGACCATCCGAATGGAGTTGCTCTGGATTCTGATCACGAGCATCATCGTCATCCTGCTGGTCATCGTTGGCGTGGCCACCTACATGGTCAACAAGATCTACATCGCGGACCAGACCCGGGCGCGGACCCTGCACCGCATGGAGCACACCAACCGCATGGCTTCCATAGGGCGGCTGGCGGCGGGTGTGGCCCACGAGATCAACAACCCCCTGGCTATCATCAACGAAAAGGCCGGGCTGATCCACGACCTGTTTACCTACAAGCAGGAGTATGCCCTCGACGAACGGCTGCTGGGGAATATCGACTCCATCCTCAACTCGGTTTTACGCTGCGGCAAGATCACCAAACGGCTTTTGAGCTTCGCCCGGCATATCGATGTGGAAACGGATGAGATCGAGTTCAAGGACCTGGCCAACGAGGTCGTCGACTTCCTGCGCAAGGAGGCCGAGTACCGATCCATAACCATCGAGATGGACATCCCGGAGAAGCTGCCCCCGTTCATTTCGGACCGGGGCAAGTTGCAGCAGATTTTTCTCAACCTGGTGAACAACGCCTTTCAGGCCATGAACGACGGAGGCCATCTGTCCATTTCGGCCAGGGAAACGGCCTGGGACCAGCTGGTTTTCACTGTTGCGGATGACGGTTGCGGCATCCCCGAATCGGATATCAAGCGCATCTTCGACCCGTTCTTTTCCACCAAGAAGAAGACCGGCGGCACCGGGCTGGGGCTGTCCATCACCTATGGTCTGGTCCAGGAACTGGGCGGGACCATGACCGTGGAGAGCGAAGTGGGCAAGGGCACGACCTTCACCATTATCATGCCGCTCAAGGGCGACAATACCGAAGACATGACGGACAAGGCGTAAAATGAAAGTACTTTTGGTAGACGACGAAGTGGAACTGGTTTCCGCCATGGCTGAACGTCTCGGCTTTCGGGACGTGGACGCGGACTGGGCGGACAATGGGGAATCGGCCCTGGCCATGGCCGAGGAGACCGCATACGATGTGGCCGTGCTGGACATGAAGATGCCCAGGCTAAGCGGTCTGGAACTGATGGAGCTGCTGGCGGAAAGGCACCCGGACATGAAATTCATCTTCCTGTCCGGTCATGGCTCCGAAGCGGATTTCAAGGCGGGCTGCGCCGCGGGCTGCAACTATCTGATCAAGCCCATACAGCTCGAGGACCTCGTCGCCCTGATCCACAAGGTGGCGGCCTAACCACAAAGGAGACGGAATGAGCCGGAACCAGTGCGAGACCCGTGAGGGGCTGCGATTTTTCGGACGAATCAGTGCATCCGTGTCCCACGAAATCAAGAACGTGTTCGCCGTGATCAACGAGTCGGCCGGTCTGATCGAGGACTTCACGCTCATGGCCGAGCGCGGGATGCCCCTTCAGCCCGAGCGGCTCAAAAGCGCGGCCAATTCCATTCAAGGCCAGATCCGGCGCGGGGACGCCATCGTCAAGAACATGAACGCGTTCGCCCATTCCACCGACGAGGACGTCCGGGAGGTGGATCTTGTCCAGGCTTTGAGATTGGCGGCGGACCTTACCGCCCGTTTTGCCGATATGCGGCAGATCAAGCTGACCTTGGGCGAAAGCGAGCCCGTTTTCATGGTCGCCTGCCCCTTTGATCTGACGCGGCTGCTGCACTCCTCAATAGTGGCGGCCTTCGATTCCATGCAACCGGGCGACACGCTGGCCGTCAGCGTCTCCCCCGATGGCAGCGGCGCATCGTTCTCCCTTTCCGTGCCCGGAAAGGATGCTCCGCTGAAGGATGACGAACCGTTCGCCGATCTGGCCCGGGCCATGAACGCCCGGGTCGAGGTGGACGAAAAGACCGGGACCAGCCAGTTGCTGCTTGCAGACCGGGGCGCTCCCGCGTAAGACAACATTCATACCTGATCGGAGAAGAAAAAATGGCAGAAAAAGTACTGCTTATCGATGATGAAGTGGAATTCCTCGAGGCCCTGTCCGAACGAATGGAGATCCGGGGCATGGAAGTGACCACGGCCGAGAACGCCGATTCGGCGGTAAGCGCGATCAATTCCGGCGATTTCGACGCTATCGTGTTGGACCTGCAGATGCCCGACATGAACGGCATCGACATGCTCAAGGTCATCCGTAAGACCAACCCGGACATGCAGGTCATTCTGCTCACGGGCCAGGCCACCCTGGAGGCGGGGATTCAGGCCATGAAGCTCGGTGCCATGGATTTCATGGAGAAGCCCGCGGACATCGACGCCCTGACCGACAAGATCAAGAAAGCTCAGGCCAAGAAGATGGTCATCGTGGAGAAGAAGACCGAGAAGAAGGTCAACGATATCCTCAAATCAAAGGGCTGGTAGGTCTTTGTCACCAAAGACGAAAAAAAGGCTGCCGGGATCATCCCGGCAGCCTTTTTTCGTTTTGTGGCGATCAATCCTGCAGATGTAGGGTCATGGCGTGCCAGGCCGCGCCGCCATGAGTGGATGAGGACAGTCCGTCGTCGGTGAAGCCGAAGCGTGCGTAGAAGGGCAAAAGCTCCTCCTTGCACAACAGCTTGATGTCGGTTTTGCCCATGTCCACGGCGTGTTCTATGAAGTTGCTGAGCAGTTTACCCGCAATGCCGCGTTTTTGGAAATCCGGGTGCACGGACAGGGAAAAGATGACCAGATGGCGGCCTTCCGGGTCGTGCCCGATGAGCTGCTTGAACTCCTCATCCGTGATGTCGTCTTTGTCGGTGGAGCCCGAGTTCACTTGGGCGACCACCCGGCCTTCCCATTCGGCCACCAGGAATCCTTCGGGATAGAGCTCGATGCGGTTGCGCAGGCTGCTCGCCCAGGCCGCCTCGGCGGGCGGAAAGCAGTTGGCTTCAATGGTATGGCAGGCGGGTAGGTCGTCCATGTCCGCGTGGCGTATGGTCAGGCCTTTCATGGTCAATCCAGCTCCACATCCTCAAGGGCGGTTTCGAGTTCTTCCCAGGTTTCATAGGCGATTTTAAGATCGGACTCAAGGGTCTCCAGGCGCTCTTGATCGGCCGCCATGACTTCGCCGGAATTTTTGTAATAATCTGCGGAAGACATGCGTTCCTGCAGGGTGCCGAGTGCGTTCTCCAGTTCCTCGATGCGGGCGGGCATCCCCTTGAGTTCCTCACGCTTTTTTCCCAGCTCGAACTTTTCCTTGTAGCTCAGCTTGCGTTTGGCAGGGGCCGTCTTTTGGGGCTCGGTCTCGGGCTTTGCCTTGCACGCTCTGGCCGGGGCGGGGGCTGTGGAGGAACGTTGTCTGAGCCAGTCATCGTAACCGCCCACGTATTCGGCCACCTGCCCGTTGCCCTCGAACGCGATGGACGAAGTGACCACGTTGTTCAGGAAGTCACGGTCATGGCTCACCAGCAACAGGGTGCCGGGGTAGTCCATGAGCAGTTCTTCCAGGAGGTCCAGGGTTTCGGCGTCCAGGTCGTTGGTCGGTTCATCCATGACCAGGACATTGGACGGGCGGGTGAAGAGCTTGGCCAGGAGCAGCCTGTTGCGCTCCCCGCCGGACAGCACGCTGACAGGGACCTTGGCCCTGTCCGGGGTGAACAGGAAATCCTTGAGGTGGGACATGACGTGGCGGCGGTAGCCGTTGATGTCCACGAAGTCGTTACCCTCGGCCACGTTGTGGCGGGCCGAGCGGGTCTCGTCGAGTTGAAGGCGCAGCTGGTCGAAATAGTTGATCTGCAGGTTGACCCCGTAGCGAACGTTCCCGGCTTGCGGCGTCAAATCGCCGAGCAGAATCTTGAGCAGGGTGGTTTTGCCCGCGCCGTTTGGGCCGATGAGCCCGACCTTGTCCCCGCGCATGATGGTGGCCGAAAAGTCCGCGATGAGCGGTGTGTCGTCGAATCCGAAGCAGAGGTCCTTGGCCTCGATGACCAGCTTGCCCGTGCGCTCGGCTTCCTGGATAACCATTTTGACCGATCCTACGCGTTCCCGCCGGGTGTTGCGCTCCTCGCGCATCTTGCGCAGGTCCCGCACGCGGCCCATGTTCCGGGTGCGCCGGGCCTTGATGCCCTGCCGAATCCAGGTCTCCTCCTCGGCCAGCTTGCGGTCAAAGTTGTGGTTCTGCTTGGCTTCGGCGGACAGGGCGTCTTCCTTGCGCTGCAAATAGGTCTCGTAGTCGCATTCCCAGCTGTGCAGCCGTCCCCGGTCCAGCTCCACGATACGTGTGGCCAGTCGGCGCAGGAAGGCGCGGTCGTGGGTGACGAAGAGCAGGGCGGCGTTCTGGCGCAGGAGGAAGTCCTCGAGCCAGTTGATGGAATCGATATCCAGGTGGTTGGTTGGTTCGTCCAGGATGAGCAGGTCAGGGCCGGAGACAAGGGCGCGGGCCAGGAGCACGCGGCGCTTGGTCCCACCGGACAGGGAAGCGAAAAGATCGTCGCCGTCGAGCTTGAGGTGCGAGAGCACGGTCTCGATAGTCTGGTGGTGCGGCCAGCCGCCCGCATCTTCCAGGGCCTGCTGGGCGCGCTCCAGGCGGTCCACCAGATCCTGCCCCGGCTCCGGGGACTCGGCCAGGACATGGGAGGCATTGTGGTAGGCGGCCAGGTGTTCGCCGACTTCGCCCAGCCCCTTGGCCGCGATCTCGTAGACCGTGCCCGCCAGGGCTTGGGGGACCTCCTGGGGGAGCATGGCCACGCGGCAACCGCGCTGGTAGTCCACGGAGCCGTTGTCCGGCGGGGTCACACCCTCGATGATGGACAGCAGCGTGGACTTGCCTTCGCCGTTGCGGCCGAGAAGGCAGACGCGTTCACCCGGCTCGATCTGCATGGACACCTTGTCCAGCAGGATCGTGCCGGTAAAATTGATGGAAATGTCTCGTAAACTGACCAGCGACATGATTTTGCTCAAAGAAAAGGGGCTGCGGACAGCCCCGTTGTTGTGTGTACGCGTTTATTCGCAGGCGGTTTGAAACGCCTGGTGCCGTTCGCCATAGGGCGGATGCTTGAAGAATGCAGAACCGGACACAAGCACGTCCACGCCCGCCTTGGTCAACTCGCGCGCGTTATCCAAGGTCACGCCGCCGTCGATCTGGATCAGCGTATCGGCCTCGGCCGCATCGATCATGGCCTTGAGGTCGCGGACCTTGTCCAGGCAGAACGGGATGAATTTCTGGCCCCCGAAGCCTGGGTTAACGGACATGATCAGGACCATGTACAGTTGTGGCAGAAGGTAGCGGATCGCCTCGGGCGGAGTGTGGGGATTGAGGGCCACGGCGGGCTTGGCTCCGGTCTCGGCGATCTGGGCGCGGACCCGTTCCAGGTGCGTGCACGCTTCGGCGTGGACACAGATCAGATCGGCCCCGGCGGTGGCGAAGGCATCGATGTACCGGCCCGGATCGTCGACCATCAGGTGGCAGTCGAAGAAGAGTTTGGACTTGGCGCGCATGGCCTTGATGATCGGCGGTCCGAAGGTGATGTTGGGCACGAACATGCCGTCCATCACATCCAGATGGACCCAGGACAGGCCTGCGGCTTCCAGTGCTTTCAGTTCGGCTTCCATGTTGGCGAAGTCCGAGGAGAGCATGGAGGGGGAAAGAATCATTCGCGTCGCTCCGCTTGGTGGTTTTGCTGGCAAAGGTGTACCCGCTCGTGGATGGGACCGCAAGTCTTTCGAGCTTGTCGTCCCGGCCAGGCCGAAATTTATCATTTTGCCCGCCCAGTAAATCCGGTAATTTTACCTTTATGGGGATAATCAAGAGTAAATACGTCTTTCTGTTCCTGTGCCTTTGCGGTCTCGTCGTGCTGGCGTCGCCAGGAACAGGCAGAGCCGATCATATCCGTTTTTATGTGGATGGGCTGCCTCCCTACGCCGTGCTGCAGGACCAAGGACCGCCCACCGGATTCGCCGTGGACCTGATGGGACGGTTGATGCACTCCGTGGGCGAGCATTTCGCCCCCACCGACATCAAGGTGATGACCTGGGCCCGTGCCGTTCATGAGGTGGAGGTCGTGCCGGGTACAGCGCTGCTCGTGCTGGCCAAGCTCCCGGAACGGCTCGGCCGTTTCAAGTGGGTGGGGCCGCTGGACACGCTCCCCATCGGGGTCCTTGCGCGCAAGGATTCGGGCATCACGGTTCAGGAGATCGGTGACCTGAAGGAGCACAGCATCGGCATGGTCCGCAACACCGCCCCGTATCTGGTCCTTATCAACACCTTACCCGGACTCGGGCAAAACCTGGTTTTGCTCAGCGGTATTCCGGCGCAACTCCGGATGCTCAGGGAAGGCCGGGTGGACTTGATCGTCCAGGCCGTTGACGCTTCAAACCGATTGATGGACGAAGAGGGAATGGAATCGGCTGACTACCATGTCGTCTACCGGTTCGAGCCATTGCGGATATATTTCGGATTCAACAAGAGTACGGATGACCGTTTGATCCGCCGGTTGCAGGTGGCCCTGGACAGGTTCAAGGAAGGCGATTCGTCGGGGACCAGCCCGTATGACCGTTTGCGGCAGGAGTATTTCGGATGGGCCGCGCCGGACAGTGCCGAGAAGGCCGGGGCGCAGTGAAGACGGGATCGGTCAGGGTTGGGTTTGGACCAGCCGGTCCGCGGTGAAGCCGAGCAGCCCGCCGAGGACCAACGCGAAACCGAGAACCTGGAGGACGCCCGAGATACTGTCCGGATGGAGCAGGATGCCCATGGGCAGCGAAGTCAGCACAGCGATGAGCATGCCCGTGGCCCAACTCTCCAGCGGCATGCGCACGTAGGCAATGACGATGCTGAGGGCAAGCCAGTGGAGCAGGGTGGCGGCCACGGGTTGCCACGCGCTGGATAAAAAGACCATGGGGATGGCGTTCAGTATGCCGGCGGCCAGTCCGAGCAGAAGGATTTTGTAAAGCTTGTGCATGGCCTTCGGGCTCCCTACTTGTCCATCTTGAAGTCTACCTTGATCTTGAACAGCTTGTCCGCCGGAAGGTTGAGGACCTTGATGCCTGTGGCCTCGGTGATGGAGGCCAGGATGCTCTCCACCGCGTCCATGTCCGGGGCGATCAGTGCAAACCAGACGTTGAACTCGTTCTCGCGCAGATAGTTGTGCGTCACTCCGTCGTGCTTGTTCACCTCGGCCACAAAGGCGTCGAGCTTGTCCTCGGGCACACTGGCCGCGCACAGGGTGGACTGCCAGCCCAGTGACTGGGATGAGAAGTTCGCCCCCATGCGCCGGATCAGGCCGGACGCTTTCATGGCCCGAACCCGCTCCAGGACCTCGGCCTCGGAGAGGCCGACCTGCTTGCCGATTTCCTCATAGGGCCGGGATGCCAGCGGGAAGTGGGACTGGATGATGTCGAGTATTTGCTTGTCGTATGCGTCCATGTGAATGCCTCCGGCGGCCAGAGGGAAAACTTCTGGAAAAGTTTTCCCTCTGGACTCCCTTTCAAAACTTTTTATCGCGCCTTCGGCGGGTGCGTC
>Ga0075011_10001447_pt1 | contig 12754 bp, 12 predicted proteins | sample TARM_MetaG_T_14_FD_72354 | JGI IMG/M metagenome (GOLD analysis project Ga0075011, IMG submission 72354) | Freshwater microbial communities from Pennsylvania, USA, analyzing microbe dynamics in response to fracking - TARM_MetaG_T_14 | ecosystem: Environmental > Aquatic > Freshwater > River...
TGCAGTATTAAAAAATATATCTATCTTTGCACCCGCAATCACGCAAGGTGCCATAGCTCAGTTGGTAGAGCAAAGGACTGAAAATCCTTGTGTCCCCGGTTCGATTCCTGGTGGCACCACTTTGAAGAAAAGCAAAAAGCAGTAAAATCCTGATTTCCAAACGAAATCGGGATTTTTTGTTTTCCGATAGAACGCAAAAAACGGCAAAATATTACCGTTTCCGGTGTTCCAATCGGTGGAGCAAGAAAGGTGGAGCGTGAATCTCCACCGAGTAAGATTACTTCTCTCTGATTTGCAATGTTTTGCGTATCAAGAAAGCGTGTATGGTTTCCTACTTTTGTCCAACGAAAAAACTGTAGGAACATGAAACGAAACTCATTCAATGTGCTTTTCTTCATCAAGAAAGCCAAACTGTTGAAAAACGGGGAAGCCTCCGTGTGTATGCGCATCACCGTGAACGGTGCGCGAGTGGAAAACAATATCCGCATGAGCGTTGAGCCTGTCCTGTGGAATCAGGCGAAGGAGTGCGCCAAAGGTAAGAGCCGCAAGACTTGTGAGCTTAACCTCTACATCGAGCAAGCCAAAATCAAGTTGCGCAAGCTGTTCGATGAACTGGAGGAGCGGAACCATCCTGTCACAGCCCGAATCTTGCAAGAGAAATTTTTCGGAACTAACGAAGAAGTGAAGGAAGTCCGCACGCTCATCAGAACCATACAGGAGCACAACGACCAATGCCGTGAACTTGTAGGCAAAGACTATGCGCTGATTACCGTCCGCCGTTATGAGAGCTGTAAACGCTATCTTGCAGAACTTATAAAACAGAAATACGGAAAGGAGGATTTGCCTTTGTCAGAAGTCAATGGCGAACTGGTACGTGCTTTTGAGTTCTACCTCAAAACCGAAAAGGAATGCCAGCAGAATACGGTCATCCGCTATATGAAGTGCTTGAAGAAGATTACTAACCTTGCACTCGCCAACGAATGGATTACCAAAGACCCGTTTATGGGCATCAAGTTCCACGAGAAAGAAGTTATCCGTGAGTTTCTGACCTTGGATGAATTGTATCGTATCTACAACAAGGAGTTTTCCCTTGACAGGATTACGGTTGTACGAGATGTTTTCATCTTTGCAGCGTTCACCGGACTGGCGTTCATTGATGTGCAGCAATTATCCGCTGAACATATCGTTCAAGACAACAATGGCAATTATTGGATTCGGAAGCCTCGCCAAAAGACGAAGAATATGTGCAACATCCCCTTGCTCGATATTCCGATGCAGATTTTGGAGAAATACAAGGGTCATCCGACTTGCCAAAAGAAAAATGTCTTGCTCCCCGTCCCATGCAATCAGAAGATGAACAGCTATCTGAAAGAGATTGCCGATTTATGTGGTATTTCAAAGTGCTTGACCACACACACCGCAAGACACTCGTATGCGACTTCGGTTTGCCTCTCCAATGGCGTGAGCCTTGAAAATGTAGCCAAGATGCTCGGTCATTCCAATATCAAAATGACACAGCACTATGCCCGTGTGTTGGATTCCTCTATTCTCAAAGACATGATGAATGTGAAAAGTGTCCTATCAAAAAGTCTTTGATTATGAACAGAGGAATAATAACAATCAATGAAACAGGTATAGTCACTATGCCGAAAGCACCTGTATGGATGACAAAGTTCGAGATAGCCGACCTGTTCGGGGTATTCTCGTGCGATATTCGCAAGGCAATACGTGTAATCTATAAGAACAAGGAACTGAATGAAGCTGATACAATGCGATATATCAGGCAACCTGACGGCATCAGTTATGATGTGTATAATCTTGAAATGATTATAGCCATCGCTTTCAGATTATGCAGTAAAGAGAGTATCTTGTTCAGACAATTTGTAATAAGTGAAATCTGCGCCACCAAGAAAGGGAATCCGATAATGTTGTTCTTCTCTTGTGGCAAGGGTAGCAACCTATGGTATAGCTGAATTTCATCCCATCAGCCACCTGTTCCCGATGCCCGGATGCAAAGGTGGCGTATGGCTTTGACGGCATTGGCAAGGTCGGGCGGCAGAGCCGTTTCGGGCAGAATCTTCCTCAAACGGGTTTGAGCGTATTCCGCCCGAAAACCTTGCCATTGCCAGCCACACGCATTTGAGGCATCCGACAACGGAAACAAGCGACTGACGGGAAATCAGAAGAAAGAGAAGGAACGGCTTACAGACGAAGCTAAACATTGATGCTTCATCCGTAAGCTGTTCCTTTTTCTTTTTTAGTTGGTGTACCATTGCTGTCGCAAGTATGGGCAGACGGCAAACTGCGCTCCTTCAAGAAAATCAGATTGCCGTCTGTCGGTAAGCGGAACGGTAGTTGTCAGCCAGCATCCTTTCGATGTCGGATTCACGGTAGAGGATTTTACCGCCCAACTGGATGTAGGCTATCCGTCCCTCGTTGCGGTAGTCCTGAAGTGTCCGGCGGCTCACTTTCAGCCGTGCCGACACTTCCTTATCGGTGAAGAAACGCTCCCCGTTCAGTGTCGGGCGGTAGTTGGCGGTCAGATGCTCTACGTTGTCCAGCAGACGGTCGAGGCTGCCCATGAAGTGGATTATCCACTCGTTGTCTTTGTTAATTAGTTCGTTCATATTACTCTGGATTTAGTGGAATTGCTGTTGCTACTATATTTAGTTATCAGATAGTCCTGCCTTTGAACTTCGCTTCCTTTCTCCTGTCCTCCACAATGGGGACGATGCGCTGCACGTCTTCGGGTCGGTAATAGGTCTTGTGGTTTATCTGCGAATAAGCCAACGTGCCGTTGTCCCGAAGTGTCTGCAACGTGCGTGGGCTGATGTTGAGCATCCGGCACACGTCTTGATTGTCCATCCACTCGCTCATTTTCTTCTCGCCGTGACGATGGCAGATGGCATCCATACGGCTGACGAAGCGGTCGAACTTGGCGACCAGTTCCTCAAAGGTCTTTCTCTCGATTGATATGATTTCCATATTGCTTTTCTTTTAGTTGTTACTGTTTCTTCTGCTGCAAAGGAATATATAATCTGGTATCCTGCAATGGATTTTTCGGAAGTGGCAGCTTGTTGCGTCAATAGGTAGCCTCTGTCCGGGATGCCGTCTTTCCTTTGGTGGTTATAATTCCTTCTTCCGCAAAGAAATACATAATCTGTCACCCGGCAATGGTTTCAATCAGGTCTGGCAGCAAGTGGCACAGGGTGGTAGAGGTTGGCACAGGTACAACCCACCGATTGTCCAATTCGCCCAGCCCTTAGCCCTTAATTCCCGTATTTAATAAGGAAGCCACAGACAAAATAAGGGCTTAATCCAAATTCGCCTACGATTGACTACTTGCCCTTTCGAACATTCACATCCGGCAAATCGATGAAGTCCTCACCGATTTGTCAACCGCCCTGAAGCAAAACCATACAAAATTGCCGTAGCAAACCCAAGTGTTTGACAGACTGCACTGAAGCACCTTACTTTGCTCCCGATAATCGGTTGAGGTGCTTACCAAGACCACAGTTAATAACTTAATCAATTTCTTTTTTACAATGAAGAGAGAACCAAGCATTACAGAGCAGCAGACTCGTGAAATCGTGGAAAAGATGGGACGCAGGGAATCCTACACTCCCAAGTCGATGGATGACATCTACAGGCGTATCGGTCTGGAGCCGGATGAGCCGGAACTGCCCGGCAAGACCGTCACGGAGGAAACTGAGACTGCTATGGCGGATGAACCGTCAAGTGAGGCGGTCGGGGAAACGGCAATGCCGCAGAAGCGTGTCAGCAGCAAGCAGCGCAGGCTGTCGCTGGAGGAGTACCGCACCGCCTATCTCCAAGTTCCCAAGATTGTCAACCGCAAGCCCGTGTTCGTCAGTGAGACGGTGCGTGACGAACTGGACAGGGTTGTCCGCTACCTCGGAGGAAAGGGCATGAGCGCATCGGGGCTGATTGAGAATCTCGTTCGTCTGCACCTCGACACCTATCGGAACGACATCGAGCAGTGGCGCAAGCTCTGACGAGATTACAGAAAGTCGGTTAGGCTGATGAATACACTTCATCGGCTTAACCGATACCCGAGATGAGTCATTACACTCGGAAACAAATCCGACAGGCGGAGGATTTTTGTGTCCTCAAAGACACAGCAAGATATATTTTCAGTTACCCGAATAATTCTAAGTAACTGAAAATGCCTGCACCGCCGTGGGCAGAATTATCCTCCGCAGTCGGATAATTTCGGGGTTCTTTAATCGGAGATTAGATAATGGACAAGTCATAAAATTGAAAGAATAAGAAGCATGAAAAAGAAGAGCAAATACGGGAGAAATCCCAAGTTGAACCCGAAGACGCACTGCGTGATGGTACGCTTCGATGATGTGGAATGGAACAGGTTTCTGACGATGTACGAGGAATCTAACGTGTACGCGAAAGCCGTCTTTCTCAAGGCGCACTTCTTCGGGCAGAAGTTCAAGGTGCTGAAGGTGGACAAGACGCTGGTGGACTATTACACCAAGCTGTCGGACTTCCACGCCCAGTTCCGCTGCATAGGCACGAACTACAATCAGGTCGTCAAGGAGCTACGCATCCACTTTTCGGAGAAGAAGGCGATGGCATTGCTCTACAAGCTGGAGAAGTGTACCATCGACCTCGTGAAGCTGAGCCGTGAGATTGTGGAGCTTTCAAGGGAAATGGAGGCTAAGTGGCAACAACAGCCACAACAATATGACAGCCGCTAACTTGCGACACCGTTAAACAAGTATCGAAACATTAAAAACCGCATCGGAATGGGATAGTCATTCCGATGCGGTGATACACAAAATATGATTCTATTTTACTTTCCCGGTCAGCCATTCTTTAGCCATTTTTGTCAACCTGTATTGCTGCTTTGGATGCTTCGGTTGGTTAGGATAAAGTCGTTCAATTAGTCCCTCTTCTAATGCAGGAGTGATATAGCTTTCACGGAAATACTTTAAGTCTTTAATATCGCATACATCCGCTATATCCCTCATAGACATATAAGAGTCACCCATTTTCTGAATGAGTAATTCCACTTGTGGGGTGCTTAGGGAATGCTTAGGGGGTACTTGAGGGGTACTTAGGGGGTACTTGTCCTCTTTTGTTGTTTGCTTGTCCTCCTTGTCAGTCTGTATTGTGCCAGATGTGAAATCAGGTCGTTTGAACGTAATAGTCACAAAACCACCATCGGAACACCATGTAGGAGTTTCCACGCCTTGTGCTTTACAGGCATCCATGATGCGTCTTGCACCGCTGCCCCAGTTCTCTAAATAAGTCATCCGATAGAGAGCTTCCGCCACTTTCAAATTGTGAGGATATGATTCGTGAGGCTCCTTGATGTTTTCGGCAGTTATCTGTGGAGGGAATGTGCCGGGACTTGCTATCTCGATGCGGTCATCATAGATGGCAAGACTGATGGTCAAATTATACCTCTCCCAATGGCGGTGACAAAGAGCATTTATAAGAGCCTCCCTTAACGCATGATAAGGAACTTCAAGATGTTCTTCTCGTTCAAGGCTATGATTTGTAATCCTACCACTAAGAGAAAGATGTTTGAAGCAAAATGCAACTCCAGCATCCAGAAGTTTGAAAAAATTTCCTTCGGCTCGCTGGTTGTCACGGAATATATTTTTATTCGTTCCCACAAACCGCGCCATTCTCAAAGTGAACTGTGGGTACTCGTCTATGTTATTGGAAAAGAGCAATACCGCGCCATTAGTTGGTACGCCATTTTTAAGCAACTTCCATTTTGAAAGAATATCTCCGGTCGGTTCATACAATGCCGACTCAGGAATACGTCCACCGTCAATACCTCGTCGGATGCAATTACGAATCAGATTCTCATCAAGGTCTGCCAATGCAACACTGTCAGCAGCCAGTCTTTCCCACGCATACATCTGTGGCTGGTGGGCGCGGATACGTTCATCGTACATATCCTGTGGCATGACCTTCGTTGTGCTTTCAACTTTGTAATACGGACAGCCGTGAAATGTATGTGGACGTTCGCCCCATACCCAACCATCAAAGTGCATGGCAATAACTTGGTAGCCCGGACGCTCAGGCACATCAACGTATGCCACTCGCACATCTACCGCAGGTTCAAGTCCTGCCAATGCCTGAGCAATCTCTTGTTGTGTCTTGTCTGTCACTTCTTGCCCGATAATCTTTAACGACTTCGGTGCTACACCGAAAATCAGCCAACCGCCCTCTGTGTTCAAGAAAGCACATGCTGAATGCATACCGTCTTTCAACTCTCCAGTAGTCTTCTTCAGTTCCAGAGTCCGCGACTCATCGGCTGATACAAGGTTCTTTATATCGTCAATTGTCATCACATTGGGATTTAATAGTAACGGTTTTTACAAATTTACTCTATTATACTTTCACTATCATCGCTATGCTTCTCTTTATTACGAAGAACACATTCTTTGCTGGTATTTGCATAACAATACACACAGAAGTGGCGACAAGTATTATACATTCCAATATCTTTACTAACCATACATCCACAAACCTTGCGTTGTCCGGTATCCTTTACTTTCTTTTCTTTGGAAGGAATTGGAGGTAACTGACCAAAGATATCACGTTCTGGCCATTTTAGTGTATGCAAATAATAAACAAGCTCTTCGTCCTCGGCGAATATACGTTTCATTAACTCACCATCGATACAACGATTGTGCTCTATGCCATATGATTCAAGGTCAATATCCTCTGCACAAGTAGCCATTTCAATATCCCAACCATCTTTCTTCCATGCCTCTCGTATCTTTTTCAGTCCTTCAACAATCTCTATCCGTTGAGCATAGTTTGCCTCGGCACTTTCAACAGTCTCTTTAGTAAAAAGTAGCGTTTCCTTCACGAGGTTATTCTGAACCTTGCGATAAGCTTTAACATCAACAAAACTGAAGACTAATTTATCTGTGTAACCTTTTAATTTGTTGCCAATATTCCAAATACGACTCAACAAATCACGAGGTGTTATGTTTGGAGTAATGACAAGAGGGTCAAAACGCCAAATAACCTTTTCTTTGCCTATCATGTTGGAAAGTTTTTTGAATGTCTCAACTCTATCTTCTACAGAAGTAACATTGGGTTCAACCCCTTCCTTTATATAGTCATTGAGTGTTACTTGAAAATAGTAATGGATACCTCTTTCGTCCAGTTCGTGCAAATAAGGAAGTATTGGTTTTGGATTTTTTGTCCAAAACACAACTACCTTGCAGCTTTTGAACGAAATATACATTTTCTGCTGGTTGAACGGATTGTACCAAGCACAATACCCTTTAGCCAAGCGGTTGAAGAACCACTTGGCATAAAAGGCTGGTATATCTGTAGAACGACTGGCAGAAACAATGACAGGAGCTGTAGCTTCAACTTGCTCGCCAATATCGTTCGTGATAATAATTTTATCTGTTGGCATAACGATTAAGCAAATCTTGTGTTAACTGCTCGAAGTACTGCTTATTTTCGGGAGTTCCCTCTACGATAGGAGGATAATCACCTTTATCATAAAAACACCAATGCTTAAAATGTTCAATGGTTGATCTATTATCTACAGGGTTATCCAATGGATTAGAATAGTATTTACCACCAGGAGCATAACCTTTTTGAAATGTTATTACCTTCTTGGAAAGCCTATCTCGCATCTTTTCAGGCAGGTAGTTTCTTGAAAGAATAAAATAGTTAACATTTTTATCCTCCACAAATTTAGAAGAGGTTGGATGTATTGGTTTCAGGTTTCGCTTTTCAACACCACCCTGCGAAATAACTTTGTTTCCTTGTGGTTGTGGATGCAAAGTCGTATTAAAACTTTTAATACCTGAAATCAGTTTCTTAATCTTCTTATATGCAGCATCAGTTGGTTTCAAGAAGTTGTCAAGGATGCTCAAGAACGCTTCTGGATCTTGCCTTTTTCCCTCAAGTTCTATAGCCTTATCAATATTTTCTTTTTGGGTCTTTAATCCGTCCTTACCTACAATCGAATAAATTTTGCTACGGAATTGTTCAGGTGTATAAGAACCCTCATCTCCTGCAAAATTAACTGCAGCAAGAGCTTTGTATGCTTTAGTTGTAGTAATACGTGGAAAACTATCAAAAATATACATAAAGGCTTTAGGACTTTGAACTGCATTTTCAAGTTCAACAGCCTTATTTACCGCCTCAACAATACTTTGTTGTTTTGTGACTTTTGGCTCTACCTTATTAATATTTTCAATAATCTTAGATCCTAGCTGACTTTCAACTATAACAGAAGTATTCGTGCTTGCTTTTGGCAAAACAGCATCCTTTATCTCTACTCCATTTAACATTCGCCAAACATTACATGCAAATGACAAATAATATTCCTTATTGCCATTAATCAGTACGGATGTGAAGGTTTTAGGCAGAGACGCAAAGCCTCTTGTGGCACCATAGATACCATAAGCTAACTTATAATTGCAAAAACCTGTTTGCACTAGGTACTCAGCCAAACGGTCAATATTATCTCCCTTCTGACAGAATGCAGCAAATGATGTTAGTACATCATTATCAATAGCGAATAAATTAAAAGCAGAGTTCTCCTGAAAATGATTGAGCAATGCTCCAACATAAGCAGATGCTGGATTTGTATCCCATTTATCCCCAAGCATATCCCTTAGAATCATACCACCATTGTACGCCTGTGCTAAAGGTTCTTCTACACCATTTTCTTCCATTACTGTTTTGTATTCAGCCATAAACTGGGAGCAAATAAGTTTCCCATAGAAAGAATAATTATACGAAGAATCCAAAATCTGTAGGGAAAGATTTTCATCAACATTTAGCAACGTCTCAATAGCCAACTTTTCACGTTGAGCATTATCTTTTGCTTCCAATCGACGAACTGCACTATTCATGCTGTCTGTAACACGAGTGAACATCTCAGGGGAAGTATATTCTAAACAACTCCTTAAATCGTTTGCATCGTAAACCTTATGAAGACTAAGTTTGTTACAGAATGCGTTATAAACGCCCCAATGCTGCAAAAGAATCTTAGCATCTTCCGCAGAAAGACCTTGGGGATTGTCTGACAATTTAGACTCTAACAATTTACTATTCCAAATAGAATCTTCATCTATTGAAGAATAGATTATGTTAAACTCTCTTATTCCATTCAAGATATCATCGTATTGCGCCTGAGTAGGTCTTTTGTCAGGAGAATTTACAACAGCGGAAAGTGTGTTACGAAGTTTTCTCGACAAAGCCTTCAATTTGCCGACTTCATTGCTAACTGAACTATTAGCTCCTATTAAATAACAATAGATGAAGCCTTTAATCCTGTCTAACAGAACGTCTCTACTAACATCTATAGATTCATTCTTTATCTTGCAATTTGCATATGAAGGGTTCCATAAGAAATCATCTTTTTCAGATTGAGTAAATAAGTCTTTGGCAACACCAAAAAATGTTTTTTTCTCTTTGGGTTTAACACCTATGTTGGGAGCATAAAGCTTATAGAACTTATTCTCCAGACTTTGTTCTGCCTTTGACAGTACACCCTGACACTCCTGATAGCTATTAAAATAAATACGACAATGAAAAGGATTAAGGTTGATGGTATGATAGCAGAGATAGGTTTCTACTCTGTCATAATCCTGAGCCTTCTCAAAGAATCCATCCTTATAGTCATCAGATTCTATCTCAATAACCATAGGATAGTTCTCAAGGTCATTTTCTTCAACCTCGAATCTTGGATATTTACTGTACGACATAATTATTTGCTCCTTGTCGTTCGCGCAGACAGGATAGAAGCGTTTGTTACCAAAGCCACGTCTTGCGTAAAATCCCAAGGGCGAAATTGACTCTGAAGACAATATATTATTGAAATTCAGAGTACAGGTTGGTATGTATAATCTCATAATTATCCTTGTTTTTAGGAGTTAAAAACCTCATAGTGTTAGTTTTGGACCACTTGTAAGACTCATGTCATAAAGCGAAGTAGGTACATCATCAAAAAGACTGGAAAGATTGCCTGAGTGCATGATATACAAGGCTCGATAGGTTCTTGTTACGGCCACATATAGTGGGTTCCGGTTTGCATCGTCTTCAACAGTACATTCAGGAATGAAAACGTGTTCAAATTGAAGTCCTTTAGAACTGTGGTAGGTCATCATCTTTGGATTGTCTGAAGAGAAATCTAGATCCATAAACTGCCCATACTTAGCTTCAACATTTACACCATGATTCTTGAAATAGTCATATGCACGCTCTACCTCATTATTGTGTCTAAACAAGATGCCGACATCCTCCATGTTTTTGTTTTGAATAAGCGAAATAATGGCATCATACTGTTCAGTAATGTTATTGTACTTGATAATCTTTGGCTTTTCAACACCCTCTTCAGTACAACGCTCTTCAAGTTCGTCACTTTCAGAATTTAGATACTGTGCAAGACGAGCTATCTTCTTTGGTAATCGATGATTGAACACAAGCTGTTCGACAGGGAACTTAGTAAAATACTGTATATCCTCCATTGAAACAGTTTGCTTATCTTTAATAAAAGTATAAAGTTGTTGAGCCGAATCGCCATACAACAATAATGCTTTTTTTGCCTTGGAACGGAATAGTTCTATATCCTCTTTGGAGAAATCCTGCGCTTCATCCACAATAATGTAATCAGCACTTGGGCATCCAGCCCTATTCTGCCAATGCCAATGATAATCAACATTTCGTTGTGGAATACCTACCTGTGAAATGCCATCAGCCATATATTGCATGAGGGCTTTAGTGAATACAATGTAAAGATAGGTACCTTTATGCTCATCTTGTATCTGTTTTGCCTTCCACAATGCAAGGATTGATTTACCACTGCCAGCACATCCCTTAACAATGTAGGAGTTATCTGTTTTCTTGTTAATCACCTTTACTTGGTAATCATCAAGTTCGGAGTCTTTAACGTAAAAACTTCTCTTAGCCATGATTAATTTTATAGATTTATGTTAAAACTATCAATTGTTATTTTATTGTTTTTAGATCGACTGCAAATCGCCGAAGCGTCATTTTGCTTGTATTTAGTGGAGTGTATGACGTGGGCAAGGTTTGCCGTTTCCATCCCTTGCATGATAGCTGTCTTAAGCGTTTTTTTACACAGCACTCTATAACACACCCTACTTTCGTCATTTGATTTGTGAGAGTGACTTACGCTGAATGTTTGCTGGATAAAGCAAAGGTCACTACACCCATCATAGCATGCGCAAGACAACGGCAGAAGCGTCTCAATGATTCTGTTTTTACTAACGTAGTCATTTACTGCATTATTCATTAACTGAGGATAGAAGTATCCTGAACGTTCGTCTTTAGTTGTTACATCAAGCATTATTAGCAAACCGTTTTCATGAAGATAAGTCGCAAGCTTCTTTGCCATTATTGCGTATGCGTTGGTTGGTAGCACTTCTTTCGAAATCAACTCACAAACCATCTTGTCACAGAGGACGAAATTATAATTTTTCTTTCCAAATACAAGTTTTTCCACGTCTTCAATAGTGTTTAATGTTTGGCTTAATGTACCCAGTTCGACCTGTACTTTTTTATTTGGGTTACTCTCAACCAAATCCTTGAGTATGACTAAAGCGCCGTCATTACCGTCTATTGCTGTGATATTTATCTTTGCATGAGTTAAATGCCTTCCAACCGCTGTAATCAAGCCAAGAATTTCACCGCCTGTACCGCAACCGCAATCCAATACGCTAATCTCATCTTGTTTCAACATTTCCTTTAGGCATTTATTCTGCAAAAGATTATCGACAATACAAAACATCTCTGCATAACTACGAGGGAAGTAAGTGCCAAGATAGACTTTAAGTTCTTCTTCGTTGAGATCAAGATTATACTCATAACGCTCATGCTCTGGAGCATAAATAGCTTGATGGTCATTGAAAATCTTTTTGTCAAGCCAATGTGGTAGAATCGTCTTTGACTTTCGGAAACAAATGTTCGAATTAGTATTCGATAGTTCTTTTGATTGATGTTCTTCGACAACGCCAGATGAATTGCCACCTTCAGTTATAATTTTCTCGCCTTCTTCCCAAAAGATTGTAGATGGCGAAATGGCTTTAACATCGTGATTAGTGAACTTTGTTAGTTTTGAACAATATTCACTTATGCCATCTGCACTTATTGTCACAACATATTCTTGAGTTAACCTTATTCCGTGTGCTGCAAAAGATGAAGATGCCCTTGTGCCGTCAAGTACCTTAACAGTAAAATTGTCAAGTTTGAGCGATAAACTCACCATCCTTTTAACAAAATCCGAAAGCGCAATACAATTTTCATCCTCAACAACAAAAGAATCAAAGTTTAATACTTCCTCTTTCTTCTTTGTAGTTTTCTTTGCCATAATCAATCATTATTACCGCCATTGATAAGTTGGCGAGGGTCAATATTCAAAAGGGCTGCAATTTTCACAAGCATATCAAGGGAGGGCTGCATCTTGTTGGAACACCATCGCGAAACGGTTGCTTCATTCTTGCCGACTTGCTCGGCCAGCCATTTTCCGGTTTTACCATTCTCAACTAACACAACTTTTAGCCTATTGATTTTTTGAGATTCCATACTTCTTAATTTGCCTGTTAATTACAATACTTTGATTTATAACGCAAATATAATACTTCTACCCGTTGGCGGAATTAAATTAGTGCATATTTAATTTGTCCAATGGGTTTGTTATTAATCTTGTTTATATATTGAAGGATTGTAAGTGCACTAATTTTCCCCGTAATTCTGGTAAACA
>Ga0075011_10001448_pt1 | contig 12753 bp, 11 predicted proteins | sample TARM_MetaG_T_14_FD_72354 | JGI IMG/M metagenome (GOLD analysis project Ga0075011, IMG submission 72354) | Freshwater microbial communities from Pennsylvania, USA, analyzing microbe dynamics in response to fracking - TARM_MetaG_T_14 | ecosystem: Environmental > Aquatic > Freshwater > River...
TTCGTGGACTGCGCGCATGGTAAAATGCCTGTACCGGCACCCGCTTGTGCGGAATTGGCCAAAGGGCTGATCACCTTCGGTTCCGACTGCCACATGGAGCGCGCCACCCCTACGGGCCTGGCAATTTTGCGGATTGTTGCGGACTACTTTGGTTCCCTGCCTCTGGGCACCCTTCTCGGGGTGGGATACGGATCGGGCGGTCGCTCTTCGGACGAGCAGCCCACCTATGTCCGGGCCATGGTCTTGGAGAACGTTGCGGAAGGATAGCCGACGCAAGGAGCGGGATCGTGCGTGAAGACATCCGGGTGATCATAGCCAGATACCGCGAGGATGTGTCCTGGGTCGATACGCTGGGGTGCAATCACGTGGTCTATGACAAGGGGGGCGACGGCGGCCCGGATGCCCGCCCGCTGCCGAACATCGGGCGCGAGGCGCACACCTATTTTACCCACATCGTCAACGCGTACGAGTCCCTTTCCCCCTTGAATGTCTTTCTACAGGGCAACCCATTTGATCACATTGATGATCGTGGCCCGGCCCCGGTAGCGGCCTTGCGGAAACAACTTGAAGATGTTGCGGATCGCCGGGTGCCTTTCAAGGGATTGGCCTGGTTCAAGCTCAAGTGCGACCGACTGGGCCGCCCCCACGACCTGCGCAAGCCCGAGAACGAGGGGCGTTGGGCCGGTTGGGGCCGGGATATTCCGGTCGGGGAGATATTCGAGCGCATCTTCGACGCGTACATGCCGGGCGAGATCCTCTGCCGCGCGCCCACTGGTAATTTCTGTGTCACCGGCGAGCGCATCCGCACCCGGCCCAAAGCCTTCTACATCTTCTGCCTGCGCCTCATCGAGGCGGACCCAAGGGACGAAGCCAACACCGGCCACGCCTTCGAGCGGTTGTGGCAGCACATCTTCAACGGCAACACGGCCTGGAACCGTGACCGGTACGAGTAGCGGGGAAATGCAATGTTGCCCCTGAACCTGACCATCGCAATCTTGTCGCTTTCGGCGCACAAGTTGCGGGCCGTACTGGCCATGCTCGGCGTTTTTCTCGGCGCGCTGGCCTTTACCGGTGTGCAGCACGTCTCCAAGATCATGGTCCGTCAGGCAGAGTTGGAGACCGAAAAGCTCGGGCCCAACCTCTATGCGGTCCTGGCCGGATCCATTCGTTTCACGCGTGGCGGGTCCGTTCGCATGACCGGCTACTCGCGCAACTTCGTTTTGGCCGACGCCCAGGCGCTTCTCGACTCCGTGCCTTCGGTTATGGACGGCACGCCGTTCGTCTCCGCGACCATGGCTGTGCGCGGCAACGGCAACGCGGTCAACGCCCAGATCATGGCCTGCTGGCCCAACTATCAGGAAATCCGCAGTTTCCATCCGGAATCAGGCCGTTTCTTCACCTGGAACGAGGTTGAGGAACGGGCCAAGGTTTGCGTGCTCGGGCGCAAGATCGCCGAGCGGCTGTTCGGCCGGCCCGAACTGGCCGTGGGCAAGGACATCTACATGTTCCGGGCCAGCTTCAAGGTCCTTGGAGTCATGGAGGAAAAGGGTCGCGATGTGTCCGGCACGGACCAGGACGAGGTCCTGCTCATGCCGATCACCACCTACATGCGTAGGGCCAGCAACCAGCGCTGGATTTCCGGCGTATACATGCGGCTGGCCCGCGACGCCGGGCTGGCCATTGTCAATGAATCCGTGAAAGGGGTTATGCGCGAGCGGCACCTGATCGACCCCGGCCAGGACGACGATTTCAGCGCCATGTCCGCGGCCGACGCGATCAAGCTGCAACGCCAGGCCCTGGCCCTGATGACCACGCTCGGCGGCATTACCTCGACCATCTCCTTTGCCGTGGGCGGCATGGGGATCCTGTCCATCATGATCCTTGTGGTTCGCTCCCGGCGGGTGGAGATCGGGGTGCGCAGGGCCGTGGGCGGCCGTCGGCGCGACATCATACGCCAGTTCCTGTTCGAGTCCGGGCTCATGGCCGCAGTGGGCGGCGGTCTGGGCGTGGCCGTGACCGTGCTCCTGGTCACGGTGGGCTGCACCTTGGCCAAGCTGCCGATCATCATCGACCCCGTCAGCCTGGCCACCACCATGGTTGGGTCCTGTATCCTCGGCGTCATTGCCGGGGCTTACCCCGCATGGCAGGCCGCCAATATCGAAATCCTCGACGTTCTCAAGTCATGACCAGATAAGCCTAAATATGTTCGGCGGTTGCTCTCTATGTATAGCAAGCTGTGTATAGTCGCGTAAGCGATTAGATCCCTTGTTTTGGCTTATGCAGAGAGTTGAATCGGCGGATTCACGGCTCTCGCTTGACACGATGGGCCAGGCTGTTTACTGAACACGTTCATTGAGTGAACATGTTCAGCACGCTGCCCAAGGGGAGTTCATGACAAAGAGCGAGACACTGCGGGACCGGCGCAAGGCCGAGACCCGGCAAAGGATACAGGATGCTGCGCGGCGGTTGATTGCGCAAAATGGGTTCGAGGCCACGACCATGCGCGCCCTGGCCAAGGAGGCCGGAGTGGGCGTGGGGACTGTCGCCCTGCATTTTCAGGATAAGACCTCACTACTCTTTTCCTCGTTTTTCGAGGATATAAGCGAGGTTTCCCAACGTGCTGTGGACGGCACGCCCGCAAACGTCTCCATCCGCGAACAATTTCACCATATGCTCCGCACAATGTACGGCTACTACGCCGAAAACACCCTGTTCCTGCGGTCGGTGGTGAAGGAGGCGCTGTTCGCCACAGGCGAGTGGAAGGAACGGTTCGACACCCTACTTGAGGAGGTTGTCGGCAAGGTGGCGACCCTGGTGGAGGTTGGCAAGGTCTCCGGGGAGGTTCGCCCCGAGGCCTCAAGCTCGGATATGGCCATGGTCTGCTGGTCGCTGTACGCAACAGGACTGATCGACGGTCTGAACCACGAACGGTTCGATGTACAGGCTCAGGTGGACGCGGTCATGGCCCGGCTGGATGTGGTCCTGGACGGCGTGCTTGCGGGAGGCGGCCATGGAACGCGATGAAATCAAGCGGCTGCCGGGCATGGACGGGTTCATTGACGGCGCGGACCATGTGGACGTGCACACCATGGACGGTAGCGGCACGGTGCTGGAGCTGGCCTCGGGCTTTCTTTCCTACCGTCCCGGCTGGACGGCCCCGCTGTGGCGCATCCGGGTATGGTTGCTCCGGGCGCTGGGTCAGGGCGGCCACACGGTGCCGGACCATGCTCGGTGGACCGCAGAGAATCTGCCCCGCTCTCCGGGCGGACAGGTAGGGTTCTTTGTCGTGGTCCGCTCGGACGGCAAGACACACTGGATCGTCGAGGGTAGGGAATCACACTTGGACGCGGCCATGGCGGTCTGTTCCGAAGTGCTGCCAAACGGACACAACAGGTTCCACGTGATCACTGTGGTCCGCTACCACAATCTGGCCGGGCGCGTGTATTTCAACCTTATCCGCCCCTTCCATCACCTGGTGGTCCTCGCGGCCATGCGTTCGGTCTTGTGTCGAGATAGACCATAGTCACTGCGGGCACGTCGGCATGACGAAGCGTACGATTGTGTGAACAGCGTTTACACTGTGAACGGAGTTTGCTAGAGGCGGACATGACCACTAGAAAACGGCGGGAACGGGACAGGGAAAAGATGCGGCGGCGCATCCTGGACGCGGCCAGGCAACTCTTCGTCAGGGAGGGGGTCGACAACGTGTCGCTACGGCGCATCGCTTCGCGCATCGAGTACAGCCCGGCCGCGCTCTATCGATATTTTCGGAACAAGAAGGAGATTCTGTCCGCTCTGCGCGAGGAAGGGTTCGCTCGTTTCGTGGAGCGGCAGAAACGGGCCAGGGAGCGGTTTCCGGACCCGCTGGAGCGGCTTCGGGCCGGAGCGCATGAGTACATCGGCTTCGCCCTGGCCGAGCCGGACCACTATCACCTCATGTTCAGCACAAGCTGCGGCCAGGTTGATCTGGACGGCGAATGGGCGGCCAGCTCGCTGCGTTCGTTCAATATGTTCCGGGACCTGGTAGTCGAATGCGCGGCCACGGGACGTTTTGGCGCAGTGGAGCCCGACGCCCTGGTTTTCGCCCTGTGGGGGCAGCTTCATGGCTTGGTCCATCTCGTCGCCACCGGCCAGATGGCGGCCCTAGGCAACGGCGCGGACCTCGATTCCCTGCTGGACCGCATCATCGGGTTCGGCCTGCGGCCGGGACAGGACATTCAGCAATTTAAGCGGGAAGTCTAAAGGCGGTATTTCATGAAACGGATGTGCGCATACATCACCCTTCTGACGCTGCTCTGCGCCCTGCTGTTGGCCGGATGCGGCAACGACCGGCTCGGCGAGGCTGGCGATGGCAAGGCCCCGGTGCCGGGCAGCGACCTGGCCGAAGCCGCCCAGGTCGAGGTACCCACCCCTGCCCTGGACAAGCCGGTCTCCACCGAGACTTTTACGGCCCGGCCCGCGGCCCGGCAATCCTCCCTGACCGGCTTCACCCGCGCGCGCAGCGCCATGAGTTTGGTGACCGAGGAGTCCGGCCGGGTGGTCAAGGTCCTGGCTGACGTTGGCGACGCCTTGGGCCGCGACGGGTTGTTCGCCGAACTGGACACCACCTTCATCAAGCTCGACCTGGCCGCCAACCGCGCGGACCAGCAACGGCTCAAGAGCGACCTGGACTACAACAAGAAGGAGATGGACCGCTATCAGGCGTTGGTCAAGACCGACACCGCGCCCCAGTCCACCCTGGATTCCAACATCCGCGCTCATCAGGCCGCCTTGCAGCAGTTGCGTGCCAAGCAGGTGGAGGAAGAAGTCCTCCTGGAACGTCTGAAGCGGTTCTCCCTGGTCGGCCCTCCTGGCTGGAAGGTCGTGTCCCGGTACATTGAGCCCGGGGAGTGGGTCACCAAGGGCGAGACCTTGGCCGATCTGGGACGCTACGACGTCTTGCTTGTACCCTTTGCCCTGACCAGTGAGGAGTACCGCGCCCTCAAGGATATGGGCGACGCGGTGCCCCTGCGCCTGACCGACCTGGGCGGCACGGTCCAGGCCCGCGTGGCCCGCGTCTCGCCGGGGTTTGATCCGATTACACGCAAGATCAACGTGGACCTGGAGATCTCCCAGGGCGACTTCGAGTTCAGGGGCGGCATTCGCACCGAGTTGAATGTGGTCCTGTCCGACCCGGGCGGAGCCGTGGCCGTGCCCGCGTCCGCATTGGTCAAGGCGTACGAGGAGTATTTCCTGATGACCCCGGACGGCGAGCGCGTACGGGTGGTTCTGCTCGGCTCGGCTGGAGAAGGCCTGCGCCGGGTGTCCGGCCCGGACGTGCGTCCCGGCGACGTCTTTCTGCTCAATCCCTAACCTCCGGCGAGACGAGCCATGCACAAGGATTCGCCCATACAGGCCCTGATCCGGTTCACGCTGGGCCAGAAGGTCTTCGTCAATCTCATGTTCATTCTGCTCATGGTCGTGGGCGTGTTCTGCGTCATGGACCTGCCGGTGGAGCGCTACCCGGACGTGCGCATGGGCAAGGTGGTCATCTCCGCCTTTCTGCCCGGCGCCAGCCCGGACGAGGTGGAGACCCTGGTCACGCGCAAGATCGAGGACGCGCTCGAAGACCTGGAGAACGTGGAGTTCATCCGCTCCCGCTCCTTCCGCCAGCGCTGTTCCATCATGGTCAAGTTCCTGGACGACACCGATTACGACAAGCAATATGACGAACTGCGCTTCAAGGTGTTGTCCATCCAGAACGCCCTGCCCGTGGACATGGACCCGCCTGATTTCACTGTCATCCGCGTGTCCGAGTGGCTGCCTGTCCTGTCCGTGAACCTGCTCGGAGACCGCTCAAACCGGGCCCTGAGCCTCATGGCCGATGAGCTCAAGATTCCCTTGCAGTCCATCCCCGGGGTCAAGGAAATCCATGTCAACGGCGAATACACGCGCGAGTTCCACGTGGCCCTGGACCCGGTCAAGATGACGCGGCTGGGGGTGACCTTCGATGAGGTGGGCAAGGCGCTGCAAGGGGCCAACGTATCGGTCCCGGCGGGTGATTTCATCAGCGATTCCGGCGAGTACGTCATCGTGGTCGACGAGAAGTTCCGGTCCCGCGACGAGGTTGCCCGGACCATTGTCCGGCGCGACCTGGACGGCTCCTTCGTGACCGTGGGCGACGTGTTGAGTTCCGCCGGCATGGACTACCGCGACCCGTTCGTGGTCTCGTCGGTCAACGGACGAGACGCGGTATCGGTCAAGGTCCTCAAGTCGCCCGAGGGCAACTCCCTGGATATCGGGGCCGCCGTGGAGAAGGTCGTGGCCGACTTCAAGCCCGTGCTCGACCAGGAGGGCGTCCAGGCGGTGGTCACCCAGGACCAGCGCATCAACATCCGTGAAAACATCAACACCCTGGGCTCCAACCTGCTGGTGGGCATCTTTCTGGTCTGCGGCTGCATCTGGCTGGTCATGGGCTTCCGCAACGCCATGCTGACCACCGTGGGGGTGCCCTTCTCGTTCCTGGTGACCATGATCATCATGTGGCTGACCGACAACTCCATCAACGAGATCACCCTCTTCTCCTTTGTCCTGGTCAGCGGCATCATCGTGGACGACGCCATCGTGGTGGTGGAGAACATCTACCGCCACGTTCAGGACGGCAAAGGCCTGCGGGAGGCCGTAGTGGACGGCGCCAGCGAGGTCTTTCTGCCCGTGTTGGCGGCCACTTCCACCACCGTGGCCGCGTTCATGCCCATGCTGATCATGACCGGGTCCACCGGCGAGTTTTTCGCCCTGGTCCCCAAGGCCGTGTCGTTCGCCATCATGGCCTCCCTGATCGAGTGCCTGGTCATTCTGCCCCTGCACTTTTTGGACTGGCCCGGTGCGGATAAACTCGGGCGGCAGGCCAAGGAACACCTTAAGGCCAGAGACCCGCGCTTCATGGGCTGGCTGAAAAAGGCGACCGATGTTGTCCTGCAACGGACCCTGCGCCACAGTTGGAAGAGCATGGGGCTGGTCGTCGTGGCCCTATTCATGGCCGTATTCATGCTCGGGGTCTCGATCACCGGGGTCATGCCGTTGCTGCGCATCAAGTTTTTCCCGGAGGAATACACCCTCTATTACGTGTCCATGGAAGGCCCGGTGGGCACGGACGTGTACACGGCGTCAGCCAAGGCCAAGGAGGTCTCCAAGGCGCTGCTGGCGCTCGGACCGGGCACCACCAAGGCCTGCTCCGGTCTGGGCGGCATGGACATCAACGAGGACTACGAAAACATCTTCGGGCCCAATCGGGCCATCGTTATCGTGGAGCTGCCCCGCCAGGGTGAGCGGGACTTCGTGGACAACCCGGAAAACGACCCTCAGCGCCTCCTGGACGTTATCCGCGCCAAACTCGAACCCGAAGCCTCGGGCGGTTGGAAACTGCGCGTCTGGCCCGAACAGGGCGGTCCTCCTGCCGGCAAGGACGTGAACATCCGCGTGCTCGGCCCGGACCAGGACGCGGTCACGGCCCTCAAGGACAACGTCTTCAACTGGATACGGGCCAACCGTAAGCTCTCGCCATATCTCGCGGATCTGGCCACGGACACAGGCACGGACAACCGCGTCTTCCGGTTCATCCCCGTCCCGAGCCTGGTGGCCGAGTACGGGCTGACCCCGGCCCAGGTGGTCTCCCTGGCGGGCGGCATCCTGGACGGTCGATTCGTGGGCAAGTTTCGGGCGGCGGACGAGGATGTGGACCTGCGTATGAAGGTTGACAAGCGGTTTCTGTCTACCCCGGAAGACGCCCTGGATATCCCAATCCTGCAAAACGACACCGGTCCGGTGCGCGTGGGCGATCTGGCCGAGGTCAGGACCTACCGAGAGCCCGGCCAGCTCAACCGCTTTCAGGGGCAGCGGGCCGTGGCCCTGACCGCCAATATCCGCGAGGGCGCGCCGGTCAGCGCCACCAGCGTGGTCCATGACGTCCGGGTGTACTATCGGTCCATCCAGGACAACTATCCCGGAGCGACCATCAGCTTCGCCGGTGAGTTCGAGTCAACGGGGCGGTCCTTCACCTCGCTCATGTACGCGTTCTGCATCGCGCTGCTGGTCATGTACACCATCCTGGCCTGCCAGTTCCAATCCTACGTCCAGCCCGCCATCATCCTGTCCGCCGTGGCCTTCGCCCTGATCGGCGTGGTCTTCGGGACCTTTCTGACCCGCTCCCTGTTCACGGTAAACAGCTTCATCGCCACCGTGGGCGTGACCGGGGTTGTGGTCAACGACTCACTGGTCTTGCTTGACTTCATCAATCGTTTATACGCCAAGGGATACAAACGCGCCGACGCCATCCGCGAGGCCGTACGCGTGCGCCTGCGGCCCATCCTCCTGACCACCCTGACCACCACCCTGGGGCTGCTGCCCATGGCACTCGGCATCCCCTACTACTCCGTGGTCTGGGGGACCATGGCCACCACCTTCGTCACCGGTCTGTGCGTGGCCACGGCCATGACCCTGCTGGTCATGCCCATCCTCTGGGACCTGGTCATGCGGCGCAAGGAGCGCAAGGACGGAAAACGGGCCGCAAAGCAAGGCTTTGAGGTCACCGAAGCGCAGACGGAAGATGTCTAGAGTAAAACTAGATTTATTTTAGAAAAATGGAATCCAGCTGGGAATAATGGAGATTATTATTCCTGAATACGGGATAAGGGGAGGCGAACCGGCTCTAGAACCGATACCCCAGGCGCAGGCCAAAGTTGTCCATGCCTTCGTTCTCGTTGGCCAGATAGGCGTTGGACATGTGTTCGAACTGGAGCGAGACGTTGACCTTTTCGGTCAGGTTGTAGCCAAGGGCCGCGCCCAGGCGGAAGAGTACCGGGGAGCCTAGGGATTTGCGGTCGGTATCGTCCGTGTCCCGCCTGCCATTGTTCACGGAAAGGCCGAGATTGCCGTCCACGAAGAACCCGGTTGAGAACAGGGGGAGTTCCCAGGTCAGGCCCGCATAGGCGTGGGAAGTGTTGCCGTCGGTGTTCACGGTCGCGCCCAGGTGTGGGCGCGGCGACCAGACCGCTTCCAGGAAGGATGGAGAGACGAACAGGACCTCGCCGTTGATGTCCGTGCCGGATTCTCGGTGGAAGCTCCAGAAGCTGACGTCGTGGTCGTAGACCCCGCCTCGGATCTCGGAGACGATCTTGCTCCCGGCGCTGGCCGGAAGGGCTGTCGGGGCCAGGAGCAGAAACAGGATCGAAACGATGCAGGCTTTGTTCATGACCGCAATCCTTTTGGGGTTTTTACACCCTATATAGGATGCGGCGATTTTTTGTCAAACCGGTCAGCGGCAGAGGGCGTCCAAAAACGGTTGCACCGCGTTCTCATCGGCGCTCACCCACCAGACCAGATCGCCCGCCTGCCAGATGAGATGGACCTGGCCCATGCCCGTGAAGCGGTACACGGCCTGTCCGTTATGGTCCAGCCGTGCAGGGTCCTTGAAGGGCGACTTGGGGTTTTCGAACATCTTGTGGACCATGAGTCCGGTCTGGCGGCGGGCCTCTTTTTCGGAAGCCACACGCGACACCCACACCTCGGCCGGGCGCTCGCCGCCCTTGGCGTATCGGGCAATGGCGCTGGCCTCGGCCGTAAGCGACTTGCCATGCAGCCGGTCCACCTCGGCCTGGGCCTCGGTTCCGGTGACCATCTGCACGCGTTTAAGCCCACCCACCGTTTCAGGCAGCAGCCCGGAAAAGTCGTCGGCCAGGGCCGGGACGGCTGCGGCGAGAACAAATATACAACACAGGATCAGACAGGCGCGGCGCATCTATTCGGCCTCCGGTTTCGGGAGCGCGGCGTTGTCAATATTGCGCACTCGGTTTGCTATATGGCTGGCTGCCTCTTTGGCGTTGATTTCCGAGACATTAATCTTCGGCCACGGCATAGGGGTATACAACGGGAGGCGCTCCAGGCTGCGGTGAACGACATCTTCACTTCTCGTTCCATTGGCAACATCTATCATAATCCGCCGTTTCAGTACTTCGGGTGAGCACACCAACGAAAAAACATGCACTTGAACATCCCCCGATTGCAACGCATTGATGAGGTCGGTGATTATATCGGATTGGTGCATTACCCACCCAAAGATAACGTTCTCGATCTCCGGGTTTGCGAGATACTGGCGCAAGATGAAGACAATGTTTTCCCGCACCATCGCGATGTTTCGTGTGGTCACCGACCACGGCTTCATCATCCAGCACCAGTCCCCATCCAGGTACGCCGCTGGTTGGAGGAGGTTTAAAAGCTGTCGACAAGTCGCGGACTTCCCAACCCCCATGGGGCCGTTCACAAAGATCAGGTTTTTTGCAGAAGGCATTCGTTTTGTCCTTGTTCCGTGTGACCTGATGGCTCGCACCCGAGCATAAATGACGACGGCAAGAGGTTTACGGGCGCGACGCGTATAGAGAAAATGTTTGCCCTTTCACAACGGGTAAACTGGTCGGCTTCTAAGGGGACCTAGTAACGCGAGATTCGTCCTTGGATGCGGGCATAGGCTTGGGTTTGTCCTTGGGCGCGGCCTTCGTCTTGTCCTGCTTCCTGCCCAGCTTGCCCATATCGGCGGTGAAGTCCCCGCCGCCGCGCCGGACCGTGAAGACCAGCGGTTCGTCCGCGTCGTGCACCTTGGTCCCGGCCATGTGCAGGCTGAACAGCCCGCGAAGCGGGATGCCAGAAGCCTCGGTCAGGAGGTCTCCCGGCCGCAGTCCGGCCCGGGCCGCGCGCGAGCTGCGCGCCACCGACTCCACCAGAATGCCATCCGTCTGGCCGGACAGGACCATGCCCATGCGCGAGCGGTAGGTGTCCGGCGAATAGAAGAACACGTCACCAGCCTCGGAGTCGAACTCTCCGCCCCGCCACGGCATGATCGTCAGGATGCGCGCCGCCGGGTCGAACCAGCGGATGCGTTTGGCGATCCCCCAGCCGTATTCCACGTGACCGGCCCCGGCCACCATCAGCACCGGCCAGTCATATTGTTCGCGTAGCCGCACGGCTTCCTCGGCCATCTTGGAGTCCCAGATGGACTGGACCAGGTAGAAGCGTTCTCGCTCCTTGTCATCCTTGGCATCCTTGTCCCGGTGCATGGCCATGACCGCATTGAGAAAGGCGCGCTGGTCCGTGGCGGGCGGCACGATCTCCTTGGGCAACAGCGCCTGCTCCTCGTCGCTCAGTCCGTCCAGGCCATCCTTGGATATCTTGTGCACGGTTTGCGACGGCACGTTCAGCCCGGCTATGGGCACGCCGTTGCGCTTGGCGATGGTGAAGTGGTCGCGGAACATTCTGAAATCATAGCCCCAATTCGTGGCCCAATCGAGCTCTTCGGACAGATTGTCCAGGCTCACCTGCCCCTTGCAGAAGTCGTCAAGTTCCTGTTGCCGGTCCACGCCGACCATCTCCAGCCCCAGGGACAGCCCGTCGCCGTTGTCGGACAATGTCTCCAACAACGCCTGCTGCACCTCGTGGTCCACCGGATTCCGGTGCCCCTCGCCGATGAGAATATAGTCGTAACCTTCTGCCATGGCAGCGATTTCGTTCAGACTCAGCCGTTGGCCGTACTTGGAGATGAAGTCGCCCTTTTGCGGCAGGAAGGTCACGGACAGGGGCGCGTTTCCGATGGCGTCGGGCCGCGTCTCGGGCGCGTTCTTGGCGCACGCGCCCAGTCCCAGGACCAGGCCCGGCAGGCAGAGCCACAACACGCCCTTGCGCGCGGTTTGCAGTATATGCTCGATCATGATGTCCTCGTTACTTGTCGAATTCAGCGTACCAGATGGCCATGGGCAACCCAACCGCATCCCGTTCCACCGGATCGGGCAGGGACTTCAACCGCCCCGAGCCCTGTCGTCCGGTTATGGCCAGGATCAGGGCGTCGAACACATCGTCCCCGGCCACCCTGGATGCCGGATGCGTTTCGCGCACCCGGTCCAGCAGCTCGCGCACATCCGGCACGAATCGCGTCAAAATCTCATACCGCTCCACCACCCCGGGCGTGTCCCGCTTGGGGTATTTCATGGGCGCTCCACCGGCCAGGGCAAAGGCCAGCTCCGGGTGTGATTCGAACACTTTTTCCACAGTCTCTGGATTCGCGGTCAAAAACAGATCTACTTCCTCGATCTTCTTTATAATACCCAAGGACTGTTCCGATAAAGACTTACCGGAAGCTTTCCGATTGATTGCCTTTGCAGCCTCCTTAGACTTGACGTGCAGCGTATCGCGGGCGGGGGTATTGAACACGCTGGCACGCCTTGGCCCGAGCCGTTCCCGGAGCAGCCCTTCGGCCTTGCGGTTCGCGTCGTCCGCCAGCCCAATGGGGATGTCCACCAGCACGCTTGCCGCATCCCGGTGCTCGGCCCACAGGTCCGCGAACGCCGGGTACACGCCCACGTCCCATCGGTCATCGACCACCCAGGCCGCGCACCACCCGGCCTTGCATCCGTCCACGCCCACGAATTTCATACCAGCACCTATACGCGCCCCTGGCAGCGGCTGCAACCAACTGCAACGGGCCGCACTTGTGATGGAACGGAAGATGCCTCCGGCGGCCAGAGGGGAAACTTTTGGAAAAGTTTCCCCTCTGGACTCCCCTTCAAAACTTTTTGTGTGTCTTCGGCAAGGGCGTGTGTGTGCGGGATGGCTGGAGCCGTCAAAGCGGTTTTGCGACGTTTTGGAACAGAGGCGAAGAAGGTGCTTCATCGCGCTTCCGCCATCCGCGAAGCGACACAAAAAGTTTAGGAAGGGAGAGGGGATGGGGGT
>Ga0075011_10001449_pt1 | contig 12752 bp, 12 predicted proteins | sample TARM_MetaG_T_14_FD_72354 | JGI IMG/M metagenome (GOLD analysis project Ga0075011, IMG submission 72354) | Freshwater microbial communities from Pennsylvania, USA, analyzing microbe dynamics in response to fracking - TARM_MetaG_T_14 | ecosystem: Environmental > Aquatic > Freshwater > River...
AAATACCGCTTTAAGCTTTCAAACTTTTCGGCAGGCCAATCGTAGATTTTTAACGCCAGTAACTCAGTAATGACGTCTTTATCAAACCGATACTTGATTAATTTCGCAGGTGATCCCGCCACAATACTGTAGGGTTCGATATTTTGAGTGACGACACTATTTGCGGCAACAACCGCACCTTCACCTATCGTCACCCCAGGCATCAGCATACATCTCATGCCTAACCAAGCCCCATCACCAATATGAGTATCGCCTTTGCCTACATAGGCCTCCTCGATGAAATCCATAAAGGGATATAAACAAAACCAATCCGCTCTATGCGTATGATTTCCGCCCATTAAGATCACAACTTCGGCGGCGATACACACATAGTTCCCGATATAAAGTTTATCGATAGGCCACTTAGGCTCCCACTCACGGCTCACTTCATCACCATGAAGATATCTCACTGCTGCTCCCTCAAAGCCTGCATCCCAGCAATCACTGTAATAGCTATGTTGGCCTTTGACTATGATATTGGGATTAGTGACCACCTCATGCAATAACTGAACTTTTGACCAATGCTTGTTCTGCATTGTAAATCCTCTTTATAAACAAAATAATAGATATAAGACATCATGTTATGAGAAGTTTCACATTAGAATAGTCAGTGAATACGCGGTTGTTTTAGCAGAGGAATGAGTTTCATATAAAAGTCATAAGTGGGTATCAAAAAGAAAATAGCCCATAACGCTGAAATATCGACATGAGCTATGCCAGCCGACATGTTAACCACCATAGCCCGCCGCTGCAAAACTATGATGGTTAGTTAAGTCACACGTTTAGACAATGACTTGAGGGCGAAAAACATTTTAATCGTAATAATATCCCACTTTTTTACCGCGCAATAAAATCTAATCAATCATATTTACCTTTATATAAATCTTGAACCATTGTTTGATATAGCCCTGATTTCTGTATTTTTTCAAAGCCAGAATCATACTTTTCGACAAGAGCTTCGACATTAGGGTAATTTTTAGAAAACATGAGGAAGGAGAAATTTTCATCATACGCTAAAGGGTGAATTTGAATTTTAGCTTGTTCTTCAGCAGATAAATCGCGTATCAGTTTCCGCCCCACGGCTTCATTTACAAGGAACGCGTCAAAACGTTTAGCAAGTAGCATCTTGATTCCCTGTGGGTATTCGTTTAACTCTTGAACTTTAACTCCTATCTCAGTCAATGCTTTAACATAGTAATCGGCTCGGTTGCTTCCGATAGTAAATTGTTTAAGATCACTCATGATCTTCCAATCAAACTGACTATCTATTCGTGTAATAAATACGCTGCGAGAAACGATTATCGGTTTCTTACTGAACAGATATTGGGCTTTACGATCTTCTTGAATGGACCAACCGGGTGACGCGAGAAAATACCCATTACCGGTTTCGACTTCAATACGAGCCCAAGGTTTGAACTCGAATTTTGCGGTAATTCCTTCCTGCTCAAAAGCGATTGTGACCACATCGTTTAAAAAACCCAATCCTTTCAATTTAGCGCCAGCATACGGAGACCATTCTCCGCTACCGATAAGAACATCTTGGTTTGCAGCCGAAACAAAGGCACTCATAGTTAAAATCAGGAACAGCAGAAACTTACTCATCAATTTCTCCTAAAATATTCCAACTTTCTTTTTATTCACTTAGAAACTAAGTCAAACCACCAGCAAGCTAACCCTAACAAGATGTTTTTATATCATTAATGAATCACCATATTTTTCAAAAAGATAATCGGTAGTCCTATAGAGATAAGGCTCAAGTTTAGTTGAGCCAGTCAAAAACACAAAAAGATAGGCGAATCCTTTTGCTCGAAAGTCGCATAAAACAGGATTACAGCTTATTTTCCTCCATGATTCTCGCTATGCATAAGCAGGTAATCTCATGGGCGTAATGACACAAAACTTGACCTATCAAATGATAATCAATATCATTACAGCATTATTAATATTCTTGCCTATACCGTATGACGTCGGTCAATATTTCTTCTCCTATCAATAACCTATATAGAGATAACCAGTTTTGGCTACGCGGCTGGCTATACTCACGCGTGGGTTGTTCAGAAACAGCGGCCGACCTAGCCCAAGATACATTTCTACGTTTGTTAAAAACCGGAAATTTACCGCCTTCAGGCGAATCGCGGCGTTTTTTAACTCGCATTGCCAAAGGATTGATGATTGATGCTTATCGTCGGCAGAAGATTGAAGAAGCCTACCTAGAAAGTTTGAGCCTGATGCCAGAAACCTTCATTCCTGGGCCAGAAATCCATCATGTCATCATTGAAACACTCGCTGAAATTGCCGTTATGCTCGATAACTTGCCGGATAATGTGCGCTTGACGCTGTTACTGCGCCAGATAGAGGGTTTAAGCTATGCCGACATTGCTAAGCAGCTATCAGTCTCTGTTTCATCGGTAGAAAAGTACGTTGCGCGAGGCTTAGCGGCCTGCTGCCTCGCGCTGGAATCCTATTAGTCATGCCTGCCAATCAATCTGGGGCCGAGAATATCGGGCAGGAAAACGACAGCAATGCCATTGAAGCGGCGGCTGGCTGGATGGCACGCCTGTTGGCGGATGACGCTACCGAGCAAGATAGTATTAACTGCCAACAATGGCGTGACCAAAGTTCACTTCACGAACAAGCATGGCAACGCATGTGCCAGATCACTGGCAAGTTCGCCTCCTTACCTAAGGGTACAGGCATCCAAGTGCTTGAAAAAGTTAGTCAGTCCGTCGTATCACGTCGCCGATTCCTCAATGTTTTAGCGCTGGCAGGGATTGGCGTCACCGCGACTTGGCTTGGCGCGTCACAGACTCGACTTGGCCGGAGTCTGCAGGCTCAATACCGCACCGGCGCAGACGAAACTCGCACCTTTACTCTTGAAGATGGCACCCGCTTAACACTAAACATAGATACTGCGGTGGATGTGGATTTCTCCGCCGAGAAGCGGCAAATACAACTCCATCAAGGAGAGATTTTGATCAAAACGGGTCATGAATCTCCCCGTCGCCAATTCTTAGTCACCACTCACTTTGGCCAACTAATCGCGTTAGGTACTGAGTTCTGCGTCCGCCAATACGAACACTATGCCCGTGTAGCCGTAATCGACGGCGCAGTAGAAGCTTATGCTTCCAGTGGTGGTAAGCCACAACGAGTGGATGCAGGCCAACAAACTCGGTTTGATAAGACAATGATTGCGCCTCCTGAACCGCTACAAAATGCAGCGATAAGTTGGCGCCATGGCAAGCTAGTGGCAGAAGGGATGCGGGTAGCAGATTTTGTCGAGGAGATCGGCCGCTATCGACCCGGCTTCACGCTATACGATAGTGCTGTGGCCAATTTGACCATCAGCGGCGTATTTTCTCTGCAAGATACCGACCTTGCCCTACAAAGCCTTGCAAGCAGCCTGTCAGTAGAACTGCAATATCGCACAGCTTACTGGGTCAAAGTGATCCCAGCCCGCTAAAACCTTAACGCTGAAAATTATTTTCAAAAAATTTTACGGGTTTTGCGATCTCGTTCGGAATAGTAGATAGAACCTATTAACTTTCCCCCTTGGGACTCTCTATGCATTCCGTTGAATTTGGCCGTTCGCGACCAAAAAAATACCGCGCTAACTACTTGTCCCTAATGGGGCTGAGTTTCACCGTCATCTTAAGCATTACAGCACCACAGCCATCACTGGCTCAAACTGTCGATGTTGATGCTAGACAAATCAACAAGCAACAACATTATCAAATTAAAGCGGGCACGCTCGATGCCGTACTCAACAGCTTTGCTCTGGCCGCGAATATTGATCTGTCGATATCTTCAGCACTCACTCTGGGTAAAACCAGCTTAGGGCTAGAGGGACAATACTCGATTGAAGCAGGCTTGCAAAAGATACTGGCGGGGACGGGTTTACAGGTCACATCGCGCCTTGAAGGGCAATATATTCTCGGCAAGGCGACCGCCGCAATAGTGTTGGCACCCATAAAGGTTATCAGCGCTGCGGGTTATGAACAGGATATCAAAAATGCGCCAGCGAGCATTAGTGTGCTTTCAGGCAAGGATCTAGAGCAACGCAAATTTAATTCACTACAAGATATCGCGCGGGAAATTCCCGGAGTCAATGTTATTGGCTCTGGCGCACAGAGCGGAATATCCATACGCGGTATGGAGAAGGGTTATACGTTAGTGCTCGTTGACGGCAAGCGGGTACGCTCGGACACGGGAAATCCGCGAGGATTGAACAACGAAGATCTCGATAGCAATTTTATCCCTCCCGTTGCGTCGATTGAGCGCGTCGAAGTGGTTCGTGGACCTATGAGTTCTCTCTACGGTAGCGATGCAATGGGCGGCATCATCAATATCATTACCAAAAAAACACCCGAACATTGGAGTGCTAGCGCGGGCTATAGTTTGCGCGTGCCAGACAGCAGCGCTATGGGGAATCAAAACCAACAGGATATCTATATTTCGGGGCCGCTGGTTAAAGATCTACTTGGTGCTTCCATTTGGGGAAATCAAGCCGTACAGGACGAAGACAAATATTACGGTGGATATCAGGAATCCACTAAGCGAACCCTAGGCGGTAAGCTGCGGATCACGCCTAATCGCGACCACGAGTTTATCCTCGACTACTCAAAGGCGAGTCAGCGCTACATTGGCAATCCTGGTGGAGTTCTACTCACCACAGCCAGAGGAAGTATTGACCGCGAATGGACCCGAGATGCATGGAGCATTGCCTACAATGCCTTGTTCGATCTTGGCGAACTAGAACTGAAATACTATGAAGAAGATTATGAAAGACTGACTTATCCTGCTGCAGCTGATTTCACTACAGGATCAACAAACAAAGTCGGCGATGCGCGCTTCATCACAGGTGTGGATAGCCATACTCTGACTTTCGGTGGTCAATGGACTAACGACAAACTGACTAACGGTGATTTAGGTAATGGTACTCCCCGAAGCTTTGGTACCCGCTCTGTCAGTGATATCAGTATTTTTGCAGAAGACGAATGGGAACTGCTCACAGAGAAACTTTATCTCACCCTTGGTGCGCGACTAACGGATAACGAATTCTTTGGTCATCATGTCTCACCTAGAGCATATCTTGTTTTCAATCATAACGATCACTGGACTTTCAAAGGGGGCATAGCCACTGGCTACAAGAGCCCGAAGATTGACCAGATTGATAACACCACAGGCTCTCAACGCGGCGGCAGTACGAGTCAGTTTGTCATTGTTGGTAATCCCGACTTAGAGCCAGAACAAAGCACGAATTATGAAATCGGCGCGCTTTACACTAAAGATGACACGCTAAATATCGGCGCAACGCTATTTTTCAATGACTTTTCCAACAAAATCCTCAACACCAACACCTTCTATTTCGACGATGGTAACGGTGGATATATTCCAGCCTATTGCATTTCAGGTGACGTTGGCACCAAAGACTGCCCAGCTTGGGCCACTTGGCTAAATGCCAAGGGAGCACAGATCCGCGGTGTCGAACTTGAAGGTCACTGGGACATAACTGATACCTTGGCGCTCAAAGCGAGTTACACCTATACCGATTCACGAATTGACGCAGACAACGTGATCATCAATACCCCCGCGGGTCCACGCCCTTTCGGTGACACCTTGGCATTGCTGGACGGAAATTCACTCGTCGGTATCCCAAATCATAACGGCTCAATTACGCTCGACTACCAACCTACAGATGCACTCTCGGCATTCCTGAGAGGTAATTATGAGGGCGAAATTACCCGAGTCAGCTTCGAACGCAACACGGTCGATAAGAGTGACAAGGATTTGATCACGCTGGACGCAGGTCTGAACTATTCGCTGAACCGCTTTATTAGCTTCAACGTCGGGATAGACAACATCACCGACGCTACGCGATTTAAAGTGAATAACGATACTGGGGCCTACCGCTATTCAGAGCGCGGACGTAGCTATTTCGTTAGCGTTAAGACGCAATTCTGAATATGGACCTACATATCATGCTCAAAAAAGACTCACGATTGTCCCATCAAGCGAAGCGCGGCAATCAAAGCGCCATTAGCAAATGGCTGTTCACCACTGGGATGCTGGCACACTCAATCGCCATCTGTTTATTGTGCTATTTATCCAGTGGCCAACTTGTTAATACAACAGGAGCTCTGCTTTACCACATGGGTATGCCATGGACGGATGCCGTGGTCGTCACCAGTATGCTGGGGTTTATCTACTTAGTGCTGATTCTATTGTGGGCATTTTCCCGTAACGGCGTCCTGCGAACTTGGCTGAACGTAAGCAGCCTGACGGGTTTTAGTATCTTCATGGCTTGGATAATTGGAGCATTAGCATGAAAGATGGATTCCGTACTCGGATGAGTCTCTTGCACACTTGGGCAGGATTGATATTAAGCGGCTTGCTGTTCGCCATTTTCTGGACCGGCACGCTGTCAGTATTCGATAAAGAAATCGATCGCTGGATGATGCCACACACTCGAATACACATGGATACTGCAAGGCCATTATCGGTAGACCGCGAGATCATACCTTTACTGGCAGAGCGAGCTGAGGGGGCAAAAGCTTGGACTATAGTGCTACCCGCTGAGCGCAGACCTTTTTTGACATTGGCTTATGATTCTGCAAAGTCACACATAGCACAGCGAAATAGTTTCCACCCGATCACGCTCGAACCGCTTCCGGCTCCAAACACCCGAGGAGCGAGTAACTTTATTTACCCCTTCCATCATAATTTAACCTTACGCCAAAACAACATTGGCGCCCTACTGGTTGGTATTGCGAGCATGGGTATGCTTTGCCTGTTAATTTCCGGCATAGTCATACACCGTAGAATATTTGCCGATTTCTTTACCCTTAGGCTGCTTCGTGGCTTTAGCAGAGCCAATCTCGATATTCATAACCTCACAGGCGTTGTGCTGCTGCCTTTCACTATCGTCATCACCTTGTCTGGGCTCATGATTGCGCACTTGATCTATTTCCCCAAGGCGCCCGATGCCGTTTTCGCACAGCTTAACCCACCATCCGTGACGCAGGAACGACCCAAATCCAAAGTAAGAGAAGCTTCACGCAAACGTGAGCAAGATGTTAGCAGTGAAAATGAAGACGAAATGACCGATGCCAGAGAAGGCTCACGCAATAGTCCTGCACGGAGCCGTTTTATCGCCGAATCACAGGGGCGTGTTAGACCACAAGCAATAGGCCAACCCGCCAATGTTGCCGCAATTGATCCTATGATTGCGGCGACCGAAAGCGAGCTAGGTCAAGGGGCAGTCTATATGATTCGGGTTAGCAATCCTGGAGATGCAGGTGGTGTCGTCGCACTCAGGCTAAATGGCGATAACAGCGTATCTCAGAATATTGATAATAGGAGATTTTCTACCGCCACTGGAGAGGAACTAGCACATTTCAACTCATCCTCGACGACCAATGTATTTAACTTTATTGCTGGTATGCATTACATCAAATTTAAACACTGGCCACTGCGCTGGCTTTATTTTATCGCAGGGCTGGGTGCTTGCGCGTTAATCGCCACTGGCCTACTGCATTGGACTCAGGCACGTAACCAAAGGCAAGGCAGCACTGGCTTCAATGTGTCTTTTATGAATGCACATAACATCGCTGCGATCACTGGCATTATTTCTGCGACCGGGGCTTTTTTAGTGGTCAATCGCTTGCTCAATAATAGAGAACAATTTGCAGGTATCTCCAGCCGCGATCTAGAGGTATATGCCTTCTTTGGTGTCTGGCTAGCTTGCTTACTTCATGCGTTGATCAGAGTATTTTTGAACAAACAGCATGGTTACCGAAAGGCTTGGGCAGAACAATGCTGCGCGATTGCTCTGATTGCTATCGCAGCTGTGGGACTGAACTGGATAACCACAGGCGACCATCTGCTTAAGACCCTATTCACCCATACCTATTGGCCCGTTGCGACCCTAGACTTAGTGCTTGTTACTAGTGCAGTGATGGCCATTTACGCAGCGCGGAAACTATCCGTTATCCGTGAGAGTTAGATGTTAAAAGGAGAGGATTAATGCCTAAAGACCTGCTGTTAGTCGCCATATTTAGCACGGCCTACCTCAGCTTTGCTTTGTTCGCCCTGAGCCAAGTACGGCATTGGCGCGTTGTTTTCGATAAGGCGCTACCCACTCAAAGGGAGGTGTTGCTCCTACGCAGCCTAGGCATCTTGATGCTAAGCATATCTTTAGCACTGTCGCTGGTGCGCGACGGTGCCAGCTTTGGCAGCCTGCTCTGGATAACAATGATTGGCGTGGCTGCACTTGCCGTTGCTTTAACCTTAGCTTGGCGACCTCGCTGGTTACGCCCTGCAGGTAAATTATTCTCCTTCACTTACCCAGATACAGGGCGAGTTAACCATAAAATGAACCAAGTTAAAGGTTGATAAAATTGATGATATTGAAAGCCGTTTTACTCTCATTGGCACTACTTACTTTACCACTCACCGGTTGGGCGCAGGAAAATGCCAGTGCCGATAACAGCCAAGCCACGTTACCGCTCAACACTGAGACTCATGCCATTGATCAATCATCTTCAGCATCTGAAACGGTAGTTTCGGGTGTGCAACAGCCAACGGAGGAAGCTTCCGCTACAGATGTGTTAGCAACATCGACTTGGTGGAACGATGCCTTCGCGCTGCTGGAGACGGGCGGCACTGTAGTGGTGATATTGGTGTTGATGTCATTGGTTGCGATGACGATTGTGCTGATGAAACTTATCCAGTTTCAGCGAGCCGGACTGTGGCAACGTAAACCCGCAAGGCAGGCATTAGCGCTATGGCAACAAGGCAAGCAGGAAGAAGCATTACAGCTTGCTGCGGTAAGCCGCAATCCCACAGCACAGGCAATGGCACAAGCGATTCGTGGCATCACACGCCAACTCCCTGAATCTTTAGTCCGCGAAGAAGTACTGCGTTATGGCTGTAATGCGCTATTTCAGTTAAGACGCGGATTGCGCCCACTAGAGGTCATAGGTTCATTATCACCACTACTGGGATTACTGGGCACGGTAATGGGTATGATCGCCGCCTTTCAACAACTCCAAGCGGCGGGTAATAAAGTGAATCCGGCGATTCTATCGGGCGGGATCTGGGAAGCCTTGCTCACCACAGCGGTCGGTTTGTGTGTCGCTATCCCAGTGGTGGCATTGCTGAACTATCTAGAACGGCGCGTCGATCATCTCGCTCACGAAATGGATAACTTAGTGACGCAACTGTTTACCCCAGAGTTATCGGCGGCCAGCACTTATCAAGCACCAAGCACTGTGGTTACACCACTCACAGCCAATAACAAACAGGCACTCCATGCAAGCGCCATTTAGTCAACGACCAAGACTCACGGCTCATCCTTCAAAACGTAAAGCTGTGATTAGCTTAACGCCACTCATTGATGTGGTGTTTATCCTATTGGTGTTTTTTATGCTGTCTTCCAGTTTTCTAGACTGGCGCACTGTGGCGCTCGATACCAGCACGGCAGGTAGCCCCGCTCCCGCTGAGCAAGCGCCATTTTTAGTACAAATTAGCGCAGACCAACTGCAACTAAACGGCGAAACGATCACACTGGAAGCATTACAGCAAAAAGCACAAGGGCGCCAGCCTGCAAGCCAGATAGTGAGCCTACAGCCGCAGGCGGATACTCCAGTACAAAGGTTAGTGCAGGTATTAGATGCACTTAATGCCGCAGGGATTGCGCCGCTAACACTGGTAGAAGACTCCAATTGGCAACCCGCACCTGCGACGAAAGCGGACGGCAATAACATGGAGAACAGCCACTAATGCATTTTCCTGAACGTCGGCCGGACCAAACCGAAGAACGTATTTTGCCGCTGATTAATGTGGTGTTCTTGCTGTTAATCTTTTTTATGATCGCTGGTAGCCTTTCAGTAACAGCGCCGTTTGATGTCACTCCACCAGTCTCGCAAAGTGATGGCGTAGATGAACCGGATGCAGTGCTCATCCTAATAAGCCGTGAAAACAAGCTCGCACTCGATAATGAACCGATTACGGAAGCAGAACTGTTAGCACGCATCGATATGCTGATGTCCGCCGAGCCAGAAACCCAAGTCACGCTAAAAGTTGATGGTGAGTTATCGGGAAACCAGCTCGTGCATTTTACCCAAGCCTTGTATGGCGTAGGCGTTAAAAAGCTGCGTTTATTAACTGAGCTGGGGGCAAAATGACAGACCAAGAGTTAGCGCCGAGCATAGCGCAATGCGGTATAGCTTTGCTGTTAGCGGCTTTTTTGCACATCGCCTTAACGGCTGCGGTGTTTTGGTCACCAGCAGTAATAACGCCCTCGGGTCAGGCTAAAGCGGTTGGCAACGGAGGGATTGAAATTTCCTTAGGGCCAGCAGGTAGCGCAGCGAGTGCTCTGCCACAAACGACGGCGCCAGTAGCTGAGCAAAAATCTGAGCCCATTAAAGAGCAACTCGATAAACCAGCACGACTGCCACCCATAACAAAGAAAGTAACTCCCACACTAAGTACCAAAACTAAACCCATAGCGCCAACGCCTCAAGATGAGCTAACAACTCAGTCCGAGGTGAATGAGCAGCATAGCAGCCCAACCGAAACCCCATCGCCGACAGCGTCGGCCAACGAAGTAGGTCAAAGTGGTGAAGGCCATTCCGCAGAACAGAATAAAGCGGCTAGCGGCGATAACATGACTGGAGGAGGTTTGCTTGGCGATACCCAGGACTACACTGCGACTTTATTAGCTTGGTTAGAGCAACATAAGGAATATCCGCGTACGGCACGTAATCGACGTCAGCAAGGCACAGTCATGCTGTATTTTGTGTTGGATCGTCAAGGCAGAGTCAGCGCGAGTCGAATTGAGCAAAGTTCGGGCTATCAAACATTAGATGCAGAAGCACTAAAAATGTTGGAGCGAGCCCAGCCCTTACCTGCCATACCCGATGCAATGCCAAACGAGACGTTAGAACTTGTTGTGCCAGTGCAGTTTTTCTTACGTTAAGCTGCGCCGTGAAATAGAACATCCAGCGGACAAACTTATCGACATGGTCATCATATTTAATGAGTGCCTTGCTTGTTTGTCTGAGCAATCATGTCAATAGGTATAAACCCTATTTCATCGCGGCTTTTACGTAGACATCGAAACGATTTTTCTTAGTTTCGATAACCGTATTTGGCTTAACCCCATCCAAATCTTCGGCATAATCAGGGCGCTTAACGACGACACGTTTCGTTGCTAAAGCTAAAGCTGGGGCGAGTAAGCCATCTGCGTCTAAATCGGCACCGACTAAGGATTGGAATACACGCATTTCCTTTTTAACGAGGGCCGATTTATCGCGGTGGGGATACATAGGGTCGAGGTACACCACATCTACCTCTTGTGCTAATTTCGATAGGGCTTCGAGGCTCGAACCATGGAACAGGCGCATCCGCTCACGCATCCAGTCACCGATTTCAGCATCTTGATAGGCGCGGCGCAGGCCGTCTTCAAGCAATGCCGCAACCACAGGATGACGTTCAACCATAGTTACAGTGCAACCAAGGCTTGCTAGCACGAAGGCATCGCGTCCTAAACCCGCAGTGCCATCAACCACACTTGGCATTACCCCTTGCTTTAATCCCACGGCTTTAGCGATGGATTGGCCGCGACCACCACCGAACTTACGTCTATGGGCGACGGCGCCAGTCACAAAGTCTACCACTATGCCATCGAGCTTAGGCTCATCGCGTTTATGCAGTGATAAAGTATCTGATTCAAAACGCAATTCGAAGGTCGCATTCGCATCGTAGACGAGTTGCCAACGTGCACAAATATCCACAAGTGTTGGGTATTGCTGATTGAAAAAAATCGGGGTCACAGGCTGTCTTCTAACCAACGAAAATGATGGCCATTATGCCTAAAAATCTCGTTTATGAACATGCTAGTAAGCAAAACACATCACCAAGCTCATCACTGTCTTAGCCAATTTGTCTCAGTACGCCCTTAAAAATTCAAACAAGCATCACACTGTAATATACTGATTTATAAAGGCAGCAATCTATTTGTATAACAGTTTAGTGATTTATGTTATATGTTACGTCCCCAGCCAACCTGCGTGACTTCCGTACGGGATAAGGACTTTTTTTGCTTCAATGGCTAAAAGGTTTTTTGTTTATCAGGGAGCAAGATTTTTTAAATCCTGACAAAACGATATTAAAAACCAGCTTATTGCGGATTATTCTGCTCAGTGGTGCCATCTTGACCACTAGCATAGTGCTGCATAGCTCTTTAATTGCGTATGAGTTAAACCTCACTTTCATTATCAGCATTACGGTCAGTTTTTTAACCGTACTATTCCTGTCTTTATGGTTTACGCGCAAATATTTACTCGTCAGCTCTATCAGCCTGCTGGCGATGGTTATTGCAGCCTGTTTATCTATGCTGTTGTTTATCCCTGACTTTAACTTATCGCAGGTAGGTATTACTTTCTTATATACCTTGCCCTTGATGGCGCTTTTCCTGTTTGGCAGAAAAGTCGCTTTTATTATGATGTGTTTCAACGTATTGCCTTTTTTACTGCTACTGCGTAACCAAAACCTGCCACCCATTATCGATATTGATATCAGCCTACCTGCGACCCACGCTTATCTAAACGGTTTGCTGTTTATGTTTTTTAATATCTGTATCCCGTTGTCGGCGATGCGTCTGCTAAAAACCCAGAAAATCCATGCGCAGCAAATGATCCAGCATCAAAATG
>Ga0075011_10001450_pt1 | contig 12751 bp, 6 predicted proteins | sample TARM_MetaG_T_14_FD_72354 | JGI IMG/M metagenome (GOLD analysis project Ga0075011, IMG submission 72354) | Freshwater microbial communities from Pennsylvania, USA, analyzing microbe dynamics in response to fracking - TARM_MetaG_T_14 | ecosystem: Environmental > Aquatic > Freshwater > River...
AGTTGTCGGTACTTCATCACTGCTTCACTTTGGTCGGTAAAGCCCGTGAGGGTACCGGCGACGGCCCTCCCGCCTCTACCTGGTTACGCCAAAGTGCTGCAGTTATTATCTGAATTCACGCTTAAAACGCGGCTGTGGTGGACGATTGCACGATTATCATCCCGAAAACCACAAAACACCGCCCAAAACGACATCCTGCCAAGTCCGCTGGGGCATCGAACATATATTTCCGGAAGTGAGCGAGCCACTAGAGATTATCGAGAATTCCGTTGGATTCTCTTATCGCACTGACTTCGGTGAAAACGACGTTGCAGAACGTTTTTTTCAAGAGGACCTTTTAATTGGCACCTGGCGGCCATGGTTCAACATCGACTCGGAGCGATAAAAAATACGCGACGTCTTTGTCAGTCGGTGCGGCGGCAATACCAATGCCCGTGTTGCCACGGTTACCCACCTCAAAAATAGCTCGACTCTTGCAACTGTGTGATGACGTCAAAGGCGAGCTGTTCGTCCCTATCAAATGCGGTATCGAGCATTTCAGTGTGTCGTGAATCCGGATGAGCTCCATGCAAACAAGCTAGCTCTTGGACAAATGGGTCGTCACTTCTCATTAAGTCGGAGCCCGATTTCCACTCTGCAAAATCGTTGATTGGAGCACGTTGACCGTCGATCCCATCAAGCCTGAGCCCATTTATCACTAACATCGCAGCGCCTTGACTTTGCACCTCATCCAATCGTTCAGTTTTAGAACTGATTTGAGCTTTTCCAGTCCGGAGTACCTGAGCTGCTGCGTTGACCGCATTCGTGCCCAAATTCAAAACATCTGTCACATCCCTGGTGGCAATTGCTCTACTGACCTGGGAGATGAGAAATAACTCAGGGTGCTCTTCCAGCTTTCCTGCCATTGCTAGCAGCTGGTCGTCTGGGAGAAGGTAAATCAATCTGCCTGCAAAATATCGAAGCTTTGGGATCGCCCGCTTTCGTCCAAAGCCACTAACGGGCACGTGTTCCAAATGGCTATCGAGAGCTTCGGTATAATTACTACGTGCCAGCAACGCTTGGTGCACCAGAGATGCTACCGAGATCTCCTGAATTCGCCTTCTTGCCCAACTGTATCGACGAGCCCAGTCGTATGTCCGTTCAACAAACGATGACTCGGCAACAGCGCTTTCGTAATCCAAAAGGGGGAGGCGAATTCCATTGTCTGAAAAAGCTCGATGAAGCTCAGCTTTCAGTCCTGGCTTGTAAAGGAGCAGCTTTTTTATATTCGAGACGAGCTCCATCCAAAGACGGCTGTCTGAATTCGTGAAGTCATTCTCCCCTTCCAACCAGGTCGAGGCTGAGACCTCAAAGTCTTTATCCCCAGTATGAAGTTCGAGTTCAAGCTCACCCATCAATTCAGAGAGGCGATGCCTTCCATCCGCGGTTCTTCCCCTCGTACCAGCTATTACAACGTCATCAACATATCGCCAGTAATGACCGGGGAATTCTGACTCCATCTTCTGGTCGATGTCATCCATCACCAAGTTCGCAATAAAATGGCTGAAGGCTGGCCCAGTTAAGAGCCCCTGCCCCCCTGAACGCTCTGATATCAAACCATGGTCATGAATTATCCTTTCCCCTAATTCAATCCACCCCCGTTCAAGGCCTGCCATCTCACTGCGGTTCTTCCATACTTGCAATGCCCTATCTATCTTTATTGATGGGTAGAACTTCTTGATATCCGTGTACAAAAGAAAGTCGACATCGTCAGCGTGGCTCGCTGCAGCAATTGATCGATGTCGCTCGCGAAAGCCATTGAAGTACGGCTCAAATATGCCGGCTTCAGAACATTTTTGAGGAAGGCGGTAGCTGTACACACAAGGCCTGGCTTGAAATGGAGCTTCCGCAGCACATCGGTTGATAAGAGCAGCTTCGGCGTACATCTCTGTGGGAGAAGGTATATCTATTCGTCTGTGCAGAACTTCCCCCTCGTCACCAACCTCTTTGAAATGCTGAGATCCGAAGTAAGGAGCGTTGCTTCGAGTCCGAACCAAATGCGTCGCTATCTCATTCGCCCACCGATCTCTACGGGCACAGCGACTATTTAGAAAATATCGTAGCCCAATATAGGCAAGCGTATCTCTCCGTCGATACTGGTTGATTGCCCGCAGTGCCAGTCTCTGAGCTCTCATTCAGCACCACCTACTTTCGGCAAATCAAATCGCAATACAGTGAGGCTGGAGCGGAATTCGTGATCCTTCAAGGGATGCTTAACCTTGGTCGCCGAACATGCAAAGCTCAACTCTTCAGAATTTCTCCCTTTTCCCAGAAAACCTTGAATGCTACTCCTGAACCAAGTTGTTACTCTGCTAAAGAAACCTTTATCGTTGGTAACGTTGTTCTTGTCAGGTTCGACCCAAATTGCCGTGCTAAAGATCTCATCGGTGCTGTACCGGAAGATCTCCTCGAACTGCGTTTTGGCTTTATTCCAGTTAGTGCTCGAATTCAAGAAGCCAGAGAAGTTAGCCAAAATCACCATCCGCGCGGCAGCATCTTGACTGTGGAGGGTCATTTCTCGAACCAGGCTTGAAGTCGAGAACTTATCCAGAGCATCCCAAGCCCTTAGGTGAAATTCAATACTGATCGCCTGGTCTGCCAGATCCTTTTTGACTTTCCCCAACATTGAGTTCGCATAATCCCGGGCAAATTCAGATAATTCGCCGGCCAGAATGACCACCGTCAAAGGGTTTCGAGGAATACGTTCCTGTTTACGAAGCTCCGCAAGGGTCGTCAGTACTGCGAGAATTGCCGCTCCTGAACCTGCAGGAATATCGGCAATAAAAACACGGTTTCCCGAGAACGCATGAAAGAAAGCGTCAGAGACATTTTCCAACTTACCTTTCGGATCTAACATTAGCATCGATAACCTAGCTGCGGAGCCAGTAAACCGCCAAACAAGATGATCTTTCGATTCTTTTTCGCCCAAGCCTCCGATCAAATTCTTTGGTGCTGGCTGTCTGGCGCTTTCGAGGAGTCCATATTTTTCAAGAAGATCTCGCCAAGTGGCAACAAGCATTGGAGGCAAGTGAATGACTGATGATGCTGAGCACCAAAGTTGCTTAGGTATATCCTGGCGCCCGACTAAGCGGGTCCTGCCCCGTGCAAATAATTCCATGCGTACTGCCGTACCTCTAGTGTCATATCGATTAAGCGCAGAAAGCTATCAAATCACTGCTCAATTGTTATACCGGTCTTACACGAGCCAAGCGCCAGAGACCCACTGATTATTCTCCGGGTGCAAGTGAATATTACTCACTGTCTCCAGCCTCTTATCCGCAGCTAACTCTGCCTGCTTGAACAAGGCCTGATTCTCTTCCCTAATGGGTCTCAGCGTTCCAGTGACACCGTTTGTTTTCAACCATTCGGCAAATGCATCTGGATTTGTTTGAACATCACCGTTGGGTTTGACCCAGTAGGCGGTATATTCCTGCCGCATTCTACTTCCCTGGTCGTTCTGCCATCTGAGGAGACTCGTCAAAAGCGCTCCTTCCTTTAGCGAGTGATTCTCGATAACTGCACTCAGCCCCATAAAGTCGTAACTCTTTGCCTTCCTGAGCAGGTACTGCATCAAAAAGGAATCCAGATCCAGCATGTGGGTGTTTGGGCGGTTGACCACCAGGTCCCGATCCAGAGTGACCTCATAGCGGCTCCGGTCCACACCCAGTTCACGCTGCACCGCCTCCGGGAGCCGAATATGAAAAAGCCGTCCCTCGTGAGTTGTCTCAACGACCTCGATGTTCAGCATCCTGAACATGCCCACCACAAACGCAACGCCGTGTTCGTGATCAATCCTCAAGCTGCTGCCGGTTTCGTTCGGGTCAAAGCCTGCAGCGTGCTCGAAAAGCTCCCGTTGCTTCTCAGTTGCCGCTTTTGCCCTTTCCAGTGCGTCGGAAATGCGCTCCTGGGTCCGAGTAATGCCTTCAACGGTGGCTTGTTCAAGGATCTGATTAACGTCTAGCAAATCCGCAAGCTCGCCAAGAATGTCGTCGCGAAGCTGTTCGTTGTATTCGGTACTCACCCCTGCCAAGTCGTCTACAACCTGGTCGATGCGGGTGTACATGAGATCCATGACCTGTTCATCAGCGGTGTCTGGTGAATGAAGATTGAAAACCACAACTCGCTTCTTTTGGCCGTAACGATACAAACGACCAATGCGCTGAACCAAGCGCATCGGATTCCAGGGTAGGTCAAAGTTCACCATGATGTGACACTTCCTCTGGAGGTTAATACCCTCGCCGCCTGCCTCTGTTGAGATAAGAAAGTTAGCAGTGTCCTCAAAGCGGGCTATGGCATCGCGCCGCTGGGTATGGGCCATTGAGCCGTTGATCAGCTCTACACTGCCCTCTCCAAACCGGGTCTCCAGCGCGTCACGGATATAGGCTTGGGTAGTCCGGTACTCGGTAAAAATTAGAACCTTCTCGTTTGGATTGCTGCCCAGGATTTCGGTAATCAGTTGATCGACAAAGCCTGTCAGTTTTCTGTCATCACTACGCAATCCGTCAGCTTCAGCGATGAGCTCGTCAAGGAGCTCCAGTTCTCCCTCAAAGAATTCCTTAGCGTCAGTATAGAGCTGCTCTTCCCACTCACCGAAAAAACGCTGATCCTGATTTTCAATCTCTTCATACTTGATTCCACTAAGCATCTCACCTTCAAGGCGCGCCTTTCGGTTGATCAGGGATTGATGAATCGCCGCAACGCTTGAGGCCGCAAGCTTACGGTATACCGTCATTACGAAGCCAATCGCATTTCCCTTGAAACCCAGCGCTGCGCCTGCGGCATACCCCTTTCTCAGATAGTCCTGAAGTTTGTCATCAAAGTCCTTAGCTTCTTGAGATACACGCACTGGCAATGAAGTGGTGGTTTTACCTTTAAACAGGAAGTTCCCTTCCGCATCCGTCACATCCGCTTTGTTGTTGCGGAACACCATCTCTCCGATGATTTCGGGATTCAACGCCAGCGTGGTGATCTCTTCCTTGCGCTCCGGATGAAGCAGCTCCAGGAGTGCCTGGAACTTGTCCTGCATGCCCTGGTGCGGCGTAGCGCTCAAAAGAATTAAAGCATCCGTGTTGCGGCGGAGGTGCGCTGCCAGCTGAAAACGTTGGGAGGCATCCAGTTTCATTCCGTACTGCCGCCGGCTCAGTCGGTGGGCTTCGTCAAAAATGACAATGTCCCATTTTCCAGCTTGCTGGACCTGTTCCAGGTTCTCGGGACTTTTTAGGCGATCAATGGAAGCGATAACGAAATCGAACATTTTCCAGTGCCGAGGCTCATTGATCATAAAGTCCTCACCGTAAATCTGGAACTCTCCCATTTTGAACTTATAGTTGAGCTCCTCCTGCCACTGCTTAGTCAAACCTGCAGGAGTAACCAGCAGCACCCGCTTGAGGTGTCCTCTTTGCTTGAGAGCGGCGAGGAGCATGCCTGTCTCAATTGTTTTTCCGAGACCTACGTCATCGGCAATTAGCCAATTCAGGTGGCCAGATGCGAGGATGTGGTGAACCAGGTGGATCTGGTGAGGAAGAGGATCAATTTCCAGGTTCGACAGCGAGCCGGTGTTCTCATTCCACATTTCCAGGGCATGTCCCAGCGATTTGAGCCTGAAACGCTCAGCTCCGTCCTCAGGACCGGTATCGCCAAGAATGAAACGATGTCTCGCACCCTTTATCTGTCGGAGATTCTCGTACGGCAGCCATGCCTGACGACCCAACTGAAGGAAGTCGACTAGTGCTTGGTCTTTTCCACCGATTGTTCTTACTCGCTGAATTACTCCTTCACCAAGAGACGCTCTTACACGCGAATTGGGCAGGTCCTGTACTTCCATCTGCGGTTTGAGACCACTTCGAAGGTTATCCAAAGATTCAACAGAAACCTGACCGGACTTCTGCCACTTAACGGTGATAACCACGTCATCGCCTCGATCCACAGAATCAACGACACGGCCCCCTACTTCTTCGCCAGACGACGATACCTTTTTTACCCAGCAATTTTTGACGGGCAGAAGACGATTGTTACCTTGGCTCACTTTTTATCCTTATCTTCGTCAAATGCTTCTTCGGGAAGAACTTTGAATTTGTTCTCTGTTCCGGGCATGGCGAATCCGCTGTCTGAACCGAGCTCCCTGAGGTCACCCCTCATCTCAGATATTTCGCTCAAGAGCTCTGCGTTATCCACACCCCACTCATCACTGAGTGAGGAGCTAAAGAGAAATCCAAGATCACCCGGGAGGGTTCGTCTGCTAGCACCAATTCGATATCGGAGATACTTGAAAAATGCGTGGAAGTGGCGGCGCAATCGGTTATTGAAATACCACTCTTCAAAGAGCTCTTCGATAAAGGCTTCAATTTCGAATTCATCTGGAATGGATGGGAAGCAGCCGATAAGCCTCAACGCATCTGCCCAGCTAAAATTCTTGTAAACAGCCTCCGCCTGCATAAATGGCGCGTTGGAGCGCATTCGGAATGCAGTCCAGAGGTATTCATTACTAAACCAGATTGAACGGACCTTTCTCGCCAAAACGATCTGCTCTGGCACGGCACCTCGTTCGATTTGGTTTTCGATCGCAATACGAGCTGCGCCCCACCCACTTTCCACGAAGATTGCTTCAAGCAGCGGCAGATATTCCCTATCCCATCCCACTCGTTCCAGGACATCTACGGCAGCCTGTCGAGCTCGCTTTTCTCTGGGGATACCGGTAAGCGTGAGGTCCTCATCGGTGTTCTCACGACTCGCCTCTTCATCGAAATCGTCGAGGTCTTCCCAACCAAAATCCTCAGACTCAAAGTCATCTAAGGGGTAGTCTTCTACCGCCTCAGCAACCGGATCAATTTCGTCAAGGTCAGCGTCGAAATCACCCTCAACATCGACGATGTCGAGAATGTTGTTTTCGTAATCTGGCAACTCAAGGCTATCTTCGGACTTTTCCGGCTCATCATCGCTTTCGAAGGAAAGGCCCAATTGAGCTTCTGAACGATCTGGCGTTTCCGTCTGTTTGGGGGCAGAGGTCTCACCGGATGATGCCCCACCTATTACGTCTGACCGGGATTCAATTGCCTCGGGGACATCCGCCCCCTGCGTGCCAACATCCAAATCAGCTCTACCAGACTCATCGAGCTCACTCTCGTCAGTCGCATGTGGGATATCAACGGAAACAGCATCATTTGTCTTTGTACGCCCCCTTCTGATGATCGTAATTTGAGGTTCGGAATCATCAGGTGTTTTGGGGGAACTTCGTTTCTCTGGCTGTCGCCTCAAGTGGAGTGTGCCTGATCTCTCCCGATTCGGGGCCTCATCCTCCACGGGTTCAGCGCTGACTTCTTCTAAAGGAGAAAACTCATCGTTTGACGAATCTTCAGCTAACTCCTCAATGTAATCTGCGTCTGCGTCGCTGAAGGCTTCTGCTGAATAATCGTCGTGGGAAGCAGGATTCGGGTTGGAGTTACTTTTATCGAGAGATCGTCGCAGGTAGACAACCGCTTTCTCCGGCTGGCGGTCCAGGAGATAAACCCGGCCCAGTGCGCTGAGAAGCGACGAATTGTTCGGGGAGTCGGAGATCGCTTCCTCAAGGAGGTCGATGGCGGCCTGACGCAACCCCTGGGTAACAAGTTGATTGACCTGAGCAAGCAAAGATGTCGTCATTTCTGTCGACTTTCGACCTGCATCACTCTGTTTGTTGGTCCCTAACATCAAACAACTCCCTCTACTGCTAGCGACTCTCTACTCGGCACGCAACTGAAGATTGCCGATATCCCGGAGTAACCGATCATTGATCACAAGATCTGATGCAAAAGCATAGCGTGCGACTTTGTTGTTGTAGCTTCAATACTGATTGATTCGTCGGACTTTTCCAAGCATCGAAAAGTCTTTCAGATCAGTTTCACGAGCTCACACCACTAGAATACAGAGGGGAGCGACATTCAATGTCGCAAGTCAATGCGCTCGCAAGTGTTTCACCACCTAACCCTGGAGCATTTCGAATCAAAACTGATCTTCCTCGCAGACCAGGTATTCCAGTCGGTCACTCTCCACCGCCAGCACATGAGCACAGTAAACGAACTCCCGCCAGTGCAGGCTGTCAACCGGATGCACACAGCGGCCAACAACCTCCTGCTCGTGATTAAGCATGAACTCGACCACGTCGGTAGATCGATTCCGCTCCCAGGTAAGCTCTACAATTTTCTCAACAGTCAGTGCCCTCACAATGTTAGAAGGCACTGCGGGGCTTATAAAAATACATTGCCCGTCACACTCCGACAGGAAGACTGTCTGAGACCTCCTTAACTCACCCTCTTTGAACCAAAACCGTAGACCAATCGTTTCTCCGGAATCGACCACATCCACCGTCATCGTCTGTTGACCTACCTGAAATTTTTGATCTTGTCGAAGTCGTTCCAGATGTCGTAAAACGACAGAGCCTGGCCGTCGGTATTCCTGCGGGTCGTGCCTTTCATGAAACCGATCAAGTAGAGCTGTCATATCCCTCTCGACCGTTACGACCTCATCCCCCACCAGCATTTCAGCATCATATGCCAAGCGCCAAACGTTCTTGGCAGTTTGGTAGGCAAAAGTTCTATGGAGCGTGGTCCAGGACTGCTGGTACATCAACGTAGCCAGTTCATCATGGGATTCTATCTGGACTTGCGTTCCACGACCGTCCTGGTGATCAACCACGACTTGGGCAAGGATTTCTCCAGATGCCCTGGCTGTCGTCAGCCGGACTTCCGCCATATCAGCGACCTGTCCGACCAGGTCGCTGACCTTCAGGTTAACGCTCAACGGCCAGCGAACGCTCTCACTAACACCGAGCGCTGAGGCGATCAGTTGCTTCGCTTGATTGACGTTCGCTTGTACTTGCTTCTGCGTTTCCCCGATCTGCTGCTTGAGGAAACTCATGTGTTCCAGGTCAGAGCTCGGATCCACTGGGTCAAAAGGACTCTTTAGGAATTTTCTTATCTGGGGCTCTATTCGGGTGCGATCGGCGATTTCGGATTCGGCAATCTCCTCCCTGTCAGAAGCGACGGTGTTTCCGATCTCATGGAGCGAGGCCATGTAAAGATTGATGCTTTCCGAGAGCCGACGAATCTGAACCCGCTCAATGCTCTCCTTCACGTGAGGGAAACTGACCTGTATTAAGTCATTATCTTCCGGATCACTGAAGCTTCCACGAGTGAGACGCCGTTGTGCCAATGAGCCAACGCGGTCAACCCGGCCGTTTTTCTGCTCGATGCTCACTGGCGAGCCTGATACGCCGTAGTGGACAACGCTGTCACAGAACAGGTGCAGGTCTTCCCCTTCCTGAAACACGTTCGTGCTCACAAGCACCAATGGATACCCTGGCATACGAAACTTGCGGGCCTGGGCTGAGCGTTGTCCCGGCGCATTGGTCTCGCCCGTGGCACCAATGACAGGGGCGATCGGGTTAAGCTGATTACTCAGGTAGCGGCGATATTCGTTGGTACCCAGGTCGAAAATGCCTGGAAGGTTGGCTTTCAATATTGCCGGCAGCTCATCCGCCAGCCCTTTTAGCTCACGATAGGTGGAAAACCCGAGTACGTGGGACTGTCGAGTCAGCTCCGTGACGAAATCTTTAACCCAGCCAATGAGGACGCTGCTACTGAGATCTCCCTTTCCCTGCCTCAAACGTGACACGTACAGATCAATCATGCCGTGGCCCGTGCGTAGCACCGTCGATACAAGTGCCGTGTGTATATCGACGGTCCTCAGAAGCGCTTGGATGTCCTCAGGGTTAGTGCAAACTGACGTCTCAGTTAGTTGACGAAACAGCTCTCCTAAACTTGGCAGGATTTGCCCCTTCAATTCATCTCTGATTTCTAGCTCAGAGAACAATGTGGGCAAGCAGAGCTGCTCTCGAACATCCTGAGGGGTGAGTGTGGCACCATCTTCCGGCAATTTCTGATGGCTGACGGAAGCTCTAAGATGATCTCGAACTGGCGCAAAAGCGCTGTGACCGAGTTGGTTGACCCAGGTATCGAGGAAAAACAGTTGCGACAGCCTGAATTTCCGGAGGTACTCCTGTGCCTGAACCTTTCCAAGATCGGCAAGGGACGCTTTTGTGGCAGCGGCCAGACATTGCTCGATAACTTGGCGAAGATCCACATCGCTGAAAAAGCAGATAAGCTGCGCCCAATTCACCTCTAACAAAGGGCTGGCGAGGCGCGTGGGTTGCGAAAGGCTTTGCCTCACTTGATCCGGCGTTAAAAGATCTCCCCAGTTCTTCTGTTTTTGAGGTTTTGGCGCATCGCCTCGGAAGAACCAGTTGAAGAGGTTGTCGTTCTTGGGTGGCTGCCGGAGTTCGGGCTCTCCAGTGCTGCCCTCCTCCGCGAGCCCTTCATCTATGCGCTCGTCCCTAAATCGACTGATCTCACGGTATTCGCCGACCACGCCTTGCATGGAGCTCAGTACTTTCGGGCGATCTTGCAGGCGGAAATTTAGGTAATTGATCAGCCAATCGTCATAGCATTCATCGAGTTTCTGCTTGAGTTCTTTGACGCTTTTCACCCGACGCACAAATACAAGCTGTTTGCGGTTCTCCTGAAAAACCGCATTGGCCAACTGCTTTGCAACGGTATCCATTTTCGGGTGCGGCAGTGACCGCCCCAGGTTTGCATTCACATAGCTGTCGACAATGGCACCGACCACGTTCCGGTCCTGCGCATCGCGCCCTCTGTCATCGGGGTCTTCACTATCGAACTCCACCCGAGGGGAGCGAGTGGTTTCACCATAGCTCTCGAAGGATGCGAGCATGCCCATTTGGAAGGATGGAGAGCCATGCTTGTGGCCAAGTGCATCGCCAACTTTTTTCTGAACCAGGGCTGTTACCAGCTTTTGCTCATCCATTTCCAGTTCAATCGCTGCGTTTGGCCCATCTCGCCACTCCGCACGGTACATATTACGAGTGTATTCCCGGTCGCCTATTTTCAACCGGTTGAGACGGCGCACCATGAACCGGGCAATCTCTGCTTTGTCCGTTACAGACTGAGCGTTCCTCAGTAGGCTGTCTTTCCCTACCAGTGCAAGCTGGTTCCGTAGCTGTTCCAGATTGCGGTCGTAAGGCGTGGCGGAGAGCAACAAGGCATTGCGTACACGACGCTGATAAGGCCTGTCCTCCGCACTTTCGCTTTGATAGAACCCCAATACCTGAGAAAGGACACGGTTTCGGTCACTGCTCTCGAAGTTGTGTTTGAAATTGTGGCTCTCGTCGATAACAACCAGGTCAAAGGTGGGCAGCACGTAATTCAGTGCCTGAGCGAACTCGTCTTTTACTCCGCGATGAGTGGGATCGCCACCTGGGACCGAAAATGCCGGTAACATTTTCTGCAGTTTCTTGCGCTGCTCGTTCCAGCTTCTGATTGCGGCCTCATCGTATTCATCAGCGGCCTTTTTCAAGCCAAAGCTAAAACTCCCATTACGAACGAAAAAGTCAGCATAGAAGCCGGAGGCTGCTGTACGGATAAGATCTTCCAGGCTATCGCATTTAGCCACGGGGGCAGCAGGCTTGCCCTCTGGAGTCCGCACACGATAGCTGGACGTGCAGACGTTCCGATCAATAAAACTCGCATGCTCCCGCAGCCATTTGTCCTGAACATTGGCACTCGGGCAAATATAGAGAACCCGCAAAGCCGGATTGAAATACCGCATCAGCGCAACGACTCCGAGCGCAATGTAGGTTTTTCCCATTCCGACTTCATCGGCAAGGTAGCCGAGCCCGATATTCTCGGTATTGATCATGTTATAGAGGGCAACCGCGCCACGGAGCTGGACCTCGCCGAGCGATCTCAACTCATCCCTACCACCACTGAAATCAAGAATATGGCGTGCAGAGTCCAGGTCGAGGATAGGATAAGGTTTCATGCGCTACCCTCCGCTCTTTCGATCCGGTACTGCTCCAGGAATTGAGCCTCAAACCAATCGAAAAAACTGTCTCGATCGGCTTCGCGCTCACTGGAAAGCTTGATCAATTTGCTCTCTCGTATCTGCTGAAGAAGCGTTTCAATAAACTCCAACTGCTCTGTGATATGGGGCCGGTCTGCAAACTCGGCTGATCGATAGACTTCCTTGGCACTGAGCAATAAAAGGTAAGCACTGACCGGATGCAACGGCTGATCACTCTCCTCAGCGGGTTCGAGTACAGCTGCAGCTCGGCCAACTAATGTTGGTAGGCTATCCACGCCGGTACCGGTGAGGTAGTAATCCTGCTTCTTCTGTGTGGATTGCTCATTGCTGAGATCACGTCGCAGCATGCGAAATGCGTGGAACAGTTCGGCATACTCGGAAAAGAACTCGTTTTCCAGAGGTGCCTCTTCGATCAGGCTGGTCTCCCCTCGCTCGCCCAGCTCGAAAAGCCTTTTAACTCGTGCGTCTGTCAGCAGCAGCTGACGGCGTTCCGGAGACATTCCTGCATAGATCGCCAGGATCTGTTGAGGAGACAGTGTGGCGAGATCGGGTTGTGGTTTGTGCGACCAGTGTGTTTGCTGAAGTAAAACGCGGTGTGGGGCAATTAGTTCATCGGAATCACAAACCCGCCCAGACACGAGGATCAGGGAGCCGTTGGCTAGCGCCTTCTCCAAAGCTTCCGTGTCGCCAGTGTAGTCGCTCAAACAGTTGCCGAGAGGCCAGCCCTTCACTGCCGTGCTATCTACCCCGTCAGGGCCGATTAAATCAATTTCGATCAGGCTTTCAGAGTTCACTATCC